>Ga0209890_10000898_pt1 | contig 13807 bp, 11 predicted proteins | sample OrgsoiDNA2013049_FD_185799 | JGI IMG/M metagenome (GOLD analysis project Ga0209890, IMG submission 185799) | Permafrost soil microbial communities from the Arctic, to analyse light accelerated degradation of dissolved organic matter (DOM) -... | ecosystem: Environmental > Terrestrial > Soil >...
CAGCCGGCATTTTGCTTGACCGAATTCACACCGATTGCATCCGCGTTGGCGAGCCCGGCACAAACATTCAAGAATATCAGGCTGACAATGAAAGCTTTCGCCATGATGGGTCCTTAAAGCGAGGCCTGAATACGATCACCATTAACGGTAATATTGCTGGCATATGGACGTGCCGCAAGTGCGTGCCATATGCTTTGATTCCGCCTAAATGCTGCTAAACGTGATGAACCGGAAATTCCGGCATTCCTGGCAGAGGGTAGGGACGACGGCAGTTCGTGGTTGCCGGAAGCCATCCGCCCGGCGAGTTTATAGCAGGTTGATAAACTCGCCGATCGGCAGAGCGAAGTGAGTTGCATAAATGAATTTTTTCGGTCCTCGAGCCAGGCGAGTTCTGGATGCGCTGACGGATTACGCCTCGTATCGCCTTTTGTATTCCAGCGTAACAAACGGTCTTATGGCGCTGGAAGGACATGAGGCGGATGACGGTTCGAATGGCGAACTTGGCGTGCCGAGCGTGGAACCTGTCGGCGACAGAGCGACGATTCCCAAAATCATTTTCCAGACCTGGAAATCGCATTTTGACATTCCGGCGAACTTTCGATATTGGCGAAGAAGTTTTCTAGTGAATAACCCTGACTTCAGGTGCTTCCTGTGGGATGACGCGGATAACCTGCGGTTCATCGAAACCAGATTCCCCTGGTTCCTGGCCCGGTTCCAAAGCTACTCGCGCGAGATATATCGCGTCGATGTCGTGCGCTTGTTCTTCCTCTATACATACGGGGGTTTTTATGCCGACATGGACTCGGAATGCCTGAAGCCGCTCGACAGCATGCGCAACATGGGGGATGTGCTCGTCGGGCGCATGGGAGGCGACAGCAGTTTTGAACACTCGATTCCCAACGCGATTATGGCTTCAAAATCGAAGCAGGCGTTTTGGCTACTCGCCATAGCCTTCGCGGTCGACCGTTTACAGCAATCGCATGAACGAAACGACTCTCGCCCAGAATGGCTGACCGGGCCGGTTCTGCTCAAAGATGCCGTCGATTTTTATATGAGTCATTCGCAGAAGGAGATTTCGGATTACATTTCGAAAATCTGTCCCGAGCTCCTGCCTGACATCGCAAACAGCGATTTCGGCACCATCAAGATACTGCCGCCATCGATTTGGTATCCGGTGAACTGGAACAACTTCATCCAGACATTCTTTCGCAACAAAATGTCTCGCGAGAAGGTCGTGCTTGACCGGGCGAAAGCGCGCCGAATTTTTCCGCGCGCGTTCATCGTGACCTATTGGAGCGCGTCGTGGAAGTCTGCCTCCGGCGAACGCCACTAGATTTGAGCGATGGCCGCGGCTCAGTTCCGGATTGGAACTCGCCATCCGACCACTTCCTTCGCAAAGCCAAGCACGGTGCGATGCCCAGCGTTAAGTCGATAGGCCAGAAGAGCCTTGCTTCGTTCGTTTGGAAGCACCGAGGCGAGAAAGAAGAAGGCAGCTATGGCGAGTTTGTTTTTGACCGAAATAGGTTCGCCTACCAGCTTTGAGATTAGCCTTGGCAGCGCGGTCAATCGCGGCCGCCTTCCGGACGCGATATCAAGGCAGAACTTGCGATCGCAGAAATAATAAGCCTGACGGGGATCCGCGAGCGATTGACCCGGCTCAAGCCGCCGCACGATCGCGCCCAAGTGCTCCATTCTCGCAAGGAAGCGATTGATGTCGCGTTCCAGGGAACTAGCGTCGGGAACACGTCCCAAGCCGGAATCGTTACGACCGTGGATGCGATAGCATCCCAATTCCTCGGAGATGCTCACAATATCGCCCATCAATGGCGCGGCGAACAGAATAACGCCGTCGACAAACTTGTCGTAATCGGCCTCGCGGAGCAATTCGCACAAATCCCGGCGAAACACATTTCCCGAGGTCGGCGGCGACTTGTAGAGGCCGCTTTTGAGCACCTGACGCGCAAGATTGTCGCGATCGCGGAACGTCTCCAGTGCGGGGAAAGCGGCACTAATTACACCACCGTCTGCATCGATCCGCGTCAGGGGGAATTGAAGCTTGGCGACACCGGGGTCCAGGCGTTGGATAATCTTGCCCAAGGCGCCGGGTTTGAGCTCATCGTCAGCGTCAAGGAACAGGACGAACGGCGCCCGACTTTTGTCGAAGCCGAACAAACACGCGAGCCGCGCGCCGCTGTTGTCGATCCTGAAGGCTGTCACACCACAGCGGCTAATTACGTCCCATGAACCATCTGTCGATCCGTCGTCTACCACGATTACCTCGCAGTCACTACGAGACTGACTGAGGACACTTTGAATGGCACGCTCGACGAAGGATTCGTAATTATAGCAGGAGATGACAACGGCAAGCTTCGGACAGTCGCGCATTCAATTCTCCGACCGATGTCGCCGCGAATGACTTTCGGCGTCGGGTCTGGTCATGTCTGCGAAGAATTTTATCCAAGCTACTTTACAAAATCTGATCGTAGTATCGCTTATCACCAATGGCAAGCGATTAACCACTCGGTTCGCCTTTCAGGGACGCTCTGAAGGCTGCCCGCGAAATTTGCGAGTGGCGGCTGCGTAAACCTCCAGCGTCTCTCGAGCGACCCGCTCTATGCGCAAATGATCGACGTTGAATTGACTCTTTTCCTTCCACTGCTGCAAGGTCTTTGGATCCTCAACGAGTGAGCAGATTGCTGCTGACAACGCAGCGGGATCGTGGGCTGGAACGAGGATACCAGCCTGTCCCTGCTCTAACAACTGAGGGATTCCATCGACCGCTGTTGCAACGATCGCGCACCCTGCCTCACGTGCTTCCGACAATACGAGGGGCGCCGGATCGGCATGCGAAGGCAGCACAAAGATGTCGGCACCCAGCAGAAACGGGAACGGATCGTCCTGACCGCCCATGAAAGTCACAGCGCTTGCGCTATCCATTGAGCTCACCAATTTGGTGTATTCATCGCGGTGTGGGCCGTCGCCAACAATATATAATCGTGATGCCGGGTTTCTCTTGTGAACATTGTCGAAGGCCGCGAACAGATCCGGAAGACCCTTACGGGGATGCAGGCCACCCACAAAGATGATCGCAGGAGAGTCGAGGCGACGCGGGGTTCGATCTTTTCCCTCGAACCGGGCCGATCCGATCGTTCCGTTTAACACGACATTCAAGCGAGACTTTGGGATCCCCCGCTTTTGCATTGAGCGGCCAACTTCCTCGCTCACGGCGATCACGCGTGTACCGATTCCCATCAATATTGAGCTTTTCTGAAACTCGTTGTGAACGGTTGTAACGACCGGAATACCTGCCGATTTACAGACTGGCCATGCCAGAAGCGCGCTGGTCATCATGTGGGCGTGAACGATGTCCGGGCGCCACTTGCGAACCAGGCGGTAGAGTGAATTCAACGATTTCAACAGCGTTGCAGGCCGGCGTTCGTGACTGATCAGCATGGTTTCAACGCTGTTGGCGGCCAGGAGAGCATCGAAATCGCCGCCTCCGCTCGCCACCGCTACGCTATGCCCAAATTTAACCTGCGCGCAGGAGAGATCGACAGCAGCATGAACATGTCCGTTCATGCGATTCGTGTGATTCAGTAAATGCAAAATACGCATCGATAAATCCTGCCCCGAGGTTCGGGATGAAACGAGGAAGGTCCTCTAAACCATGCCTAACATATTGAATACGGATACGCTGGCTTTTGCCGCAGGTATGCTTACCGCCGGGCGCCGCGCAGGGTGCCTGATCCGCGAAAAATCGTGCGTCCATCTGCCACGGCGCGCGCATTTAGTTCAAGCCAACCGGCTTTTGGCGTGAAGCGCAGCTGGGGAGGCACGCTACTTTCACCGCCAAACTTCTCGAGAGCAGATCGGCGTTGCGTCTCACCGCGGCAACAAGCTTCCAGCAGCGGCCCGTCCCAATCAGCGTGATATAGGCGGTGGTCCTGCGGGGCAGCCCTCTGGGGGGCCAGCATCCCGTCCGTAGACGTGGACGTAGTCTACGAGAAGCGTGGAGGGGTTCGGCGTCCGATCGATAGGCCAGCCGCTACCGAGCGCAAGGTTAACCAGCGGGTACATGGGGCCGTCTAGTTCGGGCGGAGTCGGCTGATTCCAGACCGGCTTTCCGTCGCGAAAGAAAACGATAGCCTGCGGTGACACGTCGACGCCGAAGGTGTGATAGTCGTCGACCAACGAATTGTCAGGGACGTCGATCTTCAGATTTTGGCCCCGGCTTTTGGCAGGGTCTTTGTACCAGACGTGCACGACGGCCTGGTAGGAAGAGGTGAATTGGCCGTAATATTCGATGACGTCGATTTCGACATTGCCGTCTGATGAGCCCGCAACCGGCTTTAGCGCAGCGAGCCAAAAGGCGGGCCAGGTACCAGGCCCCGGCGGCAACTTCATGCGCACTTCGAAATATCCGTAGCGGGTTCCCGAGCCAGCGCCTGTCGCATCGGCTGCCGCGATGAGGCCCGAACTCCAGCGCCCTTCGCGATCCTTGGAAGCCGTTATCGAAAGGATACCGTCCTTGAGATTGAACGGGCCGCCCGGGCCGGGATCCGCGAACCTGGCGTCGCCAAAATCACCGCTCCAGGGCGTATGAGCAGTCCAGCGCGCCGGGCCGATACGAGCGGAGGAGATGCTTTCCAATCGACGGTTGGGGGCGCTTTCCTCATCGAAGTTCTCGATCATGACGGGACGGAGCTCGCACGACTTGGAAGGCTCCGCTGCAGCCGCGTAGGTAGCTGGGACATTGAACGTGACAAGGGCGACCGCCAAGAATCCGAGAGGCGCGTTTTTCATCTCACAAGTTCCTCGCTGAGATCGATGGTGATGATCAAGCATCGACGTTCCATCGTCCATCATGTCGGCTTGGCCATGTCGCCATGGCACGTCGCGCAACTTCCTCAAGCGCATCCGCCCGCCAGATTTTCGGCCCTTTAGGCGGCTTTAGGGCATTGACCTCATGCTAACAAGCGAAACAGCCGCCAACAACCCGTTTCTGAGCGGCCGTGGTCCGGCAAGGATGGATCGCTCAACTCGTTTCGAGAATGCCTTTGAGACGTATGCCGAGCCCGAAGAGCGTCCCGACGTAGACCAGGCCGCCGAAAGCTGAAGCGAAGATCAGCTCCAACACCGCGTTCAGGTGGGTCCCGCTTATTTCATAGCGCAGCGTCAAAACCAAAAGAGCCATTGCTGTGCATGCCGCCGCCACCTTCCACAGATTTGCCAACTCGGAGATCACTCTTGTGCCGACCATATACTGCGCGGTCAGCAACGATAATATGAACATAATCACCGACATCGTCCCGCGGGCGGCAATTACGCCCATCAATGAATAAAAATAGATCCCCAGAGACACCAGAACAACTCTCAACAATAGTTCGACAAAGCTTAACCGAAATATGACGTTCGTTCGGTTGGTAGCAAGTGCAAGAGATTGGACGGGTTGATAGAAAGGGTTGAGTACGACCCCCAGAGCTATCCACTGCAAATAGATCCCCGCTTCCGTCCATTTAGCTCCTAACAGCACATTAATAATCAGATCTGAAGTCAGCGACATGCCTACACATGCTGGCGCAGCAACCAGCATCGTAAAGCGCGAGGCTTTCAAGTATGCGTTCCGAAGTCGATCGCGATCGTCGCTGATTCTCGAGAACGCGGCCATAACCGGACTCATGGCCGGACCTACCAGACTCTGTGAGGGCATGTCGGCCAAGTCGCTTGCCATCGTATACTGCCCGAGATCTGACTTGGTGATAAAATATCCAAGCACGATCCGGTCAAACTGCCAGGTCAGGGTTGAAACGAATTGCGCGGTACTGAACCATCCCAAGAATGTCGAGAATTCCGAAAACCTGGACATGGAAAGTCTTGGACGGTACGGCGCCAGGATGTAGGAAATCAATGTTGCCGCGACTGGAGATAATATACTGCTGGCGGCAATCCCCCAATATCCACCTCCCAAATATACGATCCAGATGGCAGCGATGGAGGCGATTACCTTCCCCAGGAACTCCGCAATAAACACCTGGTGAAAGCTCATTTGGCGAATGTACTTCACCATGCCGGGACTATAGAGGCCGCGGGCTACTGGCCCGAGGGCAAGTGCTGCGATCAAGGTAAGGAGACGGTTGTCGCTGTAAATGTGAGCAAACGGCCAAGCCGCCGCGAGCACAATGACGGCGAGCAAAAGACTTCTCAGAATGCCCAATGTGAAGGCAGTATCGAGGTGAGATTTCTTAACGCACTTCAGGCGTGTCAGCGCCTGAATCAACGGAACTTGAAGCACTGTATCCACGATGACTGTCAGGGTCATTGCGAGTGCAGTCAGTCCGAAGTCTGCCGGGGTCAGCGATCTGGCCAGTACCAGAACCGTAACGACGTCTATGAGGCGGCCGGCCAGTCGGGAGGAGACCGTCCAGCTGGCGCCCAAAATTGTTTTTGCTGTCAGCATTAATGCAACCCCGGACCGGCGCTCGACTGATCAGCCAGCTTTAGCCTGATTTCAAGCATTAAGGTAATGGTGAGTAATTTTGAGGTTAGCGCTTCCGGCGAGCTCTAGAATGGTTCGCTGATCGCTCTCGGCCCCGCCGGTTAACCCAGTCACGGCAACTATGCTCGATCAGGGCTGCCGGCGACGACGTGAGGGACGGCTCTCATGAATGCGTGTGGCACGAACCTATTCCTGCGCTCGATTAAGCGGGCCAATCGGACTCGTGCGGTGCCTCGGCGCTCACCGAACGCGCATTGTATCGCGACGTCGCCGCTGCAATGTCGACGGCGGTCAGCCGATCGTGCCGGGTGCGGCTTCTGGCATGGTAACCTCGTGCGCAGAATTATGCCTTTGTGGGAGGCCGGATCGCCGCCGCGCGTTCCGGTTCGAGTCGACCCCGGAGCACGTCTGCAAGTCCCCGGAGATTGCCTCTTAGTCTTCCCCTCCGATCGATGAAGGGTTCCGGCCTCACTGCGCCCGCCAAATTGCTCGAGATGTTCCTGAAAAGCTGACCGGCAACCTGTCCGGCCGTCATGGTCCCCTTGCGCATCATATAGAGGGGGTTAACGACCTGCGAATAACCAAGGCGATCACCGGCCACCCGACCGCCCTTGACACCCATATGGACGCCCCGGGCACTTGCGCACTTGATGAGCCGCCCCCCGCGCTTTGCAAGCGCTCCGCCGAAATCGCGATCCTCAAGCCAACCATAGAGCACGAGGCGCTCGTCGAACTTCAAGTCACCAATTGCGGACAACGAGAACGCCATGTTGCAGCCGTAAGGGCTAAATGGCTCGATGCGCGACCACGGAGCGGAGCGATCGCAGGCTTCCAAAATGTCCACGGCTTCATTGAAGCTCAGGCCCGGTCCCTTGATGCCGTCGGCGACGACCCGCCCCGTGAAGGCCACGATCTGCGGTTCATTACGGAAGGCCCCGGCCGCCGCGGCCAGCCAGTCCGCCTCCGCCACGAAATCATCATCGAAGAAAACCACGACGTCGATTCCGGCCGGCAGTGCTGCCAGGGCGGTGTTTCGCTGTGTTGCCAGCCCGGGCGGTCCGGTCACCACCGTGACACCAGGCAGTTTGGCGGCGCCGCCGGCGTCTTCCCGGACGACGCACGACACGATAACGCTGGCCGGCTTCAGGCTCTGGGTCTTTAGCATATAACCCAGCGTAGCGGTGACAACATCCGGGCGGCCGAGGGTCGCGATGATGACCGCGATGCTGGGCATGGGGCGATCTCCGTCGCTGTGCAAAGGTAAATAAATCTTGGGTTGACGCATCAGAGGCATCCTCGATAGGCCGGGATCAGCGGCCGACGGTGGAACGATGATCGGAGCCTTCGCCTCCGAATCTTCAAGGGCCGCGTTGATGGCGGTGACCACGTTGCGCGCGCCGCGCTGAATCCCCGTTATGGGCGGATCAGGATACGGCCGTTGAGGCCGAAGGGGCGGGGTCGAGTTCATGTTCTCGCTACGACCTGACGCATCGGTGCGGGCGATAGGCCTGCGGTGTGACGTTCGGGTTCGGCGCAGGCCAAGCCGGCAAGCACGTAAAACAGCAGACCCTGCTCGACCGTTGTGCCTGCGAAAGTGTCCGCTATGATTAGGCCAAGGCAGGCATTGCGGGCTGCTAGACGGACGTCGGCCCAAGAGCTACGCGGTATGCCGCGCAAGCGCCCGAACGCCGACCCTGCAAAGAGCAGATAGAAAATCGTTCCGGGAATCCCGACGTTTGACAGGAGCGCCACGGCAAAGCTCGACGTCCGAACGGTACCGAGGCCGACGCCCAGCCCATAGGAATCGAAGAAGTTCTGCAGCCCGAAGGTGTTCCAAGCACTGCGCTCAATGCCCGAACTGGAAGCGGACTTGCTAAAAATCAAGTCGTCTATGTAGCGGCGGATTGGTTCAGAAGCCTCGCTGTCAAGCTGTGCGGCAAGGACCACCGCGATAACCAGCAGTGGCGCACATAAAACAGCCGCCGAAGTATAGGGCCTGCTCGGGTGAAACCCGCGGCGCATGAGAGCTGTGGCATACAAGATCAGGAGAACAGGTGGAGTACCGGCGAGTCCCGTCGATGACGTGGATAAAACGACAAGGAAAAGAGAAGCCAGCGCGAGAGTGCCGGTCAACGCAGGGCGGAACCCGCACAGCCACAAGGTTCCGGTGAAGCCAAGTGCCCCAAGCGTTGAGTGCGCGAAGGCCGATGCCTCGGTAAAAGATCCGACGATACGTTTCAGCCCTCCGACCTCCTCGTCAATATGGAGCGTGTATTGGGCGTTCCGCATGAATTCCAGGGTCCACTGCGTTCCTGTAGTGTAAGTACCAAGGTCCAACAACGCGAACAGCACGTTCCCGGCAGCATATGCCACAAGTGCACTCGTGATTGTTGCGAAGCCGGCCCGAGTCGAAGCAATCGCGACGATCATGGCGAAGCAAACGAAATCCGCGACCAGATAGACCCCTTGAGTAAAGTTGCTGGAGACAGGGCCAAGCGGTACCGTTGAGCCAGTGTCGGCATATTCCGACGTTCCAAGCGGAATGATCGGTGTGCTTCCTGCCAGCAGGCGCGGCATCAAAATGCCGGTGGCGACACCGTAAATTACCAGGCACATCAGCCAAAAGCCCGGCTTTGGAAAACTCATAGCTCCGATCGCGCCAGACATCTCAAAGCGACGCGAGAGCGTAGCCGTTGCCACAAAAGCCAGGAGAAGATGCGCGGGCGGGATGTTGGCCGAACCAATCAGGATGGCCGCGGCCGATCCGAACAATGTCGCGACGATGAGGGTCGTCACGGTGGCACGATACCCGAGTTGCAGGCATATTACGCCGATCATAATCGTCAGCAGACCGATTGGCGCGATGCTCATTGGGCGATATCCGACGTCGCTAAACTCGGCTGGATCGGCGCGACCGCCGCCCGATCAAAATCGACAGTCCACTCCGGGCCGACATAAATTCCAGACATCGAAACCTAAACTCCGATAGCGCTTCGGGCGCTGACCCACATTCAACACGGTTGCAGTTTCACCGATGTCGCTCGGACCAGCGGCACCGGTAATGGGACTCTGCACCAATCGGCCGTGGAGTCTCGTTGACATCTTTACCGATAGCAAGGGACAGGGCCGCAGCGAAATCGGTGCGAGCGCGTTCGATCTGTGAGGGCCTCCAGCATGGCCTCGTTCCATCGCTGTTTATATCTGCTGGCATATCCCATGTCGGTGACAAGATAGATGCTTCGCTTGCTGGGAAACTGGATTGCGCTGGCGGCAGTTCTCGTCCTGGACTCTAGCATGTAGAAGAGGCCATTGGAAATCCTTCGAGGCAGCCAGCCGCATTAACCAAATCAGCAAGAAAAATACTTGTCGGTCCAAATCGTCCGTCGATTGCAGTCGCCAAAATCGACGACGAATGCGCGTTTATGTCGCTCCTGTCTAAGAGACACCCACTGAATGGTCAATGCTTAAGCTTGGTACTTGCGCGGACTACTATAGGATACGGGCCAGCCACAGCGTGGCGTTTTTTGTGGTCAAGAATGATTCCTGCTGCTGATTTGACCGCAGCAAAAACAAGATCAGTGCACTCGAAACATGGGCGTTCTCGCCTTGATGATCAAAAGTGTCACTTCCACCCGCTGCAAGCATCGAGATAAACGAAGATGAATTTAGCAATGCTGCTAAGCTGCGGCTCCTTCGAAGGGTTTTTCGGGAGGGTCATGGGTCAGAGCCGACAAAGTTACTTGGAAAGCTACCGCCACGATTGGCTTGGTATTATGCGCGCGGCCTGCTGGAAAACGGCATCCATCCCGTTCTGTATATTCCTTCGTTGCACGAATCCGGAAGGTACGAAACCGACGCAGGCGTGGCTGTTCGTTTCCTGCCGCTGGCTCGCTGGTATCGACCGTTTGAGCAGCTATCGCTCAAACGGCTAGTCAGAACGACGCGTTGGTCCCTTTACGCCGAAGAGGTCATCAATACGGTCGCCTTCATGAGGCCACTTCGAGAGGCGCTTCGAGAGGACGATATTAATCTGGTGTATGTGCAAGAGCACTGGAGCGGAAGGTTCGACTATATCGTGCACGAGCTCGATTTGCCGGTGGTGGGCGCAGATCATGGCGGAGTGTCGAAAGGCGTAGTGAAGTCATTCAAGCAAAGGGCTTTCGAAAAGGCCGCTCTGTGTTACGGTCAGACCGAGACCGAATGCCGGATGATCGAGAACTACGGCGGCCGTTCCCGGCTCCAGCCCAATGGTTGCGATGTTTCGGAGTTCTTTCCTGACCCGGCTGTACAGCGCGGCAAGACTGTCTTAACCGTCACCCGTCTAACCAATAAGCAGAAGCGCACCGGTGACCTCATTCAGGCGATGGCCGAATTGCCTGAGGAATGGACCCTGGATATCGTTGGCGCCGGTCCAGACAAGGGCATGTTGGAGAAGCTCTCGGCCAATCTCAATCTGTCTTCCCGCATCAGATTTCACGGTCTCGTTGACCGTGCGGGAGTGCGCGATTTTCTTCGCCGGTGCGGCGTATATGCGATGCCGTCAAACCATGAGGCCGTCGCCCTGGCGGCGCTGGAGGCGATGGCCTGCGGTGCAGCGGTCGTGCTCAGCCAAATTCGAGCTTTCGAGCAGCTTGTCGATAATGGCGTCGACGGTCGCCTCGTGCCGGTTGGCGACGTGAAAGCCTTGGCCGCCGGAATTCTGGAGGCCTGGGACCATCGTGAGTCATTGGGGCAGGCAGCGTCTGCTAACGTCCGGACGCATTATAACACCCATGTGTTGTATTCCCAATTAGCGGAATCGTTGCGCGGTGCCGTGGCTCGGAATGGTGCTCACGAATGATTCGCAATTTGGTTTACGGATTTGATGCTGTCGGGCTTTGGCACGGAGCGGCTGGAATAGTCGCGGCAAAGAACGCGCTGGGGGCTTTCGAAAACCTGCGTCAGCGCTATCGATCGCCATACGGAAATCCGGGGGGTGCCGCCCGCGATCCCGTTGCGGGGCTTCACAAACTGGACGACATTGCTCGGATTCAGTATATCCATATCGGCGGTGCGTGCTGAGTAGCGATGCGGAGATCAATACTGTAATTATTGGGCAAATTTCACCTAATAGAGATTGTTGGTAACAATGCTGATCGAAACCCTGAATTCCCATCCTGCCGCCTCCCGTTTTGAAGCAGACATCATCATCATTGGCGGTGGCAAAGCGGGGTTGACCTTGGCGCGCGAATTTATGAATTCGACGACCAAGGTGCTCATACTCGAGAGCGGACTTGAAATAGAAAATGTCCCCCACATGGAGCTGAACAGGGTCGAAAGCCTTGACGAGCCTAAAGGGGAAGCGACCGTTGCGTTCCGTGCGGCGTTTCATGGGAATAACATGCGGACGTACGATGCCGAAACACAGCCATATGGAATCAGGTGTCGGATGCTGGGCGGCTGCCCCTATTGGGGTGGGAAGTCAGCGGCTTTCGACGAAATCGATTTCGCCAAGCGCGAGTGGGTGCCTTATTCTGGCTGGCCCATTAGCAGAGATAGCCTCGAGCCATATTTCAAGCGTGCCGCGGATGTTTTGAACCTGGGTCCTAATTTATATGGTGAGGAATTGTGGACCCTGATCGGACCCAAGGTCAAAAGACCGCCGCTGGATAAAGCCAAACTGCATTCATTTTTTTGGCAGTTTGCCCGTTCGCGACTCAAACATACCGAGATCATGAATTTGGCGGATGAATTCAAGGTTGAAAGCTCTGACAACATTCGTACGCTAACCAATGCTACTGTCGTCCACATCGATACCGATGCGACAGGAACGGTCTTTCGCGGCCTTGAGGTGAGCACTATTGACGGCGCGCGCTCGTACGTGACGGGCAAGCTGTGCGTGTTAGCCGCCGGTGGCATCGAGAATGCGCGGCTGCTGTTGATTTCCAGCCGGCAGCACAAAGCCGGTCTCGGCAACGCGCATGATGTTGTCGGCCGCTATCTGATGGATCACCCCGGTACGCAAATCGGCCATTTCAAGAAAGAAGACATCAGGGCCGCCAATTATTTGGGGTTCTACACGATTCCGTACAAAGGTGCATTCGTGATGTATATGCACGGTTTGTCCTTCAGCGCTGAACTGCAGGCCAGCGAAAAACTGCTCAACGCGGCAGTCTATGTCTTGCCCGAGATCGCGCGGGATGACCCCATTGAAGCCGTGAAGCGCCTCGCAAGACTGGAGAGCACAAACTATTTTGCAGATCTTTGGTCGTTGGTGAATAGTGTCGGGCTCTTGGCCAAGGGTATCGCTCTGAGGATCTTTTACAGCAAGTTCTTCCCGGGCCTTTTGCAAAAATCTATTGTCGACTTGTTCATGGCAATCAATCCCGGGTTTGTTGTGCGCGAATTTCAGAGCAAGGGTGTTCCCCATAAGTTGGATCGTATGGCGATCCACGTCATGACGGAGCAGGTGCCTAATCCTGAAAGCCGCCTCGTTCTGTCGGAAAGCAGGGATATGCTCGGCCTGCCTAGAGCAAAAGCCTTATGGAAGATCTGCGAGGTTGACCGAAGAAACGTGGTGCGGATCGGGCAACTGCTATTGGAAGAACTACCCAAGGCCGGCATGCCGGCGCCGGTCATGGAGGACTGGATTGTCGGAAACCGCCCCGATGATGCACCACTCGTCGATATGGCACATATGATTGGTACGACGCGTATGTCTGACGATCCCAAATTGGGTGTGGTCGATAGGCAGTGTCAGGTTCACGGAGTCAAGGGACTCTACATCGTCGGCAGTTCAGTTTTCCCCACTAGCAGTCATGCCAATCCGACGTTGACGATCTTGTCGCTGGCTATCCGTACGGCGGATCAGCTAAAAAAGGTGCTGGCTGAAGATCTGGGCCCCGCAGAATTGCCGTTGCGCCGATCAGTTGAGGCTGCTCAGTAGCGGTACGGACTGCGGCTTGCAGAGATCGGCATGGAATAGGCAGGCCATACAAGACAGCTCTTCGATACCTTCGACTTTGGCGCCGGCGACAAGAGGGGTTCGAGCATCGAGTTTCCCTAGTGGGACGTAAAATGACGCGTTTCGACATAAAAGAGCACGCATTGGAATCCGACGACCCAGATGTCGTCAAAGGCCTGAGGCTTTTGATGATCGAGCACTCGTTGCCACTGTGGTCCAGCGAAGGCTGGGATCCGGCCGCCGGCGGCTTTGTCGAAAGGCTCGATATCGAGGGCAGGGCGGATCGCGCGGCGCCGCGGCGTGTCCGGGTTCAAGCGCGACAGATCTATTGTTTCGCCAAAGCCGCTCAGATGGGCTGGTATCCGGAA
>Ga0209890_10000902_pt1 | contig 13765 bp, 12 predicted proteins | sample OrgsoiDNA2013049_FD_185799 | JGI IMG/M metagenome (GOLD analysis project Ga0209890, IMG submission 185799) | Permafrost soil microbial communities from the Arctic, to analyse light accelerated degradation of dissolved organic matter (DOM) -... | ecosystem: Environmental > Terrestrial > Soil >...
AACGCTGGGACGCTGGCTATACGCATACGAAATCGGTACTGGCGCGCTCGCCCTGGGTCGGCGAGTTCGATCCGCTCTCCGGCATCGTGTTTCACGAGCATATGGAGTTGATGCCGCAGGCGGCGGAGTGATCGGCCGCGACGTTCGCTTCTCGAGATTTCGGCCGCCACTAGTGCGCGCCACAGCATTGGCTCAACGAACGGTCGCGACACCAAACCGGGATGGTCGATACTGTGCTGCGGCATCAGGGCGAAGCCCAGGCCGCGCGCGAGCAGCGCCGGCGCCCAATCGTCCCGTGGACTATCGAACGCGATTTCGTCGACCGATATCATGAGCGCGGACAGGGAAGCGGCAAAGTGACGGTGCAAGACCCTAGTCGCACGCTTCAGCTAATCTGAAGGGTTCGAAATTCTGTTGGACGTCCAGGGCCGCGAGGAGCCGTAGTGCTCTGGATACTTCCGCTTTCGGGGCACCGCGCACATGGCTTGACCTGCTGCCGGCTCGACCCGGTAGCGAATGACTCAAGGCGGACCTTTCGCCTCATTGGGTTCCGAACCAATCCTTCAAAATCGGCTGGTGCTGTACCGGATTAAATTCGGTGATTTTGCTAAAGCGCATTACCCTCGCCTTGCAGAACGGCTCATCGGCCAAAAACTCATTCAATTCATCGAGCGATTCTGCACGTGCAATTAGGATTCCCCCTGCGGGCGGAATCGAAGGGCCGGAAATGAGGAAGCGACCATCATCATAGCCTTGCTGCAAGAATTGGCGATGCGCCGCTATGAGCTCGGGAGCACGTTGTTCAAATGGCACCAGATGCTGCCCCTCCAGTAGGAAGTGCCTCATTTCTCATTCTCCATGCGTTCGAAGCCTTGACCACTAACAGGCGCAAATGTTACGAACCGGTCCGTCACATGTCAAGCGAGGTCGAGCCGATGAGCAGCCAGTCAAGCCAACCCCCGAGAACGAATGGTCGTGCGAAAGTCAAAAAGAGAGCGGTTGACCGCGTTTTTGAGGTGGCGTCCGATTTGTTTTACAGAGAGAGCATTCGGGCGGTAGGCGTGGACACGATCGTCAAACAGGCGGGCGTTGCGAAGATCAGCCTCTACAGAAATTTTGACTCGAAGGATGATTTGATCGTCGCTTATCTTGAAAACAGAAATGCCGATTACTGGCGTAATGTCGATCAGATATTGGCGACGAAAGGCAGCGACCCGCGCGCGCAATTGCGCGCACTGATCGACTATGTTGGCGGTCGTACGACGACACCCGGTTATCGCGGCTGCCCATTCATCAACTACGCGTCAGAATTTCCAGATGCATCCCACCCAGGGCATCAGGTCGTCGACGAGAACAAGCGAGAAATGCGGCGACGCCTCGTCAACTTGACCAAGACCATCGGTGCTCTTCGTCCCGCTCAGTTGGCAGATGCCTTATTTCTCTTGATTGAGGGGGCCTATGCGAGCAGCCAGACTCTGGGTGGCCGTAGTGGCCCGGCTGCTAACTTGTTCTGGGCGGCAGAAGCCCTCATCCAGGCTGCCTGAATCGTTAGGTGCCGCGACCCAAGTCCGTCATGTGCACATAGCGAAATTGCTCTGCAACGCAAGACCCGGTCGCTATCGGGCGTGGCGGACATCGAGCAAGCCTCATCCCGTTCAATTTTGCTGAAGCTGCCGACTAGGCCGACACCGTCTTGCGATGCGGGGGCTGTAGCAGGCCACCGAAAGGTCCCGGCAAAAGGTGCGCGCCATCGCGCTGCGGCGCATGGGGTCCAGCCGGTCGGTCGACACAAAGGTCGAGAAGGCGGTGTCGAGCGCCAGAATCAAGCTTTCCCGTCATTTCGCCTTTAGCGCCGCGACCGGCGACCATTCCTCATCCACGCCCGACTGCTGAAGACGCTTGCACCGCTCGAGCAGCAGGGAAGCCGGCCAGTCGTGAGGGCGCCCGCCAAGCACCGCCTCGAAATGGATGATCGCGCCTGAGAAGTCGCGACGACGATATCTCGATAGCCCTTCTTCGTAGCTCGCGATCCAGGCTGTGTTTTCGCCGCTGACTTCTGCAAGGCCGATCAACTCGTAAACCGCAAGCCCCTCTGTCCGTCCATAGACGACCATGGTGTCGATTTCCCGGATGATGAACGCATCCCGGATGAGGCGCCTGGTCTCCGCGCCGATCAGGATCAGCGTTCCGTACTGTTTGTTGGCGCTCTCGAGCCGGCTCGCCACGTTCACGGCATCGCCGATCACGGTGTAGTTCAGCCGCAATTCGGAGCCGATATTGCCGACCAGCATGCGGCCGGAATTGATGCCGATCCGGATCTGCAGCGGATGACCCTGGTCGTCCTTGACGCCGGCTGCCTCGATCGCCTTGCGGCAGGCAAGCGCCGCGCGGCAGCAGCGCACGGCATGATCTTGCTGCGCCGTCGGTGCGCCCCAGAACGCCATCACGGCGTCGCCGATGAATTTGTCGATCGTGCCACCATTCGCGACGATGACTTCGGAGGCGGCGTCGAGATATCGGGACAATAGCGGCACGACCCGATCGCCCATGCGTTCGGAAAGTCCGGTAAAGCCAGCGACGTCGATGAACATCACCGTCAGCTCCTGCATGGAGCCGCCGGGCTTTGCCTCGACACCCTGGCTGAGCAGCGATCTGACGAGGTCGGCGGGGATGAATTTGCCGAAAGAGGACAGGCCCGCGGCCATTTCGGCGATCGCGCCCGAGAGACTTGATATCTCGGTCAGCCGCGATGGGTGACGGCGGACCTGGTCCAGAGCAAAGCTCTCGACATGGCGGATTTCTCCGACCACGCGGGCCAGCGGAGCGGCGATCACCGATCGCGCCAGCATGGCCGACAACAGGGCCGCCAACAGCGCGCCGGCGGCAAGGCCGATGATCAATCTGCGCAGCGTGGTTTCGACTGGTCCCAGGAACTCGGCTTCGGGAATGACAGTCGCCAGCGACCAGCCTGGAAACGGCAAGGGCGTGAGCGCGACCTCGTAAGCCTCACCTTGCGATGTGAGCCGCCGACGCCATGCCTCTTTCCGGCTCTCGTCGCCGGCCTGTGCCAGCACCATGCGGGCCAAGGGCAGCAGCGTCTCCTGGCTGCGCGCGGGATGCAGTTCGTCGGCCTCCTTGTCGGGCGCCGCGATCAGCTCGCCGCTGCCGTCGAAGATAAAGGCCGTGCCGGTGCGTCCGACCTCGAGCTGGGCTAGAAAATGCGCGAACCTGGTATATTCAATGATGATCGCGAGGACACCTTGCCGCTCCTGATAAACGTCGATCGGGCCCGCAAACGCGATCGAGGGACGTTGCCCGATCGGATGCTCCAGCACCTTGAACCATTGCGGTCCCTTGGCCCCCATGCCGGTCTTGAACCAAGCCTGGTCGACGACGCGGAAATCGGTTGGCACGAATTGGCGCTGTTCGAATTCGATGTCGCCCGGAATCACCGCATATTCGTCGATCCGGCGCTGGCCGGGATGATCGGTCAGCGAGATCTCCATCATCTCCAATTGGCCATCGCCGAGCTTGTGTGCCGCGAAAAACGAGCCGTCAGGCCAGCCGAAGGCCACCCAGGAGATCGTCGCATGAGATTGCAGTTGCGACAGGAACACGAATTCGCGCTTGTCGGCTTCGCGGGTGTCGAGCACGTTCTGCAGGAACAGGGTGCGAATGGCCGTATGAGCCGCGCTAGCTTCGCCGACGATCGCCGACACCTCCTTGCGGACGGCGGCCACGATCTGCTCGTTGATGGTGCTGGCGAGTTGCCGGCTGGTGGCTTCCGCCGTCCGCCACCACAACAGGCTTGATGCCGCGGCCGTCAACAGGATCGTCGTCAACACAAGCGCCGACACCGCGAGATGTATGCTGATCGTCAGGGTTTTGCGGCGAGAGCGAAACGCCGCGCGGCCATCTGGTTGTCGGTTTGGAACGGCGATCATCCTTCTCCGCTTTCCAGGGGCATGCTGCCGGCCGGTTCCCCTGAATATACGCCGGAATTCCGGTCCACGTTACCTTCTCCCCATCTAGAGCGGACCATCCCGGCGAATCGCCGCGGCTTCCAATGCCCTTTGGCTAACATCGCGATAGGGACAAGGCATTGGAGTTGTCCTTCCGCCTTCCGCTATTTGGCGGGTACGCACTCGTGCAGCGATTGTGCGCGGCCCAAAGGTGCTCTCACGGATTCGTGAGCGGTTCACCGTAACGAGGGCTTCGTGCGAAACGAATGAGACGATGCGCGTTCGCCCAGCGGGCGATGCAACCCTCAAGAGGAGAAATCCAATGTCTACGAAGAAACTTGTCAGTTCGTTCGTCCTTGCCGGCGCCGTCACGACCGCGCTCGCGACCATGGCCGCCGCCGCCCCGTTGACCAAGGCCGAGGGGGACGCGGCCATCGCCGCCCACAAGGAGAAATGCTTTGGCGTCGCGCTGAAGGGCCAGAACGATTGCGCGGCCGGCCCGGGCACGACCTGCCAGGGGACCTCGACGGCCGACTTCCAGGGCAATGCATGGAAGTTCGTCCAGGGCGGCACCTGCGTCAGCATCCAGCTTCCGAACGGCAAGACCGGCTCGCTTAAGCCGATCTGATCTGTTGATCAGCGCAAGTCAAAGACGGCGGAAAGCGGAGGGAACAAAATGAATGCGACGGCCAAACTCTCGGCGTCTGCGGCCATTCCTCGTCGTTTTCCGGCTCTGCCGATTGGCGCGCTCGCGGGGACAAGCTTCAAACACGGGCACCTCTCCGCGATCGTCGCCGAAAGCGCACAGCGTGGATTCTTCGAAGTCCACGCCGAGAACTATATGGGCGCGGGCGGACCGCCGCATCGCGCCCTCGAAGCCGTGCGGCGCGACTATCCCGTCTCGTTGCACGGCGTGTGCATGTCGATCGGTGGCGAGCGGCCGCTCGACAGCGCGCATCTGGCGCGTTTCCAACATCTCGTCGAGCGCTATGAGCCGGCGCTGGTCTCCGAGCATCTCGCCTGGTCGACCCACGAGACCACCTACTTCAACGATCTCCTGCCCTTGCCCTATACTGAGGCAACGCTCCTTAGGGTCTGCGACCACATCGACCAGGTTCAGGAAGCGATCCGCCGGCCGATGCTGCTCGAAAACCCGTCGACCTATGTCGCGTTTCGCGAGTCCACGATGAGCGAGACCGATTTCATTCGCAGCGTCGCGCGCCGTACAGGATGCGGTCTGCTGCTCGACGTCAACAACGTCTTCGTGTCCGCCACCAATCACGGTTTCTCGGCGCTGGACTATTTGTCCGACTTTCCGCTCGCCAGTGTCGGCGAGATTCATCTCGCCGGTCACGCCGAACAGTCCGACGACGAGGACGACCTGCTGTTGATCGACAGCCATGACGGTCCGGTCGCGGATGCCGTCTGGAAACTGTTCGAGATCGTGATCTCGCGGTACGGGCCGGTCCCGACGCTGGTCGAGTGGGACAGCAACATCCCCGCCTGGCCGGTCCTCAAAGCCGAGGCGGCTGCCGCGCAGAAAATCCTCGACCGCTGCCATACCATCGCAGAGGGGCATCATGCTGCCGCCTGATGCGCATTCACGATCCTCCTATGCGGCGGCGTTCGCTGCGGCCTTGATCGATCCGGACGGCGGAACGCCCGCGGTCGTGACCGGTCCGAGCGGCAAGGCCGCCATCAAGCGCTACAACGTCTACCGCAACAACGTCACGGTCAGCCTGATCGAGGCGGTTGCGGCGATCTACCCGGCCGTGCAGCGCATCACCGGCGTGGAGTTTTTCCGCGCCATGGCGCGCTTCCATATCCGCGCCACACCGCCGAAATCGCCGCTGTTGTTCGAATATGGTCGCGACTTTCCGGCCTTCATCGAGCAATATGAGTATGCCCGCTCGATGCCGTGGCTTGCCGACACCGCGCGGGTCGAACGGGCTTGGCTTGATGCCTATCATGCGGCCGACGCCGATCCACTGTCGGCGGCAACGCTCGGCTCGTTCCCGTCCGAGCAACTCGCCGACCTGGTATTCGTCGCGCATCCGGCGACGAGGATCGTGCGCTCCCGTTTCTCCGTCGTGACCATCTTCGCCGCCAACCGCGGCGAGGCGCTCGTTGACCGGATCGATGCGTCGGTGCCGGAGGATGCCTTGATCACGCGGCCCGATCTCGACGTCGTCGTGCGACACCTCCCGCCTGGCGGCGCCGTCTTCCTCACTAGCCTTATTGCAGGGCGATCGCTCGGCGAGGCCGCGGAGTTGGCGCTGGACGCCTCGCCCGCTTTCGATATCGCATCACACATCGCCGGCATGATCGAGGCGGGCGCATTCACCGCCGCTACTCTGGAGAAGCAGGATGGTCATTGATCAACACGCCGCGCCCGGCGAGCCGCTGCGGACGGTCGGTTTGCTCGCTGACAAGGCCAGTCGGCTGGTGCAGATGGTGGCCGCGCCCTCGCTGGTTCAGCTCGTGATGCGCGTGGCGTTGGCGGTGCCGTTCTGGCGTTCCGGCATTCTCAAATGGAACGGTTTTCTGAAGCTCAGCGACACCGCGGTGACGCTGTTCACTGACGAATTCATGCTGCATTTGCCGGGTGGGCCCTACCATTATCCGATGCCGGCCGTGGTGGCGTTCCTCTCCGGTTGCGGTGAAATCCTGTTTCCGGTGCTGCTGGTGCTCGGCTTTGCCACGCGCTTTGCCGCGCTCGGCCTGCTGTGCATGACTACGATCGTCGAACTCACCGTGCCCGACGGCTGGCCGATCCATATCACTTGGGCGGCGATGGCGCTCGGCATCATGGCCTGGGGACCTGGGCGGGTCTCAAGCGATTATTGGATACGAGAGGCGGTGTTAGGCCCTGTTAACGCTTCGTCAGAGGCGTGAAGCAACTCCGTTCTGATTATTTGGCGCCCGCAAGACGAGACTCTCCAGCTCGTCTGAGGCGATGAATGTCGAACAATGGGCGGCGAACAAGGCGGTCCACTGCAATGAGTGGGCTAATTTCGGAAAGGTACTTCGAGCCGGTGGTCTCTGCGTTCCGCGAACTTCTTGACTGCTTTCGGTGCAACGGTTGCCGATCGTGGCTCTATGTGACGCCCGAAGGAATTCCAGAAATTCAACTTTACTTCAGAAAATGAAGTAACTAGCATCATATTTATATTAAGCGATGGATGAGACCATGCGCGTCACGGGCGGCTGTCTTTGCGTGGCGATTCGGTTCGAAGGGGACGCCGAGCCGCAGTTTCAGGTGACGTGCTATTGCACCGACTGCCGGCGAACGAGCGGAGCCGGTCACGCCGCTATGATGGGCTTCACGGGCGGCGCGATCCACGTCACGCCGAGCGCGCGCGAGTTTGCCTGCAAGGCCGACAGTGGCAATGACATCGTCCGCGCCTTCTGTCCGACCTGCGGCTCGGGTATCTATTCCCGGAACGCCGGAATGCCGCACCTGATGTTCCTGCGCGGATCCGCGCTCGACGATCCCTCGCTGTTTGCGCCCCAACTTGCAGTTTGGGCTGCCGTGCCCCGGCCTGGGATGCGGTGCCCGCACATTTGCTGGCCTTTGCCGAAGCGCCGGTCGGCAGTTAATCGCGGGAGGGGATGATGACGATAACTCAAGCGGGTGGCGGGGCGTTGTCCAGAGGCAGCTTCTGGCTGGGGGTTGCGGCCTATCTCGCGCCGACATTCCCGATCGCCTATGTCTGGCACCTGGTTCTTTTTGCGCCAGCCTACGAAGCGCTCGGCATCTACCGTCCTGATCCCATCATTCCCTTCGGCTTCGCCTCCATGGTCATTCAAGGCATCATCTTTTCCTGGGCCTATCCGCGGCTCTTTCCCGGACGCGGCAACGCCATCTTCAGACCCGGACTAGCATACGGATTGGCGCTTGCCGTGCTGTCGTGGTCGTTCACGACACTCGCCGTCGCCGCCAAGAACATCATGGGCTCCGTGCCGCTCTACGTCGAGCTGGAGACCGGCTTCACGCTGCTGCAATTCGCAATTGTCGGGCCGCTGACCGCGCTCGGCCATCGGAACTGAACCGGAGAGACGAGATGCCGAAATATGTGATTGCCTATCTAGGCGGCAAGCAAATGCCGAACCCGCAGGACCGGGCCGCGCACATGGCCAAATGGAAAGCCTGGGTCGATGGACTGGGCAGCGCCATGGTCAATTCCGGGACGCCATTGGGGCAGGGGAAGCTGGTGAGTTCGGACGGTGTGTCCGAGCGCGGGCCAAACCGTTTGACCGGATTTTCGATCGTGCTCGCCGACAACATGGATGCGGCGCTCGAAATCGCGCGGCGCTGTCCGTTTCTCGATATCGGTACAATCGAGGTCGCTGAAGAGATGGAGATGCGTTGAAGACCAGTGGAACGCCGCGATCAACCGATTGACCAGTTCGGGCGGAGCGGTCATGTCATCTGAATGAGCGGAACCCGCTACAATCAGTTTTGCGCGCTGGCGCGTGCAGCCGAAATCGTCGGCGAGCGCTGGACGCTCTTGATCGTCCGCGAGTTATTGCTCTCGCCAATGCGCTTCGGCGATCTTCGCGAACGCCTCGACGACATCAGCCCGGCGCTTCTGACCGACCGGCTCAATGCGCTGGTCGAGGCGGGAGTCGTGCAGCGCGCGGCGCTGCCGGCCCCATTCAATGCCCAGGTCTACGAGCTCACCGAGACCGGCCGGGCGATCCAGCCCGCGATCCGCGAACTGATCCGCTGGGGCGGGCGCTTTCTCTTTCCGATGCGGAAAGGCGAAACCTTCGAGCCGGACTGGGTGTTGCTCGCGCTCGAAGCCATCGCGCGCCGCACGGCTGTGCCGCAATGCCGGATCGGTTTGCGTGTTCCGCACCCGAGCGGAACTGCGGGATTCATCATCGAGGGCGGCCCCGAGGGGACCCGCATTGCCAAAGGCGAAAGTTCGGGGATCGCCGCGATCGAGGCGCGCTTCGACGTCCTGCTACAGATATTGGGAAGACATCTGCCGCTCGACGAGGCCGTCGCCAGTGGGGCGGCAAAGATCGAGGGCAGCGCACACACACTGCGCAAGCTGCCGAGCCTGTTTGAGCTTGCGACAGCAAGGCGTTGACGGCTTCGCGCGCGTCAGCGGCCGTTCGCGACGATTGCCCGTCCGATGCCTCGGGTCACCAAATGACGGAACATGTCGTTGATCTGGGGCGGCGCCAATTTCGGCCTTTTCTTGAGGCACACGACAGGGCGGTGGGGATGGTAGCCGAGCAAGTTGCAGCTGATGACGATTCTTCTTCGAATTTGCTTACTCACTCGAACGAGGCAGAATTGGAGTTTCAGTCCGAGCACGCATATCGCGTTGTGAATAAAGCTGGCGCGCCGCGGCCGATGAGATAGGCACTACTCGTTCGCTGTGGCGCTATGATTTGTCCCGCGATTCAACGCTGACATATCCGATGCCTGCCGAGCCGTGCCGGCGTGCCTCCACTCGCTTCAGCGCGGCACGAAGGGCGCCGCCAGAACTGCGAGCATGCCAAAGGCGGCGATGTTCCAGAACAGCGAGCGGATGAGCGGTATTCCGGATATATAAAGCGTGGTGTAAGCGATGCGCCCGCCGAGATAGGCAATCGATCCCCAATGGGTTAGCTCATTGTGAACGCCTGCCGCCTGAGCAATGAGAACCGCCACGGCAAAGAACGGAAACGTCTCCATGTAATTGCGGAAGTTACGGTTGATGCGCCCGGGGATAGGCTTGAGCAGCGGCATCTCGACGTCGCGCGGGCTCGCAGCCCATTTGAGTCCGTACTGCGCGTTTGCGGCCTGCGCCGCAGCGACGAGCTGAAGGAAGCCCCAAAGACTTGCGGCTGCCAGCACCATTAGCTCAAAGTTCATGCCCATCTTGTGTCCTCTTCCAAAAAGGTGTGGCCGGTTTTCGGCATACCGCGTTGACCCGCATTTCTCACACGACTAAGCGCATCGGGACGGCGAATCAGCGAAAGTTGTTGTGCGCTTGGTCGCTATACGGCCGTCGGGATGCCCGCTTCCGTTCGCGACCTCTTCGGTCGCCGTGAATTCGCAGTATCGGCGAGATTGGGCGCCAATAGCGTATACGGAAGTGGCGCACCCGAACGTGTGGCCGTTGCCTTCGGAGCGAGGCGCCTCCGTGCCAATGTCCAAACGGAAGGATGGCCCGGCGCATCTCACTTCAGACGCCGGAACTGCTTGCTGCGTTCTACACACTCGATCAGATTAATGGGCGGTCCATTGACAATGTGGTTGCATCGAGCCGTGCGTCGCTGCACGACCGATGCCGCCGAAAGCCTCAGCCGCCGGGTATAAAGCCGGGTACCGAGACTTTGAAGGCTGATAAGTAAGTAAATAAAATCAATGTTATAGATACAGCAGTATGGCGGTCACTCTCTCCGCCACCTAGACCGACGCCGCATGTTCTCCGCGCGAGTTTGTGCGGCAATTAAGCCCAATAGGGCACCGATTTCTCATTTGAGCTCGGGACTCCTTCTCGGCAGGGCGCGCTCGTTATTCTCCGAAAGACCCATTTATCTCCGAAGCTCTGGACTCCGCGGATTCGGTACGGTTCTCGATATTCGAGTGTTTCGAGGCGCTTATGAATTCAGATGAAATGGGGTTCTGCAACTCGTCTCGGACAGGCAAGAGCATCCGATTTCGAAATCGCCATATCGAGTTTCGATTCCTTCCGCCCCAGCCACCCATTCCCGCGTTCGGCCAGGCTTCCCAAGAGACGTGAGAATGGGCCGGAAATCCTGGCTTTTCGCGCATTCGCTTTCGTCTCTGGACTCCCGCTTTGCCGAACTTGAGGTGGAAATCGCCGAAAGTCTCCGGCCTTGTCCGCGAATATTCCCGTTTTGCGGAGACTACCGGAGGAGACTGGCTTGATCACGACTGCCGCCCGAGGGAACGAGTGTGGAGACGGCTCGCGCATTGAAGCTTTCTAACAAACCCTGATCATTCCGCGTTTTGAAGGAACGGGTGAGCTGAGACCTTCGTTCTCATCCCGTCAGGCTCATAACCTGAAGGTCATAGGTTCAAATCCTATCCCCGCAACCAAACAAGCAGCTGATTTATCTGCTTAAATCCAAAAAGCCGCTCGTTTGAGCGGCTTTTCGCTTATCGAGAATCTCCACCGAGTCGCCACGCGTGCGGTCGATCATGCGTTGGCTTTGCTCGTTGACCAGCATGACGTGAGCGGCTTCCTGAATTGGGCGGGAGCAACTCAGTCGACTCGCAGATTTCCCCGCACCCGACAGGGTCCGTCTGCGCTTCGAGAAGCCGCAGCGTTCCAACGGAGCGCTCAAAACGGCCGAACTCGTCTGGCGGAGATAGGGACCGACTTCGGCTCCCCCACCTGTGCGGGAGCCGAACGCCGGTCACGACAAGCTACCTCCTTGTACGCGAACTCTGGATGAGAAGCGACAAAGGCTTCCGTGCACCCCTTTGCTACCCTAAAGATTGGGTATGAAGGACCACACGCCAGATTCCGAAGATAACGGCAGTCAGCCTACGCCATCGCAGTACATGCGAAAGCGGCGTCCCCACCTGTTTTCGGACAGCCAAAAAACGACCGAAATCGCACTCACCCGCGAAGTTCTTTCTCACCACCTCGAAACCCTGACCAAGCAGAAGGCGGAAACGGTCTTCGAAGGATTCGCGAAACGGCTCGCAGAAAGGTTTGTTGCCCCGAACCTTCGTCCGCAAACGGGGCCGACCGGCGGCGGTGACGGGAAGACGGATTCCGAAACTTATCCCGTAGCCAAAGAAATCGCGGAGCGATGGTTCGTTGCCGATCAAGCTGCTGCCGCGTCGGAGCGATGGGCTTTTGCTTTTAGCGCAAAGGAGGACTGGCGAGGCAAAGTCCAATCCGATGTAAAAGAAATCGCAGGAACCGGTCGCGGTTACCCCCGCATCTATTTCATTACGAACCAGTACGTTCCAGCCAAAAAAAGCGCTGAGGTTCAAGATAGTCTCGAGAAGAAATTCGGCATACCAGTCACGATTCTGGACCGAACGTGGATTCTTGACTGCGTTCTTGAACGTGGAAGCTTGGATATCGCGCAAGAATGCCTCGGCGTCGGAACTCAAGTCCAAGCAACTGTTCTTGGCCCGCGCGATCTCAAGCGACAGACTGAACTCGATGCGCTCGAAAAGATGCTCGCCGACAGCACGGCGTATCAGGGGCGCACGCCCGTACTTGCAGATGATGCGCTGCGCGCCGCGAAGCTGGCGCGCGGATTTGAAAAGCCACGCTACGAGGTCGATGGACGTTTTGAACGGGCCGTGAGGCTGGCTCGCGAGCACGGTTCAACGAACCAGCATCTCGCGGCGGTTTATGATTGGGCTTGGACCTCGTTCTTCTGGTTCGAGGATGCCCTGAAAGTTAGCGATCTTTACGACCAGGTCGAAAAGCTGGCTATCGGTTCTCAAGACACCATTGATTTTGAAAAATTGAACAATCTTCTGCCGCTGCTGATCAACGCAGTCCATCAGGGAATGTTGAAGCCCGAAATTGCCGCCATCGAAAGCCGCCGCGCGGCTCTGACCAAGGCTCTGGAAGCGGCAAAGGATAACACCGTCCGTCCAAACAATGCGCTTCATGCTCACGCCCTCTTGCTGATGACGCGCGTTACCACGATCAGCGCCGGAGACGACCCCGCCAAACTTGATGAAATTTGGCAAGAGTTTACTTCCGTCATCGATCAGTCTCACGGACTGGGGACTTTCCCGTTTGAGCCCATCGCGCAAGCGCTCGCCGGGCTCGGCGATTTCGTTCCCGAAAGTCCTGCATTCGACAAGCTATATGAAACGCTCTCCGATGCGCTTGCGGAGCGTCAAAAGGAAGGTACGGCAGCCAAACTGAACAGCGACCGCGGGTACCAAAAGCTCAATAAAGGTCTTCACTACGACGCAATCCGTTGGTTTGGCCGCGCGGTCGGATTACTCGTCAAGGCCGAGTATGAGGAAGAACTGGTCGAAGCGTTGCGAGGATGCAGCATTGCGTACATGGAAGCCGGTCTGTTTTGGGCCGCGCGCAATTACGCCCTTGCTGCCGTGACGAGCGAGTTTCGCAAGTTCAAACAATCCGGCAGCGTTGATGACGTCGATCCGTCAATTCTTAGCCACTGGTTCGAATGTGAATTACAGCTTGGCCGCGTGCCGTTTGCTCTCGCCGCGTATGAGCTGGGAGCAATGGTCCGAAATGCCCGTTCGCGAACACAGGAACAGAAAGACTTCGCTGACCGGCATAGGATTGAGCAAGGCAATCGACTTGCCGCGGTGATGGTCGGAACCCAATTCGACGATCTCCAGAAGCTGAAAGCCTTTCCCGCGGCGTTGGACAGGCTCGGGCTCGTACAGGCGAGCACCACACTCATGTTCCTAATGGGTGGTGAGGAAGCGCTGCGCGAAGACGCTGGCGTTCCCGAAGACGAAACCTCGGAAGGCATCGAATCTCTTTTCAATCATATGTCTGCCGCCGCGACAGCCGCGGGATTTCCAAAACCGGACTACCTGCTCGACCACAAGGTCGTTTTGCAGTCGCGCGTGCTGGGGTGCGAGATCGCCGCCACTTGCGAGAACAGTTTGACATCCATCGGGATCAGCGAAGCTATCCTTGGCGCCTTGGAGTCACTGCTAGCGACCAGTCTCGGCCTCGACACACTTCCGCATCTCGACAGATTGCGTCTGCGCCTTCAATCCAAAGATGACGCGCCTATCACGCCGTCGTTGGATTTCATCGAGGAAAGTGGTTCGACCGTTGCGATCATTACACACAGGCCAAAGCTCGTTT
>Ga0209890_10000904_pt1 | contig 13759 bp, 12 predicted proteins | sample OrgsoiDNA2013049_FD_185799 | JGI IMG/M metagenome (GOLD analysis project Ga0209890, IMG submission 185799) | Permafrost soil microbial communities from the Arctic, to analyse light accelerated degradation of dissolved organic matter (DOM) -... | ecosystem: Environmental > Terrestrial > Soil >...
AACGCAGAGGAAACCACCACCAATGCCGCCCGACGCACTACCACGCCCGACAAGCTTGGCCGAGTGCTGCGCGGAGACCTGGACACGATTGTCGCCAAAGCGCTGAAGAAGAATCCGCAGGAGCGCTATGCTTCGGTCACGGCGCTGGCCGACGATCTTGGCCGATACCTCAGGCACGAGCCAATCAGCGCGCGGCCGGACACCCTCGCGTATCGTGCCGCAAAGTTCGTGCGTCGCAATCGCACAACGGTTGCATTAGCCGCGCTGGCGGTCATGGCCGCCGTCGCGGGACTTGTGGGCACTTTGGTGCAGGCCCGCACCGCACGTGCACAGCGGGACTTCGCTTTTCGGCAGTTGGAGCGTGCTGACGCCGTGAACGACCTCAACTCGTTCCTTCTGTCGGACGCGGCGCCTTCGGGCAAGCCGTTTACGGTTAACGAACTGCTCGATCGCGCCCGGCACATTGTGGAACGACAGCATGGGAACGACGCCACTCGTGCGGAGCTGCTGATTTCCATCGGCCAACAGTACAACGCTCAAGACGAGGACGCGAAAGCGCGCCCGGTGATCGAGGAGGCCTACCGCATCTCGCGTGGGCTCACTGACCGCGCCACGCGGGCGCAGGCCTCCTGCGCCTTGGGGAATGTCTTATCGCGCGCCGACGACCCAAAGGGAGCCGAAGCGCTCATTCAGGAAGGTCTCCGCGAACTTCCCAATGAACCGCAATATGCTCTCGATCGAGTTTTCTGTCTTCTGCGGGGTAGCGCGGTCGCGCGGAATACCGGTGAAGCGAAGCAAGGAATCACCCGTGTGCAGGAAGCTCAGCGAGCACTAAAGCAGACACCCTTCGACCCGCAGATGCTGCAGTTGCGAGCGTTCATGGATCTGGCCGAAGCCTATCGCGAGGCGGGACAGCTTCCCGAAGCCATTCACGCCTTCGAGCAGGCCTCTGCCCAACTCACCGCACTCGGCCGTGACGACACCGAAACCGCCGGTACACTGTTCAATAATTGGGCGTTGGCCCTCTTACAGATTGGAAGGCCCCTTGAAGCGGAACGACTCTTTCGTCGCGCCATCGAGATCAGCCGCGCTGATCGGTCCGACGAGGGTGTTTCGCCGATGCTGCTCAATAACTACGCGTCTACGCTGGACGACCTGGCCCGCCTCGACGAGGCCTCCGGATATGCCGAGCGCGCTTATGCGCGAGCGCGACAGGCGGGCGATGAGGTGGTGACCAATCAGTCATTGTTGTCGCGTGCCAGAATCTACCGCGATCATCGCGATTTCACGCGCGGAGAAGCGATGTTGGCGGAGGTCGAGCCTCGCCTGCGAAAAGATCTTCCACCCGGGCACATTGCGTTTGGTTCGCTGCTTTCAGAGCGTTCACTTCTGGAACTGGAGCGCGGAGATCTCCCCTCGGCTTTACGGCTTGCCAACCAGGCAGTAGAAGCAGTGGAAGCGACCACCAAAGCGGGGAAGGCTGGACGCAATTTCCTGCCCACGGTGTATCAACGCCGAGCCAAGGTGGAACTGCAGATAGGGCTCCCCGATGCCGCGGCGACCGACATGGCCCTGGCCTTGGACCTGTTCCAAAAGGATCTACCACCCCAAATGTTGTCTTCCAAGTCAGGCCGCGCTCAGCTCCTCCTCGCCCGTGTCCTCATGGCCCAGGGTAAGACCGATGAAGCCCGAGCCGCCGCCCGGTCCGCCGTCGAACACCTTCAGAGCGCCTTGGGCCCGGATCACCCCGATACCCGCATCGCCCGACAACTCGCAGAAGCCGGTACCCTCCAAAAGTAAAGCGGCCGCCGCTGTTGCCAAGAAAAAATCTGCGGCGCCCGTCGTCTTTTCCCTTCCGTTTCCGATATCCCAAGTAGAGTCCAGTAATTCCGGCTTCGCACGGAATCAAGTTGTCCGTGCTGTTCAACGATCCTACGGATCCGGAGTAGCCGGGCAGCGAGTCGGAAAAGCGATTCTTGGTGAGTGGGCACCCCACATTTGTGGGGAGCCTCTACTAGTCAATCTATCTTTCCCTTCCTAAAGGTTCTGGCTTTCGAAGTCGTATCGGGGTCTTATAAGCACAAATTCAACATTCAACATTCGGCATAGCAGACTAAACCGCAGAATAAAGGGATTTCACATGAAAGCCATGGCTGCAACCTCAAGGAAAACGATGCACTCAGCAGATGCGATCAGTGGGACGAAAGGCCGTTTGAACATTTCTGGTTTCGGGCCGAGATTCGGCTCGACGAAACTGGCAGCCGCAATGACGCGCGGCGCTTTGACACTAGCTGTGCTTTCTGCGCTGCTGCTGATTGCCGTTCGCCCAGCGCTCGCCCAAACGGAAAGCGTGCTCCATAGCTTCGCCCAGAATGGCACGGACGGGTACAACCCCTACGCGGGTTTGGCCATTGATACTGCGGGCAATCTCTACGGCACAACCAACGTGGGCGGGGCCAGCGGCGCCGGCACGGTGTTCCAGGTCACTCCGACCGGGACTGAGACGGTGCTCCAGAGTTTCGGAGGAGCGAAGGGTGCGAATCCGTACCTCTCTGGAGTGGTGCGCGACAAAGCGGGCAATCTCTATGGAGTAACCAGCCAGGGCGGTGCAAACGGCTTTGGCACGGTGTTTAAACTCTCTCCGACCGGGACTGAGACGGTGCTCCACAGCTTCGCCGCGGATGGCAAGGATGGGTACCGTCCCTACGCGAGTTTGGCCATTGATACGACAGGCAACCTCTATGGCACCACTATCTCTGGCGGCGCCAGCAGCTACGGCACGGTGTTCAAGGTCACTCCGTCCGGAACCGAAACCGTGCTCTACAGCTTCAAGGGTGGAACCGATGGCTGCAATCCCTTTGACGCCGGCGTAGTCCTTGGGAAGAAGGGCGTTCTCTACGGGGCAACCTCTGGTTGTGGCGCAAACGCCGTCGGCACGGTGTTCAAGCTCACTCGGACCGGGGCTGAGACGGTGCTCCACAGCTTCGCCTTTGATGGCAAGGATGGGTTCAATCCCTACGCGGGTTTGGTTCTCGATAAGACGACGGGCAACCTCTATGGGACCACCTACTATGGCGGCGCCAGCGCCGCCGGCACGGTGTTCGAGATCACTCCGACTGGGGCTGAGACGGTGCTCTACAGCTTCGCCAATGATGGCAAGGATGGAAAAAATCCCTACGCGGGTTTGGTTCTCGATAAGACAGGCAACCTGTATGGCACAACCAACCTGGGCGGCGCGAACGGCCTAGGCACGGCGTTCAAGATCACTCCAACCGGGACGGAGACTGTGCTCCACAGCTTCGCCAATGATGGCACGGATGGGTTCACTCCCTACGCGAGTCTAGTTCTCGGAAAGAGAGGCATTCTCTACGGCACAACCTCCGCGGGCGGCAGTTTGGGCCACGGCACGGTGTTTAAGATAGTTCCGTAGTCCCGATGGCGACCGGGAGGGGTTGATCAGCCGTTGGGTTGACGCGCACCTCTCCCGATCATCCCGACACCCACAGCGCTCGACAACTGGTAGAAGCCAGTGCAATGCAAAAGCAGAGCGGCCGCCCTGTTGCCAAGAAAAAATCTGCGGCGCCTGTCGTCTTTTCCCTTCCGTTTTCGATATCCCAAGTAGAGCCCAGCAATTCCGGCCTCTGGCACGGAATCTGGGGGGCGTTGGGGGGCCGCTGTAACGAATACCAGCGGATTTGCACCATCAGTAAGGGTTCGCGTCGAATGCGAAGGGGACGCTTTCGACTCCGAAACAAGACGTAAGGCGGCCCGGAGCAATCCCCCGCCTTGTCGTGTTTCACCTCCAGTTCCCGATTACCCGTAAGTAGGGAGAAGTTATACCCGAGCGTACTTTTTCGTTGACGCAAAGGAGTTATTCCAGCAGAATGCGTGGGCCTGTGATCGGCAAGTGACTTCCCCATCTGGACAGGCGTTCTGAACGGATAACCAACATTTCGATAAGGAGACAATTATGCAGGCGTGGGGGAGAGTTCTGAGTGTTACCAGTGTCGCCGTTTTGTTTGCAGGGATGGCGGCGCAAGCGCAAATGATCGACAACACGCAAGCGCCGAATACGGCGAAAGCGGGAATCAACAAGTCGCTGCTGGATGAGGTCGGCGCTGGGCGCGGCGATCTGAATACGGCGGGATCGTCGATTTACATCATCAACCGGGACCCGTTCCGGTCGGTGCGCCGGGGACGGCAACTGTTTCAGCGCAAGTTCACTCGTCTGCAAGGGCAGGGCACCAACGAAAAGGACGGCGTGGGCGACATCAATAACGACATCGCCATTGGCGCAGGCCTGTCCGACAGTTGCGCTCTATGTCATGGGCGTCCGCGGGGATCGGGGGGGGCGGGCGGCAATGTGGTGACTCGTCCTGACAGCCGCGATGCTGGACATCTGTTTGGTCTGGGGCTAAAGGAGATGCTGGCGGACGAGATCACGACCGATCTGCGTTCGACGCGCGACCTGTCGGTTGTGCTGGCACAGCAGATGAAGCGTCCGATGAGCTTGAAGCTGACCAGCAAAGGCGTAAATTACGGCACGATCACCGGGAACCCAGACGGTTCGGTCGATAGCTCAAAGGTGCAGGGTGTGGATTCCGACCTGCGCGTGAAACCGTTCTTTGCCGAAGGAAGCACGATTTCGCTGCGGGAGTTTATCGTGGGTGCTTTGCACAACGAGATGGGGCTGGAGGCATCCGCTGATCCCGATCTGCTCGCCGCGAACGCGGGGGGACGTGTGGTCACTCCGTCGGGAATGGTGCTTGATGGATCGAAGGACAAGATCAGCGCGCCGCCGGCACCGGATCCGGACAACGGGAACGAGGTTGATCCCGCGATCGTGGATCACCTGGAGTTCTATCTGCTCAACTATTTCAAGCCGGGACACGGCGAACCGAATTCAATCGCGGATCACGGACGGAAGGTGTTCCAGCAGGTGGGCTGTGCGTCCTGTCACGTGTCGGATATGACCATCAACCACGACCGCCGTGTGGCGGACTTGGAGACGGTCTACGATCCGGTGCGGGGAATTTTCAACAGCATGTTCGCAACGGCTACGCCGCTCTATCGGGAAGTGGACGACGGTTCGGGCCTGCCGCATCTGAAGCTTCCCTTGGGGAATTCGTTCCTGGTCAAGGACATCCTGACCGATTTCAAGCGGCATGATGTCGGAGTGAATTTCTACGAGCGCAACTGGGATGGAACGATACAGATGCAGTTTCTGACGCGTCCGCTGTGGGGCGTGGGCTCGACCGGGCCTTACGGACACGATGGCCGCAGCATGACGCTGAACGACGTGATCCTGCGCCATGGTGGAGAAGCGCAGGCGTCACGCGATAAGTATGCAGCGCTCGGAAGCAGCGGAAAGGTTGCGCTCCAGACCTTCCTGAATTCGCTGGTGCTGTTTCCGCCGGATGATACGGCGTCGACCCTGGACCCGGGCGATCCGACGAAGAGCTACTTTCCGCAATTCGGCCACGGCAGCATCAAGCTGACGGTGCTGTTCAACAATCCGACGGACCCGGAGTGAGAGGGCTGGCTTTGCCAGCCCCCTTTTAGCCGAGGGTTGCCCCATCCTTTCGTGCTCGGCGCGAAAGGATGGGGTTTTGGTAGGGTCGCCTAGCTCTCCCGGCGGGTGTCTCGCACCGAACTCCGATTTGTCAGCTGTAACGAATCTCAGCCGATTCTCACTATAACCAAGCGCCTTCCTCGAAACACGATTGATTTTCCTGGCCAACAACTGAGACAGACAGGGAGGCGTATGAATCAAGACTTAGACAGAACCAGACTCGCAGCCCCGCCTTCTGCGGGCATGCGAGTGCTGAGTACGGCGGTTGCTTCGCCCCGTGGGGTCCTAGCTTTCTCGATGCTCGACATCGTGCGCGGAGCAGGAGTTCTGCTGCGCAGAGCAATCCGCGCCCTGCAGAACGGGCGCGAACGCCGTGCAGCGGCGCCCCGTCGCGTAACCAGGAAGAAGAGGTCCGCCAGCTCTAAGTTGACGGTGCTACGCAACGATCCGGTTGACCTGGAGTGAGTAAGTCACTGTTGGACAATCGGTTCCAATGAAAATAGCCGCCTGGAAATCGGGCGCTGCGTCCGGGCCAGATCGCGTTTGTTCCCTCGCTTACAATTTACCGCTCTTTTGTGATCTTCGCCCTTGCATTTCTGCCGAGGTTGTAGCAACTTTCTCGACAGCGAAAGGAGTGCCCCAAAATCATGATCAACGTTCTTATCCACCACGAAGTCGCCGACTATACGGCCTGGAAAGCGGTGTTCGATTCTGCTTTCGACTGGCGGCACAAAAACGGCGAGCTTAGTTGCCATGTCTTCCGCAGCGCTGGAAACGTAAACGACGTCACGCTTTTCTTGGAATGGGAGAGTCTGGAAAAGGCGCGCGCGTTCATCGCTTCCGAGGAACTCAAGGCCAAAATGGCGAGCGCTGGGGTCAAAGGCCCGCCTCGCGTCGATGTCCTGACCGAAGTGCATAGCGTCCGGCGCAGCGCTGCCGACTGAGCGTGCGAGGCGCTCTTAGGGAAGATCGGGGGGTATCTCCGGCGGTTACACCAAAGAGCAAGCTAGTGACGTGCGGAAAGAATGTGCAGGATCTGCTGCAGTTCATGCCGCAAGTGCGCCACACTCACGGAAGGATTCATGGGAAACGGAAGCGCTGTCTGGGTCCGATCGGACTTGGTCTCCTGGCGCAATTGCACCCGCGCACCCGCGATGGTGAACCCATCTTCATAAAGTAGTTTCTTGATCCGCACTACTGATTCCAGATCGCGCTTGCGGTACATGCGCTGCCCAGTGCTGCTCTTTACCGGCCTGAGCTGCGGAAATTCGGTTTCCCAGAACCGAAGTACGTAGGCAGGCAGACGGCACAAGCTGGCCACTTCACCAATGCGGAAATAGAGCTTGTCCGGAATAATGATTTCGGCGTTGCGGGTTTTCTTTGACGCTTTCTTGCGGAGACTCATGGAGGCCGTTTCCGTACTCCTGTATACGCGTTTCTAGCACGAGCCGCGCCGCGGGACAACCCCCCATTAGTACAAATAGGCCGTCGCAAGGGCGCTTTGACGTTCCGCTCTCGGGTGAGGGCTTGCCCCGTCTCACGCGCCCCAACGTTCGCCGCGGCCGCAAGTGGAAAAGCCTCTCAAGAGGTGCTTCTCCTGAGAGGCTTTGGGGAACTTCTGAACGAGCATCGGTCCGCTTAGTGTTTCTTTTTCTTGGCGGCTTTCTTCTTGGTTGCCATGAAGTGTTTCCTCCGTTTGAACGATTTGTTCTCCCAAGGTTCTCGACAGGGCACCTTGATGCCCGGGCTACTCAAGTTGTTGTATGAGTAGCTGTCCTACCACAAGATATTGCCACGCGTATGTAATTTGTCAATGAAAATCTTACTTCAAAGAGCGATTTTGGCGAAGTGCGTGCTCGGACTCGCCGGGCGGCCTCATGGCAAAATCTCATTTTCGCGCCACAACCTTCCCGGCGGAGGCCAGTGAATGCGTGATGCCTGTGCGATAATTTCAGAAGAAATTTATGTCAGATCACAAAGTCTTCTGCGCAAAATTGAAACAGGAATTACCTGGGCTACCCGAGCCTCCCTTCGACAGCGACTTGGGAAAAAAGATCTATGAGCATGTCTCGCAACAGGCGTGGGGCCAGTGGATGGAACACTGCAAAATGCTGTTAAACGAGTATCGCCTGAACCCGGCACGCAAGCAGGATCAGGAAGTCATCGTGAAGCAGATGGAGCAGTTTTTCTTCGGGGAAGGCGCCGCGCGTCCCGCCGAATATGTTCCGCCGGCACACTGAGCACGCCAGGCCAAAGAAAGCGCACCGCGCCAAGAGCGGCGCGGGGCAAGCCATCTACGGCCGCAGGCTGGCTTTGTCAGCAGGTTACTGAGAGATTCCCCCCGGCTGCTCAGCGCGTTCCCAATTCATCACCTCGTAACACTGCCCGGCGACAATTAAAGCCGTGGCGCCACAGGTTTACGACACCCTGATCGTTTCGGATCTGCACTTGGGCGCGGCCATGAGCCGCGCGCGCGAGGCGTTGCGCGTTCTTCGGGAAAATCAATACCGCCGTCTGATTTTGCTGGGCGACATCTTTGCCGACCTCAATTTTGGACGCCTGAAAAAAGAGCACTGGAAATTTCTCGGCTTCATTCGCAAGCTTTCCAATCCCAAGCGTAACGTCGAAGTAGTGTGGGTCGAGGGCAATCACGACCACGGCCTGGCCGAGATTATGTCCCATTTGGTGGGAGTCCGCGTGTACCAGGAATATCAATGGGAATATCAGGGTCTGCGCCACATCGCCGTGCATGGTCACCAGTTCGACGGCTTCGTGGTGAGCAATGTTCGCGTCAGCTACCTGATCGGAACGCTGCTCTACCTGCAACTGCAGAAGTGGGATTCGAAGAACAAGACTCTGACCCGTTTTCTCGACCGGCTGGGCACGCGCTGGCAGCGCTTGTCGGAGAAGGTTGCCGAGGGCGCGCTGGCCCATGCCCGTCATCATCCGGCAGCCCGCATTTTCTGCGGGCACACCCATGCCGCCATGCACAAGCGCGAGAACGGAATCGACTACTACAATTGCGGAGCCTGGATTGACGCGCGTCCTACCTACATCACGGTTGGCGACGAGGGAGTCCATATTCATGAATATGTTGAGCGACCCGACGACCTCCATCTCGGCGAAGGACCAATCGATTCAGAACCTGCCGAGCTTGCGGGCGAGGCCGGATTGCTCGAAGATGGCGAGTACGAGGGCGTTGGCCGCTGACGCTAGCTCCAGCGGTGCTACGCTCTTCGCGACAATTCGTTTACTTCTAATCTGGCAGGGAGCCCCTTGCGCAAACTGACTATCGTTTTCCACCATGCCGGCGGGGGACATCAAAGTGCGGCGGACGCTCTCAAAGCCACTCTCTCCACACAAGAAAATCCCTGGGATGTCACTTTTCTCGACATTCAGGAATTGCTCGATCCCCTGGACCTGATTCGTCGGGCCACGGGCCTGCGTATTCAGGACACCTATAACCTGATCCTGCGCAAAGGGTGGACGCGCTTCACGCCCCAACTTCTGCTTATTTTGCAGGGGACCATCCGTCTCTACCATTCTCCGATCGTGAAACTGCTCCGAACTCACTGGGCGCAAAATCCGGCGGACCTGGTGCTCTCCGTCATCCCGCATTTCGATCGCGAGATCGCCGACAGCCTTCGCCCAGTCGGAACAACAACGTCAGGCACAAAAACGCCTTTCGTCACCCTGATCACGGATTTGGCAGACTACCCGCCACACTTCTGGATCGAGCGGGAGTCGGAATACATCATCGCGGGTACGGAACGCGCCCGGCAACAAGCCTTAACCATGGGCCACCCAGACGACCATATCTTCCTGACATCGGGAATGATCCTGAAGCCGAGGTTCTACGAGAAGATCGCTGTAGATCGCGTTAGCGAAAGGAACCGGCTCGGACTGGAACCCGATTGTCCAACGGGCATCGTTCTGTTCGGAGGCCATGGCTCCCAGGTGATGGTCGACATCGCGCGGCAACTCAACGAATCCGGCAGCGGCGTCCAGCTCATCTTGATGTGCGGACACAACCAAAAGCTAGCCGCTCAGCTGAGGAACCTGCCGACCAGAAAGCCAATCGCCGTCGTCGGATTTGCTGAGAACGTTGAATACTACATGGCCTTGGCCGACTTCTTTATTGGGAAACCAGGCCCTGGCTCAATCAGCGAGGCGTTGCAATTCCATTTGCCCGTCATCGTGGAATGCAATTCCAGTACCCTGCCGCAAGAGCGCTACAACGCGGAATGGGTGACGGAGAAAGGTTACGGGATCGTGGTGCCGAGCTTCAAGAAAATTGAGCCCGCTGTTCAACGCTTGCTCCAGAGAGCGACGTTCGACGAATTTCGTCGGAAAGTAAACGAGTATTCCAATCGGGCACTATTTGAAGTGCCAACAATCCTGGAACAATGCGTGGAGCACACGGCCGCTCCAACTCAATCTCAGGCTGCTGTCTAATTGAGCCGCGTTACAGTTGTGCTTCGGACCCTTTAGAAGTGAAACGCGATGCCCGTCGAGAACCGCGCATTATTCTGACCATGCCCGTAGAAACGGGTGTTAATCCAATCGAGCTGTCCGCGCAGCGTTACCGGTCCGGCGACCCGATAATCCAGCCCTCCGCCGACCGCATTCGCGAACGAAGTATTCGAATCCGAAATTCCATTGCTCCGGCTGATGTGTCCCGCGCCAACCAGGAACTCGGCGAAAGGGCGGAAGCGGTGGTACTCCACCGACACTCGCGGGCCGAACATAGCGTTATGCGCGGTGACATCGGCGCTGGTGCCGCTGAAATTGTGGCGGCCATAATGCCCGTCGACATCGGCCACCAGGCCAATCCATGGCAGGAACTTCCCTTCCAGGGTTGCGTCCCATCCATTCAGGCTTGTGGTGTCGTTCGAGACTATAGAAGTGCGCTCATAGGAATAGCCTAAGAACACATTCCCCTTCGTCGGAATCTGTGCCCAAGCGGCGCTGGTCATCGTAAACAACAAGACAATAGTCCACCGTCTTCGCATCGTTCTCCTCCTTAGCGTGCGCTTCGAAACCTTTGCAGTCTGAAGAAAATAGGATGCAAGCGTGGCAGAAAATTTTGCCTGCCCACGCCGCACACTTGGGCACGTCAGCGAAACAATGCGGCAAAGAATCTGCCGAGCTTTCTGAAGAAGCCACGGGCTGGCGCGTGATTCGCCGACGCGGTGACAGTGCCCGCAGGTTTGGGCATTTCTATCGCGGGAGGAGGAAGCGGAGAGGCCAAAGCTGGCGTGGCCCGTGGACGCGAATCGAGCGGCAGCGCCCGCGTATCCTCAACCGGCGCTGGCGGAGGGCCGGTCCCGTGGAACACAAACGGCGCCTCAACCTGGACGTGAAGTTCGTTCGGCGCGACCGAGGCGTCCAGCGACGTCGCCGGAGCTCCAGTCGAGGGCGCGCTTTCCGCGTGAGTTGTCTCCGCAACCGGCGCTGGGTTCGCGTTCACGGGCGGCAGCGCTGGGCTTTGTGCTTCGCTCTGTGCCCGGCTCTGCATGGGCAGATCGTTCGTCGCTCGCATCGGAGGGTCCCGTGGTGGCGGACATCCGCACTCGAGCGGCACCGCCATATCCACACGATCGAGTTGCCCGGAACGAAACACGAGCTGGTCGGTCGCTTTTACCTGGTAAGTGCGATCGCCGATCAGTTCGGTAACAATCGCCGATGCCGTGTTGCCGGGCAGCGCGCGCACGCAGGTATTGCCCTGGCTGTCAGCGCTGATGGCGTAGTGAAATTCTCCCGGACCCACCAGCAGGATACGGAAGTCCGGCGTCATCACGGAATCGGAAGAAGCGTCGAGAGCGAAGTGCGCTTCCAGCGCGCCCGTGTTCATGCTGAGCATCATGTTATGCCGGTTCTGCGATGGAGTAACCGACACGGTCGTTCCCGGACAAACATGCACCTCGCCGCCACTCGACAGATTGACAACGGCGGTATCAGGCCCAGCGGTAATCGAAGAACCCGAGCCCGCGTCATTGCCAGCAAGAGCCAGCGGTCCGGCCGCGCGCACCGACGCCACGACCGGCTGCGGCGCAGGCGTCAGGCTGGGAACCGTGGGTGGCTGAAACGGCGATCTGTTTGCCTCGTCAGGATTCTTCCCGAGATGCACGACCAGGCGGTTTCCGGCAGCGTCCCAGGTGTAGGCGCGCGGCGCTAGCAGATCGACGACCACGCGCGCTACCGGCGGATTCTGTTGAAACTGGTCGGCGCGTATCGAGCTGATCTGATCGGCCTGCACGCTGATCCGCTTCTGCCCCGTTTCCAGCCGCGCGTTCGGCAGATCGATCACCAGCCGATCAGGGTTGCTGATCGCCTGGATCGACGGAACCAGCGGCTTGGTCGAGAGAATCTCAACCGCGGGGCCATCTTTTTCCTGCACAATCCGAAAACTCTTGATCGCGGCAATCTTGCTGTCAGCGTAAGAAGCGGAAGGCTTGGCATCAGCTTTAGCCGCTGTCTGGGAAAGAAGCCATGGCGCTCCGAGAACAAACATCCCGAGCGCAATCACTACGCGTAAATCCGCCTGCAAACTGGGGCGAGACAGCGTGCGCCCTAACGCAAGATTTGGCGGGAAGTCTTTCACGGATGCACTCGAGTGTTAGAGAAACGATACCACTCGGGGCTGACATGGAGAAAGGCGCATGGAGAAAGCGCGTGACGGGTTACGCGTCGGCCAGGAACTCGTACTCATCAATCACTGCGGCCACCGACATCTTGGTGGCGGGACTGCCGCCTTCGACTCGTACCACACGGCCCTTGCAGCGCACCCGTATGCTTTCCGTCAACGTGATCTCGGGCGGCAGGGTCAAAGTGAAATCAATCGCGGAGCCGGCCTGGATGGCCGAATCGACATAGAAACAGATGCCGCGGGCGCTGACGTCGCGGGTCTGCGCCGCGTGCTCATCTTCATTCTCGCCGTAACGGACGCTTACCGGCAGACGAAGCGCGAACCGCCGCGTGGCTCGCTTGTCATTCTCATTGTCATGCTGCGTCTCGGCCATCGGTCCTCCAGAATCGCCTGTAAGCATGGCAATTAGCGGTAAAGCTGTCAAGGAGGCAAAGCTTCAATGTTTCGGATCAAGGTTTCCTCTGTGGACCCAGTCGTTGGTGGTTCGTCGTTAGTCGTTCGGGCTGACGAATCACGCTCGGAATTGCGAACGACTAACGACGAACGACCAACGACAAGATTCACAGGGGATCCCAACCATTTGAAACTTTGAAACCTGGCCTCTGATCCCCGCTACAATGAATCCGTGGTCTTCGTCCTCGATAACTACGATTCGTTCACTTACAACCTCGTCCAGTACCTGGGAGAACTGGGCGCGAAGGTTGAGGTTCGCCGCAACGACGAAGTGACCGTCGCGGAGATCGAAGCGATGCATCCCGAGCGCATCGTGGTTTCTCCCGGACCCTGCACTCCGCAGGAAGCGGGCATCAGCATCGACCTGATCCGCCATTTTGCCGGCCAAGGTCCATATCAAGTTCCGGTGCTAGGCGTTTGCCTCGGACACCAGGCGATCGGCGCGGCTTTCGGAGGCCAGGTGGTTCGCGCCAAGAACCTGATGCACGGCAAGACCAGCCAGGTCGAGCACGACGGCAAGACCATCTTCCGCGGCCTCGCTTCTCCGATGACCGCGACGCGCTATCACTCGCTGGTCGTTTCCGAGAAAGGATTGCCCAGCGATCTCGAAGTCAGCGCCTGGACCAGCGATCAGGATGGCACGCGCGTCATCATGGGCTTGCGGCACCGGAGGTTTCCGGTCGAAGGCGTCCAGTTTCATCCCGAGAGCGTGCTGACGGAAGAGGGGAAGAAACTGGTGGCGAATTTCCTGCAAGTGTAGAGCGGGCGCCCTCGCCCGCTGCCCTTGAAGTTGTTTGTGGGTCTCGATTTCCCCAGTCTCCGCCAAGAGTTCCAGTCTCTCGCCCTCGCGAGAGAGTCTTCGGTGTCAGCCTTTTCGCGGGCGGGGGCGCCCGGCTGTTCACTTAAGAGTTCGGCAAGCGATCCAGGGTGAGGGTCGAGCTTCGCTCGGCTGGACGGACGAATGCGTCCGTCCCTACGCGTGCTATTCGCTGCTTCTGGCCATCTCTACGGCTTTTAGGACGGCTCTTGCTTTGTTCTCTGACTCTTCGAATTCGCGCTGCGGATCGGAGTCGGCTACGATTCCT
>Ga0209890_10000905_pt1 | contig 13745 bp, 12 predicted proteins | sample OrgsoiDNA2013049_FD_185799 | JGI IMG/M metagenome (GOLD analysis project Ga0209890, IMG submission 185799) | Permafrost soil microbial communities from the Arctic, to analyse light accelerated degradation of dissolved organic matter (DOM) -... | ecosystem: Environmental > Terrestrial > Soil >...
TGTAGGTAATGTCGCCGACGCAGACCTGGTTGGGCTGGGCCACGGTGAAGTTACGATCCAGCAGGTTCGGTACAATCGGAAGGTTGTGTTGGTGTTGGTAGGCTTGCTCTTTGCGGCTTTAGTTTATCCCTTGACGATGTTTGTGCGGCAAGCGCCTACGCTGGCGATGATGCTTAGCCTTTATGTCACACTCGGCATTTTCTTGCTGCTGGCAGTCCGTGACCCATCGGCGAATCGCAGCCTGATTGCTTTCACGGCATGGTCGAGCTTTGCCCACGCCGCACTTATGGGGGTGCAGGCATTCCGTAATCTGATCCCACGCGGAGAACTGCTGGGCGTGGCTGCGCTCGTCATCATCGGTGTAGCCCTGATCGTGTTGGCTCCGGCGAAGTCGGTGGAGCGGGTATCGCCAGCCGTTGTGTAGGCTCGCAGTCTTGGAAAGACGCCGACCCCGACCCCGACATCCCCATCCTGAAAGAAGCCAAAGCCGAGTACGTGAAGCTGCAATAGCCCGCTCCATCCGCCTACTTCCCAAACGGCGAATCACCGAAGAAAGTCTCTGACGAAACCTTGCCCGTGGTTCGGTCGACTGCGCTCGATGGAACACGAAAAAGAACACCATCACGCTGAATGCGCCAAACGCATAGATAAACGACGAGAACAGTGAGACCGCTAGAACCGTCCCGGTGAGGAGGGGAAAAGCAGAGAGTATCGGAAGAGTTTAGGATAGGGAAGCGGGCCGGTACCGGGAGACTCCTCATGAAACACATACTGATGGTCTTCACGCTGTTTGCTGCAACCGCTGTTTTCGCGCAAGACAAGAATCCGGTCACGTCGGTGGTGAAGGAAATCCTGCCGCGCCAGCAGAAGAACCTCGTCGCTGGCGTAGAAGAGATGCCTGCCGACAAGTTCGGCTTCCATCCGACGACGCCGCAGATGACGTTTGGCTACCTCGTCTTGCACATCATCGAATCCAACAACTACCTCTGTGCCAAAATCAGCGATGTACCCGAATTGAAGCCTACGGGCCTGAAAGATACGGACGAAAAGGACAAGCTCGTGGCCGCGCTCAAGGCCAGTTTCGATTTCTGCACGACCGCTCTAGGCAAGGTGGACGACTCAAAGCTCGCAGACGAGATCGAGTTGTTCGGTGGCCGCAAAGGCCCGCGCGCTTTTGCGCTCATCGCCCTGACCAACGATTGGGCCGATCACTACAGCTCCGTCGCGATGTATCTGCGCCTCAACGGACTGCTGCCGCCGACGGCGCAGCCGAAGAAATAGACGGGCGTTGGTGCTGGCGCGGGAATCGCCCGCCGATCTATTGGAAGCACTGGAAGAGTGGCGTCCGACGCATGTTGAGAAATGGCTGAGCCGGGAGACGCGGTGAATCTTGGAGGTCGGGCGGAACGATCCGTGTCCCTGCGGCTCCGGCAAGAAGTACAAGCGGTGCTGCGGCGGGGCGACCGTGAACTGAGCAGTTGACCGTGGACGCTGGCAATTTGGGTAACATCTGGGGTAACAACTGTGACCAAATCTGCTCACTTGTGACCACGAAAGCGAGTGGGAAGTCGCTGAAATCATCGGTTTTTAGTTGATGTGAGGTAATCTGTTGGTTCCTGGTTCGAATCCAGGTGGGCCCACCAGAACTTATCAATGAGTCCAGGGGCGGCGTGGCTGAGTGGTTGCCAGACTGCACCGCCGGAACCCGTACGTCATTTCATGCCGCTGGGTGCGGAAAATGGACGCCAAGCCAAACTGGAGCGACCGAAGGGCATTGCGTCAATTCCTGATTGGTTGGGTCTGTGCACTAGTGGTGCTCCCTCTCAGCATGGCGAAAACTGGCCCCAAGACCAGTAGGGAAACGCTCGGCTTCGGTGGCAAGAATCGCACTTATTACGTGTTCACGCCGAGCGGAAGTGCCGCGCCAAAGCCCGTCCTCCTGTTGCTCCATGGTTCCGGCCACAACGGCATGTCTCTCATCGACCCCTGGAGGGGACTCGCCCAGAAGGAAGGGGTCATCCTGGTGGCACCGGATTCGAGCGATCCCGCGGAGTGGGATTATCGCAACGACAGTCCGGATTTCCTGAATGCCGTGTTAGCGGAAGTCGAATCCAAGTATGCCGTCGACACGCGGCGGGTGTACTTGTTCGGGCATTCAGCGGGTGCAATGTTCGCACTTTACATCTCGATTGCGGAATCGGAGAACTTCGCAGCGACCGCGGTTCATGCCGGGTGTTTGATGGAAAGCGATTTCGCGCTTATCGATTTCGCCAAGCGCCGAATTCCGATCTCGATCTGGATCGGCACGGACGATAAGTTTTTCCCCCTTCCACGGGTGAAATCCACACGGGATGCTTTCAGCGCCCGTGGCTTTACAGTGGAACTGCACGAAATTTCGGGTCACGATCATGATTACTATGCAATCGCCGGCAAGGTGAACGGAGAGGCGTGGCAGTTCCTTAGGAAGAATAAATTGGGGCCGGATCCCGGGCTCCGCGCGCTGGCCCGGCCGCAGGATCCCATCTTGAGGACCGACTCTCGGAGTCAAAGCAATCCGCGTCTGGAACCGACGCCGCAGGCTTTCGATCGTTTGATATGGGCGAACGCCAAGTCCTATCTGGACGATCCCTTGCCACAATTGACCGCCGATATTCCCGAACTGGAGGGATTGGATCCGGTGTCGGATCAGCAGTCGCTGCCGGAGTTCCTCAAGAAAACTGGCGACAAGACGCTCGAACTGCTCGGAAAAATGCCGAACGTAATTTCTCATGAGAGCGTGGTCATCAAGGTCGAACCGAAGGGACCGACTACTTACCAGCATTTTGACTACCTGGTTTTGCGCCATGAGGACGAAGCAAACGGTGTGGTCACACTTGATGAGTATCGCACCGCCAAAACGCAGCCTGCGAATTCGCCGCTGTCGCAAGGCACCGCTAACGCCTGGGTGCTATTTCATCCGGGCAACCTCGACGAGTCCCGCTTCCGTTACCTGGGCCGCCAACGCATGGATGGACACGCGACGGCCGTTCTGGTCTTTGCACAAACCGCCGGTAAGGTGAAATTTCCTGGGCAGGTAAAATTCGAGGGGACATCGATCCCAGTTCTCTTCCAGGGAATTGTGTGGGTTGATGAATCCGACTTCCGGATCGTTCGCTTGCGAACGGACCTGCTCTCGCCGCGCCCCGACCTCTACTTGCGGACGCTCACCTCGGAAGTTCTTTTTTCTGAGGTTCGGATTCACGCGCCCGAAGCAACGGACCCACTTTGGCTCCCGCGGGAGGCAACCATTACTTGGGATTTTAGAGGGCAGGTAGTGCAGCAAGTTCATCGGTATTCGGACTTCCGCCTGTACCGGGCCAAATCGAAGATCGTGATGTGAAGTCTAAGGGAGCCGCGAATAAATCACGCGTAGCGCGCCCGTGGCAACTGAAATCTCGGCCGGCGTCTCGCACACAAATTCTCCGTCAGCGTAAATCTCAAGCGGAGTCTCGGTCTGCAGGTGGACTCGTTCGACCCGCGAATACTCGACTTCAGGCATCAGGAGGTGACGCCCGAAGTACACCGTTGGAAACATGCAGAACAGTTTGAAGGGACTCAACGTGTTGATGCGGCAGATGTCGAGCTTGCCATCGGCGAAGTCGGCTTCCGGTGCGATGCGCATGCCGTCGCCGTAGTACGGCGTGTTGGCGAAGGCGGCGAGCAAGGTGAGTTTGTCGGTTTCGGGCTGATCTTTGGAACTGTCACTATAACTCAATGGCGCGCCATTGACCTGCGTCAGCCGCATGGAAAAAGCGCGAAGTTTGAGCAGCAGGGGCAATAGCGCGAGGGCATAGCCGCCGTGTCCGCGCAGCCAGCGCGGCATCTGATTGGCGCGCCGAGCGGCGGCCGAGTCCAGGCCGCATCCGGCAACGCCGCAGAAATAGTGAGTGCGCTCCGGCGCAGCGGATGGAACGATAACCCCGAGATCAATTCCTTGCGCTTGAATCTCTCCCAATTCGAAATTACGCCAGACGCGCAAGGAGTCTCGCACGGAACGCAGATTCAGCGCGCGGGCAAAATCATTTCCACTACCTGCAGGGACAATCAACACGGGAAGTTGCAGACGCACCAGCGCCGGGAGATGACGGTGAATGGTGCCGTCCCCGCCAAAAAGGAGAATGGCGTCGGCATCGCTGGAAGAGGCCGGCAGTCCCTGCAGCCACCGTGTTGGAGAGCCGGCTTGAAACGGCTTCAAGTCTGCCGGCGAAGTACCCAACCCGAAGATGACGGCGGCGCGCATGTGTTCTAACCGTCCAGCATTAGAACACACGTGCCGCTGCGAAACGATTGCCAACCTGGATCTACTTCGGCAGGCACTTCCCCATGAAGTCGACCAGATCTTTCTTCATCTTGTCGTGTTCGGCGCGATCGATGTACACCATGTGCCCCGAGCTGTAGGTGGCGTAGGAAACATTCTGGCGAAACTGTGGACCGAGGTCGAGGTGATCCATGGTCCAGTTGGCAGCGGCGAAGGGCGTGGCCAGGTCGTAGAAGCCTTCCATCACCAGAATCTTCATATACGGATTCTTGATCATGGCCGACCGCAACCCGCCCGCCGTGCTGGGAAAGCCTTCGACGGCGTTGCCCCACTCCCACTTCTGGAAGCCGGGTTCGTCGTAGGCGAAAACCCTGTAGGGCATGTCGGACTTGTAGTTCAACTCGGTACGCAGGTAGTTGTTGAAAGCCGAGGTGTAGGGCGGCAGGATGGCAGAGCCGGTCGGATCATAGAAACGATCAGCATCTGGATCCGGGCTGCTGAAGCGGCCATCGAGGCGGCCCGCGACCAGTTTCTGGTCAAGCAGCAACTCTTTGGTGAAGGTGGGAACGTCGATGCGCAGGTTGTGCGCTTCGATGACCTCCGGGCGCAGCCCGATATAGCGCGACAGTTGCTCGACAATCTTGCGGCGTTCTTCCGGCGTCATAGCGTCGCCTTTGCCGAGAGCCAGTGCGTAGTCACTCGTCGACCAGCGCACGACTTCTTCGCGCGTTTTCGCCATGTCTTGCGCGAGGTCGGCGGACAGCTTGTGGTGATAGCCGGCGATCATGTTGAAAGTGGGCACCAGCAGGAAATAAGGCAGGTCGTTCGATTTGTTCCATTCCAGCGTCTGGAAATCCACGGCCATCGAGAGCAGGGTCACGCCGTTGAAAGCGATGCCATGATCGGCCAAATATCCGGCGATGCCGGCGGCTCGCGTCGTGCCGTAGCTTTCCCCCAGCAGGAACAGTGGCGAGCTCCAACGATCGTAGCGCGAGATATAGAGGCGTATGAACTCTCCGAAAGCTTGCACGTCGCCTTTTACGCCCAGAAATTTCTTGGTCAATTCGGCGGTCGCGGCACGAGAATAGCCGGTGGACATGGCATCCACCATGACGATGTCACTGCGATCAAGCAAGGTGTCGGGATTGTCTTCCAGACGATAAGGTGCTGCCGGCATGAAGCCGTTCGGCTGCAGCACCACGCGCTTGGGTCCGAGCGCGCCCATGTGCAGCCACACCGAAGCAGAGCCGGGGCCGCCGTTAAACGAGAACGTCAGGGGACGCTTTGTCGCCTCCTGTCCGTCGAGCGCGTAGGCGACGAAAAACATTTCTGCTTCCGTCTTGCCGTCGTCGCGCTTTAGCGGAAGCCTCCCGGCCGTCGCGGTATAACTCAGAGTCTTGCCGTTCAGCGTGATCTGGTGATGCGTGATGACGGGCGGGACTTCCGCAACATCATAATGTTCCTCCTTGTCGACAGCTTCGCTCGATTCAGACTTGGACGGCACAGTGGGTTTGCCGCTTTCGGCTGGCTTCTCTGGAGTTGCAGCGCTCGTGGACGTCGATTGCTTATCTTTCTTAGGCGCGGCCCGTTTGGCGCTCTCAGGCGGTGCTTCCTGGGGTTGGTCTTGTTGCGCCCAGGCAAACGGAATCGTCAACACGGCGAAAAGGAAGACTGCCAGAATCCTCATGCTTTGTCTCCGGGAGAAATGAAATGGACCAGCATTATAACGTCTTTGACGTATCGGCCTTGGGAAAGCCTCGTGTAAAGGACTACAATTCCGCCGGGACAATCACAACAGACCCTCCGGGAATTCGTGCGCCTGAACATTTGGAGATATTTGGAGAAGCTTCCAAATATGATGAAAGTACTCGCGTTGATCTTTGCCCTAGCCAATGGATAAAAAAGAAGATGCCAAAACAAAGTACCACCGCAAACACCACAAACAAACCAAGAAGGACGAGATGAAGAAGGACGAAGCGAAATAATTTTCCTCGCTTATCGTTCTTGGCCCCGGCACTTGTAGGGGTTTTCTTTTTGCGGCCACCGAACTCCGTCCCGTCGGCGGTAACTGCAGACGTGCTAGAATTTGTTGCGCCTGAAACGCTTCCTCCGGCTCGGTGGCGCACCAGATCTCTCCACCTCGGCAAGGTCGGACTAAAAAAGTGGCCCAGAAACCCAACGCCCAAAGCGAATCCATCACCTACGCCGATGCCGGTGTCAGCATTGATCGTGGCAACCGCACCAAGCAGCGCATCAAGTATCTTGCCCACAAAACTTTTACCAAGGGAGTCCTGAGCGAGATTGGCGGATTCGGCGGGTTGTTCTCGGTCGACAAGAAGTATTTGGATCCGGTGCTGGTCTCGAGCGTGGATGGCGTGGGCACCAAACTAAAAGTGGCCTTCGAAATGAAAATGCACCACACCGTCGGCGCCGACCTTGTGAATCACTGTGTGAACGACATCGCGGTGCAGGGTGCAGCGCCGCTGTTTTTTATGGACTATCTGGCCACTGGCAAACTGGACCCGGAAGTCGCGGAAAGAGTCGTGGGCGGCCTCGCCGATGCCTGCAAGCATAACGGCTGCGCCCTGATTGGCGGTGAGACTGCCGAAATGCCGGGATTCTATCCCGAAGGCGAGTATGATCTCGCTGGATTCATTGTCGGAGTGGTCGAACGCGAACGCATTATCAGCGGCAAAGACGTGCAGGTTGGAGATATCGTTCTCGGTTTGCCTTCCAACGGCCTGCACACCAATGGATATTCGCTGGCTCGCAAACTGCTCTTTGAAATCGCGGGCTATTCTCTCGAGACTTTTGTCAGCGAGATCAAGAACAAAGTCGGCAACGAACTTATGCGCACCCATCGCAGCTACTGGTCGATCATTCGGAAGATGATCGCGGGCGAGTGCGTCGCGGCACTGGCGCACGTTACCGGGGGCGGCATTACCGAGAACCTGCCCCGAGTCCTGCCCAAGGGCACGTCAGCCGTGATCGAACTCGGTACCTGGCCGGTTCCGCCGATCTTCGAACATCTGCAGAAACTCGGCAACGTCGCCGAGGAAGAAATGCTCCGCACCTTCAATATGGGCCTCGGTATGCTGATCGTAGTTCCCGCGCAGAAATTCAAGAAAGCGCAAACCCTGCTGGAGCGCGCCGGGGAAAAATTTTACAGCGTTGGCAGGATTGTTAAGGGCGACCGCAAGGTGATGTTCAGCTGAGATTACCTCTCGTAGAGACGCGGATTGCCGCGTCCGGAGACAGGGCAAAGCCCCGTCTCTACTCCAGTTTTTTGCCGTTCTTCGTTTTTTCTCCGTGTCTCCGTGCCTCGTGGTGAATAATGTTGTCCTAATGAAAAATCTTGGCATTCTTCTTTCTGGACGCGGCTCCAATTTCGTAGCCATCGCCGATCGCATTGCGGCTGGCAGCATACCCAATGCCCGGATCGCTGTCGTCATTTCGAACCGTGCCGATGCTCCCGGTCTTGAAACTGCTCGCCAGCGCGGCCTCAACGCGCTCGTCGTTTCATCGAAAGGCAAACTACGCGAGGAGCACGACCGCGAAATTGTGTCCGCACTTCTGGACAACAAAGTCGACCTCGTCTGCCTCGCGGGTTACATGCGACTGCTCTCGCGCTGGTTCGTGCAGCAGTTTCCGGCGAAAATTCTCAACATCCATCCGTCATTGCTGCCAGCGTTTCCCGGACTGGAAGCGCAGCAGCAAGCCTTCGCCTATGGTGTGAAAGTGTCAGGCTGCACGGTGCACTTCGTGGATGAGGAACTCGATCACGGCGCCATCGTCATGCAGAAAACCGTGCCCGTGCTGGATTCTGACGACGAGCACACGCTAGCGGCGCGCATTCTGGAGCAGGAACACATCGCCTACAGCGAAGCGATCAAGATTGTGCTGGAAGGGAAATGCGAGATCGCGGGCAGGCGGATGGTGCGGGCTTCCAAGACTCTCTAAACGGCAGCGGCGGCACCGTCGAAAAGCAGGTCCTTCGCTTCGCTCAGGATGACAATCGGCCTGTTGAATGGAGACACGACAAGCGCCGCATCTCTACATCAGCAACTCGTTCGCTCGGCGCGCGATGGGGTGCTGCATCACTTCAAGTTCATTTTTCACAAGATTCAGTCCATACACGCACTGCTCAAACTTTTGCGAGAGTTGCTTGAACAGCGGCGCCACCTTGGCATATTCGAAGTGCTCGAACTTGGAAACGACGTAGTAGCTTTCTTTTCCCGCTTTCACCCAATCGACGAAGTTCTCGACGCGCAGGCGGCGCAGGCGGTAGTGGTTGATGCTTTCCGGAAACATGCCGGCGTAGAACAGTGTGAAGTCGCCAATGTGCTTGCGCACCTGGCGCTCGCGGTCGAACGATGGCGCCGGGCCGTAGATTGGGTCCGACTCGATCAGCATCTCACCCACATCGTTCAACGGTTTCCCCGCCGCGTTGCGGATTTTCAACAACTGCTCGGCATCGCAAAACTCCGCCAGCAGATGTGCGACGTAGCCCACGAGTTGCGGATCGCGAATTCCGATCTCCTCGGCATAGTGACGGCCGACCAGTTCAAGAAACAGTTGCTGCAGCGGGTGTGACTCCGGAATTTCCATGGCCCCACTTCCTCCCCAAAACGACCCCTAATGGTTCCTATCGGAACAGAACCTTGTGCGGATTAGATACCGTGAATCCTCATCTAACGCAAGTGCCCATTCGAGCCACACATAGTTAGAAGCCCGCACGGGGCGTGGGGTTGCGGGCGTATCTGCTGGCAGTCAAAGCGGGCGGCTGCTAATTTTCGCATCGCGTGGATCGAAAATTCGGTTCTCTGAATCTATTCACAAAGAAGAAGCAGGAAATTGGAGGCGAAGTGGAGCGAATCAACATTTCAAGTGGGACACCGTGGGAGCCGGTCGTCGGTTACTCTCGTGCGGTTCGCGTAGGCGCGCACATCCACATTGCGGGTACAACCGCAACTGGAGCCGACGGCAAAATTGTCGGAGCGGGCGATGCGTACGCACAGGCGGTTCAGACCCTCAAGAACATTGAACGCGCGCTGGAGCGGGCCGGAGGTTCACTGCAAGATGTCGTCCGCACGCGCGTGTTTCTTACCAAGATTGCCGATTGGGAAAAGGTAGGAAAAGCGCATGGAGAATTTTTTCGTGACATTCGTCCTGCGAGCACCATGATGGCGATCACGGCACTGGTTTCTCCAGAGATGCTGGTGGAAATCGAAGCGGAAGCTATCGTGCTTGATGGAAAGTAAATGGTATGGCGGAAGCCGGAATGAGAGCCCGGCTTCCGCCATCGTTGGCCTGATCGCGCGAACTGCTAACGGCGGCCTTTCTTGCGAGCAACTTTTTTCTTTACCGCTTTCCTGGCTGGCTTTTTTGCCGCTTTTTTCTTAGCGGGTTTAGCCTTTTTCTTGGGGGCAGATTTTTTTGCTGCTTTCTTGGCCGGCTTTTTTGCCGCTTTTTTCTTGGCCGGCGCCTTCTTCTTCGGAGGCCCGCTCGGGCCGCCGCCATCACTCGAAGGAGTTACGGGCGCAGGTGCTCGCACAGGTTCCCGCACCACCGGGACGGGAATCTCGTCGTCTTCCTCGACGAGAACGGGTTCTTCTTCCTCTTCTTCCTCTTCTTCCAAATCCTCTTCCAGCGATTCGCCGTAGGCGCCGCTGTCGCTGTACTCATCCGTCTCATCGTCCCGACCGTACAGAGTCGGATCATCGAAGCGCATATCTCCTCCTAAGTATTTGCGGTCACCCGCACGCATGCGCGCACAGGGCCAGGGAATTAGGACAACCGGCTGCGAAACTGCATTTGCTTCTGCGTAACGGCGCGGATTATAGCACGGACAGTTTCACCGGGCAGTATCGTGCATTCTCTGCTGATTTGCGAGGAAAATTACTAAGGAAGATTGTGAGCAGAAAAAGTTCAGCGAAGTCGGGCGAAATAAAAGCGAAATAAAAGAAAGGCGCCCGCCCTATTCGTAGGCCAGGGCGTCGATGGGATCCTTCTGCGCCGCCTTGAACGCCGGATACAGCGCCCCGGCAATGGCGCCGACGATCGCGATCAGGGTCGCGCGGACGATCCAACCGTTGTCCACCACCACCTGCAGTAAGGGATACTTGCGCACCAGCGCCGCCCTAGCCGCTAGGCTCACCACGATGCCGAGCGTGATGCCACCGAGCGCAAGCAGCACCGTTTCCCGCAGTATCACGTTCACAATATAGAGCTTCGATGCTCCCATCGCTTTCAGAATGCCGATTTCACGCGTCCGCTCCATGACCGCCGTGTACATGGCCTGGAAGATTACGATGAATCCGATCACCACCGAAATACCGACCACGACCTTGATAAAAATGGAGAGTCCCGGAATGTTGTTGGTGGTCATCATGGCCAGGTAGGACGCCATGGAACTCACCTTATGGCGCTCCATGCCGGGGACGTGATTGATCTCATCCACCACCGTGTCCGCGTTCGCTGGGTCGTCGAGTTTGAGATAGAAGATCGTGGCCTTATCCTTGGCGCCCATCAGATCCTGCAGCGTGCTAATGGGAACGAACTTGCGCCCGCCCTTGCCGCGCTCCACGATTCCGGAGATGCGGAATCTATGGGTCAGAATGTCAATCGTGTCGCCAACTTTAGCATGCTTGGACTCGGCGAAAAGATCGTCGACCAGGACATCATTCGGCCCCTGTAACGCCCCCCCCTGCAAATAGTGGAAGCCCGACGACATGCTTTCGTAGCTGGGCAAATCGATTCCCGTAATTATCTCGATCCACGATCCCGACGGCGTAGTTTGTTGGATTACGGGCGCGACACTCTTCACATGGGGCAGCTTGGCCAGCACTCCTCCGATCTTGATCGGCATGGGCGCGCTCGAAAGTCCCGCTATGAAGGACGATCCCGGCGGCAGCACGATCACGTCGGCCCCAATGCCACCGGCTCGAGTACGGATGTCCTGCATCATCCCCAGGCACAGTCCCACGACCAACAGGATCAGCGTGACTTCGAGGGCCACGGCGACCACTGTGATCAGCGAGCGCAGCGGCCGATGCACCAAATTTCCGACGATCATGCGATTCATCATGTAAGGCGGACTCCGTCCACAATGCTCATTCTATGAGACCCGCTTTACTTGCCTTTGCTGTTCGCCGTTTTCGCCGCGCGGGTGTTGGACTGATCGAGGTGCACCACTTCAGCTCCTGCTGGCTGCTCCAGCGCGAACTGGTCGTCGGTCAGCGCTTTGTTGATTTCCAGCTTGATCATGCTCAGAGTGATATCGTAATTCTCCCGCGGCCGTTCGATCTCAATCGTGCCCGGGAATGACGTCCCCGAGTAGTCTTTGTACTCCTGGTAGCGGGCGTCGGTCACGACGTTTCCCTGCTGGTCGTAGATCTGTTGCCGGTGGGGCAGCAGGTCGGATCGGCTGAACTCGATCTTGCGCGATAAATACCAGCCCTGGGGACCCTTGCGGATGACCGCTAGTTCATAATCGGGCTGCTCGACGCGATGCTTTTTGGCGTCGAGGACGGTTTCATAACCGTTTTCCAGTACGGCAATCTCGTCCCCACTGATTTCCGGCAGGAGGAGCGCGTCGTAAATGTACCGCGGCCGCATGTTTTCCAGTCGCTTGTCGGGCTGGTAGTTGTCGGCATTGTCCAAGCCCACGACGAACTTATTCCTGGGAGGAATCCACAGCTTGAATTCACGCCCGTCGCTCACCATATCGAAGGCCGTGTTCCGCACCAGCGGCAACAGGCCCTTCATGCGCAGCATGGCGGGTTTGCGCGCCAGCACGTAGCCGCGAATCTCTTTGTAATCGGTGATCCGGCCGTTTTTCACATCTCCAGCCGATGCGTCGATATCAACGGTTGCCTGCATGGACTGAATTTTGGCGGCCTGCGTGTTGACGAACTCGATCAGCTGTTCCTGGGTCGCGGTCTTCAGCGGCCGGTCCGAGAACTGACGGTCCAGTGTGCGTGTGCGGAACAGGCATCCGCTCAGCGGAAAGGCGGCCGCCGAGAGAATTAAGAGCAAAAGAAGACGCGGATGAGGGCGATACATTCCTATGTGATTACCCAGAAAGACTTTTGCCACATTTGTATCTGATTAGTATAAGGCAGGGAAAGGTCTAGCGCTTCGCAGCGCGTGGTGCAATCCCGGTTTCGTAGGAGCGGCTGATCGCACCGGCTAGCTTGGCGCACCTCGGTTTTCCGTGGATGTCCGCCTATTTACTGCGAAGATACTAACCAACTTCTAATTATCTGGTTGCTTCAGCAAGCCCCCATAGGTAGTGTAAAAGGGTGCCCCGACCGGCGTTTCCCAAGACGCTTCGCCAGTTTCAGTCCGACTTTGCCACCGAGGAGGCCTGCCAGAAGTATCTCGCGGCTTGTCGTTGGCCGGATGGGTTCATTTGCCCCCGATGCGGGCATGAAAGATCCTACGAATTGGTGAACCAACAGCGCCACCAATGCGCCAAGTGTCGGCACCAGATTTCGCTGACATCTGGGACCATTCTCCACCGGACGAAGATTCCGCTGACCCATTGGTTCTGGGCGGCATATTTGATGACCACGGACAAGCGTGGCGTACCCGCCCTGCTTCTGCAGCGCCAACTCGGTCTGTCATGTTACGAGACCGCATGGATGATGCTTCACAAACTCCGCCGAGCGATGGTGAATGCGGCTCGGGAACCCCTGCGCGGCGACGTAGAGGTTGATGACACTTGGGTTGGCGGCGAGCAAGCCGGACTCCGGGGGAGCCGACAACTTAAGGAACGGCGGGCGGCTCTCGTCCTGGTGGCTGTGGAAAAGCGGGGCCAAGCTTCCGGTCGAGTCCGCATGAGCGTGATTCCCGACTTCAAGGCCGCCACCATAATGCCGTTCCTTACCCAGAACGTCGCACCCGGTTCAACCATCTATACGGACGGCCTCAAGAGTTTCTCGGGTCTGTCGGAGGCCGGCTTTAAACACGTCGCTCGCAACCAACCCCTCCGGTCGGAACTGCGCAAAGGCGCGAAGTCGGCTGTACCGCTTGCCGATCGGGCGATTGGCAACCTCCAACAGTGGTTGATCGGCACCTATCACGGAGTGAGCAAGGCTCAACTCCAGGCTTACCTCAACGAATTCGTCTTTCGACGCAACCGCCGCAAGACGCCCGCCGCCGCATTTCAGACACTGCTTGGTCTCGGAACCAGCCACAGATCAACCGAGTACAAGCAGATTCGGGGAGCGAGGGACCTCAACCCCAACCTATTGGGGCTTGCTGAAGCAACCAGATAATTAGGAACCAACTAGTGTGGGTACCCCCCCTCCCCCCGGTCTATTGGAATCATAGGGTTAGAAGGAAATTTCCCAGTTGGTCTTTGAAAAGAAAGGACTTAAGTGGGTATCCCCTTGACTCAGCCGACCACAACCTGTAGATTTCCGATTTGGAAGACTATCCGCGG
>Ga0209890_10000906_pt1 | contig 13735 bp, 14 predicted proteins | sample OrgsoiDNA2013049_FD_185799 | JGI IMG/M metagenome (GOLD analysis project Ga0209890, IMG submission 185799) | Permafrost soil microbial communities from the Arctic, to analyse light accelerated degradation of dissolved organic matter (DOM) -... | ecosystem: Environmental > Terrestrial > Soil >...
AGGCCCGCGAGCGCACTCACGAGTTTTGCGTTGTTGGCGGCGTCGCCGGCGCCCACCCCGGCGTAGCGCGCCGAGAAAATCCCCGGTGCGCCGCCAAGTGCGTCGACTTCGAGACCGGAGTCGTCGGCAATTGCCGCAACGTCCGGCGCCCCGGCGCCGCTCAAGCCGGCGGCCTTTGCCGCCGCCGCCGCATGCCTCGCCTTCAGCATGGCGTTCTCGAGAAAGGTCGCCCCGGACTCTTCGGGCGGCGCCACCTCAAGTTCGCCGAGACTGTAGAGATCGAAGGGCAAGTCCTTGAGCAGCGCCCGGAACTCGCGCAGCTTGCCTGGGTTACCGGTTGCGACAACCAGGGGCCTACGCGGCACGGGCGCTGGCTTGAGCGGCATGCAGGCGGGCAATCCCTACGGTTGCGAGGTCCAGCAATTGGTCGAGCTCGTGGCGGCGAAACGCATGGCCCTCGGCGGTGCCCTGCACCTCGACAAAGGCGCCGCCGCTGTTCATGACCACGTTCATGTCCGTTTCCGCGTTCGAATCCTCGGCGTAATCCAAGTCGAGCACCGGCGTGCCGCGGTAGATGCCGACCGATACGGCCGCCACCTGGCCGTGCAGCGGGTTCGAGCTGATGGCACGCCGCTTGAGGAGCGTGTCGATGGCGTCCGCCAGTGCCACGAATCCACCGGTAATGGCCGCCGTCCGGGTACCGCCGTCCGCTTGGAGCACATCGCAGTCGATGGTCACGGTGCGTTCGCCCAAGCCCTTCAAGTCAACCACCGCGCGGAGTGCGCGGCCGATCAGGCGTTGAATCTCCTGGGTGCGTCCCGTCTGGCGGCCGCGCGCCGCCTCGCGCGCCGAACGCGTGTGGGTTGCCCGCGGCAGCATGCCGTACTCGGCGGTCACCCAGCCTTGAGCCTGGCCGCGCAGAAACGACGGCACGCTGTCTTCGACGCTGGCCGTGCACAAGACTCGAGTGGCTCCAAACCCCACCAATACCGAGCCTTCGGCATGCTTGGTATAGGCGCGCTCGAAGCTTAAGCTGCGCAATTCGTCGGGCGCCCGGCCGCTCGGCCGAATGCTCACGCTGCCCGCCAGCGCAGCGCCGCCGCACTGGTGTTGTCGCTATACGGCGCAGAGGCCTCCACGGCTTGGGTACCGAGATCGGTGAGCGACTCACGCAAGGGCTTGGTAACGGTTTGCGCAAAGCGCACGAAATCCTGATCGCGCAAGTTGGCCCACAGACCGTCCGTGCACAGCAGCAGCACGTCGCCGGGTTTGAGCTTGCGCCGCGTCGAGATGGTCATCTCAGGCAGTGCCGCATCCCCGCCGAGGCAGCACTCGACGTAGTTGCGCATCGGATGTCCGTGAACTTCGGCCTCGGTGATCAAGCCTTCGCGCAGCAGCACTTCGACGTGGCTGTGATCGCGAGTGCGCTCGAGCACCTGCGACTGACGCAATTGATAAATGCGGCTGTCGCCGACATGGGCCCAATAAGACGCGGAGTCCTGCACCAGGCAGAGCGCACAGGTCGCGCGCGGGCGCGCTTCCACGCTCAAGCCCTGCCCAAGCTTTACGACTTCTTCGTGTGCGCGGCCCAACGACAAGTGCAGGAATCCCAGCGGATCGAATATTGGATGCGGCGCCTGCCAAAACGATTCGAGCAAGGTCGCCAAGGCGGTTTCCGCGGCGCGCGCGCCCTCGGCATGCCCGCCCATGCCGTCGATCACGACCAGCAGGACCGCATGATCGGCGGCCGCCACCGCGACCCGGTCTTGATTCTCTTCGCGGTGGCCGATGAGGCTGACATCCGCGGTTTCGATCTGCAATGTCGGCTCCCCGGCTTCTGTTAAGCTTCAACGCAAGAATTATGGCCGATTCTAGCGCAGACCCCTATGATTCGTAGCATGACCGGCTTTGCGCGCCGCGAGCGGCAGTTCCCGTGGGGATTGTTGGCCTGGGAATTGAAGACGGTCAATCATCGTTTTCTGGAAATGGGATGCCGGTTACCAGAGGAGTTCCGGGTCGGCGAAGCGGAATTCCGGCAGGCCATCGCCGCCTCGGTGCGCCGCGGGAAAATCGAGTGTTCCCTGCATTTTCGCCCCGCCGTGACGGCGGGCGCATTTGAGGTCGACGCCGCGCTGCTGAGCAGTGTCCTGCAGCGGGCGGTTGAGATCGCCGCACAGGCCGGAGCCGCGGCGCGAATCGACGCCCTGGAATTGCTGCGCTGGCCGGGCGTCATCCGTGACGGCACCCGCGACCAGGCGCCCATGATCGCCGCCGCGCACACACTGCTCACCGACGCACTGGCGGAGCTCGCGCGCTCTCGCGACAGCGAGGGAGCACGGCTGCGCGACGCGCTGGAACAGCGCTGCGCCGGGCTGATCGAATTCACCGCACGCGTGACCGACCGGCTGCCGGAGGTGCGGGCGCGCATGCGCACGAAATTGCTCGAACGCATCGCACAGCTGGTGAGCGACGTCGACCACGAGCGGCTCGAACAGGAACTCGCGATCCTGGCGCAGCGGCTCGACGTCGACGAGGAAATCGACCGCCTGCGCGGCCACGTGACGGAAGTGCGCAAGACCCTGGCGGGCGAGGAAGCCGCGGGGCGGCGCCTGGATTTTTTGATGCAGGAGCTGAATCGCGAAGCCAACACGCTCTCGTCGAAGTCTCAAGACATCGAAACCACTCGTGCGGCCGTCGATATGAAGGTGCTGATCGAGCAGATGCGCGAGCAAGTGCAGAACATCGAGTAGCGATGCCGCGCGGACGCCTTTACGTCGTTTCGGCCCCCTCGGGTGCGGGCAAGACCAGCTTGGTGAAGGCATTGATGGAGCGCGAGCCGCGCATTCGCACTTCCGTGTCCTATACGACGCGCAAGGCGCGGCCCAACGAGATCCCTGGGCGCGACTACCACTTCGTCACGGTCGAGCGCTTTGCCAAGATGGCCGCCAAAGGCGAGTTTCTCGAGCACGCGCGGGTTTTCGACAATTGCTACGGGACGGGCGCACAGGCAGTCGAAGAAGCGCTCGCCATCGGCGAGCAGCTGTTGTTGGAAATCGACTGGCAGGGTGCCCGGCAAGTCAGAGCCCGCCTGCCGGAGGCGCGCAGCATTTTCATCCTGCCGCCGTCGCGCGGCTCTTTGGAGCTGAGACTCAAGGCCCGCAGCACCGATGCGGATGCGGTGATCAAGCGCAGGCTCGAAGACGCCGCGCAGGACATCACGCATTGGGCGGAATTCGATTACGTGGTGATCAATGACCGCTTCGACCACGCTGTCGCGGACTTGCAGGCCATCGTCGAGGATCGCGGCAGCCACTTGGGTAAGCAAAGAGCCGAAGCGGCGCGCCTAGCGGCAGAATTGCTGGCCGGCGCCTGAACTACGCACGTGGCGCGGCGGCAACGCGCCTTAGGACGGCGGTTACGAGTGGCCGATCCTTGAGCTTTTCTGCTATTCTGACAATTCCTCCAATGGAACCTTGAGTATGGCGCGTATCACAGTCGAAGACTGCCTGCAGAACGAACCCAATCTATTCAACTTGGTGTTGTTGGCCGCGAAGCGGGCCCGCCGCCTGGCTAACGGTGCCGAAGCCACCGTGGAATGGGAAAATGACAAACCGACTGTGGTGGCGCTGCGCGAGATTGCCGCCGGAAATATCACGCTCGAAATGTTGGAAGAGCCCGAAGAGCCGGTTCCGCAGCCGGTGAGCGAGCTGGACATGCCGTCGGATTTTCGTGCGCCGCAACTCGGCCTTGGGGACTAGCTAAGACCGGCCTTCCCAAGAGCGACGATGGACTATGCGTCTTCCATACTCGGTTTCCTACCCGGTGGAAGACGGTCCACCGGAATCAGCCAGCTCTTGGATAAGCTCGAAGCGTATTTGCCGCCGCCTCAAGTCGAGCGCGTGCGGGAGGCTTATGAGTTCGGCGCGGAAAAGCACCGCGGCCAGAAGCGCGTTTCGGGCGAACCGTACATCACCCACCCGGTCGCGGTGGCCGATATCCTTGCTGATCTGCACCTGGACGCCGACACGCTGGTCGCGGCAATTTTGCACGATGTCATCGAAGACACACCGACCGCCAAGGCCGAAATAGCGTCGATCTTCGGACAGGTCGTGGCCGAACTGGTCGACGGCGTCAGCAAGCTGGATCAGATTCAATTCAAGAACCGTCAGGAGGCTCAGGCCGAGAGCTTCCGCAAGATGTTGCTGGCGATGGTGCGCGATATCCGCGTCATCATGGTGAAACTTGCCGACCGCATGCACAACATGCGCACCCTCGGAGTGATGCCGCCGATCAAGCGGCGCCGCAGCGCCCGGGAGACCCTGGAGATCTATGCGCCGATCGCCGAGCGGCTCGGCTTGTACGCGGTCAAGCTCGAGCTCGAGGACCTGGGGTTTCGGGCCCTGTACCCGTACCGCTACCGGGTTCTCGAGCGTGAATTGAAGCGGGCGCGGGGCAATCAAAAGGAATTCATCGGCAAGATCGCCGAGACTTTCAAGGCCACGCTGAAGAAGGCCGGAATTGCCGGCGAGGTGGAGGGCCGCGAAAAGCATCTGTACAGCATCTACAAGAAGATGCAGAACAAGAAGATTTCCCTCAATGAAATGGTTGACGTGTACGGCTTTCGAATCATCGTCGACAGCGCCGACACCTGCTACCGCACCTTGGGATTGGTGCACGGCGTCTACAAGCCCATGCCGGGCCGCTTCAAGGACTACATCGCCATACCGCGGGTCAACGGCTACCAGTCGTTGCACACCACCTTGTTCGGACCCAACGGCGTACCCATCGAAGTGCAGATCCGCTCCGAACAAATGCATCGCGTTGCGGAGTCCGGAATCGCCGCGCATTGGAAATACAAATCCGGCGGCGATGCCTTCGGCGGCATCGAACACGATCGCGCGCGCGAATGGCTGGCGAGCCTGGTGCAGATTCAAGAAGGCGGCAGCTCCGAAGAATTCCTCGAGAGCGTCAAAGTCGACCTGTTTCCCGACAAAGTGTACGTGTTCACCCCCAAGGGAAAGATACTGAGGCTGCCGAGCGGCGCGACCGCAGTGGATTTTGCCTATGCCATCCACACGGATGTCGGCAATCGCTGCGTCGCCGCCAAGGTCGACCGGCGCCTGGTCCCGCTGCGCACCCCGCTTCGCAACGGACAGACCGTGGAGATCATCACCGCGAAGGGAGCCACGCCGAACCCATCGTGGTCGAGCTTCCTGGTCACGGCGAAGGCACGTGCCGCGATCAGGGCATACCTCAAAAATCTCAAGCGCGGCGAGGCTCTGGAACTCGGCCGGCGTTTGCTGGAGCTGGCGCTCGAGGAATTCTCGCTCAACCTCAAGAAGATCCCGCCGGCCGAAATCGACGCGGTGGTCAAAGAGCTGAACTTGAAGGACGCTGCCGAGTTGTTCGAGAAAATCGGCCTGGGCGAGCGGCTGGCGCCGTTGGTCGCGCGGCGATTGCAGCCCACGCATGACGGCGGCGACCATACCGGGACTCATAGCGGTCCGCTGATGATCGCCGGCACCGAAGGCCTGCTGGTCACGTATGCGCGCTGCTGCTTCCCCATCCCGAACGATCCCATCATGGCGTACTTGAGCGCCGGCCGCGGCGTAATGATTCATCGGCAGAATTGCGGTAATCTCGCCGAGTATCGCAAACAGCCGGACAAGTGGCTGTCGGTTGCTTGGGAAGCGACGGAGGGCCGCCTGTTCAGCTGCGAGATCCAGCTGGATATCAATAATCGGGTGGGCGTGCTCGCCGCGGTCGCTTCCAGCATTGCGGAAACTGAAACCAACATCGATCAGGTGTCGTTGGAAGAACGCGACGTGAACAGCTCGTCTCTCAAGTTCCAGCTCCAGGTGCGCGATCGCAAACATCTGGCGCACGTCATCAAGACCATCCGCCGCATGCCGGACGTGCAGCGGGTTTTTCGTACCCTGGCTTGAAATCTATGAGCAAACAAATCATTTCGACGCAGGGTGCTCCCGCCGCCATCGGCGTTTATTCGCAGGCCGTGCGGGTGGGCAACACCATTTGGGTATCGGGTCAGATTCCGCTTGACCCCAAGACCCAGGAATTGGTCAAGGGCGATGTGGAAGCGCAGGTGCGCCAGGTTTTTGAGAACCTGAAGGCGATTGTCGCGGCTGCCGGCGCAAGCTTCGACGACGTCGTCAAAGCGACGGTGTTCTTGATCGACCTCTCTCACTTCGGGCTCGTCAACAAGGTCATGGCCGAGTATTTTCGCGAGCCGTATCCTGCGCGGGCCGCGGTCGGCGTGGCCGCGCTGCCGCGCGGAGCCCAGGTCGAAGTGGAGTGCATCGTCGCTCTGTGACCCTACTCAAGCCGGTCACGGTGCTGCGCGGCGTCGGCGATTCGCTCGCCCTGCGGCTGCGCGTCCTGGGGGTTAGGACTACTCAGGATCTGCTGTTCCTCCTGCCGTTGCGATACGAGGACCGGACGCGCGTGGTGCCTTTGGGAGAACTGCGGCCCGGGCAGCGCGCGGCGGTGGAGGGCCAGGTGCTGCTCACCGAGGTCGTATTTCGCGGGCGCCGGCAGATGCTCTGCAAAATCGCCGATGGTTCGGGCTTTCTGACGCTGCGGTTCTTCCACTTCAGCGCGCAACAGCAGAATGGACTCGCGCGCGGCGTGCGCATCCGCTGCTTCGGCGAAGCGCGCCGCGGCCCGCTCGGTCTCGAGATGGTTCACCCGGAATACCGGCGCGTCGACTCGAAGGCGGCCGAGGCGCCGGGAGAGCATCTCACGCCGATCTATCCCGGCACGGAGGGCATCACCCAGGTGCGCCTCCGCATGTTGGTTGGTCTCGCGCTGGACCAGACCGGCGACGGGGACATCGAGGACTGGCTGCCGTCATCCGTCCTCGCCGATTCGCGCCTGCCTTCCTTGCGCGACGCGCTGCTCTATGTGCATCGTCCGCCGGCGGACGCTCCGGTGGACTTGCTGTTGACCGGGCGCCATCCGGCCCAGCGCCGCCTGGCTTTCGAGGAGTTGCTGGCCCATCAGTTGTCGCTCAAGCTGCTGCGCCGGCGCATCCAGAGCGATCCCGGCTGGCCGCTGCACTCGGACGGCGCCCTCAAGGCAAGCTTGCTGGCGGCGCTGCCGTTTCGGTTGACCCTCGCTCAAACTAGGGCGCTGCGCGAGATCGAGGGCGATCTCAAAGAAGGCAAGCCCATGCTGCGCCTGGTGCAAGGCGACGTGGGGTGCGGCAAGACCTTGGTTGCGGCGCTGGCCGCGACGCAGGCCGTGCAGGCGGGCCGGCAAGCGGCGCTGATGGCGCCGACCGAACTGCTGGCCGACCAACATGTGCAGAATTTCCGGCGATGGTTCGAGCCCTTAGGGATAGCGGTGGCGCTCTTGACCGGGCGGCAAACCGGCAAAGCACGCAGTGCCGTCTTGCAGGGCATTCGCGCCGGGCACGCGCCCATCGTCGTCGGCACGCATGCTCTGTTTCAAGAGAGCGTCGAGTTCGCCGCGCTGGCCTTGGTCATCGTCGATGAGCAGCACCGCTTCGGCGTGCATCAGCGCCTGAGCCTGCGCGAAAAAGGCGCATCCCGGGGCCATCAGCCGCATCAATTGATCATGACCGCGACGCCCATTCCCCGCACGCTGGCGATGACTGCCTACGCCGATCTCGATGTCTCGGTGATCGACGAGCTGCCGCCGGGACGCACGCCTGTGAAGACCGTGGTCTTGGCCGAAGCGCGCCGCGACGAAGTGGTGCAGCGGATTCGAACCGCGTGCCTGGAAGGACGGCAGACGTACTGGGTCTGCCCGCTCATCGATGAATCGGAAGAAATGCCCTACCAGGCTGCGGAGGAAACAGCCGCGGCCTTGCGTGTTGCATTGCCTGAGCTTAGCGTCGGACTGGTTCACGGCCGCATGCCGTCCGCCGCGAAGGAAGGCACCATGCGGCGCTTCAAGGACGGTAAAATCCAGCTCCTGGTGGCGACCACGGTGATCGAAGTGGGCGTCGACGTGCCGAACGCCACCCTCATGGTCATCGAAAATGCCGAACGCTTGGGACTGGCGCAGCTGCACCAGCTGCGCGGCCGCGTCGGCCGCGGTCAGCACTTGAGCTCCTGCCTTCTGCTGTATCGCTCACCGCTGTCCGCGCTGGCGCGCGAGCGATTGGCGGTGATGCGCGACACCAACGACGGTTTCGAGGTGGCGCGGCGCGATCTCGAATTGCGCGGACCCGGCGAATTGCTCGGGACACGTCAGACCGGGCTCGCGCAAATGCGGGTCGCCGACTTGATTCGCGATGCCGATCTTCTGCCCCGGGTGCAAATCGCGGCGGAAACGCTGCTCCGCGATTGGCCCCGGCACGTCGCGCCGCTCGTCGGCCGATGGGTGGGGCATGCGGAGCAATACGGCCGCGTCGGGTAGAATGGCGCATGACACTGCCGCGCTCAGGCGTCGAGTTGATCGAGCGGGTCGCCGAGCGTTGGCGATGGATTGCCTATCGCATACGTTTCCATCCATTCACCACCCAGGAACTGCCGAAAATCCTCGACGGTTTGCAGGAGTATGGGCGCCTCATGCGATTGGACCGGCCGATCGGCATCTGGCTGCTGCTGTGGCCGACGCTGTGGGCGCTGTGGATCAGCAGCCGCGGCAAACCGAATCCCCGCATATTCATCATCTTCGTGATCGGTACCGTGCTCATGCGCTCCGCCGGCTGCGTCATCAACGATTACGCCGACCGCAGCTTCGATCCGCGCGTGGTGCGCACCAAGGATCGGCCGTTGGCGGCAGGGCGCATCTCGACGCTTGAAGCCTTGGTCTTGTTCGCCGTGCTGTCCATTGCGGCCCTGATGCTGGCGCTGCAGTTGAACAAGGCGACGCTGCTGCTGGCCGTGGTGGGTGGGTTTCTGGCGATCAGCTACCCCTTCGTCAAGCGCTTTCTGCCGGTGCCGCAGATGTATTTGGGCGTGACCTTCGGCTGGGGAATACCCATGGCGTTCGAGGCGCAGTTCGAGCAGGTACCGCGCGTCGCGTGGCTGTTATTGCTGTCGAATGTGCTGTGGGTCACGGTGTACGACACGATGTACGCCATGGTGGATCGCGACGACGACGTCAAGATCGGCGTGCGCTCGACGGCGATCGTGTTCGGCGATTCGGACCGCAACATCATCGCCGTATTGCAGGCCATGACGCTGCTGTGCCTGTATCTCGTCGGCCGCATGATCCACATGGGTTGGTGGTACTACGGCGGTCTGTGGGTGGGCGCGGCGTTCTTCGCCTATCAGTTGTGGCTGATACGGACAAGGGATCGCGAAGGCTGCTTTCGCGCCTTTCTCAATAACAACTATTTCGGCATGACCGTATTCATCGGCATGGCGTTGGAATATCAGTTTGCACGCTGATCTCGCCTCGCCGCGCGCGCCCGCTATCCCTCGCCGGCCTGAAGGCCAGCGTTTCTCGCGGGGAAATTGGATGAAAACCGCGCGCCCGCTCCTGATACTTCTCTGCGCCGCCGGCTTAGGATGCGGCGGCGATTCCGCGGATCTCGCCCCCGCACGGCTCATCCACGCTCCGCCCGTCGGGCAGCTGAACCCGCAGCAATTGAGATCGCTGTCGATGGAATGCGAGAAATATGCGCCCAACGGTTCGATGCGCGGTCGCTACGATGCAGCGTATTGCGACGAGGCGATGGCCGCTTGGTCCGATTCACCGCTGCAGATGGTGCCGGTTCAAAAAGAGGCACCCGCCGATTCGAGCGCCGGGCCTAAGCAATAAATTGGACGGGGCTTGACGCGCATTCTCGTCAACCCTGCCGGGCGCTCTTGGTTGACGGCGCGTGCCGGGCATCCAATACTCGCGAACGGCGGACCCCTCTCGAGAGGTATTTGTGACAGTACGGAATGATTGGACGCTCGCGGAAGTAAGCGCGCTCTTGGCGCTGCCGTTCATGGATTTGGTGTTCACGGCGCTCGAGGTGCACCGGCGCTTTCAGTTGCCTAACACCGTGCAGATCAGCACGCTGTTGAGCATCAAGACGGGCGCCTGTCCCGAGGATTGTGCTTATTGCCCGCAGAGCGCGCGCTTCGATACGGGATTGGAGACGCAGGAACTGCTCGAGCTCGAGGAGGTTGCCGCACGCGCGCGCGCCGCCAAGGATGCCGGCGCCACCCGCTTCTGCATGGGCGCCGCCTATCGGTCGCCCCGCCCTAAGGATCTGCGCAAAGTGCTCGCCATGGTCCGCGAAGTGAAGTCGCTTGGAATGGAGACCTGCGCAACCCTCGGCATGCTGACGCCGGAACAGGCCCGTGAACTCAAGGCGGCCGGGCTCGACTACTACAACCACAATCTCGATACCTCGCCGCGGTATTACGAAAAAATCATCAGCACCCGGAGCTACAAGGATCGGCTCGACACGCTCGAGGCGGTGCGCGAGGCCGGCATGCACGTGTGCTGCGGCGGAATCGTCGGCATGGGCGAGGAACCGGAGGATCGCGCCCAGCTCTTGCACATTCTCGCAACGATGCCCGTGCACCCGCAAAGCGTTCCCATCAACCACCTGGTGCGGGTCGCGGGTACTCCGCTTCAGCATGCGGCGCCGCTGGACCCTTTTGATTTCGTGCGCACCGTCGCCGTCGCACGCATCCTCATGCCGCAGAGCCACGTGCGTTTGTCGGCCGGCCGCGGCGAGATGAGCGACGAACTGCAGGCGCTGTGCTTCCTGGCGGGCGCCAATTCCATCTTTTACGGCGACAAGCTGCTGACCACCGGGAATCCCGACACCGGGCACGATCAAAGTTTGTTCCGGCGGCTGAAAATTGTCGCCGAAGCGGCGGCCGGCGTGCCGGGGGCCGGCCCAGCGGCGGGCGGCGAACCGCGGGCGGGGCATGGTGCGAGCTTAAGGTTGCATGCGGAGAGCGGCGCGGCGACGGTGTGAGCGCCCAGGATGAAACCTCGCCGGACCGCGCCACGCCGGGCGTTGCCGCCTACGCGCTCGACATCCCGCGGGTGCGCCGCTCATTCGATCGCGCTGCAACGACCTACGATGCCGCCGCCGTACTGCACGCCGAGGTACGCGACAATCTCCTGGCGCGCCTCGATCTGATGGCGTTGACGCCGCGCGTTGCAGTGGACGCCGGCGCCGGCACCGGTCATGCCTCCCGCGCACTCAAGCGCCGCTACCCCAAATCACTGGTCATCGCCTTGGACACCTCGCAGCGCATGCTGCAAGCCGCCGGCCGGCAGCAGACGTGGCTGCGCCGCTTCGCCCGCGTGTGCGCGGACGCCGAGCGTTTACCCCTGGCGGACGCCAGCGTCGATTTGATTCTCAGCAATCTCATGCTGCAGTGGTGTCATCCCGACCCTGTATTCGCGGAGTTTCGCCGCGTGCTCGCGCCGCAGGGTCTTTTCTGCTTCACCACGCTGGGTCCGGACACTCTGCGCGAGCTGCGCAGCGCCTGGCGCGAGGTGGATTCGCGCACCCACGTCAATCAATTCATCGATATGCACGACATCGGTGATGCGCTGGTGCGCGCCGGCTTCGCATCGCCGGTGCTGGATGTGGAGCGATACACATTGACCTACCTTGACCTGCGGCGGGTCGCCGCGGATCTCAAGGCAACCGGCGCCCACAATTCAACCATGGGTCGGGCGCGGGGCCTCACCGGGCGGCGGCAATTCGCCGTGTTGCAGGCCGCCTACGAGGCATTTCGGCAGGACGGCCGCTTGCCGGCGACCTACGAAGTGGTTTTTGGCCACGCTTGGACGCCCGCCGCCGCCGCGCGGCGCAGCACCGGTGGCGCAACCGTATCGCTCGACGACGTCAAGCAACAATTGCGCTCCCGGCGCCGCCCGTGATACGACCGCGCCGGCAGGGCTCCGCTGAGTTATTCTAGGGAACATGGAACAGCGCATCGAACTCGCGCCGAATTGTTCGCTCAACGCCGCGGGTGCGATGCTTTTCTTTGTCTCTACATGCCTGTTTTCCCTGGGTTTTGCTCTATTTTTTGTGTTCCACGGCTTCTGGCCGGTGCTGCCGTTTTGGGCGCTGGAGATGCTGGCGCTCGGGCTCGCCCTGCAAGCCAGCATGCGGCGCGCAAAATACTCGCAAACGGTGCTGATCACGGAGTCGCAAATCAGCCTCGTGACGCGCTCACGCCATGGCGCGCAAAAACAAGAGTTTGCGCGGCATTGGGCGAAGGTTAGACTTCGCAGTCCGCCGAGGCGCCATGGCACGAGCCAACTGACCATCGAGAGCCGCGGACGTGCCTACGAAGTGGGCAGTTTCCTCACTGAGGAAGACCGGTGCCGCTTGGCGGCGCGTTTACGTTACCTGGTAGGCGGGATGAACGAGTCGCCGCCTCTTGAAATCGATAGAACTTTAGGGGATCCGTTTAGATGAGCATGACCCGAGGCGATGACGAGAGCAGTTTTCCACCGTTTCGGCATGTGGCCCGAGCGCTCTGCCTGGCCGCCGTCGGGTTGGCGGCCGGGGCCCAAGCCAATACCTCGAACGGTTACAACTTGCCAATCGGCGTTACCTCCTTGAGCCGGGATATCTACACCTTGCACATGGAAGTCTTCTGGGTGTGTGTGGCCATCGCGGTGGTGGTCTTCGGTGTGATGATTTATGCCCTGGTGAGATTCCGTCATTCTCAAGGTGCCGTGGCCGACACCACCCTGGTGCATAGCACCAAGGTGGAGATCATCTGGACCATCATTCCGGTGGTGATCCTGGTGGTCATGGCGATTCCGGCCGCGAAAGTCATTCTCATGATGGAGGACACGCGCAACTCGGAACTGTCGATCCGGGTCACGGGCTATCAATGGAAGTGGGAGTATCAATACATGGACGCGGGCGAGGGCGTTGATTTCTTCTCGACGCTCGCACGCGACTCCAATTTCGCGCGCGAGCTGCATTCCGGTGTCGATCCGAATTCGGTCCCGAACTATCTGCTTGAAGTGGATCACCCCATGGTGATCCCGAGCGGCACCAAGGTTCGCCTGCTGCTGACCTCTCAAGATGTGATCCATGCCTGGTGGGTCCCCGATTTTGGCGCCAAGCGGTCCGCCGTGCCGGGCTTCGTCAACGAATTGTGGTTCAAGGTCGACTCCGGCAAGGAAGGCATCTATCGCGGACAATGCACTTCGCTGTGCGGCCGCGATCATGGCTTCATGCCCATCGTGGTGGATGTGCGAACACCCGATGATTTCAAGAAATGGGTCGCGGAACAGAAAGCGGCGGCAAAGCCGGCGGCGGCGCAAAACGGTCAAGCGGGCGAACCGCCGGCCGGGCCGCCGCGGGACGCCGCACCGCCGCGCTCGGCGCAAGTTGTGGCGAACTAGCATTCAAATTCAGCACGTACTTACATGAGAGAACTCAAGCACCATGGCTAAGCCCGCAGCGAGCGGTACCGCTCACCACGACGACCATCACGATCAACCGGCGACCGGCATCACGCGTTGGTTGTTCGCGACCAACCACAAAGACATCGGCACCATGTACTTGGTGTTCAGCCTGATCATGTTTTTCATCGGCGGCGCGATGGCGATGGTCATCCGGGCTGAACTGTTTCAACCGGGGCTGCAGCTCGTCGATCCGGTGCTCTTCAATCAGTTGACCACCAATCACGCGCTGGTCATGATTTTCGGCGCCGTCATGCCGGCGTTCGTCGGCCTTGCCAATTGGATGATCCCGATGCAAATCGGCGCCCCCGACATGGCATTGCCGCGCATGAACAACTTTAGTTTCTGGATT
>Ga0209890_10000907_pt1 | contig 13733 bp, 12 predicted proteins | sample OrgsoiDNA2013049_FD_185799 | JGI IMG/M metagenome (GOLD analysis project Ga0209890, IMG submission 185799) | Permafrost soil microbial communities from the Arctic, to analyse light accelerated degradation of dissolved organic matter (DOM) -... | ecosystem: Environmental > Terrestrial > Soil >...
TACAATCTCACCGTTTTATGGGCGTCGGCCGGCGTGCGCCCCGAGGACGTGTGGCGCGAAATGGAGCGGCGCGAACATCTGCTCGGAATCGCCGAGAAGTTGCCGAAATCCGTGGTCAAGCTGCCGAAAGCGGCCGCGCCCCCAGCCGTCGGGCGACGAATTGTCGCGCTCGAAGGCCGCAGCCTGCGAAAGCGACGCTAGATCCTTTTCCATTTCGATAGAATCGACGCCGGCCTCCAGATTCTTGATTGGACGCGTTTTCCTGACGCAAACCGGTCTCCACCCCCGGATCGAGTCCGAGGGCATGCTGCGCTGGAAACGCGCTAAACCCGCCATGGACAAATCCGCTCCATGGTGGTTCATCGCGCCATGCTGAGACGAATTTACAATTGGTGCATCGACGCCGCGCACAAGCCATACGCGCTGTGGATTTTGGGAGTGGTGTCGTTCGCGGAAAGTTCGTTCTTTCCGGTGCCGCCGGACGTGATGCTGATCCCGATGTCGCTGGCGCGACCGGAGCGGGCGTGGCTCTACGCCTCGGTCTGCACGGCAGCCTCAGTGCTTGGCGGCATTCTCGGCTATGCCATCGGCGCGCTGCTGTATGATTCGATCGGGCATTGGCTGATCCAGTTTTACGGTCTTGGCGGCAAGGTCGAGGCCTTCCGCGCCGGCTATGCCGAATATGGCGCATGGATCATCCTGCTGAAGGGCTTGACGCCGATCCCCTACAAGCTCGTCACCATCACCTCGGGTTTTGCCAACTACAACATCTGGCTGTTCGTGGCGTTGTCGGTGATTGCGCGTGGCGGGCGGTTTTTCGTGGTCGCTATTCTTCTCAACCGCTACGGCGGATGGATCCGGGTGAGGATCGAGAAACATCTGGGACTTTGGGTCGCGCTGGCCGTGGGCGTGCTCGTGCTGGGTTTTATCATCGCGTTTCGAATGATCTGACGATCCCCGGTGAAGCGCTTTGACGGTTCGCTGCTTGAGGTTACGCACGACATCATGCCCGATCGAACCGGCAGCCTTATCGCGCGATCCAGGACGCGGGTCGCGACCGCGGGCGCGGCGCTGTCGATGTTGCTGATCGCCGCGGACGTCGGGTGGCCGCAAACGCCGCCGCCACCATCTTCGCCGCCATCTTCTCCTGGCCCCCAGACGCCGGCCGAGCAAGCTGCGCCGTCATCCGCTACGCCGGAGCGCCAAGAGAATCCCGGCCTGATCAACGAAATGGGGAAATTGTTCGAGAAATCCCTGTCGATCCTGCCATCCCTTAAAAGCCCCCAGGAAACCATCGACGATTTGAATGCCAGCGCCAAGGATGCGGGCGACAGCCTGACGCGTCTGGCCAAGCCATCGTCGGTGGTGAAAGGGCGCATGGGATGCCCTGTGGCGACCAATGGCGCGCCGGACTGCAAGGCGGGCGCCGACAAGCTCTGTCAGGCCAAGGGCTTCAAGGAGGGCAAGAGCCTCGACACCGACGCGGCCGAGAAATGCTCGGCCAAGGTCTACCTGCCGGGCTATAAGCGTTAGCCGGGCGACTGCCGGACCGAAAACTTCGTTACCCGCGCGCTGTGCCAGTAGCGCCGGGATCGGGCTGCCGGGCGGCTGGCCTCCGCCGTCCGATTGCCTTGTTGGCATGATGTCTGGCATCTTTGGATCGACGCATCGCGCCTGCGTCAGAATAGCGAAAAGGATTTTTCGGAATGTCCATGCCTGCCTTGTTCAAGGGCCGTCTGTCTCTACCCGTGATCGGTGCGCCGCTGTTCATTGTTTCCGTGCCCGATCTGGTGATCGCGCAGTGCAAGGCGGGTATCGTCGGATCGTTTCCGGCGCTGAACGCGCGTCCGCCTGAGCTGCTCGACGAGTGGCTGGTGCGGATCAGGGAAGAACTCGCCGCGCACGACAAGGCGCATCCTGACCGCTTGTCGGCGCCGTTCGCGGTGAACCAGATCGTGCACCGGTCGAACAACCGGCTCGATCAGGATCTCGCGCTCTGCGAAAAGCACAAGGTGCCTGTCATCATCACCTCGCTCGGCGCGCGCGAAGAACTCAATCAGGCCGCGCATCGCTGGGGTGGCATCGTTTTTCACGACGTGATCAACCAGAAGTTCGCGCACAAGGCGATCGAGAAGGGCGCGGACGGTCTGATCCTGGTATCTGCCGGCGCGGGCGGCCATGCCGGCGAGATATCGCCGCTGGCGTTCGTGGCGGAGACCCGGCAGTGGTTCGACGGGCCGATCGCGCTATCGGGCGCGATCGCCAATGGCCGCGCCATCCGGGCCGCGCGGATCCTCGGCGCCGACTTTGCCTATATCGGCTCGGCGTTTATCGCCACCGCGGAAGCCAACGCGGTGGAGGGCTACAAGCAGATGATCACCGCCTCATCGGCGGAAGATATCGTCTATTCAAATCTGTTCACCGGCGTGCACGGCAATTATCTGAAGCCGTCGATCGTCGCGGCCGGAATGGACCCCGACAACCTTCCGGAGTCCGACGCGTCGAAAATGAGTTTTGGGACGGACGCGTCCGGCGAGCGCGCCAAACCGAAGGCCTGGAAGGAAATCTGGGGCAGCGGCCAAGGCGTCGGCAGCGTCGGCAAGATCCTGCCCGCCGCCGAATTGATCGCGCGATTCAAGAAGGAATACGACGAAGCCGTCGATCCGCCATTGTGACGCGGGGCATCCCTGCCCGGGATGCCGGACGCGGTGTTGCGGCAGGATCAACAGAGCGGCTGATCCTGCCGGGGAGGGAGATGTTATTCAAGTTCGAGCGCCTGGTACTTCCCGTTTTCGTCGATCGCCGTTCCCCAGATCTTGTGTGAAGCCTGGTGCTCGGCGCGGCCAAAACCAAGATTGGCGCCGAGACCCAGGTCGAAAGTGCGCGAGTTCTCCAGGACGTCGATCAGCTTCTCGGTATCGAGTTGCGGTCCGGCACGTTGAAGCCCCTTGATCAGAACGTTGGCCGCAACGTAGCCCTCGAGCGACACGTAATCCGGCGCCTCGCCGGGAAAGTATTTGGCGAGCGCATTCTTGTATTCGAGAACCACGCTCGAATAACCGGAAACCGCCGGCACCACCTGCGTCACGATGACGCCGCTAGCATAGCGCGCTCCCAACAGCATCAATTCATCGGCAAGGGCGGTGCTGCCCACGAACGACACATTGGTGTAAACCATCCCGGGAAAGAGGTCGTGCGTCTTCTCGATGAACTTAGCGGCGGCCCGATACGTGGCCACCATGACCACCGCCTTGATCGGCGGCTTCTGCAGCCTCAGCTGGTTGATTGCGTCGTCCACATCCACCGTGTTACGCTTGTAGTTGAGCCGCACAATCGCGCTGTCGCTGACGCCGAGCGCGCGCACGGCCTTTGCGACACCGGCGAATCCCGAATCGCCGTAGGTATCCTGCTGGGCGAAAACGGCGATCTGCCTGACCGGTATCCGGCGCAATTTCACCAGATAGCGCACGGTGGCGTCGGTCTCCTCGGCGTAGCTCGCACGATAATTGAATACGTAGCGATCCGGCGGGTCGTGGCGGAGCACGTTGGCGCCGGTGAAGGCGCCGAAGAACAATATCCGTCGCTCCAGCGCATAGGGGACGGCGACCACCGCGGTGGGTGTTCCGACATTCCCGATGATACCGAATACCTGGTCCTTCTCGTAGAGCTGCTTCATGGCATCGCCGGTGCGGGTCGGTTCATAACCGTCATCGGCCGTGATCAGCTTGAGCGTCCGGCCTTCCACGCCGCCGGTTTCGTTGATCCGGTTGAATGCGGTATCGATCCCGAGCTTCATCTGGCGCCCAAGCTCCTTGGCCGCGCCGGAAAACGGCGCCGCCATTCCAAACCGGATTTCCTGATCGGTGATGCCGCGGACCGGGGCCCCGGCGGCGACCGGCATGGCTGCTGTCGCGGTCGGTGCCGTAGCGGCGGCGGCGGAAGACGGTGCGATGGCGGCCGCCAGGCTACTCGGTGCGGCGGACCCGGCGATGGAGCGTTCGAGATCGGCGAGCTGGCGGTCCGCCACCCTGCAATCCGTCCTGCCCGACGTTACGGCGCCGCGACCGTCGGCGACACGGCGCTCGAACAGCTGCGTAAGGTCGGAGCGCTCAGCCTCGTTGGACGAGGCCTCGGCGATCACGCCCGTAAACTTATCGGCGATGAACTGAACGCGGGGCCGTGCGATGTCCCGGCAGGCCGACGCCGAACCGACAATCGGTCCGACGCGACCGGCAAGGTCGCGTACAACGTCGATCTTGTCACCAGCCGCTGCGCCCGCTGTGCCTGCGAGCAACGCACTGAACAAAAGAACAGTCAAACGAGCGGTCATCGCAAACCTCCGCGAGGCCAAGGTGCTGAATTGCCATTGTGTCGATCTATTCTTGTGAACATTTTTGTCAAAACATATCAACAGTCGGTATGACGAGATACTTCCCGTTTTCGTCAATTGCCGTTTCCCAGATATTGTGCGACGCTTGGCGTTCGAGCTTGATGGCTTCGATCAGGATGTCCGCCGGAATGAAGCCTTCGAGCGACACGTAGTCGGGCGACTGACCGGGGAAATATCTGGCAAGGCTGTTTTTGTAATCGAGCACCAGGCTCGAATAGCCGGATACTGCCGGCGCCGCCTGCGTCACAATGACGCCGGAAGCGTAGCGCGGTCCCAGCCGCAACAGTTCATCGGCGAGCGCGGTGCCGCCGACGCCCAACACGCTGGTGTAGATCAGTCCGGGAAAGATGTCGTGCGTCTTCTCGACGATGAGCTGGATACGGGGCCGAGCGATGTCCCGGCAGGCCGACGCCGAACCGACAATCGGCCCCACGCGGACCGCCAGATTGCGTACAACATCGCTCTTGTCGCCCGGCGCTGCTGCCGCGGCGCCCGCAAGTAAAGCGCTAAATAATAACATCGTCCGACGAAGGTTCACCGCATAATTCCGTGAGTTTTATGAGTCCGAGATTTCCATGAGAAAGTGTGATCTGCACGGCGTTGGCCCTTTCTAGGCGATCGCACCAATATCATTCTATTATTCTATGGTTCTATCACTCCAGTTCGATGGCCTGGAATTTCCCGCTTTCATCCAGCGCCGTTCCCCAGATCTTGTGCGACGCCTGGTGTTCGGCGCGGCCAAAACCGAGCGGGACTCCAAGGCCCAGATCGAGATTGCGCATGTTCTCCAGGACGTCGATGAGCTTCTCGGTATCGAGCTGCGGTCCCGAACGCTTGATGGCTTCGATCAGGATGTTCGCCGAAATGAAGCCTTCGAGCGACACGTAGTCGGGCGCCTCGCCGGGAAAATATTTGGCCAAGGCATTCTTGTATTCGAGGACCGCGCTCGAATAGCCGGATACTGCCGGCACCACCTGTGTCACGATTGTGCCGGTAGCGTAGCGCGGTCCCAGCAGCATCAATTCGTCGGCGAGCGCGGTGCCGCCCGTGCCGGACACGTTGGTGTAGATCAGTCCGGGAAACAGGTCGTGGGTCTTCTCGATGAACTTGGCGGCGGCGCGATAGACTGCGGCCATGACCACCGCCTTGATTGGCGGCTTCTGCAACTTCAGCTGGTTGACCGCGTCGTCCACATCCACGGTGTTGCGCTGATAATTGAGCCGCAGAATGCTGCCGTCGTTGGCGCCGAGCGCGCGAAACGCCTTTGCGACACCTGCAAACCCGGCATCGCCGTAGGGGTCCTGCTGGGCGAAAACCGCGATCTGGTTGGGGGGTATCCGGCGCATCTTCACCAGGTAGCGCACCGCGGCGTCGGTTTCCTCCGCATAGCTCGGACGGAAGTTGAATACATAGCGATCGGGAGGATCGTGGCGCACGACGTTGGCGCCGGTGAAGGCGCCGTAGAACAGCAACCGCCGCTCCAGCGCGTACGGCACCGCGACGGCTGCGGTCGGCGTGCCGACATTTCCGATGATGCCGAAAACCTGGTCGTTCTCGTAGAGCTGCTTCATGTTCTCGGCGGTCCGCTTCGGCTCATTGCCATCGTCGGCGGCGACCAGCTTGAGCATGCGGCCTTCCACGCCGCCGGCTTCGTTGACCCGGTTGAAAGCGGTATCGATCCCGAGCTTCATCTGCCGCCCGAGCTCCTTGGCCGCGCCGGTAAAGGCTGCCGAGATGCCGAACTTGATTTCCCGGTCGGTGATGCCGCGAACCGGGGGCGCAACCGAGACCGGTGCGGTTGGCGCGGTGACGGCGACCGCCGAAGGCGGTGCGACGGCGGCGGATGCGGGTGGCGCGGCCGGAGCCGGCCGCGAGCCGATCGAGCGCTCGAGATCCGCGAGCTGACGGTCTGCCGATCCGCAATCGATTCTTCCCGTTGTCACCGCGCTGCGGCCGTCCGCGACATTGCGGTCGAGCAGCAGTGTAAGATCGGAACGCTCAGCCTCGTTGGACGAGGTTTCCGTGATCACGGCGGTGAACTTGTCGACGATGAACTGGATACGCGGTCGGGCGATGTCCCGGCAGGCCAGCGCCGAACCGATAATCGGCCCGACGCGGCCGGCAAGATCGCGCACAATGGAGGTCTTGTCGCCAGCCGAAACGCCCCCGGTGCCAGCGAGCAAGGCACCGGATACAACCATCATCCAACGAAGGGTCATCGAAAAATTCCTGAAATCAAGGTGCTTAAGCGCTGTCGGCGATTAGACTTTGTCATATTTCTTTTTGTTGCAACTCTTATCGTAACGCGTCCGCAGTAAGGCCATCGCCCGTTCCGGGCGATGGCACGACATTATTCAAGTTCGATCGCCTGGAATTTGCCGGTTTCATCCAGCGCCGTTCCCCAGATCTTGTGCGAAGCCTGGTGTTCGGCGCGGCCGAAACCGAGTTGGGCGCCAAGACCCAGATCGAGATTGTGGGTATTCTCCAGGACGTCGATGAGCTTCTCGGTATCGAGCTGCGGTCCGCAACGGTTGAGCGCCTGGATCAGGATGTTTGCCGAAACATAGCCCTCGAGCGACACGTAATCCGGCGCCTCGCCGGGAAAATATTTGGCCAGGGCATTTTTGTATTCGAGAACGATGCTCGAATAGCCGGAAACCGACGGCACCACCTGCGTCACGATTGAGCCAGTGGCATAGCGCGGCCCCAGCAGCATCAATTCATCCGCAAGCGCCGTGGCGCCGACGAACGATATGTTGCTGTAGAGCAATCCAGGAAACAGGTCGCGGGTCTTCTCGATGAACCTCGCGGCGGGCCGATAGGCCGAAATCATGACCACCGCCTTGATCGGCACCTTCTGCGCCTTCAGCTGATTGACGGCATCGTCGACGTCTACGGTGTTTCGCTCATAGTTGAGCCGCAGAATGCCGCTGTCGCTGAAGCCGAGCGAACGAAACGACTTTGAAACCCCTGCGAACCCCGCATCGCCGCCCGCATCATGCTGGGCGAAAACGGCGATCTGCCTCGGTGGAATCCGGCGCATCTTGACGAAATAGCGCACAGCGGCGTCGGTTTCCTCCGCGTAGCTCGCCCGATAATTGAAAACATAGCGATCGGGCGGGTCATGGCGGATCACATTGGCGCCCGTAAAGCCGCCGAAGAACAGCATCCGCCGCTCCAGCGCGTAGGGTACCGCGACGGCTGCGGTCGCCGTTCCGACATTACCAATCAGGCCGAATACCTGGTCTTTCTCGTAGAGCTGCTTCATGGCCTCGGCGGTGCGCGTCGGCTCAAAGCCATCGTCGGCCGCGATCAGCTTGAGCATCCGGCCTTCGACGCCGCCGGCTTCGTTGACGCGGTTGAAAGCAGCATCGATCCCGAGCTTCATCTGGCGTCCGAGTTCTTTTGAAGAGCCGGAAAACGGTCCCGCAATTCCGAACCGGATTTCCCGATCGGTGATGCCGCGGACCGGGGACCCGGCGACAGCGGCGGCCGGTGCTGTGGCGGCGGCGGTGGCGAAAGACGGCGCCGTCACGGCGGCCAAGCTTGGCGACGGCCCGGCGATCGACCGTTCGAGATCACCAAGCTGGCGGTCCGCCAATCTGCAATCGACCCTGCCCGACGTCACGGCGCCGCGGCCATCCGCGACACTGCGGTCGAGCAACTGCGTCAGGTCGGAGCGCTCAGCCTCGTTGGACGAGGCTTCGGTGATCACAACGGTGAACTTGTCGACGATGAGCTGAATACGGGGCCGTGCGATGTTGCGGCAGGCCAGCGCAGAACCAACGACCGGTCCGACGCGGCTCGCAAGATCACGCACCACGTCGGTCTTGTCACTCGCCGCTGCGCCCCCGGCGCCAACAAGCAGGGTACCGAGTGCAACCGTCATCCAACGGATGGTCATCGCGCGCTCCGCAGCATCAAGCTTTCAAGCGACATCGTCGTCCCCTCCGCAACCGGGCTAGCCGATTGCGTGACTAGCCGATTGCGTGATCAGGGCGCCGTGGGCTGCGCGGGCTTTTGCTGCCATTGCACGAACTGCTGCAGCAGCGTTTCCGACTCTTCGCGCGTAACCGTAGCAGGCGGCGGCGCGGCGGGGGGAGGTGACGCGAGGATCGCCTGGAATTCAGCAAGCGCAGGTTTTGCGTCATCATCTTTTTGACGCGGCTGGGACAGCGCGGTCTTCAAGGACTGCAGGAACCCGGAGACCGACGAATTGTCCGCGTCCGGCTGTCGCGAATAGTCCCGCGAAGCAGGGACCATGATGACGAAGAACAGCGCTACGATGGCCGAAACGCCGATGGCCGCGGCGAAGCGGCCGGCGACGCTGAGGATCGCCATTCGCCGATCCAGTTCGCGCACGAATCCCGGCGGCTCGTTCATGACCTGCGGGTCGAGCGGATGCCGCAGAGACTCGGCAACCGCTTCCTCGAGCAAAGCGTCGAAAGAATGCGGAGGTGAATTGGGCCGCGCGAGGATCTCGGATTTTTTTTCAACGGAAGGCGAAGGGGTAGGCGAAGCGACAGGCGACGATGGTTCGGATCGCTCGCGCAGCCAGCGTGGTGCGTAGTACAATTGATCGTTCGGATTGAGATGTTCCTGTTCACTCAGACTACTCATAACGCAACTCTCCTCGTCACTCTTGGTTACTTGTTTATTTTACCGCCGTCACCCGTTCGGCGCCGCCGCAACGGGTCTGTCGATGTTTTGGTTAATGGACAAATGTGCCAAGTCATGACGTCCGTCGCCCTGAAAAACCTGCGATCGGTCCGAACCAGACGCAAAGTTCGGTTTGGAGAATCTGAATCAAGATCTGCGGTGCAAGATCCGCACCGCTCTGTGTAGCGTGCGCCAGCCCACGAGACATATCCCGAGACCGCGTCGCCCATGCCCCTTCCATTGCCTTAATCCCCTCGGCAATTTGTCCGCCCTTGCACCGTGGCAGACTGACCTTCGGCTTTAGATGGCCTGAAGATGTTACCGGTATTTGATGGAACGGTGAATGGACATTATTAGGTCCGAAACTGGACGAAACTGAGGTAACATTTTGCGACGCCGCAATTTTTCAGGAATGTTTTAAGGGAATGTCAATTTTTCAGGCGGCCGTTTTTACGGCTGGCGACTCAGGCCGCGGCCGATTGTTCCAAGAATCCGGTGTCCGCGACAAATGCGCCACAATTATCGCCGTGATTAGACGGATTGAACGGCTGATTCGCGGCTCCGAGGCGAATGTGGGGTCACGAAAGACTTCATTAATCAATCGTTAACTAAGATCGCCCATCGTTAACCATTCGATAAGAAAGGCAAGTCGATGATCATGGGGGCAACGGCGGAACCGGTACGTCAGCAGGTGCGCCTTCGGGGCCGTTCTTACGTTGCGTTCGTGTTTTGCCCCGTCGTACCGATTGTTGGCTGGCTTGAAGAAATCGACGCGACGCTTGCTCGCTCGCCCGGGTTTTTTGTTGGCAAACCTGTGGTGCTTGACCTTTCCGCCGTGGAGCTCAGCCAATCGGCTATCGCCCACCTCGTCACAAGCCTCGAAGGCCGGAACATTCGCGTCCTCGGGATCGAGGGGGTGGAACCGGCTCACGTGACGGCGAGCATGCCGCCTTTGCTTACCGGCGGACGCCACTGTGTGATTCAGCAGGACAAACCGGAAAAACCCGCAGCCAAGCCGAAGCCGACGTCGCTGCTGCTCGATAGCCCGGTGCGTTCCGGTCAATCGATTATTTTTGCCGACGGCGATGTGACCGTGTTGGGTTCGGTCAGTTCCGGCGCCGAGATCGTCGCCGGCGGGTCGATCCACATCTACGGGACGCTTCGCGGCCGTGCGATGGCAGGCGTCAACGGCAATCCCGCCGCGCGGATTTATTGCCAGAAAATCGAAGCAGAGCTTCTGGCCATCGATGGCTACTACCAGACCGCGGAACAGATAGACGCCAGCGTGCGCAACGGGCCGGCGCAAGCCTGGCTCGAAGGCGACGTCATGAAAATTACACCGTTGAATTAACCGAGTGAATTAACCGAGTAAGGAGCTAAAGAATGGCCAAAGTCCTGGTCGTGACGTCGGGTAAGGGCGGCGTTGGAAAGACTACTTCCACGGCGGCGCTCGGTGCGGCGCTCGCGCAGCGCGGAGAAAAGGTCGTGGTCGTCGACTTCGACGTCGGCCTGCGCAACCTCGACCTTGTCATGGGGGCGGAACGGCGGGTGGTGTTCGACCTCATCAATGTGGTGCAGGGCGTCGCAAAGCTTTCGCAGGCCCTGATTCGCGACAAGCGGCTGGAGAATTTGTGGCTGTTGCCGGCGTCCCAGACCAGGGACAAGGATGCCCTCACCGACGAGGGCGTCGGCACCATTATCGAGGAACTGCGAACCAAATTCGACTGGATTCTTTGCGACAGCCCGGCGGGCATTGAGCGGGGCGCGACGCTGGCGATGCGCTATGCGGACGAGGCCGTCATCATCACCAACCCCGAAGTTTCATCCGTGCGGGACTCCGACCGTATCATCGGGATGCTCGATTCAAAAACCGTGAAGGCCGAAAAGGGCGAGCAGGTGAAGAAGCATGTGCTGATCACCCGGTATGACACGGCGCGCGCGGCGCGGGGCGAAATGCTCACCATCGAGGACATTCTTGAAATCCTTGCAACCCCGCTTCTGGGCATCATCCCCGAGAGCCAGGACGTTCTGCGCGCGTCGAACGTCGGGTCTCCCGTCACTCTGAACAACGCCGGCAGTGCGCCGGCCCGCGCCTACACCGACGCCGCCCGCCGCCTGATGGGCGAGACCATCACCATGCTGGTGCCGGTCGAGCGCAAAGGCCTGATGAACCGATTGCTGGGACGGAGGGCCGCATGAGCGCCCGTCTGCTGCGGTTCTTCGGTGGCGGCCGCACTGTGCCACCTCCTGCTTCCGCGCCAGTTGCACGGGAACGGTTGCAGATTCTGCTGGCGCATGAGCGCAGCTCGCGCGGGCAGCCTGATTTGCTGGTGCTGCTGCGGGACGAAATTCTTGCCGTGGTATCGCGGCATGTCACGCTCGATCCGGACAAGGTAATCGTCAAGATGGATAGGGGCGAAACGGTGTCGACGCTCGAGGTCGATATCGAACTGCCCAACGGGTTCGAAAGAATGATCGCGGCTGCCGGCTAGTTAGCGATCGGACGCACGAGCAGCACTTTGCGCTGTCGTGGAGATATCAGCGTGGCCACGCGATAAATTTCGGGATAGTCTTTCGATCGTATCTCCGGTTGGGGGCGATCGTGAGCCCGACGATTTCCGTCCGCTACCCGACAGATGGCGCGCGATGTGGCTCGAATTCCTGCGGCAAAATAGTTCCATTTTCACGGAACCGTTGGATGTCAGCCAAGTTTAATCCCGGTTAGGGGGTATTATGAACTTGGTCGAACCGATCACCAGCAAGGCGAAAACCGGGATTTGGGGGCTGGACGACATCCTGTCGGGCGGATTTTCGCGTGGGCAAGTGTTCCTGGTGGAAGGCGCGCCCGGCACCGGCAAAACCACCATTGCGCTGCAATTCCTGATGCAGGGCGCGCAGGCCGGGGAGAAATGCCTCTACATCACCCTGTCCGAAACCGAGCGCGAGTTGCGTGAAGGTGCGGCCTCCCATGGCTGGGCGTTGGAGGACGGAATTGAAATTTTCGAACTGCTGCCGCCGGAGAGCCTGCTGGATTCCGAGCAGCAACAGAGTCTGCTTTATTCTTCCGATCTCGAGCTTGGCGAAACGACGAAACAGATTTTCGAAGCCGTGGAACGCGCGCGGCCGAGCCGGGTGGTGCTGGACAGCCTCTCCGAGATCAGGCTGCTGGCGCAAAGTTCGATTCGATACCGGCGGCAGATTCTCGCGATCAAGCATTATTTCGCGAAGTTCGGCACCACCGTGATGCTGCTCGACGACTTGACCGCCGAACTCGCCGACAAAACCGTGCACAGCGTGGCGCATGGTGTGTTGCGGCTCGAGGAATTGGCGCCGGCCTATGGCGCGGAGCGACGGCGCGCGCGCGTCATCAAATATCGCGGCGTGAAGTTTCGCGGCGGCTTTCACGATGCCACCATCACCACCGGCGGGCTGAATATCTTTCCGCGGCTGGTGGCGTCGGAATATCGTAGCAGCTTTGTTCGAACCAGGATGTCCAGCGGCATCGCCGAATTGGACCGGCTTCTCGGTGGCGGCATCGAAGCCGGATCGAGCACGCTGATTCTCGGACCTGCGGGCACCGGGAAATCCCTGCTGTCGATCATCTTCGTCGTCGCCGCGATCGCGCGTGGCGAAAAAGCCGCGTTGTTCGTGTTCGACGAGGAGCTCGGCCTGTTGTTTGCGCGCATGAAGGTGCTCGGCATCGACCTCGAACAGATGCAGCGCAGCGGCAACCTTTTTGTCGAGCAGGTGGACGCCGCGGAGCTGTCGCCCGGCGAATTCGCGCACCGCGTCCGCAAACGGGTCGATGAGGATAATATCAAGACCGTGGTGATCGACAGTCTCAACGGCTATCAGGCCGCGATGCCCGAGGAAAACTCGCTGATCCTGCACATGCACGAATTGCTGCAATATCTGAACCGGCGGGGCGCCGCGACATTCATGACGGTGGCCCAGCATGGGCTGGTCGGCGACATGAAGGCGCCGGTGGATGTAACGTATCTGGCGGACACCGTGATCCTGCTGCGCTATTTCGAGGCGCTCGGCATGGTGCGGCGCGCGATGTCGATCATCAAGAAGCGAACCGGCGCGCACGAATCCACGATTCGCGAATATCGCATTGACGGCCGCGGGCTCACCATCAGTGACCCGCTCGACGGATTTCAGGGCGTGCTGCGCGGGGTGCCGGTCTATGTCGGCGAAGGCAACCCTTTGCTGGAAGAGCAAGTGCAGTGAGACCGGGCGCGTCTTCCGAGCGTGCCGTGGTTCTCGCGCCAACAGGGCGCGACGCTTCTGTCGCCGCGGCGCTGATCAAGGAGGCGGGCTTTTACGCCAATATCTGCGGCGATATCGCCGCGCTGTTGCACGAGATCGAGGGCGGCGCGGGCCTTGCGGTGATCGCCGATGAGGCGATCAAGACGGCCGATCTGCGCGGCCTGACGCGCTGGCTGAACGATCAGCCGTCTTGGTCGGATTTTCCGATCGTGCTGTTGACGCATCAGGGCGGCGGCCCCGAACGCAATCCGGACGCCGTGCGGCTTGGACAAGTGCTCGGCAACGTGACGTTCATCGAACGTCCGTTTCACCCCACAACGCTGGTAAGCGTGGTCGGCTCCGCCGTCAGGGGCCGGCGTCGCCAGTACCAGACCCGCGCCATCCTTCAGGATCTCACCGAAAGCGAAGGCCT
>Ga0209890_10000908_pt1 | contig 13731 bp, 12 predicted proteins | sample OrgsoiDNA2013049_FD_185799 | JGI IMG/M metagenome (GOLD analysis project Ga0209890, IMG submission 185799) | Permafrost soil microbial communities from the Arctic, to analyse light accelerated degradation of dissolved organic matter (DOM) -... | ecosystem: Environmental > Terrestrial > Soil >...
GTAGAAATTCTGCGGGCGGTGGCCGGCTGCCCACAGATCGAAATTGGTGTTGCCGATGCCGCCGATCACGGCTTCCTGGTTCTTCAGCTTCGCGACCAGTCGCGAGGTGAGATCGAACCGGTTCATCACCTTGGTGTTGCGGGCAGGGGGGATGGTTGCCATGTTCATGCGCTTCACTCACTTCTCGAAGACTTTGCCGCCGGTCAAAAGCGGCGACAGGATCAGCGCCACCGGCGCTTGCGTCGTGATGGCCTGCTTGATCGATCGATCGACGATGAACTCGAATTCGTCGAGCCGGGTGGCCGTGTGATGCTCCATCGCCAGCGAACTGAGCACCGGCCGCATGGTGCGGCACACCAGCGACTGCCCATAATTGAATTCGCCGAGCGTGCCGCGCTCGGACACGAACATGATCAGCGGTATCTGATAGGGGATCGCCAGCGAGGCCAGCACATTGGCCAGCGTGGCAAAGCCGGAAGTCTGCATCAGCACGGCGCCGCGCAGGCCGCCCATCCAGGCCCCCGAGACGATGCCGACGGCTTCTTCCTCGCGCGCGGTCGGGAAGGTGGTGAAGAACGGATCGGCGTGAATATTCCTGATCAGCGTCGTCAGCACGCGATCCGGAACATAAGGCACAAGCCTGATCTCGTTGCGCTTGAGCGTTTGCAGCACCACCTCGTGCCAAGCCCTCTCATGCGAGGCTTGAGAAGAGGTTTGTCCTTCGGCAGCCGCCATCGAATTCTCCCTTGCTTTGCGACGATTAGTCGTTGGCGACGCGATCGCGACCGTCTTGTCGAGGCGTCGAAACTTGACGCGATCTCAGCGATTGTCAACATGTCCGGATGTTACCTGTGATCTGCGCCTCACGGTGATGCCTTCGCTATGCCGGCGTGCGATAAAAGAAGTAACGAAAATATCGGGAGAGGGATGCCATGGGCAGGTGGTTCCGGATCATTGCCGCGGCAGTGGCGATGGTTGCCGTTGCCGGCGTGGCGTCCGCTCAGTCGCCATTTCCGTCCAAGCCCGTGCGTATTTTCGTGCCCTATGCGGCCGGTGGCGGCGTGGATATCCTGGCGCGCACGCTGGGCGATGTTGTCTCCCGGCAATGGGGCCAGACTGTCGTCGTCGAAAACCGGCCGGGCGCGGGCGGCGTGGTCGCGTCGCAGGCGCTGGTGGCGTCGCCGCCGGATGGATACACCCTGATTGTTGTCGCGAGCGGTCACGCCACCAATCCGTTCTTGTACCCCAAAATTCCCTACGACACCTTCAAGGATTTTGTGCCGATCTCGCTTCTGGCCTCGTCTCCCAACATCCTGCTGGTGCGCGCCGATTCGCCGTTCAAGACGCTGGGCGATGTGATCGCGCAGGCGCGCTCGAAGCCGGGAAGCCTGTCCTTCGGCCATGCGGGGACGGGAACATCGACCCATCTGGCCGGCGAGCTTCTGAAGAACCTTGCCGGGATCGATCTCAACGCGATTCCCTACAAGGGCGGCGCGCCCTCGATCAACGATCTCCTGGGCGGGCAAATCCCGATGTCCTTCAACAACGGCCCGGAATCGGTCGGTCAACTCGAAGCCGGCACCGTCCGCGCGCTCGCCGTCACGACCGCATCGCGGGTGCCGTTTCTGCCCGAGGTGCCCGGCATGGCCGAGACCGTGCCGGGCTACGACACCGAAGTGTGGTGGGGGTTGCTCGGACCAGCCGGCATGCCGCGCGACCTCGTTGAAAAACTGTCGCATGATTTTGTGGCTGCCCTGAACACGGAGGCCGTCAAGGAGCGTCTCGCCAAGCTCGGCGCGTCGCCGATCGGCAGTTCGCCGCAGCAATTCGACGCCAAGATTCGAGCCGATTACAAGAAATGGGGGCCGATCATCGAGGCCGCCGGCATGAGAGCCGAATAAGCCGGATGATTCCCGCCTGTCTGCCGCCGCGCGATGCGAGCCGTCCGAAAGCGCCGCCGGACCAGGTCGTGCAGCATCGCATCCTCGCGACCGATCCGGTAAAACTCCTTGGATTTCCGAACTGAAGGCTCGCAACAGAATGTCCGTCAACAACAAGCGTGTGTTTTACGTCAAATATCTGGCGCATGAGATCTATGCCGACATCCTGCGGGCGCGGCCCGATGTGCGGCTGGACCGGCTCGAGAATGAAAGTCCCGACGAGATCTCGGCGCCGATCCTGGCCGCGGCGCACGCCTATCAAATCGGTGCGGCGCGCGACGAACTCGCGCCCCGCTTCCATGTCGACCGCGACCTGCTGCGGCGGGCGCCGAACCTCCTGATCGTCTCCAGCAATGGCGCCGGCTACGACCCGGTCGACGTCGAGGCCTGCACGGAAGCCGGCGTCGTCGTCGTCAACCAGTCCGGTGGCAATGCCCATTCGGTGGCCGAACACGCGCTCGGGATGCTGCTGACCTTGTCGAAACGCATCATCGAGGCCGACCGTGCGCTGCGGCGCGACTCCAACGTCAATCGCAATGCCTTGATCGGCACCGAGGCGGGAGGCAAGACCATCGGCATTGTCGGGCTCGGGAATGTCGGCCGCCGCATCGCGGCCCTTTGCAAGGGCCTGCTCGGCATGAACGTGCTGGCCTATGATCCCTATCTCTCGGCAACCGAGATGGCGGAGCGCGGCGGCGCGAAGGTCGAACTGGACGAACTGCTGCGCCGTTCGGATTATGTCTCGATTTCTTGTCCGCTGACGAAAGACAATCGCGGCATGATCGGCGCGAAGCAGTTCGCAGCGATGCAGCCGCATGCCTATTTCATCACCACGGCGCGCGGCTTTATCCATGATGAAGCCGCACTGCTTGAAGCATTGCGCAACAAATCGATCGCCGGAGCGGGCCTCGACGTCTGGGCCAAGGAACCGCCGCCGCCGGATCATCCGCTGCTGCAGTTCGATAACGTACTGGCAAGCCCGCATACCGCGGGGGTGACCAGGGAAGCGCGGGAGAACATGGGCCGGATCGCCGCCGAGCAAATTCTCGATGCGCTCGACGGCAAGCGGCCGCCGCGCCTCATCAATCCAGAGGTCTGGCCGGACTACGCCAAACGTTTCGAGCGGACGTTCGGCTTTACGCCGGGGTAGCTGCTTCGGACCGGTACATCGGGCGGTGCGGGGGATTTTCGAGAGAGAAGATTTCGACCGTTGACGGCTGGGTGGCGGCAATAAATCAACTGTGAATCGGCGGCCGGACGAATGACGCGTTGCTATTTTCGCGGCGCCCTCGACAGTTGCCGGAGGCGGGACCATTTTCACCTCCTGCGCTGTCCTTCACCGAACGATTGTTTCGGCTGGCGCAGGAGGAACCTGCGATATGCGACGGATAAGTTCATTGTTGCGCTCTGCGCCATCCCGGATCGGACGCCGTCTGGCGCTGATCGTCGCCATTGCGGCGGCCAGCCTGCCTTCGGCCGGCGCCTAGGCGTTTTCACGCGATCGCTAAATCAGCCGGTCAACTAAATCAGCGCTGCGGCCGCGGCTTGCGCGTCGGGGACGACGTCGTGATCGTACAGCCGCCTGCGGAACGCGGCGTGCGCGGCGATCTCGGCGTCCCTGACACCGAGATCGGAATAGGCAGAGTCGTACCGCATCCCGTTCTCGCGCGCGCCGCGCTGCACCTCGGCGACGCGCTCGCGGCGCAGCCGTTCGTAGGCGAGCAGCGCCAGCGGGGCGGTCTTCCGGTCCGCACCCCTCAGGATCGTGGCGAGCGCCATGCCGTCTTCGATCGATTGATTGGCGCCTTGTCCGAGATGCGGCAGCATCGGATGGGCGGCATCGCCGAGCAGGCTCAGCCTTTGCCTGGTCCAGACCGGCAACGGCTCGCGATCATACAGCGCCCATCGGAAGGTCACCTGAACTTGGGTCAATAGCTCATTGACGCGCGGGTCCCACCCTGCAAACGCCTGCCGAAGAACGTCGGGGTCTCCGGGCGCCGACCAGGATTCCTTCATCTCCTCGTCCGTCGGCATGAACCCGACATAGTTGATCAGCTTTCCGGCGCGGACCGGAAAGGCCAGAAAATGCCTGCCTTTGCCGAGCCACATCTGCCAGCGGTCGGTCGGCCAATCCGGCACGCATTCATGCGGCACCAGGCCGCGGTACGCGACCGATCCCGAGAACACCGGCCGCGACGACGGCACAACATAAGGCCGAAGCTCGGAATGGATGCCGTCGGCGGCGATGACGACATCGGCTTCGACGGAGACGCCATTGGCGAACGACACGCAGGCGGTGTTGCCGTCCTGCTCGAAGGCGCTGCAGCGATGTCCGGTATGCACCGTTCCGGCCGGCAGGGCATCGGCCAGCATCGCGACGAGGTCGGCGCGATGCATCCCGAACGTCGCGTTCCAGCCCGAGGAATCCGTCACCTGGACCGGCGCGATGGGCGCGCCATCGTGGCGGAAGTAGCGGGAATCGGGGCCGACACGCGCTCCCCATTTTTCGACCGCCGGCTCCAGTCCTATTCTCTGCAGATGGCGTACGCTGTTGGGGGTCAGGAATACGCCGGCCCCGATCTCACCGATCGCGGGCGCCTGCTCGTAGACCGAAATCCGGATACCTTGCGCGGCCAGCGCATTGGCCGCGAATAATCCCCCGATCCCGCCACCAACGATTGCGACATGGGGACGGGAAATCATGATCACTCCTTGTCATGGAACGCGCGAACAAGATTGGCTGTGGCATTGTATCCTCACACAGACCAAGGCATTTTGCCATCGTGTGCGGTCAAACCCGCCGGGATATGTTGGGGGAAGGGTATCTGATGCGTAGCGCATGCACGTGGTCACGCACTTGGTCACGCAATTGGCCATTGGTTGTCGCCGGCCGATCCGTGATCGGGCTGATGCTCGTGTTTGTTGTGTCCGTTTTCGCCGCCGGTTCGGCGCCCGCGGATGAATATCCGGCTAGACCCGTAAAAATCATTGTCCCCTTTGCCGCCGGCGGGACGGCCGACGCCATCCCGCGACTGGTCGGGGATTGGCTGTCGCGCAAATGGGCCCAGCCGGTCGTTATCGAGAACCGCACCGGCGCTGCGGGAAACATCGGTGCTGAATTTGTCTATCATTCGGACCCGGACGGCTACACTTTGCTTTCCTCACCGCCGCCGCCGCTGGTGATCAACCAGAATCTCTATCCGAAGCTCGGATTCGATCCGGCGAAATTCGAACCCGTCATCGTGATGGTCCAGGTTCCGAACGCGCTGATCGTCAATCCAAAAAACCTCAAGGCATCGAGCGTGGCCGAGCTGATCGATTACCTGCAGAAGAATCCGGAGAAGGTCACGGCCGCCACGCAGGGCATCGGCACGACCTCGCATCTTGCCGCCGAACTTTTCCAGGTGATGGCCAAGGTGAAACTGCGCACCATCCCGTATCGAGGGTCGGCGCCGGCGCTTGCCGGCCTGCTCGCCGGCGACGTCGACCTGATGTTCGACAATCTCGGTGTTTCCCTGCCGCTGGTCGAGGCCGGCAATCTCAAGCTGCTCGCGGTGGCATCCAGCCAGCGCCTGCCGTCTCTTCCGGAAATGCCGACGATCGCCGAAACGCTGCCCGGCTTCGAGGCCGTGGCCTGGTTCGCGATCACGGCCCCACCGAAGACGCCGAAAAACATCACCGACAAGATCAATGCCGATGTGAACGAAGCGCTGCGCCAACCCGAGTTGCAGGAACGTCTCAGGAAACTGTCGGCGGAGACGTTTGGCGGCTCCGCGGACAAGGCGACGAAGTACATGCAGGAGGAAGTCGAACGGTGGGGTAATGTGATCAAGGCTGCGGATATCAAGCTCCAGTAATCGGAAGATGCGCCGGGCTTAAAGCCGACTTTTGAGGCGTTGACCGACTTCGGCCTGCCGAGATTGCGACGCCGCAATTCGACGCGGTTTTGATCCCTGTCAAAACGATCGCCACACCCTCGGATTATATGGACCCGGTTTTGGTGCTGGTGCCGCAACAGGAGGGTTTCATGTCGCGATTTGTCGTTCGCTTCTTGAAGGATGTACTCGGCGAAAACGGCCGGGAGGCGGAAGTTTGTCAGGGTTTGCTGGAAATCGACGCTTCAGACAGAGTCGATGCCACGGAGAGGGCCAAGAGAAAATTCTGCGAAACCCAGGCGCTTCGCCACTGGTCGCTTCACGCCGACAGGATCCAGGTCAGCGAAGCCGATTTGCTGTCCTGAAAATCGTCGCGACGGAGCCGTTGGATTCGGGCTGACGCCCCGCTGCCTGTTGCGTTGCCTCTCATCGCAGGCGCAGTAATACGCCCAGCAGAATGAAAAACGCTGCTGCGAACAAGAATGTGAGTCCCTGCCAAAGCCGCAACGGATTGATCCACCGATGCTGCGGCGGCGATACGCTCAGCGGCTCCATCGCGCCTTGGCTCAAGCCACTCTCCAGCGCCCTGGCAAACTCGCTTGCATCCTTGAAACGTCTTTCGCGATTGTTTTCCAGCGCGCCCGTCAGGCACTGGCCGAGCCAGGCCGGCAGGTCGGGGCGCAGCCGTTGCAGCGGGACGGTTTCGCGCTGGCCGAACGGAAACGCGCCGCCGGAGAACAGCCGATAGATCGTCACGCCCAGTGAAAATACCTCGGACCGTTGATCCGCCGGCTGTTTTCGGAACAGCTCCGGCGCCATGTAGCGGGTGGTGCCGCCCAGACGATCGTCGTCCGGCTCGTCGACGCCGGGCAGGTAGGCAAGGCCGAGGTCGAGCAGCTTGATCCCGCCATCGGGAAGCAGAAGAATGTTTTCGGGCTTGAGGTCGCGGTGAACGATCTGCAACGCCGCCAGATCCTGCACCGCCGCGCAAAGTTTCAGCGCAAGTCCGACGCCTTCGAGATAGCCGATGGCCTCCACTCCTGACAGCCGGGCCTCGAGCGTCTCGCCGCGATAATACGGCAGCACCAGGTACAGGCTGCTGCGGCGCTCCGGGGCGACCTCGATATAGCTGGCAATTCGCGGGCTGTGCACGGTGGCGCCGACCCAGGCCTCGCGCAGGAAACCGGCGCGAAAGACTTCGTCATGCAACATCGAGGGCAGGCGTATCTTGAGCACGACGTCCTTGTCGCCGATTGTGTCGCGGGCCAGTTTCAGGGTGGTATAGCGGCTGCGATAGAGCGTGCGGCCGAGCAGAAAACCATCCCAATTCTCGCCGTCGCGCGGCGCACCGCGTATCGGCAGCCGCAGGAACGCCGCTGCCATTTCATCGAAGCTCGAATCCGGCGCCTTGAGAACGTCGATCACGATCGCGGTCGCGGCGCCGGTCTTGTCGGGGATCGACGCGACGATCAAGCCGGCGGCTTCGTCGGCGGTTCGCATCGCCGTGAGCGCATCGGCAAGCCGCGCCGATGGCGTCGCGGCAAAGCTGCCTTTGCTCAGTATGAAATATCGGTCGGCCGGTTCGCAGGCGTCTTCGAGGTAATCCATCTGCAACTCGGAATCGCCACCGACCGAACGCGTGAGTAAGCCGTCTCCTTCAGCGGCCGGGTGCACATGATCCGTCGTCAGCGGCGTGAGCTGGCTGCCGCGTCGGCGATACACGCGGCAGTCGCCGACATGGACGATCCGGACGCGCCGGCCGACGAAGATGAGCGCCGTCAGCGAAGCCGCCATGCTGTGCCCGGGATCGGCGCGGGACTGGCCGAACATCCAGGCGTTGGCGCTTCCCAAAGCGAGACCGGCGGCACGCCCGGGCCGAGCGTGGCGGCGGCGCCAAAGTAACCTTCCAACAGGCCGTGCAGCGCGATATGGGCCGCTTCGCGCGCGCGGGGTCCGGCGCCGATGCCGCGCGCGACGGCGGCGATGATGCCGCGGCCAGGTCTGTCGAAGGCTTTTCTGTCGAAGGCTTGGCCTTTATAGATGACGTAAACATCCGGGCTCTCGGACGTTGCCGAAGCCGACGAAGAGGCTCCGACCGCCAGCGTCCATCCCGAGGCATTGAGTGTCGATGGCTGCTGGCTCATTTCGCTGGCCTTTAAGGGGCGCCAGCGCAGCGCATGACCAGTCAGCCGCCCGGCGTACGCATCCGATCGGACAGTATCTTGGGCGCGTGGACCGCTGGCAAGCACACACCCCTTCCGCTTGGGAAGGGGTGTGGCCGACGCAGGGGCCGTAGCGCCGGGGAAGCAACCCCTGGGTCATCACAGCGGCGGCGCCATGACGCGGTCGCGGCCGTCCGTCTCGACTATTCGGCCTCGACTACTCGGCGGGCGTCGATGCCGCCACTTCCAGATCATGCTCGATGCCGAGGATCGCCTGCGGGACGCGCGCCTTGAGAATGAAGAACCAGCTGACCCCGAGCAGGATGTAGACCAGGAAGAAGTAAGGAAACAGATTGTACGGCGAGGCCGGCACCGGGTAGAGGCTGCCGACCAGCGACAGCACCATCAGCACCGCGCCGAGACCGCCGACAAATTTGTCGCCGGCCGTGGCGCCGCCGTTTCTGGCCAAAAACACCGGCGCGCTGACCGAGCACAGGAAGTACACGATGATGAAACCGTAGGAGGCCAGCGTGCCGTACCAGCCAAAGGTGTCGGTTTCCGCCTGACCGGCAAAGGCGGCGCAGACGATGAAGTTGATCAACGCACCTGATGTTAAAGCCACGTAGGGTGTCTTGACGTTGTGGTGCACCAGTCCCATCGAGGTGTGAACGAACTGGTAGCGTCCGGGCGAGAACAGCATTCGTCCGTAGGCGTTCAGCGACGCCAGCGCGCAGGCGAAACCGCTGATCGCGGCGCCGAAATACACCAGCGCGGTCAAGCCGACGCTGATGCTGCTGGTGATGTCGGCGAGCGGTGCGGCACTGGCGCCAAGCTTGGTGGCGTCGTCTTCAAAACCCTGCACGATCAGGTAGGTCGTCAGCACGAAGAACACGCCTGCGGAGATCGCCGTGGCGACGATGGCCCTGGGTATGTTGACGGTTGGATCGCGGGTTTCCCGGCCCAGCGTCGCCGCGCTCTCGAAGCCGACATAGGAGAAGATGGCGAACACCACCGCCTGCGCGGCGCTCTTGAAGTCGATGCCTTCGAGATGAACCTGCTTGGCATCGATCTTGAAGCCGAAATGAGCAAAGGTATAGACGCATACGAACAGTATGATGGCGACCGATACCACCTCCAGCGTCAGCCCGATCCGCGCTGAAATCTTGATGTCGCGGCAGGCAAAGGCCCAGATCCCGGCCGAGATCAGGAAGTACAGCAGTGTGCTGGGAATAGGGATGGTGAAGCCGAGCGAGGTGAAAAACGTCTTGATGAAGATGGAGGTGGCGACCGTCAGCGCCATCGCCGTGAAGATATAGGCCGCCAGCATCGCCCAGCCGGACAGCATGCCATAGGATGGACCGAGACTGCGTGAGACATAGATAAAGAAGGAGCCGGCAGAGGGGATGCGCCTGGCGAGCTTGCCCACATTGATGCCGACGATCAACAGAGCGATGGTCGCGAACACGTAGACCAGCCACGATGCGGTGCCGGCCATGCCCGCCACGACCGCGACCGCCAGCGCCGGCGTCAGCGTCGGCGAAACATTCGCGGCCGACTGACCGAGCGCTTCCAAGAACGACAAGCTATCCTTCCGCAGTTCCGACCGTACCACCGCCATCATCTGACTCCCGTTTTTGGGATGGTCGCCGGCTGCCCGCCGACCGCCATCCATGGTTCCGCCCGCTGGTTGTGAGACCGAGCCGATTTCCTGACATGCAAATTAGTTTCTTAGCAAGATGCGTGCCGCGCTGGAAAATCGGCGGTTCGCCGGGCTTTTCGGCGACCCCCACCTGCTTTTCATGGCAGGAAAGAATTGTTCGTGCCCGCAGGGCGTGTGGCCGGAACCTATCGCCTATCCACTGTGTCCAAGATTTGTGCGGCTGCTGTCAAACCTGCGCGACGGCGCGCGCGATCGAATCGAATTCTTCAGCGCTTGCCTCAGCGAAGCATAATTTTTTGGCGTTCGCCGACGGCCGATGCAAAAGCGGCGGGTTCAGTTTCGCAAAACCGAGATCGCATAAGTCGGCAGGCGACCACGGCATCGCCGCGACAGGCCGCGATCGGCCTGGACGGCCGCGTTCGCGGCGCCGTCAAGATCAGTTGCGCGTGCCGCTACCCCGAAACGGTTGGGAAGCGCGCGGAGGGCGCGGCGGAATCAGGCGGCGATCACGCCCTCGATTGGCGCGCAGGACAGGCCCAGACTTTCGGCCACCGCTTGGTTGGTGATATGGCCGCGGTGAACATTCAGGCCTGCCCGCAGATGGGGGTTCTGTGTTACGGCCGCGAAGCCATGGTTTGCCAAAGCCAACCCGAACGGCAGTGTCGCATTGTTCAAGGCCTGGCTCGACGTCAGTGGAACCGCACCGGGCATGTTGGCCACGCAGTAATGGATGATTCCGTCGACCACATAGGTCGGATCGGCGTGGGTGGTCGCGTGGGATGTCTCGAAGCAGCCACCCTGATCGATCGCGACATCGACGAGCACCGAGCCCTGCCGCATCGACTTCAGCATCTGCCTTGTGATCAGCTTCGGTGCGCTCGCACCGGGCACGAGAACGGCGCCGATCACGGCGTCGGCCGAGAAGACCTCCTGTTCGACCGCCTCGATCGTCGAGAAGCGGGTGCGGACCCGGCCCTCGAACAGCTCGTCGAGTTCACGCAGTCTCGGGATCGAACGATCCAGGATGCTGACTTCGGCACCGAGCCCGACTGCCATGCGCGCGGCGTGCGTGCCGACGACCCCGCCGCCGATCACCACGATCCGGGCAGGAACCACGCCCGGCACACCGCCGAGCAGCAGGCCTCGGCCGCCTGCGCTCCGCTTCAAGGCGGAGCCCGCCGCTTCGATCGAAAGCCTTCCCGCCACCTCGCTCATCGGAGCGAGCAGCGGCAGCCCTCCCTTCGCATCCGTGACCGTCTCATAGGCAATCGCGGTGCAGCCCGAGGCCATCAGACCTCTGGCCTGCCCAGGGTCCGGCGCCAGATGCAGATAGGTAAAGAGGATCTGGCCCTCGCGCAGCCGGGCCCATTCGCCAGGCTGGGGCTCCTTGACCTTCACGATCATATCGGCGGTGGCGAAAATCTCGGCAGCGGTGTCGGCAATGACGGCCCCCGCCTTGCGGTAGCTCTCATCGGTTGCTCCGATTCCCGCGCCTGCGTCGGTCTCGACGACGACGCTGTGGCCTGCGGCAACATATTCACGAACCGTTCCCGGTGTGAGGCCGACGCGATACTCGTGAACCTTGATCTCCTTAGGCACTCCGACACGCATCGTGGACCCTCCGTTTTTTCAAACCATGTTTCTAAGCCAGATACAGGTTTGAATCCCTGCGATCTTGATGCATTAATCCAACTTCTCGCCGGAAGTCGGCATGATCCGGGCCATTCGCGCAGGAATCGGAATCAATGAAGCTTGACAGCATCGATACTACGATTCTTTCCGAACTCACACTCAATGCCCGAGCCAGCCAGGTCGAACTCGCCGAGCGCGTCGGACTTTCGAGCACGGCGATCGCGCGGCGGCAGAAGGTGCTGGAAGATGAAGGTTTCATCCGGGGCTATCAGGCCGTGCTGGATCTGGCGCGGTTCGGGCTCTCCACCACCGTCCTAGTCAGGGTCACGCTGGAAAGCCAGAACGAGGAGGCATTAAAATTGTTCGAGGCCGCGGTGATCGGCTGTCCATCGGTGGTTCGATGCTTCCTGATGTCCGGTAGCGACGACTACATCGTTATTGTCCTGGCGCGCGATATCGAGGATTTCGAACGCATCCACCGAACCGAGCTCTCGCGATTGCCCCGGGTGGCGCGGATCCAATCGAGTTTCGCCATGCGCGAGGTCGTGAACCGGGCGGTCCCGCCGGTGATCTTTGGTGAAGCGCGACGACAGCAGCCGGGTCACGCGGCGCGCTAGCCCTGCAAGGCCGCGAGCAGTTCGTCGGGCCGTTCGACCATCATCATATGGCCCGCGCCCGATATCACCACGGTGCGCGAATTCGGCAGCGCCGATGCCAGCGCTTTGCCGGCCTTCGCGGGTGTCATCATGTCGCGTTCGCCGAGAATGAACGTGGCCGGAACAGTAACCTCGGCGGCGGCGGCAAGCGCGTTCTGATAGGCGTTGCAGGCGGCAAGATCGTTGAACAGCACACCGGGCCGGCACCGTTCAAGCACCCGCTGGGCGCCGGAGTGCATCCACAATCCCGGCGCGAGGCTGCCGCCCAGCCCGGCCTGAAATCCAAGGCCCCAGATCGAAACCATGTCGACGGCGGAATGATCGTTGGCTTCGGCGGCCTTGAGCAGGTCGGGTCCAACGGTCATGGTCGCCGCCGTGCCGATCAGGCCGAGCGCCGAAACCTTTGCGGGATGCCGCGCCGCAGTCTCGAGCGCGATCAGCGAACCCATGGAATGACCGACAAGCCATGCCCTGGCTACGCCTACGGCATCGAGCAGTGCCGCGGTCCAGTCCGCCATCCCGGCGATCGTGGAGAGGGCCGCGCCGGACGAATGGCCGTGGCCCGGCAAATCCGGAGCCAGCACGCCGTAGCCGTGATGCGCAAACCAGCGGCTGTGCAAGGCCCAGGTGGTATGGTCGAAGCCGGCGCCGTGCAGAAGCACGATGGTCGGAAGCGAGGAATCGAAATCGCGGCCACCGGTCGCCACGAAGGTTTCAACGCCGTTGACGGACAGCTGCATGACTCAAGCCTTCTGCGACGCGCGGAGCGCCTGGCCGAGGTCGTCGATGATGTCGGAGGCGGCTTCGATGCCGACCGAGAGCCGAACCAGCTCTTCGCCAATTCCCGAAGCCTTGAGCTGCGCGGCATCCATCTGCTGATGGGTGGTGCTGGCGGGATGAATGACCAGCGTCTTGGCGTCGCCGACATTGGCGAGGTGGCTGATCAGCCGCAGGCTCTCGATGAATTTCTTGCCGGCAGGCCGGCCGCCCTTGATTCCGAAGCTGACGATGGATCCGGCGCCGCGTGGCAGCAGTCGCTTGGCCAGCGCGTAATCCGGATGGTTTTCCAGCGAAGGATGCAGAACCCAGTCCACCGCCTTGTTCGCGGTCAGGAATCCCAGAACCGCATGGGTATTTTCGATATGGCGGTCCATGCGAACGCCCAGGGTCTCGACGCCCTGCAGCAGTTGAAACGCGTTGGTCGGCGACAGGCAGGCGCCGAAGTCGCGCAGGCCCTCGGTGCGCGCCCGCATGATGAATGCGGCCGGGCCGAATTGCTCGTCGAAGACGATGCCGTGGTAGCCGGCATAGGGCTCGGTCAGCGCCGGAAATTTGCCCGAAGCGCGCCAGTCGAACCGGCCGCCATCGACGATTACGCCGCCGATGGCGATGCCGTGGCCGCCGATCCATTTGGTGGCGGAGTTCATGACGATGTCGGCGCCGAGTTCGATCGGGCGGCTGAGATAGGGCGTCGCGAAGGTATTGTCGATCAGCAATGGAATTTTGGCGACGTGGGCGATGTCAGCGACGTTGGGGATATCAAGCACTTCAAGGCCGGGATTGCCGATGGTCTCGCCGATCACGAGGCGCGTGTTGGGCATGATCGCGGCGGCGAATTCGTCGAGCGCGCGCGGCTTGACGAAGGTCGTGGTGATGCCGAAGCGCGGCAGCGTGTGCGCCAGCAGGTTGATGGTGCCGCCGTAAAGCGACGAGGAGGCCACGATATGGTCGCCGGCGCCAAGCAGCGTGGCAATCGCCAGATGCAGCGCCGCCATGCCGCTCGCCGTGCAGATGGCGCCGACGCCG
>Ga0209890_10000909_pt1 | contig 13725 bp, 12 predicted proteins | sample OrgsoiDNA2013049_FD_185799 | JGI IMG/M metagenome (GOLD analysis project Ga0209890, IMG submission 185799) | Permafrost soil microbial communities from the Arctic, to analyse light accelerated degradation of dissolved organic matter (DOM) -... | ecosystem: Environmental > Terrestrial > Soil >...
GCGTGCAGCAGGGTCACCGCGACCTCGCTGGTGTATTCGCGAATCTTCTTCGCCTGATAGTACGCCCACGCATCGTTCGATTCGGTTCTGTGGATCACCGCGCCCGTATGAGCGCGGTGCGACGCGATGGTGACCACCGACAGCAAAATTCCGACGACCCCCACCAAGATTCCGACCCCGCGGGTGTATGGATCGGCGGCATGTTCCGGTTTAACTTCGATTTCAGGCATCGCTTGGAAGTATCCTCGTGACCGGCGCGCGACCCGGCCGCGATGCGGCTCTCGAGTTCATTTGACGGCGTGCAGGCGCGGATTGGCACGCGCAATACCGAGGACCCCGCTGCGTACCACCTCGACGATTTCGCCGAATGCGGCGACGTTGGCGATGAACTCGCCAATCTCGATTTCAGTGCTCGTGAGTTCCACGATGTAACTCGAGGGGTTGGAAGACAGCACCCTGCCGCCCACGCGGCGCAGCAGCGCACCCACGGCCTCGACGTGCTCGGCGGGGATCTGTAGTTTGATCAGCAGTAATTCGCGGGCCAGGTGATATTCGCTGGTCATGTCCTCGACCGCCACCACATCGACCAGCTTCAACAACTGGGCGTTGATTTGCGCAATGACCTGATCCGAACCGATCGTGACGAGCGTGACCCGCGACACGGTGGGGTCGTTGGTGGGAGCCACCGACAGCGACTCGATGTTGTAGCCGCGGGTGGATATCAGGCCGGTCACCCGCGTGAGGGCGCCTGCTTCATTTTGCAGGAGTATTGCTATGAGGTGCCGCATCGGCCGACAAGCATACGGGAGGGCGGCACTTGGGCGCCAGGGCGAGAACTGCTAGTCTTTCGCGGTGAAAGACCGTTCCGACATGTTAAATCAAGCCGCACACCCCCTGGCGGGCGCCAGTATGACCGGCGCCGATATGCTGGTTCAGGTGCTGGCCGACGAGGGCGTCGACACGATTTTCGGCTACAGCGGCGGCGCGATCTTGCCGATATACGATGCCGTATTTCGCTACAACCAGGAGCACCAGTCCGCGATGCCGCTCATTGTGCCGGCCAATGAGCAGGGCGCCGGCTTCATGGCCGCCGGATACGCTCGAGCGAGCGGTAGGGTGGGCGTGGCTCTGGTCACTTCGGGTCCGGGGGCCACCAATACGGTCACTCCGGTGCGCGATTCGATGGCCGATTCCGTGCCCATCGTGGTCATCTGCGGCCAAGTTCCAACGACTGCGATCGGCACGGACGCGTTTCAAGAGGCGCCCGTGCCCAGCATCATGGGCGCCGTGGCCAAGCACGTTTTCCTGGTCACCGACCCGGCCAAATTGGAGGCCACGGTACGCACGGCGTTCGAAATCGCCCGCACCGGCCGCCCCGGTCCGGTGGTGCTCGACGTGCCGAAGGACGTACAGAACTGGAAAGGCGTGTTTCGCGGCACCGGTAGACTGCCGGTGCCGGGCTACCGGCAGCGGATGAATCGCCTCGAGATGAGCAAAGTTCCAGAGGCGGCGTGCGACGACTTGTTCGCAGCTTTGGCCGCCGCAAAGCGCCCGCTGATCTATGCGGGCGGCGGAGTCATCAACGGCAGCGCGGCGCCCAGCTTGTGCGAGTTTGCGCAGGAATTTCAGATCCCGGTCGTCACGACCCTCATGGGCATCGGTGCGGTCGATACGACACATCCCTTGTCGATGCGCATGCTCGGCATGCACGGTGCGGCGTTCGCCAACTACGCCGTCGATGACTGCGACTTCCTGTTGGCGCTCGGCGCGCGCTTCGACGATCGCGTCGCCGGCAATCCCGCCAAATTCGCGGACGGGGCCAAATTCATCGCGCATTTCGACATCGATGCGTCGGAGATCAACAAGGTCAAGCGCGTGGACTGGAGTCATGTGGGCTTGATGCCGGATGCCCTGCACAGTTTGCTGGACTACGGCCGCCGCAAGGGCTTCAAACGCGACCGGTCGGAGTGGCACCGCCACTGCGATGAGCTTCGCTCGAAGTACGCCATGAACTACGACCGCGATAGCGCGCTGATACAGCCGTACTACGTCATAGAGGAGATCAACCGGCTGACGCGTGGCGAGGCCATCATCACCACCGGCGTGGGTCAGCACCAAATGTGGGCGGCGCAGTATTTCGATTTTCGCAGTCCGCGGCTCTGGCTGACCTCGGGCAGCATGGGCACCATGGGTTTTGGCTTGCCGGCCGCGGTGGGCGCCCAGTATGCGCAGCGCAACCGTCTGGTCATCGACATCGATGGCGATGCCAGCATTCGGATGAACATAGGCGAACTCGAAACCGTCACGACCTACGATCTGCCCATCAAAGTGGTGGTGCTCAACAATTGCGGCGATGGCATGGTCAAGCAGTGGCAAAAGCTATTTTTCAAGGGCCGCCTCAGCGCCAGCGACAAAAGCCTGCACACCAAGGATTTCGTCAAGGCGGCACTGGCCGATGGCTTCAAATATGCAGTGCGCCTCGACAAGAAGGCCGATGTGCCGCGCGTCATCGGCGAGTTCATCCGTTTCAACGGTGCTGCATTCCTCGAGGTCATGATCGATCCCGATGCCGGTGTCTATCCCATGGTGGGCCCCGGACAGTCATACGCGGAAATGATTACCGGCGACCACATTCCGTCGCGCACACCGGTCGACATCAAAACACCGGACGCCTCGGAAATGTTTTGATTTCTAGGAGCCTGCCTGAGTATTCCGCGTGGCCGCGCGGAATACTCAGGCAGGCTCCTGTGCTACCACGCGCCGGTGTTCGGCATTGCGGTCCAGGGCTCGGCCGGAGTCAGCGCCGCGCCTTTTTGCAGCAGCTCAATCGAAATGTTGTCCGGTGAGCGCACGAATGCCATGCGGCCGTCGCGCGGCGGCCGGTTGATCGTGACTCCGTGATCCATCAGCTGCCGACACGCGGCGTAGATATCGTCCACCGCGTACGCCAGGTGACCGAAATTGCGGCCGCCGGGATACGCTTCCGGATCCCAATTGTGAGTGAGTTCGACCTGCGCGTTCTCGTCGCCGGGCGCCGCCAAAAACACCAGTGTGTAGCGTCCTTGAGGATAGTCCCGCCGCGATAATTCGTTGAGGCCAAGCGCGTCGCGATAAAAGCGCAATGATTGCTCGATGTCCGTCACGCGAACCATGGTATGCAAATACTTCATCGGCATTTTCCTCGTGAAATGCAGAGAATTTGGAGCAAGCGTTGCGCAAAAGCAAACAGCCGCAAAAGGCCCGGCTGTTGTTTGTCTGTCACAATTTGGCGACATACTTGACATAGTGCAGCAATAACGAAAGATCAAGCCATAACTACTAGATTTGTATATATTATCTGTTAATATCCAGTCGTCGACGCAGCGCGTATTTGTAACCAGCGTTACTTAGTTGCAACACTGGTTTTTAGACAAACAAGGTCGAACGTAAGGGCAATCCCAGGTACGTATCTTCCGCTTAAGGACGTGTCGGGTTTTTACCTAGCACCTGTTCCACTCGAATTCCCCGGCAAGTCCGGGGATTCTTTTGTCACCCGCCCTTAATCCCGCGCAGGGGTCCGTGAAATCTCTGCTGCGATCCCCGTACTTCCGTCACAATGCGTCATGCGCATTAGCGATGGGTTTACGGACGCAATCGGCAACACCCCCTTGATTCGTCTGCGTCGGGTAAGCGAAGAGACGGGTTGCGAGATCTTGGGCAAAGCTGAATTCATGAATCCCGGCGGTTCGGTGAAGGATCGCGCGGCGAAATGGATCGTCTTGGACGCCGAGCGGCGCGGACTCTTGAAGCCGGGGGGTACCGTGGTCGAGGGCACCGCGGGCAACACGGGTATCGGCTTGGCGCATGTCTGCAATGCGCGCGGTTATCGGTGTGTGATCGTCATGCCCGACAATCAGGCGGCCGAGAAATACCAAATTATCGAAGCCCTGGGGGCGCAATTGCGCAAGGTACCGGCCGTACCCTATAGCAACCCGAATCAATACCAGAAGGTGGCCGGACGCCTCGCGGAGGAGCTGCCTGACGCGATTTGGGCAAATCAATTCGACAATACCGCCAACCGCGACGCTCACTTCGAGTCGACGGGCCCCGAGATCTGGCGCGATACCGACGGTAAAATTGACGCTTTCTGCGCGTCCACGGGCACCGGCGGCACTCTGGCGGGCATTGCCCGGTATCTTAAGTCGAAGTCCAGCGCGGTTCGAATTGTTCTCGTCGATCCTCCGGGCAGCGCGCTGTACCACTACGTCAAAGACGGCGAATTGAAGACCGACGGCGGCTCGTCGATCACCGAGGGAATCGGCACCGGCCGCGTGACCGCAAATCTCGAGGGAACCCCGATCGACGATGCGCTGCGGATCTCGGATGAGCAAACCATGCGCTTCGTATATCGGCTGCTGCGCGAAGAGGGGCTGCTGCTCGGCAGCACGGCGGGGATCAATGTCGCGGCGGCGGTAACGCTCGCGAAACATCTGGGTCCCGGCCATACCATCGTCACGATTTTGTGCGACGGCGGAGCGAAGTATCAATCGAGGCTGTTCAATAGGGACTGGATCGCCGCGCGCGGGTTTCTCGAAGCCATCGGCTAGCCCCGTTATGCGGTCTGCGACAGATCGGCTTCGGCGGCGGCGCCGAACCACGCCAGCGTCGAGTGCAACGCGACAACCTCGCCTACGATGAGCAGAGCCGGCGATTCTAGATTCGCGCCGGATGAAACATCGCGAATGGTGGCGAGAGTTGCGGTAATGACGCGTTGGTCCGGCGTCGTGCCTTGCGCGATGATGCCGGCGGGGCGCACGGGCTCGGCGCCATGCTCCAGCAGCCTTTCCACGATGTGATCCAGGCGCGCAAGCCCCATGTAGAACACTGCCGTGGCTCCCGGCATTGCCAGCGCGCGCCAATCAGGCTCCCTGTCCCGCTCCTGCGAATGTCCGGTGACGAAGCTCACGCTTTGCGCGTGATCGCGATGCGTCAGCGGAATACCCGCGTACGCGGCCGCCCCCAATGCCGCGGTAATGCCGGGCACCACCGAAAAATTGATTCGCGCCGCCGCAAGCGCCTGCAACTCTTCCCCGCCGCGTCCAAAGACAAACGGATCGCCGCCCTTGAGGCGTACCACGCGCTTGCCCTGGTTCGCATGCTCGATGAGCAAAGCATTGATTTCCTGCTGCGTGCTGCCGATATTGCCGGCCGCTTTGCCCACGCAGATTCGCGCCGCATCGCGCCGCGCGAGATCGAGCACCGCGGAAGGCACCAGGCGATCGTGCAGGATCACATCGGCGTCCTGCAGTGCGCGCAGTCCCTTGAGAGTCAAGAGTTCCGGATCGCCGGGACCTGCGCCCACCAGGGTCACCTCTCCGGCCGCGCGGGGCGCAGCAGCGGTCGTTGCCAGCAATTGGCGCGCAATGCGCGTCGCGCCTTGGTTGTCGCCGTCGATGAAGCGCCGCGCCGCCGGGCCGTCCACCACAGCTTCGAAAAACCGGCGACGCTCGCCGGTGTCGCGCAGCTTGCGGCGAGTGGATTCGCGCAATGCCCGGAGCCACGATGCCAATTCGCCAATCCTCGCCGGGATAAGCGCTTCGAGCCGCTCGCGCAAGCGGCGCGCCAGTACCGGCGACGCGCCGCCGGTCGAAACCGCCACCAGCACCGGATCGCGATCGATGATTGCGGGCACGATGAAGCGCGATGCGTGGGCGTCGTCCACCACGTTGACGGGAATGTTGCGTGACTCGCTCAAAGACGCTATCCATCGATTCACCGCGCGGCGCGACGTTGCAACGATGACGAGACGCGCGCCGTGCAAATCGTCGGGCGAGAACTCCCGGTGGACGAGGGTCAGTTTGCCGGCGGCGGCGCGATCCAGAAGTTCGGGCGTGATGTAGGGTGCTACCACGGTGATCAAAGCGCCGGTACGCTCCAACAATGAGATTTTGCGCAGCGCCACTTCGCCGCCGCCGACGATGAGCACTTTTTGCCCGGTGAGATTGAAGAAGACAGGAAAATAGTTCAATTGGAGAATCCTATCCGTTGCCGCGGATGCAAGCCGCACTCGCGAGAATCACTGCGCTCCCACCACCAGCGCCCCGAACGTAAATCCTCACCGGGCCGTACTGCACGTGTGCACGGGGCGCACCCGATGCTCGGAAAGCCGCTGTCATGCAAGGTGTTGTAGGGCAACCGCTTTTTACGGATGTAGTCCCAAACCTCCTTTTCCGACCATTCGAGCAGCGGACTCACCTTGTGAAGGCCATATTCGCCGTCCCATTCCACGGGAGTCGCCAGGGCCCGGCTGGCCGATTGTCCCCGCCTGATGCCCGTAACCCAAGCGCTGCGGCCCGCGATGGCGCGGCGGAAAGGCTCCACCTTGCGCACACCGCAACATCCGCGACGCTGATCAAGACCGTTGCGGAACCCGTTGATGCCGTTCTCGCCGACCCAGCCCTCCAAATCTGCGGCATTGGGATAGTAGATGGTCAAGGCTCGGCCGTAGCGCTGCTGTATCCGTTCGATGAGATCATAGGTCTCAGGGTACAGCCGCCCGGTGTCGATACTGAAGATCTCGATTTCCGGCACCGCACCCCAAATCAGATCGGTGAGGACGACGGATTCAGATCCTAAGCTATTGGCATAACACACGTTTTTGAACTCCAAGACTGCGCTCCGGAGTTGTGAAATGCTGTCCTCGGCGCGTTCGCGCAGGGACTTGGGTAGCTCGGGCACTGGGATCTCGGCGCTTCGCTGCAATGGGTGCCGAAACTATAAGGCTGCAGCATGCTGCGCGAAACGAACTATAGCGCATGAGGACATGCGCATTTGTGATGGCGGCCGGCGCGCGGCTCCTGAGCACCGGCCGCTCTAAACTTATATTCTATGGTGATAAGCACTCATTCAACGACAAGGCCGGCCGGCGATGAAGTTCCAGCAATTGCGCTACCTGGTGGCAGTCCATGAAAACGGCCTGAACATCACCGCGGCTGCACGTCAGCTGCACACCTCGCAACCCGGGGTCAGCCGGCAGCTCAAGCTTCTGGAGGAGGAACTCGGCTTTCAGCTGTTCGAGCGCGAGGGCCGCGCGCTCACGCGGACCACCGACGCGGGCGAGGAGATCATCTCGCGCGCCGCCAGTATCCTGCGTGAAATGCAGAATATTCGCCGCACCTCCGCGGAGCTGCGCAAGGCCGACGGCGGCACCCTGTCGATCGCAACCACACATACCCAGGCGCGTTATGTGCTGCCGGAGGTGATTCGGGCATTTCGGCTCAAGTATCCGAAGGTGCGCCTGCATTTGCACCAAGGCACATCGGAGCAAATTGCCGAAATGGTCGCACGCGACCGCGTCGATTTCGCCATAGCCACGGGTTCGGAGGAGCAATTCCCGCATCTGGTGCGTCTGCCGGTGTATCACTGGCATCGGGCGGTGGTGGTGCCTCGCGGCCACCCGCTGGCATCGGCCGGTAAACTGACCCTCAAGAAGCTGGCCGAATATCCGATCGTCACCTATGTATTCAGCATCTCCGGAAGATCCTCGCTGCCCGCTCTGTTCGAAACGGCCGGTTTGTCGCTCGACGTCGCTTTGACGGCGCGCGATTCGGACGTGATCAAGACCTATGTGCGCATCGGACTTGGCGTCGGCATTTTGGCCCGGCTGGCCGTCGACCCGGCCACCGACGCTGATCTCGTCGTTCTGGATGCGTCCCACCTTTTCGAGGGTCATACGACGTGGATAGGATTCCGCCGCAGCGCGTTGTTGCGCGCCTACATGTACGAGTTCATCGAACTGCTGGCGCCTCACCTGCCTCGCAAATTGGTGCGCGAAACCGAGAAATTGGAGACTCAGGATGAGGTGGATCGTATTGTGGGCGGCCTGCACATTCCGCTTCGCGACATGCCGTAAGCGTATATGCAGATGACGGGATGTTAGTTCCGGCGCATATTGCCGGCCGTTAGCCTTCTTGGGTTCACTGTCGAATCGCTTTCGGAAGGGAGTTGAATGATCGAGGATAATGGCAGACGCTTGGCGCGCGAGTATTTCTGGTTCGCGCTGGCGCTGATCGCCGTTTTATTCGGTTCGGCAGCGCACGGGGCGGCGTTCAAGCTGCTGAACGTCTCCTACGATCCCACCCGCGAGCTATATGAGGACTACAACAAGGCATTCGCGGCCTACTGGAAGGCCAAGACCGGCGACACCGTCAGCATCAACCAGAGCCATGGCGGATCGGGAAAGCAGGCGCGCTCGGTGATCGATGGGCTCGAGGCCGACGTGGTGACTTTGGCATTGGCCTACGACATCGACGCGCTGGCAGCCCAGGGCGGTCTGATCCCGGCGAACTGGCAGACACGCCTGCCGATGAACAGCACGCCCTATACCTCAACCATCGTTTTTCTGGTGCGCAAGGGCAATCCGAAGAACATTCATGATTGGAGCGATCTAGTGAGGCCGGGACTCTCGGTCATTACACCGAGTCCGAAAACCTCGGGGGGGGCGCGCTGGAATTATCTGGCCGCGTGGGCCTGGGCGCTGAAGCAGCCCGGCGGTACCGATGCCACCGCGGAGGCTTTCGTGAAGAAGCTCTACCACAATGTGCCCGTTCTCGATTCCGGAGCCCGCGGCGCGACGGTGACTTTCGTGGAACGCGGCATCGGCGACGTGCTGCTCGCGTGGGAAAATGAAGCCTATCTGGCCGTCAAAGAGCTGGGCCCCGCCAAGTTGGATATCGTCGCGCCCTCGCTCAGCATCGTGGCGGAGCCGCCGGTCAGCGTGGTTGACCAGTACGTCGACCAGCACGGCACCCGCAAGATCGCCGAGGAATACCTGAAATATCTTTATTCCAAGCAAGGCCAGGAAATTGCGGCGAAGCACTTCTATCGCCCGCGAGACCCGGCCGTTGCGGCCCAATACGCAACGCAATACGCAAACATCCCGCAGTTGGTTACCATCGATGCGGTATTCGGCGGTTGGACCCGTGCCCAGGCCACGCATTTCGCGGACCATGGTACCTTCGACCGCATCTACGGTCAGTAACCGCGAAATGTTCCTGAAGAGCGCTTCGGAACAGTGTCCGGCGACGGTGCCGGCAACGGCGCAACCCAAATTTCAGGACACTATGGCAACGCCTGTTGCGGCAGTCGAACTCAGCAAACTCAACGCAAGGCGGCGTCCGCCGCGTGTGCTGCCCGGCTTTGGGCTGACCCTCGGGTACACGATGGTGTATCTGTCGCTGATCGTGTTGATTCCGCTGTCGGCCGTGTTCATTCGCAGTCAGGGGCTCGGCTGGGGACATTTCTGGAGCGTCGTGACGGCGCCCAGGGTAATCGCATCGCTGCGCTTAAGTTTCGGCGCTTCGCTGATCGCCGCGCTGATCAATGCGATTTTCGGTCTCATCGTCGCCTGGGTGCTGGTGCGCTACACCTTTCCGTCCAAGCGGCTCGTCGACGCCATCGTGGACCTGCCGTTTGCGCTGCCCACGGCGGTTGCCGGAATCGCGTTGACCGCGCTGTACGCACCCAACGGGTGGCTTGGGATTTGGCTGCTGTCATTCGGCATCAAAGTGGCCTTTACGCCATTGGGAATCGTCGTGGCGCTGACATTCATCGGCTTGCCGTTCGTGGTGCGGACTCTGCAGCCGGTGCTCGAGGATCTGGACAGGGAGGTGGAGCAGGCGGCGGCGACGCTCGGCGCTTCGGCGGCACAAGCCTTCGCGCGCGTCATACTGCCGGCTTTGTGGCCCGCCATCCTCACCGGGTTTGCGCTCAGCTTTGCGCGCGCCGTGGGCGAGTATGGTTCGGTGATCTTCATCGCGGGCAACATGCCCATGAAATCCGAGATCGCGCCGCTGCTGATCGTCACCAAATTGGAGCAATACGATTATGCCGGCGCCACGGCCATTGCCGTGGTGATGCTGGTCCTGTCCTTCGCACTCATGCTCGGAATCAACGCCTTGCAACACTGGGCTCTGTCTCGACATGGCGGCCGCTGAAGTGCTTTCCAAAGGGCGCCGCCCGGGCCTGGCGCGGCTGCTGTTGATTGCCGTGGCGCTGCTGTTCCTGGGCCTGTTTCTCGTGATGCCGCTGCTCGTTGTGTTCGTCCAGGCGCTGGCCAAGGGTATCGGCGCGTACTTGGTCGCCATTTCCGATCCGCTCGCATGGACCGCAATCAGGCTCACGCTTTACGTCGCGGCCATCGCGGTTCCTTGCAACCTCCTGTTCGGTGTGGCCGCTGCGTGGGCGATCGCCAAATTCGAGTTTCGCGGCAAGAGTACGCTGATCACTCTCATCGACCTGCCGTTCGCGGTGTCGCCGGTCATCGCCGGACTCGTCTTTGTTCTGCTGTTCGGTTCGCACGGCTGGTTCGGCGGCTATCTGCGGATGCACCACATCCGAGTGATATTCGCGGTGCCCGGCATCGTGCTTGCGACCATTTTCGTCACGTTTCCGTTCATTGCCCGCGAACTCATTCCGGTCATGCAGGCGCAGGGCAAGGACGATGAAGAAACTGCGCGTTCGCTCGGCGCCAGCGGCTGGCAGACATTTTGGCACGTCACACTGCCCAATATCCGCTGGGGCCTCATGTACGGTGTCTTGCTCTGCAACGCCAGAGCCATGGGCGAGTTCGGCGCGGTCTCGGTGGTCTCCGGCCACATACGCGGCCTCACCAACACCATGCCCCTGCACGTCGAGATTCTGTACAACGAATACAACTACACGGCGGCATTCGCGGTCGCGTCCTTGCTCGCCCTGCTGGCGCTGCTGACTTTGGCGGGCAAGAGCTTCCTGGAATGGCGGCAACCGGAGCTCAAGCATGCGGCCCGCCAGGTGCGCGATCGGACGCGGAGGGTAAATACATGAGCATCGCTTTACGCGGCATAGCCAAGAAGTTCGGTGAATTCGCCGCCGTGAAAGACATCGATTTGGACGTGCCGACAGGCGCATTGATTGCGCTGCTCGGTCCCTCGGGGTGCGGCAAGACGACCCTGCTGCGAATCATTGCCGGTCTCGAGACGCCCGACCAGGGCCAGGTTTTGTTCGACGGCCGCGACGCGACCCTGTGGCCGATTCGCGATCGAAACGTCGGATTCGTATTCCAGCACTACGCTCTGTTCCGCCACATGTCCGTGTTTGAAAACGTCGCCTTCGGATTGAAGGTCAAGCCGCGCCGCGAACGGCCGGCCGGCGCAGAGATACGCAAGAAGGTGCATTCGCTGCTGGAATTGGTGCAGCTCGACGGGGCCGGAGACCGCTATCCTGCGCAGCTCTCAGGCGGTCAGAGGCAGCGCGTCGCGCTCGCACGCGCGCTGGCAGTCGACCCCGCCGTGCTGCTGCTGGATGAGCCCTTCGGCGCCCTCGACAGCCAAGTGCGCCATGAACTGCGCCGCTGGCTGCGCCGTCTGCATGACGAGCTGCATTTCACCAGCATTTTCGTGACGCACGATCAGCAGGAAGCGATTGAGCTCGCCGACACCATCGTGGTCCTCAATCGAGGACGCATCGAACAATTCGGCGTTCCCGGCGAAGTTTATGACTTGCCGACCTCGGCATTTGCGCACCGGTTCTTGGGACAGGTCAACGAATTGCCGGTGCAGTTGCGCGACGGCCGTGCATTCCTCGGGCCTGTCGACATTTCGCCTGCTGCCGCGCTCCGGACCGACGCGAATTACATCGCACTGATCCGGCCTCATGAGATCGAAATCGGACCCGAGGCGTCCGGCTGGCCGGCGGCGGTGGTTGCCGTTCGGGTAATCGGGCCGATCGTGCGTTTGGAACTCTGCGCCGAGGGCCGGCCGGTCAATGAACCGATGGAGGCTGAAATCAGCCGCGAGCGCTACGAAGGCGAGCACTTCAGCGTCGGTCAGAAAGTGGGCCTGCGCTTCAGGCGATGGCAAGTGTATCCCGCTAACGGTGCTGTAGCTTGAGCAGCAGCCCTGCGTCGTTCGCTGGTTGATACGCCCACGAAAAGGTCGACAACGCCGCACGCGCGGCCTCGATGTCGGCATCGGGCAATTCGAAGCTGTTGAAGCCGCAGCGCGCCATGAAAAACAATTGGTCTCGCCGCACATGCCCGGTGGCACGCAGCTCGCCGGCAAATTTCCAGTGTTCGCGGAGCACGCGCGCCTGCGAATAGCCGCGTCCTTCGCCGGGTCCGGAGAAGTCCGCGGCGATCAGGGCAAATCGCGAAATGTCGGGCGTCATCAATTCCACCGGGTGAGCCGGCTGCAGAACGATCCCCAATCGGCCGCCGCGCTTCAACCACGCGCCGCGCTCGTTTTGCCATTGCGCCAAAGTCAGGATCAGCGCAGCAGCCGTGTTGTTCTCGATCTCTCCGGCGTACGACCAATCATCGTCGACGATTCGGCCGTCACGCAGCAATCGGCGCGGCATACACCCTTTCCTTGAATGGTTTCACGCCGAGACGGCGCACCGTATCGATAAATCGCTCATCCGCACGCCGCTGCTCGACATATACCTCGAGGAGACGCGCAATGGTTTCCGGGACTTCGAATTTGGCCACCGACGGGCCGATGACCTGCCCCAAGGACGCGTCGGCGCCGGCTGCACCGCCGATGGTGATTTGATACCACTCCTCGCCGCTCTTGTCGACGCCGAGAATGCCGATGTGCCCGACATGGTGGTGTCCGCAGGCATTCATGCAGCCCGACATCTTGATCTCGAGCTCGCCCAAATCGTAAAGGTAATCGTAGTCGTCGAATCGATCGTTGATGAGTTTCGCCACATCGATGGAGCCCGCGTTCGCGAGGCTGCAAAAATCCAGCCCCGGGCAGCAAATCATATCGGTCAAGGTGCCGATGTTCGGCGTCGCCAGGCCCGCTGCATCGAGGGCCTGCCAGAGTTCGAAGGCCTTGTCCTGCTCCACGTCTGCGAGCAGCAGGTTCTGGGTGTGCGTGACGCGCACTTCCCCGAAACTGTATCGGTCGGCGAGATCGGCCAGCAATTCCATCTGGGTGTCCGTGATGTCGCCGGGCGCGACGTCGGGTTTCTTGAGCGATACGTATACGGCCCGGTAGCCCGGCACTTTGTGCGCCACGGTGTTGTAGCGGTACCAAGCTCGGAACGCCGTGCTCTTCCCGGCCGCAGGCTCGATGTTCGCGAGGCTTTTATAGGCGGGCGGATCAAAGAAGCTGCGCAGGCGTGTGATTTGCGCCTCGGTCCAGAGACCACCGTCCCGGATCAGTTCCCATTCGGCCTCTACGCGCCGCCTGAATTCTTGTATCCCTAAGGACTTCACCAGGATCTTGATGCGCGCCTTGGTGAGGTTGTCGCGCCGGCCTTCCAAATTGTACACACGCAATACCGCCTCAAGATACGACAGCAAGTGCTCACGCGGCAGAAACTCGCGCACCACTTGCCCGATGATGGGCGTGCGGCCGAGCCCGCCTCCGGCCAGAATTTCAAAGCCGAGGTCGCCGGCCGGCCCGCGCACGATATGTACGCCGACATCGTGGACTTGTGAGGCGGCTCGATCCTGCGCCGCGCCCGTCACCGCAATCTTGAATTTGCGCGGCAGGTAGGAGAATTCCGGATGAAAGGTGGACCACTGACGGATGAGCTCGCACCACGGGCGCGGATCCTCCAATTCCTCCGGAGTCACCCCCGCCAGGTGGTCGGAAGTGGTGTTGCGGATGCAGTTGCCGCTGGTCTGAATCGCATGCATTTCCACCTGCGCGAGTTCGGCCAAGATATCCGGAACTTCCTCGAGCTTGGGCCAGTTGAACT
>Ga0209890_10000911_pt1 | contig 13714 bp, 7 predicted proteins | sample OrgsoiDNA2013049_FD_185799 | JGI IMG/M metagenome (GOLD analysis project Ga0209890, IMG submission 185799) | Permafrost soil microbial communities from the Arctic, to analyse light accelerated degradation of dissolved organic matter (DOM) -... | ecosystem: Environmental > Terrestrial > Soil >...
CTCCGGCCTCAAGGTTCGCTCCGCCATCAAGGCCGCTGGCCTCCCCGGCGCAAACCACAATCGCTCCGGCCTCAAGGTTCGCTCCGCCATCAAGGCCGGCAATGCTGGTGGACTCTCGCCGAATCACAACCGCAGCATCCTTCGGTAGATTCGGTCCGCGGCGCACGCCGCTCAGTCGATCTGCGACTGGGCTCAGCTTGAGCTGTGATCGCGGAGCCAGGCATCCACGGCGGTAAGGTCGTGAGCCGGAGTGCTCCGTGCGTAGTCCGCTCTCGCCTCTTGAGCCAGCTGTCGCGCGCGGGGACGTTCACGGTTTGCCTCCCAGAGAGCCCGCGCTAGAGCGAAGTAAGTCTGTGCCTGTTCCGCCGGATCGATATCCGCACCGCTACGAATCTTGAAAGCGCGCTCGAGCGGGACGATGGCGCTCGAGGCTTTTCCGTCGCCCAGGTAGCTGACGCCGATACCTGTCAACGCGAAAGCTAGGGTCGTGGCCTCTGGACCGAGTTCACGCTCCCAAATGAGGCTCGCTTGTTCGAAGGACTGGCGAGCTTCCTGATATCGGCCGAGAGCATTCAAGATCTCTCCTCGGTTACTGAGATTGCGCGCCAGTTCGGGGTGCCCAGCACCGAGCTTCTTCTGCACGATCGAGACAGCACGATCCATGTGAGCCAGAGCCTCTTCATTTCGCCCCATCTCCTGCAGAACTAGCCCCAAGTTCCCTTCTGAAATGGCGACATCGATGTGATCAGCTCCGAGGACCTTCTGTTTCAGTTGCGAAGCTTGCTGCAAATAGCTAACAGCCGAATTGTTTTCATGTCGCACCCAATACGCACAAGCGAGATTGTTGAACAACCAGGCGTGCAGGAGTTCGTGTCCGCCAAGTCTCTGGAGAACGGCTGTCGCGGCATCAGCCCAATTGATAGCATCCGCAAACAGTCGTTCCTCATATCCGAGAACGAAGACCAATGTCGTCGCTGCTTCCGCCCGAACCTCGTCGTGTCGTGAAGCATCGGCGAGCCGATAGGCCTCGATCGAGGCCTTTTCAGCAGACCGCGATACGTTGGCGCTTAAGTAGACGTTGCCGAAAAAGGCAAGCGTCTCAGCAAGGAGAGGTTTATAGCCGAGACTCCGGGCGTTCGAAATCAGAGTAGGCGCATCCTTCAGCGTCTCCTTCCAACGTCCCGCATCGAACCGGGCCTTCGTCTCCGCCAGGCGCTTTCGCAGTTCGGCGACCCTAGCTACGGTGCCCGGATCGTCGGGCGGCCTTATGACGGCGCGCAGAGTCGGGACGTCGGCGCAGCGGTCCAAGGTCGACAGCGCGTTCGTCGCGGAGACGGCGTTCTCGACGACCTCGCCCGTCGCGTCAGCGAACACGTCCGTCAGCGCGCGGAATCCGTTGAGTCGCTCGTTCAGGCACGACATACGCAGATCGAGCACATCAGCGGATTGTTCGTGGCGGACCTGGGTCGCCTCGCAGGTCTGCTTGTACATGTTCGTCCAGCTCTGCGCGTAACCGGTGAGGGCGCGGGTCACGGTCTCGTAGACGTCGGCGGCGTAGCTTTTTCCCGTGCGCATGAATGCCGCGTGGATCTGCGACTGCCGCGGCCCTTCTGGCTGATCGGGTGGATGGAGATCCCAGATTCCGGCCAGCTTCTCACCCGCGCCCTCGCAGAGAGCGCGTCTGTCGATCAAGCTCTGGCGAACGCCGAAGCCGACCGCCAGCGGCACAAACGCCACCGCCGCCCAGATTGCCCACTTTCTCCGGGTGGCGCGCGGATCCTTCCCGAGCGCCGCGAGCAGCTCCGCCATCGACGGATACCGTTCCACTGGTGCCGACCGCAGGCCGCGCAGCAGGATCCGGCGCACCCAGAAGGGGACCTTCGTTCCGGCTGGCGCCGGGCGGATTGTCCCCTGCACGACGTTGGCGGTGAGCTCGGTCAGCTTTTTCCCCGGGAACGGCCGCTCGCCGTAGAGCGCTTCGTAGAGCGACACACAGAAGCTGAACTGATCGGTGCGCGAGTCGGTCTCTTTGCCGAAGAACTGCTCGGGCGCCATGTACGCGGGCGTTCCCATCATCGCGCCGGTCCTCGTGAGGCGGGCGTCGAACAGGCCGGAGACGGACGACTGCATGTCGCCGCCCGAGTCGGCCAACCCTGGGTTGAGCACCAACGTCCCCTGGTCGATCGGAACCGCCCCGAGCTCGAGCGGCAGCGTCCCGCTGCCGACCTCGACGTCGGCGCGCTTCGGCATCGATGAGGCGCCACGCGGGCGATGCTCTTTGATACCGGGCTTGTCCATCTGGCGCGCGAGGCCGAAGTCCATGACGCGCACCTGACCGTCGCGACCGACCATCACGTTGTCCGGTTTGAAGTCGCGGTGGACCAGACCCTTCTCGTGCGCCGCCATGAGGCCGCGCCCGGCCGCGATGAAGACGCGCAGGATCTCCTGCCAGCTTCGCGGCTTCTGCTCCAGCCAGAAGGTGACGGTGTTCCCGTCGACGAACTCCATGGCGATGAAGACCTTGTCTTCGAAGGTACCGACGTCGTAGACGACGACGACGTTTGGATCCGACAGCCGCGCGATCGCCTGCGCCTCGCGCAGCGTCCGCTGGCGACCCTCCGTCATCGTGACGCCGTTGCCGGCCTTGACCCGCAGCAGCTTGACCGCGACCTTGCGATCGAGCTCCGGATCGAACGCGGCGTAGACCTCGCCCATCCCGCCGCGCCCCACCAGCCCCAGCACGACGTAGCGGCCGATGATCGCGCCGCGTCCGAGCGGCGTGGTGGCCGGATCGATCGGAAAGTGCGACGGGGTCGGGTTCGACTTCGACATCTAGTGGAGCAGGGCCCCCCTATATCGACGAATCCGGAATCGAAACTGAGGGCTACCGTCCGACATCAACCCACACCTCGTGCGACAGCGAAAGCACTTTACCGCCAAGCTTGCTTGATCACGAACCTATGGGTGCGCAATGACGACCAGAGTCTCCGCGCGGCTGAGCACACAGGCGAGCGCGCGCTCGAGCGTCTCCGGGTCGAGCGCGGCGAAGCTCTCGTCGAGGATGCGGGCGTCGAGCGGCTGCAAAAGCGAACGCGCAATGTAGAGCCGCCCCCGCTCGCCATGCGAGAGCTGCCAGCCACTTTCGCCGACCAATTGCTCGAGCCCCGATGGCATCCGCGCGATGAGCGGCCCCAGGTCGAGCTCGCGGCAGATCGCCTCGGCTTCGACAACGTCCTCGCGGCGGGGGGGCCAGGCGCGGCCGAGCAGCAGGTTGAAGAGGAGACTGGCCGAAAAAACGTGGTTCTCGTGGAACTGCGGCGCCGCGCCGACGCGCGCACGCCAGCGCTCGTCGCCGAGCAGGCTCCGGTCGACCCCGTCGAGCCGCAGGCTGCCCGACGTCGGCGCGCGCAGCCCGCAGAGCAGCGCCGCCAGCGTCGATTTGCCGCCGCCCGAAGGCCCTTCGAGCAGCACCCGATCGCCGCGCCGGATCTCGAGCGTGCAGTCGTCGAGCACCGGGTCGACGCGTCCGGGGTAGCGGAAGCCGAGCGCGCAGGCCTCGATGAGCGCGCCGCGCTCGGCCGCGGGCGCCGCCGGTGATGCGGCCGGTGAAGTGGCCGACCAGGCGGCGCCGGCCGGGCGCGCGAGCGTCTCGTCGCCCGCCAGCAGATCGCCGATGTTACGCCAGGCGATCGCGGCGGCGCCGAGCGCCGGGAACGCCTGCGCCAGCTTGCGCAGCGCGCTGGTGACGAAGAGGAGGCCGCCCAGACTGGTGGCGAACGCGCCCGGACGCAGCGCTGCCTCACCGAACCGCGGCGCCAGGATGAGGAGGGCGCCGATCAAGAATCCACGCGGCACGACGACGGTGAGCGCGGTGACCGCGCGATCGAGCGCGCGCCCGCGCGACGAATAGAGGGCGAGCGCGCGGTCCTCATCGCGGTGCCACAGCTCGCTCGGCTGCTGCGCGACGAGCGTCCGCTGCCCGACCATTCGCTCGACGAGATCGTGCGTCAGCGCCAGCCGCTCGGCCGACCAGGCCCGCAGCGCCCGTTGCACGCGCACCGCCAGCGCGGCGCCGAGGAGGCCCCAGGCGGCGGCGAACGCCAGCTCCCCGATCGGCGCCACCCCGAGCGCCAGGACACAAAGGCCGGTGGCGAGCTCGAAGATCCCCACCGCGGCGGTGAGACCGCCGCCGAGCGCCAGCGACTCGACCGCCTCGACATCGGCGACCCGCCCCATGAGCCGGCCGATCCCCACCGCGCGCAACGGCTCGGTGTCGAGGCGCAAGAGGCCGTGCAGGATCCGATCGCGCAGCACCGCGCCGGCGTCGATCGCCAGCCGGCCGGCGGCGCGCGAAGACGCGAGACGGACGGCGGCCAGCAGCGCGACGAGGGCGATCCAGCCCCAGGCGCCGCCGCGCAGGCTGCCGGCCGCCACCGCGCGCGCGCCGATGGTCCCCCAGAGCGCGACCAGCAGCACGAGCTGACCGACGTAGCCGACCAGCGCCGCTCCCAGCCGGCGCCCGACGCCGGCGGCGCGCAGGGCCGCGCCGATCGAACGCCGCGCGGGTCGCAGCCGCGCCCCTTCCGCGACCCGCTCGCCGCCGAGCGCCGCGGCCAGCAGCGCAGCGCGCACCGAGTCACCGCGCGCCCCAGCGAAGCCCGCCTGCGCGACGGCCGCCTCGACCCCCGTGGGCGACGCCGCCTCGGCCGGCGCGCGCAAGAGCGCCGACAGCGCCCCGCACGTACGACTGACGACCGTACCGCCCGGAGCGAGCAGGCGCACGTCGGCGCCGGCGTAGCCGACGATCCCCAGGAGCGAGCCCGCGCCGCTCCCCACCCGCAGAACCGCCGGCGCTTCGGCGCGCGCCCGCGAGGTGAGCGCCGGCGCCACATCGGCATAGCTGAGCTCGAAGCGATCGGCCGGACCGAGCTGCGCGAGCCCCGCTGCCGAGGCGAGCGCTGCCGTCAGATCGTCGCTGCGGTCGAGCGGCCACAGACAGTCGTCGAAGGTGCTCACCGCGGCCGCTCCACGATCCGGCGATCTTCCAGCCGCAGCCGACGCCAGCGCTCTCCCGACCAGGCGGCCGCGCGGACGCGCCGTTCAGCCTCGGCCAGCGCCGCATAGCGCGAGCCCGGCTGCCCGAGCAGCGCGGCGGGGACGCCATCCTCCGCGACGCGGCCGTCGGCTATCACCAGGACGCGTGGAAACGCCTCCGTCTCGGCGATGTCGTGGGTCACGCAGAGCAGCGTCGCCGACGCCCAGCGACGGCGCGCCCGCACCAGGAGCGCGTGGCGCTGGTCGCGCGAGAGACCGCGGAACGGCTCGTCGAGGATCACCAGCCGCGGGTGTTCGCGCAGAAGCCCGCGCCCGAACCGCACCCGCTGTCCTTCGCCGCCCGACACGAGACCGCCCGCCTCGCCGAGCGGCGTCTGGAGCCCCTCGGGCAGCCGGCGCACCACCTCGCCGAGCTCCGCCTCGTCGAGCACGGCGGTGAGCCCGTCGGGTGTGGCCGCCAGGCCGAACGCCAAGTTGTCGGCGAGCGACCGGTTCCAGAGATAGACAGCGGGATCGATCCAGACCGTCCGGCGGCGGAGGGCCTCGATCCCGGCCCCGTCGAGCGGCGCACCGTCGATGCGGACCGTGCCCGTTGAGGGCCGGTGCCACCCAAGCAGCAGCCCGACCAGGCTCGACTTACCGGCGCCCGAGACGCCGACGATCGCCACCGCTTCACCAGGCGCGAGGGCGAGCGCGCCGACCTCGAGGATCTGGTGACCTCCGGCCACCACGCGCACATCGTCGAGCTGGACGCGCACGCCGGCCACGACGGCGTCGGCCGGCGCCCCAGCATCCGTCACTGGCGCCGCTCGCGTCGCGCCGGCGGCATCGTCCTCGGGGGCGCCGAGCGGTTCGAGCAACCGCAAGGTGAGGTTGCGCTGCGCCGGAATCTGCTGGACCAGCGCCGTCAGCTCCTGACCGAGCGCCGGGAGCGACAGCGCCCAGTAGACGAGCAGCAGCGCCGTGCCGGGGTCCGATGTTCCGCGCGCGAAGAACCCCACGAGCAGGCGCACCGCCAGGGCGAGACCGAGCAACGTTTGCGCCGCCTCCGCCGTCAGCGCGGCGCCGAGCGCCCGCCGCGCGGCCGAAACCCATTCGCGCAGGCGATCACGATGCTCCCGCGCCAGCGCGGGCTCCGCCCCGTGCGTCCGCACCGCCACCAGCCCGAGCAGGCCGTCGAGATAGAAACGTCCCAGCGCGCCCGCGTGGTTGCGCATCCGCAGATCGCGCTCCGCCACAACCGGCTCGGCGACGAACGGGACCAGCAGCGCGACCAGCCCGAGCGCGATCGCCAGCGGCGCAACACGCGGATCGAGCCAGACCAGCCCCCCTGCGACGACCACGATCTCGATCGCGGTACGGGCGATCTCGCCGCCCAGCGTCGGGAGCGCACGCAGTCGGTGCAAGAGGTGCGCGCGCTCAGCCATGTCCGACACCGGCCGGCTCTGGAAATAGCGATCGGGCAGCCGCGGGATCTTGCGGAGGTAGAGCGCGCGCAACTGCTCCTCGAGCCGCGCCCCTGCGCGACGCAGGCTCCCCCCGAGCGGGAGCTCCAGCGCGAGCAGCGCCACCAGCAGCACCACCATCGCCCCCACGAGCGCCCCGGGACCCAGGGGGTGGGGGGACAGGCGCGCGCCGCCGAGGGCGTGGCCGGCGAGACGCGCGGCGAACCCGCCGGGGCGACCTCCTCCGCCCGCCGCCAGATCGATCAAAGCCCGGAACAGCAGCGCCTCCGCGACCGTCCCCAGCGCCGCCAGCACGACCCCCACGGCGAGCGCGGCCCAGCGCCCGCGCCCGTCGCGGGACAAGAGGGGCCAGAGCTCGGCCGCGGCGCGGGGTCGCGGCTCCTCTACCGCGGCGCGCAGCTCGACCGGCAAGGCCGCCTTCTGTTCGGCGTCGAGCGGCGTCGCCGACGAAGCATGCAGCAGAACCGCACCGCGGATGGTCACCTGTGCCGTGCCGTCCTCGGCGGCAGGGGCCAGCGTGGCGGTGGCGTAGATCGGCGGCACCGAAGCCCGGTTCGACGGCGATACCGAGGTCAGCGACGCGACCAAGCGGCCGGCCTCGGATCCGCGCGCGACCGCACCCGACGCCACCAGCGCGCCGACGGTCCGGGTCGCGCCGTCGAGCGCGGCGATCGCCGACCAGCCCGGATCTTCGAGCGCACGCGCGATCAGCGCCTGGCCGTCCGACGCCCCCAGCGCGCCCAGCCGACGTGCGAGCGGGCGGGTGAAGCCGTCGCCGCCGGCCCATTCGCGGAACGCCTCGGCGGAGATCGGCAAGCGGTGCAGATGGACGTCGCGCAGGAACGTCTCGCGCCGCACCCACCGGCGGCCACGCGCCGGGTCCATGATCTGGACGATGGGGCCGTGCAGGCGCCAGACGACCACGAAGTGAACCAGCCCCGACGGCAACCGCGTTACGACGATGGCGGGCAGCGCGTCGGCCTCGGGGAGCAGCAGGTGGTCGACCGGCATCATCTCCTGCCCGACGTCGAGCCCCAGGCTGCCCCCCAGCGTCTCCAGCGTGTCGATCGACGTGCCGTCGACGGAGGTCTGGCAGGCCTCGCGCAGCCGGCCATAGCTGACGCCGACGCCGAACCCCTCCAGCAGGCACTTCAGCGCCGCAGGCCCGCAGTCCATCGCCGAGGTTTGAATCACCTCCGGCGCGAAGAATCGCCGTGAAGCTCGCACGGGCGACAGCGACGACGGCGGCGACATTTTCACCGCCCACGCTACAATGCCCGACCGGTGGCATCCATCCCTCGCGCGCTCGACGCCGGCCGCGCCGAGCGCCACCTGACCGTCGCCATCGCCGCCCACGAGCGTGCCATCGCGTTGCGGGTCGCCGGCCGCTTCGCTCCAGCCGAGCAGGCCTGTCGTCGGGCGCTGGCGGGCTACACCGCCGCCGAGGGGGCCCGCCACCCCGACGTCGCCAACGCGCTCTGCGAGCTCGCCGCGACCCTAGAGGCGCGCGATCGACCGACCGAGGCTTCCCGCGCCCTCCGCCGGGCGCTGGCGATCCTGCGCTCACCCTCGAACGATCCCGATCTGCTGCGCCTGCGGCTGCAGGCCCGGATCGCCCTGGCCGGCCTCGACCGCGCGCGCGGAGCCTACGCCGCCGCCGATCGGGTCTATCGGGCGGTGCTGGCGGAGGCGCGGCGCCGGCTGCCGCGCCGCGATCCGCTGACGGTTGGGGTGCTCAACAACCTCGGCGTCCTGCGCAAGGCAGAGGGGCGCTACGCCGAGGCCGTCGGCTTCTACCAGCAGACCAAGCGCCTGCTCGGCCGCGATCGCCAGGCGCGTGCCACGCTGGAGCACAACCTGGGCGGCATCGCCCACGCCCGCGGCCGCTACGCCGAAGCTGAGCCGCACGCGCGGCGCGCGGTCACGTTGCGCGCCGCGACCGTCGGAACGTCGCACCCCGCGTGGGCGGCCGACGTCGCGGCGCTGGCGGCGGTCGTGGAGTCGCGCGGCCGCCTCGACGAGGCGGCCGTCCTCTACCGGCGGTCCCAGACGGTCTTCCGGCGCAAGCTCGGCGAGCGGAGCCTGGAGTTCGGCTTGGGGCTGGCTGGGCTTGGGGCCGTCGAACAGCAGCGCAGGAACGTCGCGCGCGCCCGTTCGCTTTACGCGCGCGCGCTGCCGACCCTGGGGCGCCTTCTCGGACGCCACCACCCCGACGTCGCGCTGACCGTCAACAACCTCGCCGTGCTGGAACGAAACGAGCATCGCCTCGCGCGGGCGGAGGCGCTGTTCCGGCGCGCCGCCGACAGCCTCGGGCACGCGCTCGGGCTGCGGCACCCGCACACCGTCCTGGCCCGAGGGAACCTGCGCGCGGTGGCCGCCGAGCGGCTCAAGCCAACCGGCGTCACCCGCCGATGACAAGGAACAGATGAGCGATCGCGTGGACGGAGCCCGGCTCGGCCCGGCGGAGTCCTTCGCGGGGGGGCCCGGGGACCCTCCCAGAGTCCCCGGAAGAATGGACTTGGTTCTGCGTGGCGGGACGATCGTGAACGCCGACGGGCGACAGCGGGCCGACCTGGGCGTCGCCGGCGGGCGCGTGGTCCAGATCGGCGGCGCGATGACCGGCGCCCGAGAGATCGACGCCGACGGCCGCTTCGTCCTGCCGGGGGGCGTCGATCCGCACGTCCACCTCCACGTCGCGGAGGTCGACCCCAGCGAACCGGACTGGGTCGACGACTACACGAGCGGCTCCGAGGCCGCGCTGGCCGGCGGCGTCACCACCGTCGGCAACATGTCCTACGTGCTGCCATGGGAGACGATCGCCGAGCGCGTGGCCGCCGAGTCGGCGCTGGTGGCGCGGCAAGCGATCGCCGACGTCTTCTTCCACGCCGTCGTGCTGACCCCCAACCCGGAGCTGGTGGCCGAGGTGCGCCCGGCGGTGGAGGCAGGCCAGTCGAGCATGAAGATCTTCATGTGTCTGCCGTCGTTCGACGCCTGCGCCCCGGAGTTCAGCCGGTTGATGAAGGCCACCGGCGACGCGGGTGGGATCGTGCTCATTCACTGCGAAGATCTCACCACCATCGAATGTTGCACCGCCATGCTCTCAGCGCGCGCCCAGACCGCCACCGCGCACTTCGCCGAGAGCCGCCCGGTCGCCTCGGAGGTCATCGCCGTCGACCGGGCGATCGCCATGTGCCGCGCCACCGGCGCACCGACCTACATCGTTCATCTGTCGTCGGCGGGCGCGCTCGCCTCCGCGCGTGCGGCTCGCGCCGAGGGGCTCCCCCTCTTCGTCGAGACGCGCCCGCTCTACCTCTACCTGACCGAGGAGCGTTACCGCGACCCAGACGGCGGCATCTACGTGGCGCAGCCCCCCCTGCGCGCCGACGTCGATCGCGAAGCCCTCTGGCGCGGCATCGCCGACGGCACCGTCGACACGCTCGGGAGCGATCACGCCCCCTGGACGCGCGCGCTCAAGCTCGACCCCAAGCTGGACGTCGCCCACCCGCGCCCCGGCGTGGCCGAGCTCGACACCATGTTGCCGCTCTTCTTCACCGAGGCGGTCGCCAAGGAACGGATCACTTTGGAGCGGTTCGTGGCGCTCACCTCCAGCAACGCCGCCCGCCTGTTCGGCCTCTATCCACGCAAGGGGACGATAGCCGTCGGGTCCGACGCCGACCTGGTGATCTGGGAGACGCGTGGCCGGCGAACCATTCGGAACGAGGAGCTTTTCTCGCGCGCCGGCCACACCGTCTACGCCGGCCGCGAGATCACGGCCTGGCCGAAAACGACCATCCGCAGAGGCGAGGTGGTGTTCGAGGACGGCCGCATCGTGGGTCACCCCGGCGGCGGCCAGCCCGTCCCGCGCGGCCAGACGCAGCGGCCGCGCTGAGTCGACCGAGGTTGCGCGCGACCTGACAGCGCGTCACATAGGTGGCCAGGCACACCGCGTCCCCGCCGACGCCGGACCGTTGTATATGATGGCGTTTTCCGAAACCGCCCGCCGCCTGAGCTGCCATGTCTACCGATAAGCACGAGATTACTCAGACCATCCAGCACCGCGGTGGCCCCAACCGCGAAGGAGCCCGGCAGGGCGCACTCATCGTGATTGGCGACGGCTCCTCGATCGAAGGGCTCCGCGCCCCCCGGCTCGTGCCGATGGCCGAGCTGACGATCGATATCGGGCGGCGCGCCCCGGCGACACCGGTTCCGACGACGCTCACCCTGACCGACAACACCGTCTCCGGACTGCACGCCCGCCTCCAGCGCGCGGATGACCGGTCGGAGCTGTTCGTGATTCAGGATCTCGGCAGCACCAACGGCACGTTCGTGAACGGACGCCGCATCCACGGTCCGACGCCACTCGACGACGGCTGCGTGCTCTTCCTTGGGTCGCAGGTGCTGGTCTTCCGCCTCTACACGGCGGCCGAGCTGGCGGCGGTCAGCGAAGACGCCGCCGCGCCGGTGACGCCGGTCGCCACGCTCTCGCCGGCGCTGGCGCTCACAATCTCCAAGCTCCGCCGCCTGGCGCGCTCCGACTCCGAGATCCTGCTGCTGGGCGAGACCGGCGTGGGCAAGGAGGTGTTCGCGGGCGCGGTCCACGCGCTGTCGGGGCGCACCGGGAAGCTCATCGCGGTGAACTGCGCGGCGATCCCGCGCGAGCTCGTCGAGAGTGAGCTCTACGGCTACGAGAAGGGAGCTCACTCGACCGCCCAGGCGCGCAAGACCGGTCTGGTCGAGGCGGCTGACGGCGGGACCCTCTTTCTCGACGAGATCGGCGAGATGCCGATCGAGCTGCAGTCCAAGCTGCTGCGCTTCCTGCAGGACCGACGGTTCTCTCCCCTCGGCTCGACGCGGGTGGTGGAAGCAGACGTCCGTATCATCGCCGCCACCAGCCGCGTGACGCTCGACAAAGGGGTCCACCTGCAGGAGGCGATGTTGGGGCGTCTGGGCGCGCAGCCGATCGTGCTGCCGCCGCTGCGCGAACGGATCGAGGACCTGCCCGGACTCTGCGCCTATTTTCTCCGCGAGATGACCGACGGACGGACCTTCGAACCGGACGCCTTCAAGGCGCTCATGCTGCACGACTGGCCGCTCAACGTCCGGGAGCTGTTGAAGGTGGTGACCCAGGCCGAGGTGCTGAGCCGCAGCACCCCCACCATCGGATTCGAGCATCTACCGAGCGCCATCGCCGCCAGGATCCAGTATGAGGGCCAGGACGAGTTCGAGAATACGTCCGTCGATCCGCAGCCGCGGTCCGCGGACGACGACGACGCACCGACGAGCGGCGTGGTGCGCGAGGCCTTCGCCGCGGCCCCCACCACGCGGGTGCGCCGCCCGGCGCCGACGCACGAGGAGTTGGTCAGCGCGCTGGCCGAGTCCAACGGGAGCGTCGCGCAGGTGGCGCGCCTCCTGAATCGCCAGTACGCGGTGGTCTGGCGGAACATCCAGCGCTACGGGATCGACGCGGGCTCATTCCGGCAGGAAGCGGGGGCCCCCAAAGGGTCCCAGCCCGCCCCTGACAAGGACTCCGCCGGGCCGAGCCCGGATCCATCCACAAGAAAGAACGGGAGCATCTGATGGGGACTGCGAAGGTCGTGTTGAGGCAAGGGCGGGCGCGCCCGCTCTGGTTCGGACATCCCTGGGTCTACGCGAACGGCGTGGCGCGCGTCGAGGGAGACCCGGCCCCGGGCGACGTGGTGACGCTCTGCGATCACGACGGACGGTTCATCGGTCAGGGGTTTTACAACGCGCGTTCGCAGATTCCGGTTCGGCTCTGCACCCGCGCCGACGAACCGGTCGACGCCGGCTTCTTTCGCGCGAGGATCGCCCGCGCCCGGGCGGCGCGCGCCCGCCTCGGCCTGCCGTCGGAGCGGACCAACGTCTATCGCCTCGTCAACAGCGAGGGGGACGACCTGCCGGGGCTGGTGGTCGACGTCTACGGCGACGCGGCGGTCGTGCAGATAACCACGCTCGGCATCTCGGCCCGGCGCAACGAGATCTTCGACGCGCTGGAAGCGGAGCTCGGCAGCAAGACGATCTTCGAGATCTCGCCGGCCTCCTACGCCGAGCTGGAGGGGTTCGCCGCCGGCTCGCGCGTCGCGCGCGGAGAGCAGCGCACGACTGTCTCGGTGCTCGAGGACGGCATCGCCCTGGAGGTCGAACCGCTCTCCGGACAGAAGACGGGCATGTTCATCGACCAGCGTGAGACGCGCGCCCGCGTCGGCGCGTTGGCCCGCGGCGCACGCGTGCTCGATCTCTACGCCTACGCCGGCGGCTTCTCGCTGGCCGCCGCGCGTGGCGGCGCCAAGGCGGTGACCGCCGTCGACAGCTCGGCCCGCGCGGTCGCCCGGACGCTGGCGCACGCCGCGAAAAATGACGTCAAGATCGAAGCCGTCGAGGCCGACGCGTTCCGCTTCCTCGAGACCGCCACGCCGCGCTCTTTCGATCTGCTGGTCGTCGACCCGCCCAAGTTCGCGCGGGCGCGAAAGGATCTGGAGGCGGCGCGCAAGGGCTACGAGCGGCTGAACTCCCTGGCCCTGCAGGCGGCGGCACCGGGGGCGATCCTGGTGAGCTGCTCATGCTCGCAGAACGTCGACGCCGAGTCGTTCGAGCGGATCGTCGCCGCCGGCGCCAAGCAGGCCGGCCGCGAGGTCCGCGTCTTCGAGCGCCGCGGCCCCGCCGCCGACCACCTCCTCCCCCCCGGCTTCACCGAAGGCCAGTACCTCAAAGTCCTCCTCTGCTACGTGGTCTGACCACCCCAGCTCCGCTACGCCCGCAACCCCGACGCGGTGCAGGCTGCCCGCAAACCGCCCGGCACTCCTCCCGAAGCGGAGCCGAGGTGAAACGCGAGTGCGGCTGGGGACGGGGGACTCCTCGGCCGGAGCTGAGTCGGGCGGCTCTGTTGTTCCGCCCGACGATTCCAACCTTCTAGGTGCGAAGGCCGAGGAGTCCCCCGTCCCCAGCCGCCTCCAGTGGAACCGAGCGGAGCGGAGCGAGCCCGAAGGGGGTGTTACGGCGCGCCGTGAACGGAGCCCGGGGAGCCGTGCAAAACGGCGAGGTAGTAGACGAGCATCGCGATGATCGTGCCGAGCGAGATCCACTCGAACGGGATGCGGCCGAACAGCTTCCAGCGCGGCGCGAAGAACCGCCCGTGCGAGCGCTTGTAGATCTGCTGTTTGACGTCAGACAAGAGA
>Ga0209890_10000912_pt1 | contig 13714 bp, 6 predicted proteins | sample OrgsoiDNA2013049_FD_185799 | JGI IMG/M metagenome (GOLD analysis project Ga0209890, IMG submission 185799) | Permafrost soil microbial communities from the Arctic, to analyse light accelerated degradation of dissolved organic matter (DOM) -... | ecosystem: Environmental > Terrestrial > Soil >...
AAACCCGAAGGTCAGGTTGGTGGTAACGCAGCGATCAAACCGGCAGGCCAAGTCGGTGGCAACGTCGCGGTGAGCATCAAGGGTCAAGTCGGCGGGAACGTTGCAATTAAACCTGAAGGTCAGGTTGGTGGCAACGCAGCGGTCAAGCCGGCAGGCCAAGTTGGTGGCAACGTCGTAGTTAAACCCGAAGGTCAGGTTGGTGGTAACGCAGCGATCAAACCGGCAGGCCAAGTTGGCGGGAACGTAGCGGTCAAGCCGGCAGGCCAAGTTGGCGGGAACGTTGCAGTCAAACCCGAAGGCCAGGTTGGTGGTAACGCAGCGGTCAAGCCGGCAGGCCAAGTTGGCGGGAACGTTGCAGTCAAGCCGGCAGGCCAAGTTGGCGGGAACGTTGCAGTCAAGCCGGCAGGCCAAGTTGGCGGGAACGTAGCGATCAAGCCGGCAGGCCAAGTTGGCGGGAACGTAGCGATCAAACCGGCAGGCCAAGTCGGCGGGAACGTTGCAGTCAAACCCGAAGGCCAGGTTGGTGGTAACGCAGCGATTAAACCGGCGGGCCAGGTCGGTGGCAACGTCGCGGTGAGCATCAAGGGTCAAGTCGGCGGGAACGTTGCAATTAAACCTGAAGGTCAGGTTGGTGGTAACGCAGCGATTAAACCGGCGGGCCAGGTCGGTGGGAACTGATTCTCGGACAACACCATTTCTCGCTGGGCCTATCCAGATTTAACTGTTGAGGCAGTCGCCCGCGCGTAGCCGGCAAATATGATTTCCTAATTGTGGTAAGCGAGATTCAGGCCTTTATCTCAAACCTGAAATTCTGCGGTTCCTAAGAAACCTAACCATCGATGTCACACACCCTCGTTTGTTGGCGCTGCGGTGCATCGTTAGCTGCGTTGAGCTTACCCCTGCGTAGGCTTGATGCGTGTAAAGCGTGCAACGCTGAGCTACATGTTTGCAAGATGTGTTTCGAGTACGACGTGAGCTACGCCAAGCATTGCAGGGAGCCTACCGCAGAAGAGGTACGGAAAAAGGACGAGGCAAATTTCTGCGATCACTTCAAACCGAAGGCGGGGGCCTACGTCGCAAAAGACACGAACGAACTTGCGCGCGCGAAATCAGCGTTGGACGATTTATTTCGAAGGTGACTTTTCCAGTGTCGGTGCGGCAGTTTCTTATACACCAAGTCGTCTATCGTAACTTAGGTGCCGTTTTTCGAATGTGCACTGTCTGCGCCGACTCCAGTTCCTTCATTGTCCCAGATTTTGATTTGTAGGCACGGCGGACGATCGTCCCCTTTTAGAGCATACGTGCATCTACTGATTCACGCTCCGATCCGTTGCTCGGTCGCAGATGCTCTAAGGCACATCGCTCAGTAGTAAGCCTTGGTTACTCCAGAATTTCTTCTAACGTTATATTTAAAATATCACCGGCACGTTAGGTGGATACATCGCACATGCACGTAGCGTCATGTGTCCTTTTGCATCTGGGCTAACGTGAAATTCCGCACTGGTGTGCATGACGCTGGACCTTAAGGTCTTCAGGGAAACCCTCATATTGACGTTAAGCATATGCGCTGGGAATTTGAAGGCGTATAAGTTAAATAGACGACCGAGTTTGAGGTCTTGCTGGACACCACAGGATGGCTACATCTCCGGGGTATGTGCGATGTGGGAGTAATGCGACCCGCTCATTAACCGATGATATTTTCGACGCGCTGCGCGAAGCGGTGATTGTCGTCGACGCCCGCAGTACTCAGTTGTCGGTGATCATGGCCAATGCAACGGCCCGCCGCTGTTTTCTCGGGGACATCCAAGCGATTTCCTTGATTGAGTGCTCCCTCTACTCGTTGCTGGGCCCCGCTACGGAGTCGGCCATTGCGGCCGCGCTCAGCACATTGACCAGCGGTAAAGCCAGCGTTAACCGAGTGCTGATGTGGCGGTTTCCACGAGGCGAAATTCCGCTTGCGACTGAACTGAAGATGCTGGAGGCAGCCCCCGGGCACCCCACTGTCATGCTGACATTTTCCGAGCCGTCGTCCGAGCCCTTGACTGAACCGGGCGTCTTATCGGCCATTGAACAGCTGCCGCTTGATCTCCTGATCTTGGACAGGGAACTCACCGTCACATTCGCGAACGCGGGTGCGGCGCGTACCGCGGGCAGTACGGCTGAGGATCTGTTGAGCCTTTCCGCACTAGTCTTGATACCGACGTCAGCGGTTCCGCGGGAGGCCTTGACCAATGCCCTGGAAGGCCACTACTTCCATGATGATGCCATCGCGGTGACGATGCCTGGGGCGCCGACCCGCTGGTTCGAGGTCGACGTGCAGCCGCTCACTGACCAATCGGACGTCGTGGCGCTGGCGGTCCTGTCCATGGAAGTCACCGAGCGCCGCCGGCGACGGCGTACTACCAGTGGTGGTGAGAAGCGTTGGTGCGCGCTGTCCGAGCATGTACGCGAGATCATCAGCGTGACGGGGCGCGACGGTAAATTCCTTTATGTGAGCGCTGGCATCATCAACTCCCTCGGGGATGCCCCGGAGGAGCGCCTTTCCCAGTCTATTTTCGACTTCGTGCATCCGGATGATGTCAGTGCTCTGCGGCTCAGGTACTCCGAATTGTGTGACGGCACGCTCAAGGCCTTCTCCCAGGAGCTGCGCGCGCTTCACAAAGACGGCTCGTACCGCTGGCTGGAATGGAGCTGTGTATCCGCCCTCGACAACCCGAATATCAACGGGGTGGTGGTCAACGCTCGCGATATCACCGAGCGGAAACAGGCGGAAGCTCGCCTCGCTCAGCGCGGTGAGGTATTCAGGCTCGCCGCGGACGCCGTGAACGGCATCATCTTCGAATGGGACCTTACCCGCGGCATCGTGCACCGATCCCGTGGCGTGCACGACGTGTTGGGCATGGATCCCAAAGAACTGGAGGCGGTGGGCGCTTGGTCCGCGCGCATCCACCCGCAAGATAGCGCCTCGTACGAGGCGAAGACTGCCGCGGCGCTCGCGAGCGGACGCGGTTGGACGGCGAATTACCGTATTCGCGATGCCCACGGCCGTTATCGGGCCATCTTGGAGCGCGCCCTCATCCAGCGCGGCGCCAACGGGGATCCAATTCGTGCGATCGGCTGCGCCGTTGATGTATCGGAAATCAAGCGACTCAGCGACATACTGGGGGAGGCGCTACGGGTCGCCAAGATGGGGGGCTGGGAATACAGCTACGCGACGCGCGAGACCGAGTGGACGGAGGAGATGTTCCGCATCTACGAGACCACGCCGGCGGAATTCGGGGTGTCGTGGAATTCCATGATGGCGCAGTGCCCGGCCGAATCCCGGCAGCGCCTCAACGAGGCGATCGAGACGGCTGAGTCGACGGACGGCAACCTGGACCTCGAACTCGAAATCATCACGCTCAAGCAGCAACGCATTTGGGTGCGCCTCGTCGGTCATATCGAAAAGTTGGACGGACAGCCGTTTCGCGCATTCGGGTCTTTGCAAAACGTCCAGGCGCAGAAACTCGCCCAAATCGCGCTGGAAAACACCACCGACTGGCTGAAGTTGTCGATGCACATGGCGCACATGCATGCCTGGCGCTGGCACCGGTCGACGGACACGCTCGAGTTCGCAATCGTCGATGGCGAGATGGTGCACCTGCCGCGGGTGTTCCCGGGAATGAAGAAGTTGATGTCGCGGGTACACCCGAAAGACCGGCTTGCGGTGCGGCGAGCCATCGATCACGCCTTCGAGTGTCGCGCTGAAGTCCAGAAGGAGTTCAGGCTCAAATCCCACGATGGGGGGTATCGAGCGTACGCCGCCGTCGCACGACCGCTGTTCGATGCGGCGAATCAGCCCAGCGGCCTGATGGGCGTCACCCAGGACGTCACCGCGCGCCACGAGTCCCAAGCGCGGTTGCGGCGGTCCGAAGAACTGTTGCGCATCACCACTGCCAACACGGCGGACACGCTCCTCCTGGTCGATACCGATTTGCGGATCCGCTTCATCAATCGCGACGCGTGCGGAATGGCCATCGACGATCTCATCGGCCGGGATATCGGCTTCCTATTACCGGAGAGCGCACGACATACCGTGATCGAGCGGCTGCATCGCGTCTTGGTGACTGGCGAGATCGCGACCTACGAGTTCGAGGTCAACTCGAGCGGCGCCGAAACCGAATATTTCGAAAACCGCGCGGTTCTGGTGCGTGACGACGGCGTTGGCACCGGCATTTCCATCACGATGCGCAACATCACCGAGCGCAAGCGGCTGGAACAGGAAATCCTGGGCGTGTCCAGTCGCGAACGACAAACCATCGGGCGCGATTTGCATGATGGTCTGGGGCAAGAACTCACCGGAGTAGCCTTGATGCTCCGCGGTCTGGCGACGCGAATCGAGGGGCAATGTCCCGAGTCCAAGGATCAGGTGGAGGAGATCGTGAGCCTGGTCAATCAGTCGATCGAGACTGCCCGTTCTCTGGCCCGAGGTCTGCTGCCCGTCAATACGGATGGCGGCGGGTTGGCCGGCGCGCTGCGTTCGCTGGCCGACCGAGGTCGCGATGTGTACGGGCTGGAGGTCCAATGCCGGGTGAAGGTGGCGCCGGAGCGGCCCTTGAACGAAGCGACGGCGAATCACTTGTATCGCATCGCTCAGGAAGCGCTCACCAATACGGCGCGACACGCCCGTGCAACCTCGGTGGCTATTGTGCTGTTGGTCACGCCCAGCAAATTCTTGCTGCGGATCACCGACGACGGCGTGGGGATGGCCGCTTCGGTGCAAGGAGGATCCGGCATGGGGCTGAAAATTATGAAATACCGGGCGAGCATGATTGGTGCGACGTTCGAGATCATGCCCAATCATCCGCACGGCACCGTGATTTGCGTCATCGGTCAGCAGGCGCCGGTGGTGGGCAAGTTAGAATCGGCTAATGCGATATAAGGAGCAGGTAATGGGCGCCGGCAATTCTTGGATCCGGACCTCCATATCCCAGGGTGGGATGACCGGCAAGCGCCGCGTCCGGCGGGTATTGATCGTCGATGACCACCCCATCGTGCGCCAAGGTCTGCGCCGCGTGATGGAGAACGAGGACGATCTCACCGTGTGCGGGGAAGCGGAGACGGCGCGCGACGCGCGCACCGCGATCAAGGAACTCAATCCCGATGTGATCATCGCGGATATCAGCCTGAAACAGGGCGACGGCATCGAACTGGTCCGAGACGTGCGCGCTCATTATCCGCACCTGCCCATCCTCGTGCTCTCCATGCACGATGAGACCATTTACGCCGAGCGCATGCTGTCCGCCGGCGCCAATGGATACATCATGAAACAGGCGGCCAGCGATCAGTTCCTCATCTCGCTGCGGCGAGTGCTCGACGGTAATATTTATGTGTCGGAAGCCGTCGGCAACAACATGATCCAGAAATTCGCCAGCGGCGGTTCGTACACGTCGGCCAATCCCATCGACCGGCTCAGCAACCGCGAGCTGCAGATCTTGCACATGATCGGCAAGGGCATGAGTACGCGTGAATCCGCGCACGCGCTTAATTTGAGCATCAAGACGGTGGAATCGCATCGGCAGCGCATCAAGCGAAAGCTCAATCTCACGACGGGTACGCAACTGGTGCAATACGCCGTCAATTGGTTCACGGGCCGGGAAGCCGGCCCTCCGATCGAAACGGGCGGTCCCAGCCCCGGGGCGACTTCCGCCCTAGCAACGCCCCACAATTAGGCAAAGCCCTTACGCGGAGCGCATCGGGTGACGGGTGGCGGGAGCTTTCGAAGCTGAGCGCCAGTACCGGTTTTTGCGCGGCATTGGCCGGAGAATCAACACCCCGCGTGGCACTCGATTTGAAGGCAACACCCGTGGCGCGGCGGAGTTTTATTGCAGTGTCCGACCCACAATCCGTGACTACGATCTCAGCGGAGTCGCCGCCCGCGATCTTGCTCGCCGAAGACGATCCGGTGACGCGCATCCTCATGACGCGCTTTCTCAAGAAAGCCGGCTATGACGTCGACGCCGTGAGCGATGGCGCCGAAGCGTTCGACAAGATGTTGCAACGCTATTACCCCATTTTGGTGACCGATTGGGAAATGCCCGGCATGGACGGCTTGAGCCTGTGCAAGGCCGTGCGCAACATGCAGCTCGACGGCTATGTGTATGCGCTGCTGCTGACGGCGCGCGATGGCAAGGAGCACATCATCGCCGGACTGGAGGCCGGTGCCGACGATTACCTCATCAAGCCGGTGCATGAGCCGGAACTCATCGCGCGTCTCAATGCCGGCCGCCGAATCCTCGATTTGGAACACTCACTGCGCGCCGCCAATCAACGCAACCGCATCCTGTCCATCACCGATGCGCTGACCGGCGCCTTCAATCGGCGCTATTTGATGGAGCAATTGCCGCGCGAGTTCGAACGCTGCCGCCGCTATGCCTACCCCTTGACGGTCATCATGTGCGACATCGACCATTTCAAGCGCATCAACGACGAGAAGGGCCATGCGGCCGGCGACGACGTGCTGCAACAGTTCGTCGGTCGTGTCCAAAAATCCATCCGCTCGAACAGCGACTGGATCGCGCGCTACGGCGGCGAGGAATTCCTGTTGGTGCTGCCGGAGACGGACTTCAAATCCGGCGTGTTCGTGGCGGAGAAAGTGCGCGCGCTCATCGCCGCAGCGCCATTCGCAACGCGCGCGGGCGAGATCGGCGTGACCGCGAGCTTCGGCGTGGCGGCCACCGGACCCGCCGGGCCGGACTTCACCCTGAAAGTGGAGGCGCTCATCAAGTCCGCCGATCAGTGTCTGTATCGCAGCAAGGAAGAAGGCCGGGACCGCACGCGGGGGGTCGAGATTCCGACCTCACTGTCGCAGATGGCGCATCACTAGTTGTCACGCGAAGGGGCTCAGGAGACCTTCGCCAGCTGCTCGGTCACGGCCTGCAGCCGCTCTCTGACCTGATCGACCAGTCCATCGACTTCTTGGATCAAGTTTTTGCGCGCGGCATTCTCCAACGTGGCGGCCGCCGCGCTCAAGGGGTGCGCATGAATATGCGCGCTGGCGCCTTTGAGAGAGTGGGCCCGCTTGCCAATGGTTTCCAAATCGCTGACCTTGAGCGCCGCCACGATTTCCGCCAAGCATCGATCGCCGCTGCTCACGAAGGTGTCCACCAGCTCGCGCTCGAAGGCGGCATCGCCGCCGGTGACCTCGCGCAGTGCCGCGAGATCCACGTCGGCAGTCGCGTCGCCGGTCTTGAGGTAGCGGCCCAGGCAGTCGGCCAGCCGGCTCGGCTCGAGCGGCTTCGCGAGATACGCATCCATGCCGGCGGCAATGCAGTGCTCGCGATCTTCCTTCATGACGTTGGCGGAGAGGGCGATGATGGGTAGGCGGTAACCGTGCCCGTGCCGAGCCTCGGCTTCGCGAATACGCCGCGTGGCGGTAAATCCATCCATGACCGGCATCTGGCAATCCATCAACACGGCATCGAACACGGTCTCGGCGATGCGCTCTAGAGCCTCGGCACCGTTATTGGCGACAGTCACCTCGGTCGCCAGTTTTTGCAGTACGCGTTGCGCCACGCGTTGATTCACGACGTTGTCTTCGACCAAGAGGATGCGCCGCCCGCGAAAGCTCGAGAGGGCGGGTCGACGCTCGGGATCGGCCGATAATCGGGGCGTTTCGCCGCAAAGAATACTGTGCAAGCGGGTCACCAACTTCGACCCGCGAATGGGTTTGAAGGCGATGCCGTCCGGACGGTGCGGCCAGCTGTCGAGGTCATGCTCGGAGCCGAACAGAGACAGCAGCACAAAAGGCAGCGTCGCATAGCGGGGATCGCTGCGGAGCGCCGCTAATAAGTCGAGTCCGCCGCGGCCGGGCATGATTTCGTCCGCTACCACGATGCTAACGGCTTCGCCGCCGTTGAGAAGCTGCAAGGCTTCATCGACGCCGGCGACCGTGACGACATCGAAACTGTAATGCTCGAGTCGACGCGCCAGGCTTTTGCGGCTGGCGGGCATGTCGTCGACGACGAGGACCTTCAGCCCGAGACCCAAGGGCTTGAAGACGGGTTGCTCCGCCAGAGGATCCAAGTGCATCGTGGCCCAGAACGTGGAGCCCTGGCCGAGCTCGCTGCGGACGCCCACGTCGCCGCCCATCAGTTCGACCAAGCGCTTGACGATCGACAGGCCCAAGCCGGACCCGCCGTAGTAGCGGGTCGTCGAGGAATCGATCTGTGAAAACGTTTTGAACAGCCGGTCGATGCGGTCCGCCGGAATCCCGATGCCGCTGTCCGTCACCTCGATGCGCAGCGTCGATGCGCCGTCCTCGTCCGTGCGGCGCGCTGCGGTCAGCAGCACGTACCCCTCGTGCGTGAACTTGATGGCATTGCCCACCAGATTCATGATGATCTGGCGCAGGCGTCCGGGATCGCCCTGCAGCAGTACCGGCATGGTCTGCATGTCGACGATGAGTTCGATGCCCTTGACGGCGGACTGCAACGCCATGACCGCCACCGTTTCATGGATGACATCGCGCAGATCGAAGGGCACGGATTCCAGATCCAAGCGGCCGGCTTCGATCTTGGAGAGGTCCAACACGTCGTTGATGAGAGATAACAGCGCCTGCGCGCTGCTGCTGATGATGTCCACGTACTCAGCTTGAGTGGTGTCGAGATTGGTCTCGGCCAACATCTGCGACATCCCGATGACGCCGTTCATGGGCGTGCGGATTTCGTGACTCACGTTGGCGAGGAAGCTGCTCTTCGCGTGGTTGGCGGCTTCGGCGGCGAGCTTGGCGTCGATGGCGGCCTGTTCTGCCAGCTTGCGATCGGTGATGAGTTGCATGGAGCCGGCGAGCCACGTGGGCTTGCCGGCCGCGTCGTGTTCGGCCTGTGCGCGTAACCGCACCCATTCGTAATGCCCGGCTTTGTGGTGAATTCTCACCTCGACGTCAAACGTGGCGTCGCGCGCGAGATGGCTGTCTATCCCTGAGCGCGCGACGGCGCGGTCGTCGGGATGGATGAGTGCCTCGAAGCGTTCGCGGGAGTGATCGAGGTCGCCCGTGCCGTACCCCAAGAGTTCCTCGAACCGCGGCCCGAACCAGGATTTGTTGCCGGCAATGTCGAGTTCCCAGACACCGTCGCGCGTGCCGCGCACGGTGCGCGCCAAGCGCTTTTCCAGGGAATCCAAGGCCGCTTCGGTGCGCTTCAAGTGGCTGACGTCGACCAGCGAACCGGTGATGCGGGTGACTTCACCGTTGCGGCCATGCGCGCAGTTGGCGGTTTCCGCGATCCAGCGTTCGGTGCCGTCCGGCAGCACCACGCGGTACTCGCAGCGGAAGGACGGGCTCTGCGGCGTAGTGTCGAATGCCGCGCGGCGGATACGCTCCACGTCAGCCGGATGCACGGACGCGAGATGCCCCTCGAGGTCGTCGAGCGTGGTGGCCGGGGAGATGCTCAAGAGCTCGTGGAAGTTCGCCGACGCCAGCCAGCTCTTGCGGCCGAAGTCCAAGTCCATGGTGGCGACGCCGGCCACGGCCTGCGCGATGTTGAGCGACTCCGAGGCGTAGCGCAGCGACGTCTCGAGTTGTCGGCGTTCGCTGATGTCGGTAATGGTGCCGATGACGCGCGCCGGAAAGCCTTCGGCGTCCTTCAGCACTTGACCGCGACCGGCCAACCAGCGCGGATTGTCGTCGAGCAGCAGCGAACGATATTCGGCCGTGAACGTGCCGCCCGCGGTAATGGCGTCATTCAGTTTCTGAATCAGGCCCTCCAAGTCCTCGGGGTGGACGGTGGCCAGCCACTCGTCGCGCGTGAACAGCGACGTCGCATTCGCAAGGCCCGCCAGATCGAAGAACAGCGGCGTGCCGGTCACTTGACCGGTGATGAGATCCAAGTCGAAGCCGCCGAAGCCGCCCGCGGCTTGCGTGAATTCCAGAAGCTCGGACGAGCGGCGCAAGCGTGCTTCCCGTTCGTGGCCATGAAAAATCCCCATGTCCAGGCGGTTCGACAAGCGCTCGAGTTCATGGTCCGTGGGGATGTCGTCGTTGGCCGGCGCCCCGCCCCGCACGAGCAGGGTCGACAGCGTTTCGCGCAACGTGCGGATGCGCTTTGCGACCGCATTGGCTTCGAACCACGCAGCGCCCAAGAGCGCGAGCACGGCGGCGCACAGGCAGGCCACGAGCGCGATTCGATCGTCGAGAAAGGATTGAGCGGCTTGATCGAGCGCTTGCGCCGCGGCGGCTTGCGCCGCGCGCAGAATGTCGGTATCGCGGGTGGAGGCCGCAGCCGGCGGATTGATGGCTGTTGCGACTGCGGTGCTCACTCTGTGTTGGTAGTGCCGAGTCGATTCGAACAGCGAGACCGTCGCCGCCGCGAGCAGCAGGACGGCCACCATCGGTAGGGCGAATAACTTCCAGCGAATTGGCCAACTGCGCATGCGACGTCCATGCCGAGAGGTGGGCGTGCGCCCGCGAACACTGTCTATATCGGCCGGACGCGGGGCCGCTTGAGCTATGATCGAGGACGATATTTCACGGAAATGAGACATGCGGATCGGCAAGGTCGTGAGCTTGGGTGTCGCGGGCGTCATCGCGCTCATCGTGATCGCGCTGGTGGCCGTGTGGCGCTTGGTCAATCCCAACGATTACAAGCCGCGGATCGCCGCCGCCGTCAAGGACGCCACGGGCCGCGACCTGGTTCTCAAGGGCGAGGTCAAGCTCTCGGTATTCCCGTGGATTGCGTTGCAACTGGGGCAGGCCTCCCTGGGGAATCCGCCGGGATTCAGCGACCAGCCGTTCCTGGCGTTCAGCCACGCCGTGGTGCGCTTGCGGCTGTTGCCGCTGCTCGCCAAGCGGCTGGTCGTAGGGCGCGTCGAGATCGATGGACTGGATCTGAAACTCCTCAAGAATGCCGCGGGCAAGGGCAATTGGGAGGGCTTCGGTCACGCCGGCGCCGAGGCGCCCGCAGCCGACCGGAAACCCGCGAAGGGCGAAGCCTTGCAGGGCATTGCGGGGATCAAGATCAGCAACGCCCGCGTGAGCTATCAACAGATCCTGGTGCAGAACATCGACCTCGAGACCGGATCGTTCGCGGAACACGGCGAGGTGCCGGTCACCCTGCATGTCGAGGCCAATCGCGGCGTCGCCAGCGAGCATGCCAGCCTCGACGCGCAGTTCGACTTCAGCGCCGACTCCACCGCGCAACGCTATGCCCTGGCGGCGCTCAACTTGAACAGCGTGGTCACGCTCGCCGGCAACGATCAAGCGGTGCGCTGCAGCGTCTCGGCGGCCGCCGTCGAACTGAACCTCGCCGCGCAAACGCTGGCCGCTCCCGCCTTTGCGGTGAATCTGGCGGGCGCGCAGTTAAACGGCAGCGTGCAGGGCACGCAGATCATCGACGCCCCCACGATCACGGGAACCGTGACGCTGGCGCCTCTGGTGGTACGCGAATACCTGCCGCGAATCGGAATGACGAATCCGACGACGCGCGACCCGAAAGCCTTGTCGCTGATCGCGGCGTCCGGCAGCTTCACGTACGGCGAGCATGCGGCACGCTTCGACAAGCTCCAAGCCACCTTGGACGACACGCACCTCACCGGCAGCGTCGCCATCGTAAATCTGGATACCCACGCCGTCGCGTTCGATCTGACCGTGGACACGATCAATCTGGACCGATATCTGCCGCCGCCGGCCGCGGCCAGGACGCCTCCACCCGGGCCGCAGCCGGTATCTCCCGACTCATCGCCACCGTTGGACGCCAACGGCACGCTGTCGGTGGGCGCGGTGCGTTTCTCGCCGTTGGATTTATCGAACGTGAAAGTCACGGTCGCGACCCAGGATAAGGTGATGCGCATTTTTCCGCTCACGGCGCAGGTCGACGGCGGTCAGTATTCCGGCGACATCACGCTCGACCATCGCACCGGCACGCCCGCCGTGTCGATGGACGAACATTTGAGCGGCATCGATGTGGGCAAGCTGGTGGCCAAAGAGTCCAAGAAGGTGCACCTGACCGGGCGCGGCAACGTGAATTTGAAGGCCAGCGGTCACGGCGCCGGCGCGGATGCGATTCTCAAGACCTTGGAGGGACACTTCGACACCCACGTCGCCAACGGCGCCGTGGAGGGCATCGATTTGGGCTATGAGCTGGGACGCGCAGAAGCCCTGCTGCGCCGTCAGGACATGCCGAACCTTCAGAACACCAAGCGCACCGAATTCGATGCGCTCAAGATGTCGGCCGAGATCGCGCAGGGCGTTGCGGCAAGCAAGGATCTCGTCATTTCCTCGGCGGTGTTGAAAATCACCGGACAGGGCACCGCCAATCTGCCCACCGAGGCCCTCAATTTCGCACTGCTGGCGGACGCGCTCAAAACAGCGGGGAACGTGCCCATCCAGATACCGGTGAAAGTCACCGGAACGATTTCCGATCCCACGGTACGGCCCGACGTCGAGGCGCTGGGCAAAGGCGGACTCAAACAGAAGGTCAAGGATGTGCTGCAGGATAAGTTGAAGGGCTTGTTCAGCAAACCATGACGCAGGCGCAGACCTTCACGAAGTCGTTACTGCAGTGGTTCGATGTCTACGGCCGCAAGACGTTGCCATGGCAGCAGAATCCCACGCCGTACCGCGTGTGGGTGTCGGAGGTCATGCTGCAACAGACACAAGTGGCGACGGTGATCCCCTACTACGAGCGCTTTATGGCGCGATTTCCCACCGTGGAATCCTTAGGCACAGCACCCCAGGACGAGGTGCTGCATCTGTGGACGGGGTTGGGATACTACGCGCGCGCGCGGAATCTTCTTGGGTGCGCGCAGACCTTGGTCGCGCGGCACGGCGGCGAATTTCCGTTAAGTCTCGATGCCGTCGAAGCGTTGCCCGGCATCGGCCGGTCCACGGCGGGCGCCATCCTCGCGCTGTCGCAGGGTCAACGGCATGCCATTTTGGACGGCAACGTCAAGCGCGTGCTGGCGCGGGTGTTTGGTATTTCCGGCGATCCGAATTCCACCCCCGTGCTCGCGGCACTGTGGGATCAAGCCGAGGCATGCACCCCCCATGCGCGGGTCGGCGCGTACACGCAGGCCATCATGGATTTGGGCGCGACGGTGTGTACGCGCACTCGTCCGGCCTGCACGGTGTGTCCCATGAATAGCCTCTGCGTGGCTGCGCACGAAGGACGGCAAGCCGAACTCCCGGGCCGCAAGCAGCGGCGCGAACGCAAGTCGCGCGAGGCGACGTTGTTGATCGTCGAGTCCGCGAGCAACGGCGCACGCGCCATTCTTCTCGAGCGTCGGTCCGCGCCCGGCATTTGGGGCGGGCTGTGGTCCCCGCCGCAATTCGAGAGCGAGTTCGCGGCACTCGATTGGTGTCGCCGGGAATTAGGTGAGCTGCAGATGGAAGCGCAACGCTTAAGCCCCATCGATCATGCATTCACGCATTTCGACTTGCGGCTGACCCCCCTTCGCGTGCGCTGCCTATCGGAAGCCGCGGTGCGCGACGGCGAGCGACTCTGGTATTCGTTGGACGCACCGCCCAAGGTGGGATTACCGCAGCCGATCCGGCAGCTCATCGATCGACTGCTGCAGTTAGGTTAAGATTGCGCCATGGCGCGTCGAGTCCAGTGTGTCGTGTTGAAGCGTGAGGCCGAGGGCCTCGATTATCTCCCGTACCCCGGAGAACTGGGCAAACGCATTTACGCCAATGTGTCCAAGACGGGCTGGGCGCAGTGGGTCGCGCACCAGACCATGC
>Ga0209890_10000913_pt1 | contig 13714 bp, 11 predicted proteins | sample OrgsoiDNA2013049_FD_185799 | JGI IMG/M metagenome (GOLD analysis project Ga0209890, IMG submission 185799) | Permafrost soil microbial communities from the Arctic, to analyse light accelerated degradation of dissolved organic matter (DOM) -... | ecosystem: Environmental > Terrestrial > Soil >...
GCGGCTCGTTGCCGGAAAAGATCGGCAAGTACGTGATCATCAACGAGGTAGGCCGCGGCAGCACGGGCGTCGTGTATCTCTCGCACGATCCCTACTATGGTCGCGACGTGGCCATCAAGGTATATAACGTCGAGACGAGCGGGGACGAGAATCGCAAGCGCATCGCGCGCAAGATGTTCCTCTCCGAAGCGCACATGGTCGGCATGCTGCAGCATCCGAACATCCTGCCGATTTACGATGCCGGCGAAGAGAACGGCCACTGCTACATCGTCACGGAGCACGTTCACGGAGCGCGCACCCTTGCGGCCTATTGCCGGCCCGACAATCTGTTGCGCATCGACGATGTCGTCGAGCTCGTGTACAAAGCGGCGCGCGCGCTGCACTACGCGCACAGCCGAGGGGTCATCCACCGCGACATCAAACCAAGCAACATCATGCTGACGCTCGAGAGCGATGTTCGCATCATCGACTTCGGCATCGCGTTGGTGGCCGACTCCGACATCTCGCGCATCGAGGGAATCGCCGGCAGTCCGTCGTACATGTCGCCCGAGCAGGTGCAGTCGATCGAACTCACCAATCGGTCGGACCTTTACTCGCTGGGCGCGGTGATGTACGAGCTTCTGACCGGAACCCGGCCGTTCCGGGCGGGTAATTTGCAAAAGCTGCTGCATCAGATCGTGTTTGCCACACCGCCTCCCATTCATACCTTGCGCCCCGAGATCCCCGAGGAGCTCGAAAACGTGACCGCGATGGCGCTGCAAAAGGATCCGGAAAAACGCTACAAGACCGGACTTGACTTTGCCGCCGAACTTACCCGCGTGCATCAAAAATTGCGCGCGCAATACAACCGCATCGATCAGCAGGAACAATTCAGCCTGCTGCGCAAGCTGAAGTTCTTCCACGAATTTTCGCATGGCGAAATTTGGGAGGTTCTGCGCGCCAGCAGCTGGCAGGACTATGCCGACGCCGAAGAGATCGTCAAGGAAGGCGAAATGGACGATCGCTTCTACATCATCGTGCAGGGGCGTGTCAGCGTGCAGCGGCTCGGGCGAGCGCTCGGATATCTGGAAAACGGCGATTGCTTCGGCGAGACCAGCTATGTGCGCGGTGCGAAGCGCACCGCCACCATCAACGCCTCGGGGGCCGTGACCGTGATGAAGGTCAGCTCCACGCTACTCGAGCAGGTATCGGCGGAGTGTCAGCTGCGCTTCAACCAGGTGTTTCTGCGCAGCATGATCGGACGCCTGCAAAGCGCCGAGAGAGGATCTCCTCCTCCCAGCGCAGCCTAGAGGAGGCCCGGTGCTACCGGGCCGCCTCTTTGTCGTGCTCAATCATCGCGTACGCCGAATGATTGTGAATCGACTCGAAGTTCTCCGCTTCGACCACATAGGCGCGAATACGCTTGTCCTTGTTGAGCGCCATAGCGACGTCGCGCACCGTGTCTTCCACGAATTTCGGATTGTCATAGGCGCGCTCGGTCACATATTTCTCATCGGGACGCTTCAATATTCCGTAGACCTCGCATGACGCTTGCTTCTCGGCGACATCGATCAGCTCTTCCAGCCACATGTGCTCGATCAGCTTCGCCGTCAAGGTGATGTGCGAGCGCTGGTTGTGCGCGCCGTAGTCCGAGATTTTCTTCGAGCAGGGGCAGAGGCTCGTTGTCGGCACGACGACCTTGAGCCACACGTCGGTCTTGCCGGCGCGGTGCTCGCCGAAAATGGTTGCCTGGTAATTCATCAGGCTCTCGACGCCTGTGACCGGGGCTTGCTTCATGACGAAGTACGGAAACGTCATCTCGATATGGCCGGCGCTGGCGTCCAAATGCTCGGTCATCTCCACGAGCATTTTGCCGAATGAATCAACGGAGATTTCACGCTCGTGCCGATGCAGGATCTCCACGAAGCGGGACATGTGCGTGCCTTTGAAATTATGGGGCAGATTCACGTACATGTTGAAATTCGCGACCGTGTGCTGCTCGCCCCGGGCGCGGTCCTTCACCTTGACCGGGTGATAAATGTCCTTGATGCCGACGCGATTGATCGGTATTTGACGGGTGTCAGCATGGCCTTGCACGTCCTCCACGGGCTTCGACTTCGGCTTCTTGACGGGGACGGCGACATTCATGTTCGGGTTCCTACTGAGGCGATCAGGCCCTACATGGTGGCGAAACCGCGAATTCCAATAATTTTAGACGACTCGCGCGGCCCTCAAGCTTGGAGCGCGGGCGGCTTAGGATCAATGATAGGTGTTCAGCCGGCGGCATCCGCCATTTGAGGCCGCATGGGCCGCCACCAGGCGTCGATTCGCGCCCGCAGGGCTTCCAAATCGAGGCCGGCGTCCGCCAGGCAGTCATCGCGTGTGCCATGCGGGATCGGCCGATCGGGAATCCCGATGTGCAGCAGAGCGCCGCCGGCCCCCAGTGCCGCCAGTATCTCACCCACCGCGCTACCCGCACCGCCGGCAACCACGTTCTCCTCCAGGGTGACGATGTGCGGGTTTTTCGCCGCCACGCGCGCGATCAGGTCTTCGTCCATGGGTTTGACATAGCGCATGTTGACCACGGTGGCATCGAGTTCCGCGCCGATGCGTTCGGCGTTTGCGACCAAGCTGCCGAAAGCCAGTAGAGCGAGCCCGCTGCGGCCTTCGCGCAGCACCACGCCGCGCCCCAGCGGTAACGCGCGCATGGCGTCTTGAATCGCAACCCCGGGTCCGGTTCCGCGCGGATACCGCACAGCGACCGGCGCGTCGAGCGTGGTTGCCGTAAACAGCATTTGCCGGCACTCATCCTCGTTACTCGGCGCCATGACCACCATGTTGGGAATGCAGCGCAAGAAACTCAGGTCATAGCTTCCCTGGTGCGTGGCGCCGTCACCACCGACGAGGCCGGCGCGATCGACGGCAAACACCACGGGCAGATTCTGCAGCGCGACGTCGTGGACCAGTTGATCGTAGCCGCGCTGCAGGAACGTGGAGTAAATGGCGAGGATCGGCTTCGCTCCTTCGCAAGCGAGGCCGGCAGCAAAAGTCACGGCATGCTGTTCGGCGATGCCCACATCGAAATACCGCTCCGGAAATTTCTTTTGGAACTCGACCAACCCCGAGCCTTCGCGCATGGCGGGCGTGACCGCCACGATGCGGGGATCGCGCGCCGCCATGTCGCACAGCCAAGACCCAAAAATCTGCGAGTAACTGGGTCCGCTGCTCTTTTCCTTGAAGATCGTCGCGCTAGCCGGGTCGAACGGGCCCGGCCCATGCCATTTGATCGGATCCGCCTCCGCCGGCGCATAGCCCTTGCCCTTGCGGGTCACGACGTGCAAGAGCTGCGGACCCTTCAGGTCGCGCATGTTCTCCAGAGTCACCAACAGCGCGTGCAAATCATGTCCGTCGACCGGGCCGATGTAGTTCAGCCCCATTTCCTCGAAAACGGTGCCGGGCAACACCATGCCTTTCATGTGCTCTTCGGAGCGCCGCGCAAGTTCCCATACGGTCGGCATTTGACGCAGGACTTTTTTGCCGCCTTCGCGCAACGACGCGTACAGCTTGCCGGACAGTAATCGAGCGAAGTAGTTGGACATTGCGCCGACGTTGTTGGAAATCGACATGTCATTGTCATTGAGCACCACCAGCAAATCGAAATCGAGGCTGCCCGCGTGATTGAGCGCTTCGAACGCCATCCCGGCGGTCATCGCCCCGTCGCCGATGATGGCGACGACGCGCCGGCGCTCGCCGCGGGCGGCCGCGCCGATCGCCATGCCGAGGGCGGCGCTGATGGACGTGCTCGAGTGCCCGACACCGAAGGTGTCGTATTCACTTTCCGATCGCGTTGGGAACGGCGCCAAACCGTTGTGTTGCTTGATGGTGCGCAACAGATCGCGACGGCCGGTGAGCACCTTGTGCGGGTATGCCTGGTGCCCGACATCCCAGACCAGGCGATCATGCGGGGTGTTGAACACAGAATGCAGCGCCACCGTGAGTTCAACGGTGCCGAGACCCGCGGCAAAGTGGCCGCCCCTTTGGCTCACGGTTTGAATGAGATAACGGCGCAATTCGCCCGCCAGCGCCGCGAGGTCGGACCGCGGCAGGGCGCGCAAATCCGCGGGCGACTCGATCTTGGCCAGGAGCGGGAAGGCGTCGGCAAGCATGATCGGCCTAGTTTACAGTGCCTACCGCCTAAACTCGACGATCCCCTCAGCCGGCTTTGGATTCGTCGGGAGTAAATTCCTCAACGGCAGGCTCACCGGCCTTTCTGAGCAGGATCTCGACTTTCTGTTCCGCCTCTTTGAGCGCGGTTTGGCAGGCGCGCGTCAGCAGGACGCCGCGCTCGAAAGCCGCCAAAGATTCCTCGAGCGGCAGATCGCCCTGCTCGAGGCGTTCCACCAGCGCTTCGAGGTCGCGCATCGCCGTTTCAAAATCCGGCGGCGCTTCGATTACGGCTTTGGGTGTCGGCATGATTGGGAACGGTACACACGCGCTGCGGCGCGGTCAAACCTAAGGATAACGTGACGCAATCGGTGTCAATCGGCCTTCGGCGACGGGCCCCGGACAGGAACATTGTCAAGCCGTGAGACGCGTCACAGGCACGGGGTCCGCGCCTCGGCCAATTTTGAGTACCATTGCGAATGGGAAGCTGTATGCAAACTTCAATCAAATCAATCATCGCCTGCGGGTGTCTGGCCGCCGTTATTTCGGCCATGGCCGCCTGTAGTCCGCGCGTTATTCCGCCGATGACGGTCACCGAACTCATGGAAGATCGAGTGATGTTGGACGGCGTGCTGATGAAGTGCAATCAGAGTCAATCCAAGGCCCGCAGCGACACGGAATGCATCAACGCGCGAATTGCCATCGAACGGCTCGCCAATAAAGACGAGCCGGGCGTAGAGGCGAAGCGGGCCGAGGAATTCGAGCGCAGTCGAGAGCAGCTGCGGCTCGCGCAAGAGAAGCAGCGGCGGGAAGAGCAAGCGAGAAAGCCTAAAGTGGACGCCTATAACTTGCCGTTGGTGCCGGTCGAAACGCCGCCGCCGGCATCGCATGCGCCGCCACCCGAGATGGCGCCCGCCAACCTGAATCCGCCCGTGGTCGTTCAGTCGAATCCTTAGGTACCCTGCCGATCAGGACTTGAAACGGGGCGGAGCGGGCCACACACTCAAGGCCATGTCCCGATTTAGAAAAGCCGCAGTCATGCCGGCCCGCGAGCAGGCCCCTCCCGGACGCACCGAGCCCATGAGAGTCTCGGGTCGTCACTTCGTATCCGGCAATCGAATCGTCCCGCCGTTTCCCGCCGAGGAATATCATCAGCAGTATCTGGCGAAGAACCCGGGTGGATGTTGCGGGCTGGGGGATGCGGGGTCGCCTTTAATAACAAAGAGTTAGCGCTGGGTGAGAAGGCCTGATCGCTGAGGGGTGCCCATTATTGACCGATCATTGGCCAGAGCCCAATTGGCCGCATCGGTCGGCTCTGCGATCGCGTCGTTTTGAGGACTATCTGCCGACCGCCCGGACAAATGGAAGTGATTCTCAAAAAAAAGGGAGATGTAGCCATCGTTTCCGGCCGTCAAATCGTTCTCGGTCTGTGGCTTGTCGCAATGACGCATTCCCTGCCGGCTTTAGCCGCCGACCACGCCAGCGTCGGCGACTACGGGTTTGATTCGACCGGCATGGATCTCACGGTGAAGCCTGGCGACGATTTCAATGCATACAGCAACGGAACCGGTCGATCAGCCGATGTTCGGATTCTCTTTCACCGTCAAAATGGAAGTCAGCTACACGCTCAAGGACACTCAATCCGGCAACACCGTGTGGACGAAGGACGTTAATAGCGAATACACGGCGAAAGCCAGCGCCGCGTTTGCCGGCGTCGAGCGCCTGCGCCTCGCGAACGAGGGGGCAGCCCGCGAGAACATTCGTCAGGCGGTTACTGACATGGCGGCATTGACGCTTTGACCTACAATCAAAGATGCGGTTGTGAATGATCACGTTGCTTTGTTCTGCATACTTCAGGTGAATCCGAACTCTTACACACCGCACAACCTGCCAGGGAAAAAACCAGAATTAGACAAATGAACTTTTTCATCAGATATTCGCTCCTATCGATTCAATCGTGCGGATTTTACGGCAAAGAATAAGGAGCGGGAAAATGATCAAAGTCACGGTGATGTACCCGAATAAGTCTGGTGCGCGATTCGACCACGAGTACTACCGCGACAAGCACATGCCGCTGGTAAAGAGCAGGATGGGCGAACGCTGCAAGTATTACACGGTGGACAAGGGACTTGCGGGCGGCACCCCGGGTTCGCCGGCGACTTACGTCGGCATGTGTCATATTTTTTGCGAATCCATCGAGGCCTTCCAAGCAGGCTTCGGTCCGCACGCCAAGGAAATCATGGCCGACATTCCCAACTACACCGACCAGACTCCCGTAATCCAAATCAGCGAAGTTGTGGTCGGGGCCCCCTGACCCGCTACTTGGACCACGTCCAATCTTTCGCGGCGCTCCGGCATCCGCCTTGCGCCGCCGCACCGGTCCATGCGCGTCCCCGCACCACTCGGCCGGTCGCAGCGCCGGTGGGCTTGCCATCCTTGATGGCCATTTTGCCGTTCACGATGACGTAACTCACACCCGAACTCAACTGGTGAGGTTTTGCATAGGTTGCATGATCCTGGATCGTGCCCGGATCGAAAACCACAATGTCCGCGAAGGCGCCGCCCTTGAGCCGGCCACGATCCGGCAACGACAGATTATCGGCAGGCAGAGAGGTGAGCTTGCGCACGGCCTCCTCGATGCTCAGGGCATGGTCTTTGCGCACGTATTGCGCGAACACGCGAGCAAAATTGCCGTAGGCCCGAGGGTGCGCCGCGGACAGCAAGAAGACTCCCTCAGGCGCATCGCCGGATTCGTCGGAGCCGAAACTGATCCAGGGTAACGCCACTTGGCGGCGAACGTTGTCCTCATTCATCAGGAAATAAGCGATGCCGACGCGTGATCCGTCCTCGATGACGAGATCAATGGCCGCCTCCTGCGGTGAAACGCCGCGCATTTTCGCCACCTCGGCCAGGCTCTTGCCCGTCAGCGGCTTCAATTTTGGGTTCTTGAAAGCCAATAGAAGGGTTCCGTCGGCACCGGCGGCGCCGAGAAGATTCTCCCAGGCAGCGGGATGCGGATCACGCATTTCGGCGATCACTCTTGCCCTCACTGCCGGGTCTTTCAAACGTGCGATCCAGGCCTCGAGGCCGCCGTCTTGCACCCAAAGAGGCATGGCGGCGTCCAAACCGGTGGCGCCCGCCGTATAGGTGTACATGTCCGCCGATATGCGCACACCCGCTGCGCGCGCCTTCTCGATCATGGCGATCACTCGATCGAGCTTGCCCCAATTGTCCTTGCCCGCGACTTTAAGGTGGTAAATCTCCGCGGGTGCGCCGCTGGCATCGGCGATATCAATCGTTTCCTGAAGAGCGGATTCGATGCGGTCACCCTCGCTTCGCATATGCACCGTGTAAATGCCGCCGCATCGGGCGGATTCCCGGGCGAGCGCGATGAGTTCCGGCGTCTTGGCGTAGCTTGCCGGAGCATAGATGAGCATGGTGGTGAGGCCAAGCGCGCCATCCTCCATGGCGCGTTGAACCAGGGCACGCATCTGTTCCAGTTGCGAAGGCGACGGCTGCACGTCGGCTTCGCCGAGGACGAAGGTGCGGACGGTCGACGCCCCCACGAAGGACGCCACATTGGGGCTGATGCCGCGCCGCTCGAGCGTTTCCAGGTACTCTCCCAGCCTCGACCACGTCACCGGATACTTTATGTCGTCTTGACGCTGAACCGCGCGCTGCGCCATTTTTTGATTGAGCGGGCCCATCGAGAATTCGCCCATCACCTCGAGTGTCACGCCCTGCTGCAGATCGCTTAGGGCGCGTCCATCGGCGAATAACGACTCTTCGGGGTGAGCCAGCATATTGATGAAGCCCGGCGCGATGGCCTGACCCTTGACATCTATTTCTGTCCGGGCGGCCAACTTGCGGGGCGGGCCCACGTAACTGATTCGATCGGCATCGATGGCGACCTCACCGGCATAGGGGCTTTTGCCGGAGCCGTCGTAGACGGTGCCGTTGCGCAAGACGAGATCGTGCATGACCTCATCTTCGGGTGCAGCGCCCTGCACCGTGGCAGGCGCCGCGGCGAGAGCGAGACCAAGGCAAAGCGCGAGCGCGAATGAGCGAGGGCGCATACCCATCTTTCACTCCCTGCCGATCTCGATGGTCCAGTCCGGCCCCGAATCGATCTTGTGGGCCGCGGCGTAGCTTTTAAGGTTAAGCGCCACCGCGAGGTTCAACAAGCTGTTGATGTACACCAGCGGCTTGCCCACCGGCACGTCGCCGAATGTGCGCTGGTAGGGGGCTTGGCTGTCATCGACGAGTTGATCCCCGTGATGAATGCGCACGTGCAGCGGTGCGCCGAGTGCGACGTGCAGCTGGTCGAACAGGCTCTTCGGTATATTGGTCCAGACATTGCCGAACTGCACGTCCAGCACCGGAATGATGCCGGAGACCGTGTCGCCCGTGCGCCGCGGCTTGGGGTACGGGATGGAAATCAACGCTTGCGGCGACAGCGCCGGTCCCACCTGCTCGAAGCTGATCACGCCCGCGGCGAGGCGTGCGCCGGTGTAGGCGAAGACGTCGCGGCCATGAAATGTGTGCGATTCCTCGGAGCCCGGACGGCGATTGACCCGTTCATCGATCCGGCGCAACGCCTCGATGCCGTCGCGCTCGGCGACCAGCGACAAGAGTCCATTGTTCGGGCCCACAAAATAATGGCCCGTGCGTGTCTTGAGCGCTATCGACAGGCGTTGGGTTCCCACGCCGGGGTCGACGACGGCGACGAACACCGTATCGACCGGCCAGAACTGTTCGGCCTGATAGAGCCGGTAGGCACCGGCGAAGATGCCCGGGTTTTCGTGGCTGAGATCGGATATCAACAAGTCCTGGGACACGCCATAGGCGACGCCCTTCATGGCGGACACCGCGCCGTCTTGAGTTCCGAAATCAGTCAACAGCACCAACGGCGCTCGCGCCTGTGCCGCCGCGGACAAAAACACCATGCCGGCCAGCAGACAGGCCGGTAGGCGCAGCGACGGCATATTCAAGCGGCCGGCCCCATGGCGATTATGGTAGCGAGCCTATTTCTGCTCCTCCAGGGGATAGGTCCGCGGCGGTTCCGTGCGCGGCGCGGCAGCGTTCGGCGCCTGCGTCGCCGAGGTTGCCGGCATGTCCGCCTGCGGTGCCGGTGAAGTTCGCACCGCCGTATGCGTGAGTTGCGCCAGGCGTTCCAGGAAACGCTGCGCCGTTGCCGGCGCGGCCGGCGCCTGGCCCGAGAAAATCTCGGTGGCCGTCACTCCGCTCTTGCCGTACACCGAGGCGTTCGCCGTCCGGTCGATCGAAATGTGGCTTCCATCGAGCGCGATGCCGCCGAACAAACCCCGGGTCCTCGCATAGGAATAAATTTCCGCGTTGAAATTCATGTCGGTCGCGGCCGAGCCTTGCCGCCCGACCGGTCCTGTGGCGACCGATGCATCCGCGCCCAATGTCAATTTACCTCCGGCAATGCCCTCGATGCCGATCTTGGTGGTGAGCACCAAAATGATGTCGGAGGATTGCGCCCCTGCTTGCAGGCCCCAGCTACCGCCGGTGAGCGAGATGAAAACCGGATTGCTCCACGGGGAGTTCAATTTGTCGCGCACCACGAGCACGCCGTTGCCGTGGCGGCCGCCGAACACGAAGGCCACCTTGGTGACATCGGGAATCACGGCAATTCCGTAGGCGCGGGAGAGCAGCGCATCCGGTATCTGCTGATCCGGCATGGCTTGAACCTCTTCGAGCACCTCCGTTGCCGTGAGCAGGCGGCCCTCCTCACGCGCGCCGGCATGTGCAATGTTTACAATGGCGGAGGCGGCGAGGATTGCAGAGAAATATAGGGTAGCAGCGAATTGTTTGGTTATGGACATCAAGACTCCTTAAGGTTGGCGTATCGCGCCGGCATAGCGGGGCGGACCCCTTGCCCGCCGTATAGTTCCTCAAGCTTACCTCGTGTCAGGCGCCGCGAGAACCCGCGCCGCTTCGGCGTTGCGGTGATGCGTGCGGTAATACTCGACCAAGCGCGCGGTTGCCTGCTGAGTCGCAGGATTTTGCGGAACCGCCGCCAATAGTTTCGAGCGTGCCGCGATCAGCATGGGTTCACCTTCCGCGGCCTTGTCGCGGGTGATCAGCGCCCATCCCAAACTCGCTTCACTGCGCGCTGAGCGCCAGCTGTCCGGTCCCGCGAGTCCAAGGTTCATGTCGAGCGCCGTGCGAAGCTCCGCCTCGGCAGCCGCCAGAGACCCGCGTCGCAGCAGCACCTCTCCGAGCAGCTGGTGCGTGGAGGCTATGTACAAATGACGTGCGGGGAGTGACTGGGCATAGATCGCAAGCGCTTCGCGGGCATCGGCCTCGGCCGCCGGAAGATCGTTGGCGCTTAAATAGAGGTTGCCCAGAGCGTCGAGATAGTAGCCGGTCAAATAGTGGCTGGAGCCGCCCCGATCGCGGGTGATTTTCAATGCGGTCTGGGTCGCCGCAATGGCATGGGAGATGTCGCCCTCGCGCTCGTAGAGCACGCCCAGATCCGCTTCGGTGGCCGCGATTCGCTGGTTGTCCGCGCCGAAGACGGTGCGCTCGATTTGCAGAGCTTCGTTCAAGACTTGTTCGGCTTCCGCGAATTTACCGCGCTGTGTGAGTATGGAACCCAGGATCGCCAAGGCGACCGCATTGTCGGGATGGTTACGGCTGACGGTCTGCTGGAAAATGCTCAGCGCTTCTCGCTCATATCGCTCGGCCAGGGGGTAGTCGCTTGCCCAAACCGCCGCGTCGGCGAGACCATTCAGCGTCGCTGCCACCTGCAGATTGTGATCGCCTGTTGCGTTGCGATAGATATTGAGCGCCTTGCCGAACAACAGCGAGGCATGGGCGGGATCGCTCCTGGCGTCCAGGGCAAAGTTGCCGAATTGCACCAGGATGTCAGCGGTCTCGATAGGGGGGGATCCTGCACCGCTTTCCGACAACGCGACTGCTTGCTCCAAATCGGCTTCCGCCGAAATCAAGTGGCCGGAATCGCTCAACGCGCGCGCCAAATTCGCCAGCGCCACGGCAACATGGCCGTTGTCGAGCGGACGCTTCTGGCGCCGGATGGCGACCGCCTGTTCCAGCAACGGGATCGCCCGCTCGCTCAGGCCCTGTCGCCGATAGGCGAGGCCGATGCTCTCGAGAAGCTGGGCGCGCACTTCCGGCTGCAGGCTCGAATTGCCCGTGATTTTCTCCGCGCCCCGATCGAGCAGATCCTTGGCGGTAGGCTCCTTGCCCCGCGCATTGAAGGGATCGGCCTGCGAAAACACGTCCACCAAAAACGCCGACACTTGCTGCGCTCGGTCGCGCTCGAGCGCGGTGGCCGCTCGCGCCAGTTCAATCCGATGATTGTCCCAGGCCGTGACCCCGCCGAAGAGCGCGAGACCCAGAAACGCGGCGGCGACGCCGGCCACCGCCCAGACATGCCGCCGCAGGAATTTGGCGGTGTTGTAGCGCCAGTCACCCTGTCTTGCGCGAACCGGCTGACCGAGCAGATGTCGACTGAGATCATCCGCGAGCGCCTCCACGGACGGATACCGGCGATCCGGCTCTTTGCGCATGGCCATTGAGACGATGGCGTCCAAATCGCCGCTCAGGCGGGCGCGCAATCGCTGCGGCGAGAGTCCGCGGCGGTCCGAGATCCGGCTGCGGTCGGCATCCTTTTCGCCGCTCAATTTGGAGATCACCATTTGGCTTGGCCGCACCGGATCGTCCATGCAGATGGCGCGCTCCAACTGCAGCTGGCTGTAGCTCAGCAGGCGATAGGGGGAGCGGCCGGTCAATAATTGGTAGAGCAGCACCCCCAGCGCATAGATGTCCGTGGCCGTGGTGATCGGCCGGCCGAGGACCTGCTCGGGCGCCGCGTTCTCGGGCGTCAGCATTCGCTCCTGAAGGCGCGTCACCGGCAGGGTATGCGAAAGACTGTCCGGCGCGAGCAGCTTTGCGATGCCGAAATCAAGAAGCTTCGGGGCGCCTTCGTCCGTCACGAAGATGTTGGAGGGTTTGATGTCCCGGTGCACCACCAGGTTGCGGTGCGCATACTGCACCGCGGCGCAGACTTGCATGAACAGTTCGAGCCGCTCGCGAACGAACAAGGTGCGGCTATCGCAGTAGGCGTCGATGGATTCGCCCTGGACATGTTCCATCACCAGATACGGCGTTCCATCCTCGAGATCGCCGCTGTCGATCAACCGCGCGATCGACGGGTGATCGAGGGTGGCAAGGATATGCCGTTCGCTGTGCAATCGGCTGCGCAATCGGGGATGAAGCGTCGCGTGCTGCAAAACCTTGATGGCGACCGATTGCTGGTATTGCGAATCGTCGCGCTCGCCGCGATACACGGTGCTCATGCCGCCGTGCCCGAGAATGGACACCACGCGATACGGCCCGATGCGGGTGCCGATCAATCGGTCCTGGTGGTCCTCCAACAGGGATTCCGCGGCCTCGCCGATGGCATTCAGCAACGGATCTTCCGATCGGGCATCTGATTTGAGCAAGGACTCGACGGATGAGCGCAGTTCCAAGTCGTCGCCGCACACTAAGCCTAAGCGCGCCGCGCGCTCACCGTCGCCCGTGTCGAGCATTTGCTCGAACAGGGATTGAATCTGCTGCCAGCGCGCGCGTGGGATCATGCGGGCCAGGTGCCGCCGATTTCATTGAGCAACCAGGCGCGCGCGAGCCGAATATCGCGATGCACGGTCGCCGCCGACGTACTGAGCGCGGCGGCGATTTGGTCGTACGTCAAGCCGCCGAAATAGTGCAATTCGATGACATGAGCCAAGCGCGGTTCCATCTGCTGGAGTCCCTCGATGGCGTCGTCGAGCGCTACGACGTCGAAATCCATCGGCGGCGATGGCGCGCCCATCCCGTCGGTCATAGGCGCGCGGACGCCGGCGTCGCGCTTTATCCGCGAGCGTGACTTTGCATGGTCAACCAACACACGCCGCATGAGGCGCGATGCCAGTGCGAAAAAATGCCCGCGATCCTGCAGTGCAACGTTGGCTTGAATCAGTCGCAGGAAGGCTTCGTGCACCACGGCAGTCGCCTGCAGAGTATGGCTGCCTCGCTCCGCGCGCATGTAGCTGCGGGCCAGCCGCCGCAGTTCGTCATATACCAGCGGCGTCAATCGTTCCAGCGCCTGCGGATGGCCCGATCGCCACTCCGTCAGCAGTTGCGTGAAATTCGCCGGAACCTGCATCGTCATTCACTCACCGCTTCAGCAAAATCTGCGTACCGGACGAGGGTTTTCCCCTAAGCATACATTGTCGCGACACCATGAGGGGATTCCGGACTTGCCGTCGCTTTTACCTATGCGCGCCCTCGTGCCTCGGTGGGCTGCGCTCGTTAAACACACACATGGAGTTAGCATTATGAAGATCAGTCTAGTCGCTTTGGTCGCCGGCTGCGCAATGGCCAGTTCCGCTTTCGCAATGATGGATTCCCCGCCCTCCAATCCGCCGCACGCTGCCGTGATGGATTCCCCGCCCTCCAATCCGCCGCATGCTGCCGTGATGGATTCCCCGCCCTCCAATCCGCCGCATGCTGCCGTGATGGATTCCCCGCCCTCCAATCC
>Ga0209890_10000914_pt1 | contig 13698 bp, 11 predicted proteins | sample OrgsoiDNA2013049_FD_185799 | JGI IMG/M metagenome (GOLD analysis project Ga0209890, IMG submission 185799) | Permafrost soil microbial communities from the Arctic, to analyse light accelerated degradation of dissolved organic matter (DOM) -... | ecosystem: Environmental > Terrestrial > Soil >...
CGGTGCGTGAAGATTTCGCAGACCGCGCGGCTTGATTCCGCGGATGTCTGTTCGTGAAGTGACAATCGACCGGAATGGGAGCGCGCAACGCGAGCTCGGCGCCGGAGATGTGACGAATCGTGAGAGCTGCCGTCTAGCTGGGTCCGGCGCTCATGGCAGGAACTCCTGCAGGTTGGTCTTGCCGAAGCGGCTTCCCGCTGTCGACTCACGCAGCTGACTGGCGATGAGCGCCAGGAGTCGCTTGACGCCATCGGTCTTGTCCGGATCTGTCGCCGGAAGCAGACGCACGGTGATCTGCCGGTCTTTCTGGGCGAGCTGAACGAAGAAGGACTGCGAACGCCCCTCCTCCACCACGACGGAGTCGATCAGCGCGGTGTGGCCCGACCGGCTGGAGTAGACCTCCACCACCTTCAGGATCTCGCTTCCGTTTCGCGCCGCCGCGATCTTGATGCCCCGGCAGGCCAGGGCGAGATCGAGCGCTTCTTCAATCACCACGTGCGGCATCGGTCGCCCTCCTCATCTCGCGTCCAGCGGCAGCCAGAGCAACACCAGGATGTCCCACACCAGGTGAGCCAACAGACTCGGTACCAGACTGGCGCTGGCGGCGCGCAGCGCACCCCAGGCTATTCCGCACGAAAGCGCCACCACGACGAGGACGGGCGAGCCGAGCGGCGCATGCGCGAGCGCATAGGCGATCGCCGCCAGGGTGACGCCCCGCCAGGGCCCGAGACGCCGCTCGAGCGCCGTCTGCACGACGCCCCGCCAAACCAGCTCCTCACCCAAAATTACCGGCATGAGCGCCAGCGATGCGACGATCGGCGGCGGCGCGCGGAACGAGGCGTACAGACGGGCCGTGTCGGTCGGAATGAACGGCAAGAGGCGCGCAAACACCGGATAGAGGAGGTAGCTGGCGGCGGCCATCGAGCAGCCTGCGGCCATTCCGACGAGAACCAGTCGCGCGTTCGGCCGAAGAAGCTTGAGCGCCGCCGCGCGGTCGAGCACGAAGATCGCGATGCCGAGGGCAACCGAGGCGCCGCCCATGGCGAGCCAAATTCCGAGCGCTTTTGTGCTCGCGGACGCAACGAGCCAGACGGCGATGCAGCCAAACGCGAGCGACGCCCTCGCGGGTTTCGCCCGAATGCTCTCGCCGACGTCGCCGCCGCTCATATCGAGCGTTTCCGGAGGCCACGGGCGTGCTCGATGGCGGCCCAGGTGCCGCCCACCGGTTGCTGGCTCCGCTCGCCGTCGAGCGCCAGCCGGGCGCCCTCGGCGAACGTCAGGCGGTTCGGATGGTCGATGAGCCGCCAGAACCGGTCATCGCGCGCCAGGAGATCCTCGGTCAGGCCGACGACCACTTCGCGCGCCACGGACCACTTCGCGCGCGTCACGAAGCGTACCCACAGCGACGACAGCCGCGGCGAAAGCAGGGGCACCTCGAGCATTCGTGGGTGTGGAAGTCCCAAGACCCGCGCGGTCTCTTCGAGGATCTCCTTTCCGGAGAGCGTGAGCGGTCCGGGGATGTCGAAGCATGCGCTGGCCGGCAGCTGCAGGTCGAGCGCTCGCACGAGCGCGATAACGACGTCAGCGATCGCCACTGGCTGCGTGCGCGACTTCAGCCACTGCGGCAACACCATGAAAGGCAACCGGGCGGCCAGATCGCGCACGATGAGCCAGCTCAGGCTGCCGTGCCCGACGATCATGCTGGCGCGCAGCTCGATGGTCTTGACCGGCCCGGACCGGAGCGCCTCGCCGACGTCGAGTCTGCTCCGCAGATGCTCGGAGCCCGAGCCCGCCGGGGCGACGCCGCCGAGGTAGACGATCCGTTCGACGCCCGCCGCGGAGGCTGCCTGGCAGAAGGTCGTTGCGGCTGCCACCTCGTGCCGGTGGTAGTCGGCGCCCTCGCCGATCCCGTGCACCAGGTAGAGCGCCGCCTGGCAACCGTCGAGCGCGCGGGCACAGGAGGCGGCATCCCCCACATCGCCCTCGACCCAGTCGAGCGCGGGCTGCCGTTTGCGCGCCGCCCCCACATCTCGCGTCAAGCAGCGGACGCGCCACCCCCTCGCGGCCAGAGCAGGCCTGACTGCCCTACCGACGAAGCCCGTCGCGCCGGTCAGGAGGAGCGTGGAGTGGTCGGCAGTCATGGTGCTCAAGGGGCCTGCAGGGTTCGCACGAGGCGGGAGGTTTCGTAGCCTCGTGCTTGCAAGCGCGTCACGATCGCCTGATACGTCACCTCGCTCATCGTCGGCGTGCGACTCAGAATCCAGAGGTAGTCGCGCCCGGGGTGACCGACGACCGCGTACGAGTAGTCCTGTGCGAGATCGATGATCCAGTAGGGGCCCCAGAATGGGCGGAAGAAGCTCACCTCGAGCTTGGCGTTCGTGGCTCGGTCGACCAGTCGGGCGCGCCCCAGAGCCGCCTTCTCCTTTCCGTCCAAGGAGCCCAAGCGGCAGCGGTTCATGACCTCGATCTCGCCGTCGTCGCGCAGAGTATAGGTCGCGCTGGTGGCGGTGCAGCCCCGCTGGAAGCTCTGCGGGAAACTCGCGATCTCGTACCAGGTCCCGAGGTAACGCGCGAGGTCGACGTGCGCCACTGTCTCGAGCGCGGGCAGATGCAACCGCTCGGTCGTCGTGCTGGCGCAACCTGCCGCCCAGAGCATCCCGATCAATCCGACAAGATGTTTCATCGCCGCGCGTTGGCAACATAAGCGCGATTCAGGGGCCGGGCAGCCAAACGATCGATGTCGCGCTTACAGGTAGGTTCGTGAACACACTTGGGTAACGCGGCAGCCGATTGCGCGGTTACGGGCGAGGTTGGCTGGTCCTCGCGGCGTGAGAGCGCCGGCGCGGTCGAGCTGTTTGTAACCGCCACGGGGTCTGGCGCGTTCGATCCAGGGAGGCGACAGATGGCTGATTTCGACGTTGAGGTGTTCTACGACGGCGCCTGTCCACTCTGCATGCGCGAGATACGGATGCTGCGCCGCCGTGACCACCGCGCGCGCATACGCTTCACGGACATCGCGGCCGAGAGTTTTGACGCCGGCGCTGTAGGTCTGACCTGGGAGGCGCTCATGGAGCGGATTCACGGCCGCCTGCCTGACGGCACCCTCATCGAGGGCGTGGAGGTGTTTCGCCGCCTCTACGCTGCCGTCGGGTTCCGAGCGCTGGTGACCCTGTCGCGAGCTCCCGGCGTCTCGCAGCTGCTCGATCTCGCGTATCGGCTTTTCGCCAAGAATCGCCTCCGGCTGACAGGCAGGTGTGCGGACGGCGCGTGCGAGCTGCACCAACGCCCGGCTTGAATCGCGGAGGCCAAGCTCCTAGGCTTCGGCTCGTGCTGGAGACATCCCCACGGAACCCGGCCAAGAGACGCTCCCGCAGTGGCCGCGCGCCGGGGCGCAGCGCGACTGCCCTGGCGCTCGCCGGCCTTTTGGCCGGCGGCGGACAGACGACGCAGGCGAAGCAGCCGGCGGCGGTGGTCCCGGCGGCTCCAGCTGCCGAGGCGGCGCCAGCCGGCGGAGAGGTCATGGTCGTCGAGGGGGGACACCCCACGGGCCAGACGACGCTCGAGAGCGCGCGGCGGGACGGCCTGACGGTGGTCGATCTCTCGGACGACTGGCTGCCTTACATCTTCTCGGAGGAGCCGGGGAAACCGCAGCCGCTGCGCCCCTATCTGATCGATCTGGCCAACGGGCGATTCCGCCCGACCAGCGCCTACGGGCGCGCGCGCGCGGACCGCTTCTTCGAGGCGTTCGGGATCTTCCCGAGCCTGAACCTGATGCGGCGACGGCTGGCGGATAAGAAGCGCCACTCTTGCCACGAGCGGGTGAAGGACGGCGTGCTCGAGGAATTGTCGGCCAAGAACGTGATCCCTGCGGAAGAGGCGGAGAAGGTCCCGAACCCCAACCCCGCGACGGCCAAAGAAACGCCCATGGTCACGACCGGGCGGACAGTCTCGCCGCGACCTCTGACCGCGCAAGAAAAGCGGGCTGTGATCGCGATGCAGGCCCACCTGCGCTGCGAGGATCTGCTGTCCGGCAAAGCGACCTCCGGCCGGATGGATCGGCGGACGGCGGAGGGACTGAAGGTCTACCAGCATCTGCAGATGCTCGCGGACAACGCAAACATCGATTTCGAGACGCGCACCGCGCTCCTCGGGGACAGCCGCGAGCAGGACTTCCGGGCGCTGCTGCGCGCGTTGCGCGCACGCGTCGTCGACGTGACCGGCCTCATCGAGGACGGCTCGGCGTTGGGTGTGCAAGGTCAGGTGCAGGGGCGCGTGATCGACACCGCCGAGTTTCTGCCGCTCTCCGCGCCACCGGGTGCCGCGAAGGCCAACCCGGCGCCCGCGACGGCGCAGTCCAACCCGCCTCCCGCCGCTCCGGAATCCAAGCCGCCGGCCCCGGCCGCCGGATCGCCTGCCGACGCGTCGGCCAAGATCGTCCCCGCGCCGGATCTGATCGCGGCGGCCACCCAGGCGGCCAGCGCGGCGCTGGGCTGGACGTCACCGGAGGCGGTCCTGGCGAGCACGCTGGTCGCGCCTCCGCCCGCGTCGAAACGGCCCGCGCGCAAAGCGGTGAAGCTCAAGGGTCCCGCGCCGCTGCCCACCGCCGTCGCGATCCGTCTGCCGCCGATCCCGGCGTACCACAGCGCCAACATGGAGCTGCGCGCGGAGATCGACCGCGGCGAGGTGGTCCTGGCGCGCCCGCAGCTCGACAAGGAGGGACACAAGAAGTGGAAGCCCCCGGTCGGCGACCGTCCGACGATCACGCTGTATGCCCGCGCGGGCGATCACGAGGTGGCCCTCTGCCGCTGGCCGACCACCATCGGGGGCTGGAAGATGTTCCAGAAGTCCGACGGCACCATGGCGCTCAAGTACAAGGAGTCGGTCACGGGTGACGCGCTTTGGACCGAGGTCCTGGCCACGCCGACCTGGCACCCCGCGCCGGGCATGCCGACGAGCCATCTGCTCATCAAGGTGGGGGACACGTTCGTACCGAAGACCGAGATCATCGGCCCCGGCTACCACGCGGCCTACGGCCTGGTGGCGATGGTGCACAAGCAGATCATGAGCGTGAACGAGAAGGGCGAACCGGATCTCATGGACCTCCGCATCCGGACGCACGGCACGCCCGGCTACCGAACGGTCAAGCGCGGCGAGAGCAACGGCTGCCACCGGCTGCACAACTACGAGGCCCTGCGGCTGGCGGCCTTCCTCGTGAAGCACCACGCGAACACGCGCGACGGCCTCGTTCCCGAGGACTACGTGCGGAAGCTCCAATACAAGGGCCAGGAGGTCGAGCTCCTGAGCGACAGCAAGGGCTACCGCTTCAAGCTGACGCCGCCCGTGCCCGTGAAGGTCCTCGACGGTGATGTCCGCGGGAACGCCAAGTCCGTCAAGCATATGGTGCCGGTCGCCGCGGTCCCGTAGCGGTCGAGTTGCGCAGCAACCCGGCCGCGCGCGTGGCGGGGTGTCGGCGATTCCACAAATAGAGTTGATCGTCGTCGGAGCTGGCGACAGTACGGGGGCATGGCTCGCTTTCGATCCACGGCCGTTCGGTCGGTCCTCTGTGTTCTGCTGGCGTGCATTGGCGGCTGCTCCGGGAACGGCGGGACGTCAGGGCCGAGCGGTACTGGCGGTGACGGACAGGGTGGAACGGGCGGCACTGCGTCAGGGGGAAGTCCGGGGACAGGCGGCGGTGCCCCTGGAACAGGCGGCTCGTCGGCGGGCGGCTCCCAGGGACGAGGCGGCGTTCAAGGGGTCGGCGGAAGCACTTCGACGGGCGGCAACGGCGGCTCGATCGGTCCCGCGACGGGCGGCGTCGGGGGCGGGGCCGGGGGCAGGGCCGGAGCCGGGGGGAAGGCGGGTGCCGGAGGTTCAGCGGGCGGCGCGGGGGCGACGGGCACGGCCGGCGCGGGCGGCGGGTCCGCGACCTCGTTGAAGCCGACCGCCGTCGGCGGGGCATCGACCGTCACCGACGGGTCGGCGTCGGGAGGCTCATCGATCGGTCTGGGCGGCACCGGGCAGGGCGCTCAGGTCACGGGCACGCCGGCCGGTAGCAAGTTGGCGATTCACTACGCGTCGACGTCGGTCGGCACGATCAGCGTGTCCGTCAACGGCCAGACCGCGGTCAAGGTGAACGTCCACTCCTCGGGAGCCCTCACCGGTTCATTCCTCTACGCCATCATCAGCATCGCGATCCCGGCCAACGCCACGGTGATCATCAGCCGGGCCTCGGGTGACGTCGCCGTGAACATCGACAAGGTCATCGTGGGGGATGGGGATCTGGGCTTGCCGCCGGACATCTGGAACCTGCCGACATTCAAGCCCGCTTCGGGCCCGTACACGGCCGACTGGACGGCGCTGGGCCTGGCCTACTCGACGCCCGAGTGGTGGCGTGATGCCAAGCTCGGCGCCTGGGCGCACTGGGATCCGCAATCCATGCCCGAGCAAGGCGACTGGTACGCCTATCGTATGTATCAACAGAACTCGGCCGATTTTAACTATCAGGTCAGTCATTTCGGCGATCCGGGCGGTTCCAGTGCCTACGGCTACAAGGACATCTGTGAAAACTGGGTAATCGACCAGTGGGATCCCACGAGCTTGATGAATCTGTACGTCCAGATGGGAGCCAAGTTCTTCATGGCGATGGGTTCCCACCACGACAACTTCGCCGGCTACGACACGATCTACCAGCCTTGGAACGCGGCGAAGGTCGGCGTCAAGCAAGACATCGTCGCCGTCTGGGAACCACTCGCGCGCAAGGCCGGCTTGCGGTTCGGCATTGGCTTTCACAACACGCCGGCTCGCACCTGGGGCCAGTGGATGCCGATCCGTTACACCAGCGACTCGAAAGGTCCTTACGACGCGTTGCAAACGATTTTGGACGGAAAAGGGAAGTGGTGGGCGGGGATGGATCCGGTGGATCTCTACGGTTACAAGCACACCACCGACTGTTCCAGCAATCAGTGCAACAACTCGCCTTACGGAACGCAGTTCATGTATCGGGTCGACGAAGCCATCGATAAGTATCATCCCGACGTCGTCTATTTCGACGATCACGCGGGCGATTCCCAGGTGGATCTTGGCGTCCACATGGGATTGGGCTCTATTGCCACGACGATCCTGGCGAACTACTACAACAAGTCTTTGACCTGGAATCAGGGGAAGACGGACGTCGTCATGAACATGAAGGGCGTGGGCGGACAATACGACAGCTTCCAGAACAGCGAATCCCTGATGCCCTACGCTCAGCGTGCCCTGGTCAGGAGCACCGAGGCGAGCACCGAACCGCAGATCAGCGCCTATCCTTTCCAGACCGAGCTCGATATCCAGGGCGGGAATTGGCACTACCTGACCGGGGCGGGATACACCGATGCGTTGACGCTGGTCACGACGCTCATGCAGAACGTCTCCCGAAACGGAAGCCTGCTGCTGAACCTCACCCAGCACGGCCGGGGGAACCTCGATACTCAGTGCACTCAAATCGCCCAGGACATCGGTGCGTGGTTGAAGGTCAACGGCGAGGCCGTGTACGCGTCCCGTCCCTTCGAAGCGGCGGGTGAAGTCTCCGGCAGCACCCAAACCGTGGCCTACACGCGCAACAACGGCAACGTGTACGCGACGCTGTTCGGCTGGGGCGGCGGTGCGATCTCGCTCCCGACTCTCAAGTCGGGCGGGGCGACCCTGGGAACTGTCTCCAAGGTCGAAATGCTCGGCTCCACCGTGGCGATGACGTTCTCGCAAAACGCCCAAGGGCTGACCGTGACGCCCAGCGGATCGGTGCCCGCCCTGTCCGGGATCTCGAATCAGCAACTGGCGTCGAAGATGCGCGTTCTCCGGATCACTCACAGCAAGGGCTGGATCAACGATGACGATCCGGGGTCGGCGTCGCCGGGATGGCTTCGCACCTGTAACCTCGGTACCGGTGACTACAACAACGACCTGACCTCCAGCACCACTGTCGGCTCCGTCTGGACCTCGACGTTCACCGGCAGCTCCCTGACGGTCTACGCGCCGAAACAATCCGGAGCCGGCAAGATAGAGGTTCAGATTGACGGCCAGTCACAGGGGACGGCCGATCTGTCGACCACCGGTGCCCGCCAGGCCCAACAAGCGGTGCTCGCGGTGACCGGCCTCAGCGCGGGAAACCACACCATCAGCATCGTCAATCGTGGCCCCGGATCGGTGGCGGTGGATGCCATCGTCGTCCAGTAGGAGCGCCCGCCGCCGGCAGTTCTGCCGGGGACGCGATCCAAGCTGACGAGGAAACAGTTACACAACTGGTCGCCCCGCAGCAGTAGCTTTCACCGGCTCTACCGCCGTCACGGAGGTTCCCTTGAGAAGCACGAGACGGCTCACCCGGTCGGGGGTCATTCCCACCCTCGCGGTCTCGCTGGGGCTGACGCTTCTCGGCTGTTCGACGTCGGGAACCGCGGCGGACGGCGGCTCGGGAGGCGAGACGGGGTCGGGCGGGACCGTGGGAACCGGCGGCGTAAATGGATCGGGCGGTGCGACCGGGGGAGCGGGATCGGGAGGACACGTCGGCTCGGGTGGCAGCACCGGGACTGGTGGGAGCGGTTCAACCGGTACGGGCGGCGCCGTCGGATCAGGTGGAAGCTCGGGAACGGGGGGCGCGGCCGGTCAAGGCGGCGGGGGAAAGACGGGCACGGGAGGCGCCATCGGAACCGGCGGCTCCCATACTGGCGGTGCCGGGGGCAGTGGCGGCGCCGGTGGCAAAGGCGGCGCCGGCGGCGCTGTCGGGACAGGCGGCGCTGTCGGGACAGGCGGCACGGGCGGAACGACCTCGGCCGCCACCGGGCCGTGCGACCTCTACGCGAGCGGCAATACGCCGTGCGTCGCAGCCCACAGCACGGTCCGCGCGCTTTACGGAAGCTACGGCGGGTCGCTTTATCAGGTCAGGCGCGCGTCGGACAAGACCACGAAGGACATCCCCGTCCTCGGCGCCGGAAGTTACGCCAACTCATCCGTGCAGGATACCTTCTGCACGGGCACCACCTGCACGATCTCCGTCATCTACGACCAGTCTCCCAACGGCAATCACCTGAGCAAGGCAACGCCGGGCGGATGGTTGACGAACGGGGGCCTCGAGGCGAACGCGACGGCCGCCAAGATCACGGCGAATGGGCACGCGGTCTATGGCGTGTACACGACGTCCAACTTCGACAACAGCGTCGGCGCGGTCGGCTACCGCAACAACAGCACGAAAGGCGTCGCGACGGGCGACGATCCCGAAGCCATGTACATGGTGGTGAGCGGCAAGCACTACAACCAGTGGTGTTGCTTCGATTACGGCAACGCGGAGACAAACAACACGGACGACGGCAAGGCCACCATGGAGGCCGTCTACTTTGGGAACAGCACGCAGTGGGGGATGGGAAGCGGCTCCGGCCCGTGGGTGATGGCTGATCTGGAGGACGGGGTCTATGCGGGCGGTTCGACGGCGGCCCCGGCGACGAACACGTCCCTCGTCGCCAACTACGTCACGGCGATGCTCAAAGGGCCCTCCGGAAATCGGTTCGTTCTCAAGGGGGGTGACGCGCAGTCTGGTGCCCTCGCGACCAAGTACGATGGAACGCGTCCGGCCGGCTACAGTCCCCAGAAGAAACAGGGCGCCATCATCTTGGGAGTCGGCGGCGACAACAGCCATACGGGCGAAGGCACATTTTTCGAAGGCTGCATGACCTCTGGCGTTCCGTCGGACTCGGTCGACGACGCGGTCGAGGCCAACATCGTCGCCGCAGGCTACGGACGCTGACCGCCGCGCGGTCCGCTCACGGACTATAGGTTTTCGGATCGGTGAGGAGTTTCCAGAAGCGTTTCGTCGCTTCGGCGCCGTCGCTTTGCGTGACGAGCAGAAGGGGTCCAGGCGGAGCGGTGACGAGATCGGGTCCGGTCGTGGCGCCGGCGGCGATGAGCCCTGCCGACGAGACATTCTCCACCGCGGTGACGAAGGTCGAAACGCCCACCGCCAGGACCCCGACCTGATCGGCGGCCTGGTCGAGATTGAAGATGCTCGACTGCTTCGCTGCGATCCAGTCGCCGAAGGCGTTGGCGGGAAGCTCCGCAAGTCGCGAGGTCGGGACGTCGGTGGTCTGGTCGTAGAAGGCGCTGACCTGTACGAAACGAAATTCCGCCGCGACGATGGCGTCGGCCCAGGGATCCATCTCGCCGTTCGGGTTGCCCATCGCGCCCCCGGTATTGGTCGTGCTCCCAATGGACGAGACAACGACCACGCGTTCCGTGACTGTCTCATCGAGCAGGTAGGCGTCCGCGACATCCGTCAAGCGGCCGCCCGTCACGACGACCAGCGGCCGGTAGGGGAGGCTCAGGCTGGCGGACAAGTTGACGATCGTGTGCGCGCCCTCCGACCGGTTCGGAGTCGTGTCCTTGATCTGGCCGCTCGACGGTCGGGTGAGGGGAGGTCCGGTGCTGGATTGCGGGTCGGGGATGTTGCGCAGCCCGCTCGCGGTGGCTGCCGTGACCAGCCCGCGCCAGCCGGCCATGTTGGTGTCGAGATCGGGCCAGGGCCCGCTCGTGTTCACGATGATTCCGGCGAGCTTCGGCCCCCCCGCGTTCGCCAGCAGGACGGCGTACTCCCCTTGCCAGTTGTCGTAGGCGCCGTCGTTGGCGAGCAGAATCGGGTTGCGCTCGTCGACAGGCAGGAGCCCATGCGGAACAGTCGAGCCGAGGTTCCGGGTCTCCGAACAGCCCAACGTCAAGACCGCGAGCGTCAAGGCCGCACGACCGGATCGTCGATCTGACAACCGAACGTTCATTCGAGCCGCTCACTATTCAGTACAAAGCCGTCCCGCATGAACAGTAGGAGGCCATGGTATCAAGAATCTCGACCCGCCTTTCGATGTTCATTGCGGCTGTGCTCGTCGCCGCAGGCTGTCAGTCCGGATCCGGCGCAGGTGGTACCGGCGGCAGCGCGGCGACCGGAGCTGGCGGTTCGAACAGCACGGGGGGTAGCGGCGGCTCGCCGGGCACTGGCGGGAGCAGTCCCGGCAGCGGTGGGTCGACCGCGACCGGCGGCCGAGCGGGCAGCGGCGGGACGATCGGCAGCGGCGGAGCGACCGGCAGCGGCGGAACGGCCAGCGGGGGGACGAACGGCACGGGCGGGACGGCCACGGGGGGAGCGACGGGCAGCGGGGGGGCCGGCGGCGCCGGCATGGCCGGAAAGGGCGGAACAGGAGGGGGCGGCCAAGCAGGCGCGGGCGGAACCGGCGGGCTGACCTGCGCCGCGCCGCCTACCGGAAGCTCCTACGCCGTCGATTCGACCGGCGTGACGTTCACCTTGAGCCCAGGTCGGGTGAGGGTGCAGGTGTGCAAGGAAGACGTCATCCGCGTCGAGTACACGTCGGCCACTTCGATCCCGGCGAAGACGTCGCTGTCGGTCAGCGCGACCTGGGGGACGCCCAGCTTCTGCGTGACCGAGTCGGCCGGCGTGCTGACGATCGCGACGTCGCGCATGAAGGCCAAGGTCACCGAGAGCAGCGGCCTCGTCTCCTTTACGGACCTCGCCGACACCCTCCTGGTCTCGGAGAACAGCAAGAGCCTCAAAGCGGCGACCGTCGAGTCGGTCAGCACCAACACCGTCAAGGCCGCCTTCAATTCGCCGGCGAACGAGGCGCTGTTCGGTCTCGGCCAGCACCAGGACAGCGTCATCAACCGCAAGGGCTCGACGCTGCACATGCTCAACGCCAACACGCAGATCCAGATCCCCGTCCTGGTCTCCAACAAGGGCTACGGGCTCTTCTGGGACAACTATTCGACGACCGACTTCGCGGGGAACGTCTCCAGCAACACGCAGTACAGCTTCAGCTCCGAGACGGGCGATCTGGTCGACTACTACTTCTTCTACGGCCCGTCGATCGATCAGGTCATCGCCAACTACCGGGTGACCACCGGTGCGGCGCCGCTCTTCCCCAAGTGGGCTTACGGCCTCTTCCAGTCGAAGGACCACTACCAGAGCTCGTCCGAGCTCATCTCCGTCGAGCAGGGCTATCGAAACAACAACATCCCGGTCGACGTCATCGTCCAGGATTGGCAGTACTGGAGCCCGTACGTCTGGGGCTCGCAGCTCATGGACCCGAGCCGCTACGCGGATCCCGCCGGCCTCGTGACCCAGCTGCACACGGCCAACGTCCACACGATGATCTCGATCTGGCCGCTCTATCAGACGCGCAATCCCGCCACGGCGATGGTCACCGGCGAGCTCGATCCCTACAACTCGCTCAACGCCATCAACGCTCTGTATCCCGACACCACGAGCGGCGGTCTCTATCACTTTTACGACACCTTCAACGCCCAGGCCCGGACGCTCAGCTACCAGTACGACCACGACCGCCTGCTGGGAAAGTACGGCTGGGACGCCATCTGGGCCGACAACACCGAGCCCCAGAGCTACCCGGAGGGCGTCAACGTCCACGCGGCGACGACCGCCCTCGGCAAGGGTGCGTTCTACATCAACGCCTACCCGCTGGAGCACAACCGCGGAATCTACGAGGGCTGGCGCAGCATCGGCCCCAACAACAAGCGCGTGTACATCTTGACCCGCAGCGCGTTCGCCGGCCAGCAGCGCTACGCGGCCGGGGCCTGGTCGGGCGACATCAACGCGACGGCGGCCGTGTACGCCGCGCAGATCCCGGGCGGCCTCAGCTACGCGATCTCCGGGCTGCCCTACTGGACCACCGACATCGGCGGCTACTTCGGAACGCCCACCGAGGAGCTGTTCACGCGCTGGCTTCAGTTTGGCGCCTTCTGCCCGACCTTCCGTATTCACGGCCAGGCTGCGAAGGAGCTCTACGGCTCGCAGTGGAGCGCGACGGGCAAGGCCAATATGCTGGCCGTCGACAACCTGCGCTACCGGCTGATGCCCTACATCTATTCGCTCGCCTGGATGGTGACGAACCAGGGTTACACGATCATGCGGCCGTTGGTCTTCGACTTCCAGGACGACACGAAGGTCTACGGCATCACGGACCAGTACATGTTCGGCCCGGCGTTGCTGGTCAATCCGGTGACCGCGACCGGGGCCACCAGCCGATCGGTCTATCTGCCGGCCGGGACCTGGTACGATTTCTATTCGGGAGCGACGACGACGGGCGGCGCCACCAGCACGGCCAGCGCCCCGCTCAGCCAGATCCCCATCTACGTTCGAGCGGGATCGATCGTCCCGATGGGGCCGATGATCCAGTACGCCACGCAGAGCGCCGATCCGCTGGAGATCAGGGTGTACAAGGGGCAGAACGGGTCGTTCACGCTGTACGAAGACGAAAACGACAACTACAACTACGAGACCGGTCAGCATGCCGAGATTCAGTTCTCCTGGGACGACACCGCCCAGCAGCTGACGATCGGGGCCCGGACCGGCAGCTACACCGGGATGCTCGCTAGTCGGACGTTCAATGTCGTCTGGGTGAGCGGCAGTCACGGCAGCGGCCTCGCCGTCACCGCCGCGCCCGATCAGGTCGTGAAGTACACCGGCGCGCAGGTCGCCGTCAGCGCCAAGTAGCGGTGCGCGGCCTGGCTGCGGGGCGGCTCACGGGGCGCCTATCGGGATCGGACGCCGACGTCGATGCCGAAGACCGCGGCGAAGCGCGGCGCGGTCCAGACCGGAACCTGATCGAGCGCGAGTGTCCAGCGGGTCACATTCGTGAGGCCGTCCGCATGGGCGCT
>Ga0209890_10000915_pt1 | contig 13685 bp, 14 predicted proteins | sample OrgsoiDNA2013049_FD_185799 | JGI IMG/M metagenome (GOLD analysis project Ga0209890, IMG submission 185799) | Permafrost soil microbial communities from the Arctic, to analyse light accelerated degradation of dissolved organic matter (DOM) -... | ecosystem: Environmental > Terrestrial > Soil >...
TCGCCGTTACGGGTCTCGGGCCGGTATCCCTTGGCCAGCAACTGCTTCACACGAGGATCGGTCGCCGCGGCGGGTTTCGGTGATTCGCCGGTCGGCGCGGATGCTGATGGCGGCGCCGCAGCCGCTGATGCCGGCGCGACCACCGGCGGCGCCTGAGTCTTTTCAGACTCGGGGGCCGCGGCAGAAGCCGGGGTGAGGGTGGAGGCCGCCGCCGCGGGCGGTGTCGGTGGCGGCGTATCGGAGAGCGCGATCGAGCCGACGCCCAAACAAGCCAGCATGGCTACCGCAAGTCTCATCGTCCTCTCCTCGCTCCGCGCGGCGCCGAATCAGCGCCACGCCACAATGAGATTACGATACTGGAACCCGGCACCCGCGTCACTATGCCGACACGGCCCTCCCGGGGGCGCCAAAAGAAAGAGCGGGCCGAAGCCCGCTCTCTTTCAGACCGTAACCGGCAATTGCAGGGCTTGGCCTGCAACGGCGCGATATTACATGTCCATTCCGCCCATGCCACCCATGCCGCCGCCCGGCGCGCCATGTGCATGCTCATCTTCCTTCGGCGACTCAGCGATCATGACTTCCGTCGTGAGCAGCAGTCCGGCTACCGAGGCGGCGTTCAGCAGCGCCAGACGCGTGACCTTGGTCGGATCCAGGATGCCCATTTCCACCATATCGCCGTACTCGCCGGTCGCGGCGTTGTAGCCGAAGGTGCCCTTGCCTTCCTTGACCCGGTTCAACACCACCGCGGCGTCTTCACCCGCGTTCGCCACGATCTGGCGCAGCGGCTCTTCGATCGCTCGGGCCAGGATCTTGATGCCCGTCGTCTGATCCTCGTTCGCGCCGACCAACTTCTCGATGGCCTTGAGCGCGCGCACCAGTGCCACGCCGCCGCCCGGAACCACGCCTTCTTCGACCGCCGCACGAGTGGCATGCAGCGCATCTTCGACGCGCGCCTTCTTTTCCTTCATTTCGATCTCGGTAGCCGCACCGACCTTGATCAAGGCCACACCGCCGGAGAGCTTGGCGACGCGTTCCTGCAGTTTTTCCTTGTCGTAATCGGAGGTCGCTTCCTCGATCTGCTGGCGAATGCTCTCGACTCGGCCCTTGATGTCCGCTGCCTTGCCAGCGCCGTCGATGATGGTGGTGTTCTCTTTCTCCACCAGGATCTTCTTCGCTTCACCGAGGTCGTTCAGCGTCGCCTTCTCGAGCGACAGACCGACTTCATCGGAGATCACCGTGCCGCCCGTGAGCACCGCAATGTCCTGCAGCATCGCCTTGCGCCGATCGCCGAAGCCCGGCGCCTTGACGGCGGCGACCTTGACGATGCCGCGGATGGTGTTGACGACCAGCGTGGCAAGCGCCTCGCCCTCGACGTCCTCGGCGACGATCAGCAGCTGACGGCCGCCCTTGGCGATCCCTTCGAGCAGCGGCAGCAGTTCGCGAATGTTGGAGATCTTCTTATCGACCAATAGAACCAGCGGTTTCTCGAGCTCCGCGCTCTGGCTCTGCTGATTGTTGATGAAATAAGGCGACAGATAGCCGCGGTCGAACTGCATGCCCTCGACCACTTCGAGTTCGTTCTCGAGGCCGGAGCCTTCTTCGACGGTGATCACGCCCTCTTTGCCGACCTTGGCCATGGCATCCGCAATCGTCTTGCCGATGCTCTCATCGGCGTTCGCGGAAATGGTGCCCACTTGCGCGATCGCCTTCGGATCCTTACACGGCTTGGAGTGCTTCTTGAGCTCTTCGGTCGCCGCGATGACCGCAAGGTCGATGCCGCGCTTCAGGTCCATCGGATTCGCACCCGCGGCGACCGATTTCAGACCCTCGCGGATGATCGCCTGTGCGAGCACGGTGGCGGTGGTGGTGCCGTCGCCGGCCTCATCGGAGGTGTTGGACGCGACTTCCTTCACCATTTGCGCGCCCATGTTCTCGAACTTGTCCTTGAGCTCGATTTCCTTGGCGACCGAGACACCGTCCTTGGTGACGGTGGGGGCGCCGAAGCTCTTGTCGAGCACGGCGTTGCGGCCCTTGGGACCCAGCGTTACCTTGACGGCATTCGCCAGAACATTCACACCCTTGAACATGCGTTGCCGAGCGTCGTCGCTGAAGCGTACGTCTTTTGCTGCCATTTGCTGATTCCTTTAATTGAATTCGTTAACGATACGTCGGTGGATCGAGGGGCTTACTTGCCTTCGACCACAGCCATGACGTCTTCCTCACGCATGACTACCAGCTCGTCGCCATCCATCTTCACTTCGGTACCGCTGTACTTGCCGAAGAGGATCTTGTCGCCGACCTTGAGGTCGAGCGGGCGAATCTCGCCGTTTTCCAAAATCTTGCCCTTTCCGACAGCGACCACTTTCCCAAAAATCGGCTTCTCAGTGGCCGTATCCGGGATCACGATGCCGCCGGGGGACTTACGCTCTTCTTCTTCTCGTTTCACGATCACGCGGTCATGAAGGGGACGAATCTTCATAGAACAAGACTCCTAATGCTTGAGTTACGGGTTTGCCGAGCAGAGCATTGTTAGCACTCTCCACTCGTGGCTGCTAATGATAGCGGCAGATTTCAGCTATTCAAGGTCTCGCGGTTGGCTATTTTTATTGCATCGCAGCATGCGCGGCGCGAGTACCGCCAGGGGGCCGCTGGCTGCGTGATTATTGGTACAGTGTGCGCATGCGAGTGACCCGCGCCTTATTGCTGCTGTCGATGCTCGGCCTGATCAGCGGATCCGCCGCGGCGAAGCCCTGGTGGATGCGCGGTATCGCCTCCAATGATACCGATTTCCTGCCTCCGGACGCCGCGTTCCGCGTGGGTGCCCGGGTCGACGGCGACGTTGTACGGGTGCGGTGGATCATCGCGGACGGCTACTATCTGTATCGTCGCAAGATCGAAGTGGCGGCGGAAAGTCCCGACCTGGTGGTGTCGGCCATCGCCCTGCCCAACGGCATACCGAAGAACGATCCGTATCTCGGCACTCAAGAGATTTTTTTGCATCAGGTTGAAGGGACCGTGGCATACAAGCGGCTCGATTTCGGCGCTCACCCCATTCAAATCAAAGTGACTTATCAGGGTTGCGCCGAAGCGGGACTTTGCTACCTGCCCATCAGCAAGGTGCTGTTCCCGCAGAGTCCCGGCGCTTCGACCGTGCAATCTCCGCCGCACACCTGGGAAGGCATCGCCATCCTCGGCGGCGCAGGCGCCTTTCTGATTGCCGGAGTGCTGCTGCGCAGGGGACGCCGACTCGACTTGCCGGCTCCATGACCCGGCGCTGGCCGCGCGTCCTCGGCACCGCCCTGACCCTCATCGTAGGGGTGTGGGCCGGTGCGCGCATTTATTCGAGTCATCACGCCGAACCGGCATACCGCGACATACCCATCCTCGCGGGCCAATCCAGCGCGACCACTCCCGGTGATTTCGCATCGAGCGCCGCCGAGGCGATGCCGCCCGGTGTCAAGATACCGGATCGTCTGCCCGACTTTTCGCTTCAAGATCGCGGCGGCAAACCGGTTTCTATAAGAGCATGGGCCGGCAAATCCCTGGTCATCAACTTCTGGGCCACTTGGTGTGCCCCATGCCGCCGCGAAATACCCCTGCTCAAATCGCTGCAACGCGCCTGGGCCGATCGCGGCGTGGAGGTGATCGGAATCGCCGTCGATCACCGGGATCAAGTGCTCGCCTACGCGGATGATTTGAAGATCGACTACCCGTTGTTGATCGGAGAGCAGGATGCACTGGATGCAGCAGCCGCCTTCGGTGTCGCGGCCCCGGCATTGCCGTTCACCGTCTTCACGGACCGCCGGGGCGAGGTGGTGGCACTGGTCATGGGCGAGTTGCACGGCGCCGAATCCGATCTGATTCTGTCGGTCCTGGAACAGGTCAATCGAGACCAAGTTGCCCTACCCGACGCCCGGCATGCCATCGAACGGGGATTGCAGCAGCTGGCCAATAAGCCCGGTTAGGGGTTTTCCGGCGACGTTCGCAGCCGAAGCTTGCCAAGTCCTGCCAGTTTCTGGTTAATATCGCGGACCTTTTCTGCGCGATAGCGCTGGATCAACAACCAGATGGCGCGAATTTTGCTCCTGAATGGACCGAATTTGAACCTGCTCGGGACGCGCGAGCCGGCGCTGTACGGTTCGGCCACACTTGGCGAGATCGAATCGAAACTAACGGGCATGGCGCGGGCAAAGGGCCACAATTTGCTCACCTGCCAAAGCAACGCAGAGCATGAGCTGATCGGCAGGGTGCAAGGCGCCAAGGGCGACGCAATCGCGTTCGTCATCATCAACCCCGGCGCCTTTACGCACACCAGCATCGCTTTGCGCGACGCATTTCTCGCGACCTCCTTGCCGTTCATCGAAATTCACCTCAGCAACGTATTCGCGCGCGAACAATTCCGGCATCACTCCTATTTGTCCGACCTCGCAGTCGGTTGCATATTCGGCTTAGGGCCCATCGGATACGAACTCGCGCTCGAAGCCGCCTGCGCGCGCCTGGCCGCCACTTAAATCGAAGAAACTTCAAGAGGTTCGGGGATGGACATTCGAAAAGTAAAGAAGCTGATCGAACTGCTGGAAGAATCCGGTATTTCGGAGCTGGAAATATCGGAGGGAGAAGAATCGGTGCGCATCAGCCGCCACCAGCGCGTCGCAATGGCGCCTCCCGCGCCGATGGCGAGCCACGTGACTCAGCCCGCGCCGATCGCGGCACCGGCCGCGCCGGCGACGTCGGCCGGCGAACACAAGCCGCGCGACGACGAGCACACGGTGACATCACCGATGGTCGGCACTTATTACTCGGCCTCCACGCCGGGCGCCGCGCCGTTCGTGGAGATCGGGATGGAAATCAAGGTCGGGCAGATTCTGTGCATCATCGAGGCGATGAAGATGATGAACCAGATCGAATCCGACAAGGCGGGGAGCGTCACTGCGATACTCACCAAGAACGGCGAGCCCGTCGAATTCGGCCAACCGCTGTTCATCATCGAATAGCCGCGATGATCGAAAAAGTCGTTATCGCTAACCGCGGCGAGATTGCGCTTCGCGTGCTGCGCGCCTGCCGCGAACTCGGAATAAAAACGGTCGCAGTGCATTCAACCGCCGATTTCAACACCAAACATGTGCTGCTGGCGGACGAGACAGTCTGTATCGGCCCGCCGCAAGCCGCGCAGTCGTATTTGAACATGCCCGCCATCATCAGCGCCGCCGAAGTGACCGATTCGGTCGCGATACACCCCGGCTACGGCTTTTTGTCGGAAAACGCCGATTTTGCGGAACGCGTGGAAAAGAGCGGTTTCATTTTCGTCGGACCGCGCGCCGAGACCATACGGCTGATGGGCGACAAGGTGTCCGCGATCAAGGTGATGAAGGCCGCCGGAGTCCCCTGCGTGGCGGGTTCGGACGGTCCGCTGGGGAGCGATGTCGACGAGAATTTCCGAATTGCAAAGGATATCGGGTACCCGTTGATCATCAAGGCATCGGGCGGCGGCGGCGGGCGCGGTATGCGCGTGGTGCATACCGATGCGTCGCTGTTGAATGCCATCGGCCTCACCCAGGCCGAGGCGCTTGCCGCTTTCGGAAACCCCCAGGTTTACATGGAGAAGTTTCTCGAGAAGCCGCGGCACATCGAATTTCAGGTGCTCGCGGACAACTACGGCAACGTGGTGCACTTGGGCGAGCGCGATTGTTCGATGCAGCGCCGTCATCAGAAGGTGATCGAGGAGGCGCCGGCGCCCGGCCTGACGGCCAAACAACGCAAGACCATGGGCGAGCGCTGCGCCCGGGCGTGCCGCGAAGTCGGATACCGCAATGCAGGCACGCTCGAGTTCCTCTATCAGGACAACGAGTTTTATTTCATCGAAATGAACACGCGTGTGCAGGTCGAGCACCCGGTGACCGAATTGGTGACCGGCATCGACATCGTCAAAGCGCAGCTGCTCATCGCGGCCGGGGAACCGCTCCCGTACGGGCAGAACGACATCCAAATCCGCGGGCACGCAGTGGAATGCCGCATCAATGCCGAGGATCCGAAGACTTTCGCTCCCTGCCCCGGTCCGATCAGGCTATGGCACTCTCCGGGCGGCCCGGGCATCCGCGTCGACAGCCATGTTTACACCGGCTACAACGTGCCTCCGTTCTATGACTCGATGATCGGAAAAGTCATCGCCTACGGCGATACGCGCGATACGGCGATCGCACGCATGCGCAATGCATTGGCCGAAATGGTGGTCGAAGGAATCAAGACCAACATTCCCCTGCACCAGGAGATTTTCAACCACTCCGCCTTTCGCCAAGGTGGCACCGACATTCATTATCTGGAGCGGCGCTTGGGGCTGAAGTGAGCGCGCCGGAGCCTGCGTTGCCGAACGATGACATTTTATGAGATTGAATTTCCGCTTTCGGCCTTGACTTCGGAAGCGGTCGAGGCGGCGCTCCTCGAAATCGGTGCCGGCTCGATCACATTCTCGGATCGGGGCGATGAACCCGTGCTCGAACCCAGGCCCGGCGAGATCCGGCTATGGAGCGACACTCTGGTGAGGGCCCTCTTCGATGAGTCGCGCGATCCGGCGCTTTGCATCCATCAACTTGCCACCCGGTTGGGACCGCACATCACGAGCGCCGCCCGTGTGCGGGCCGTCGAGCCTCGAGACTGGGAACGGGTTTGGCTCGCCGATTGGAAATCCATGCGGTTCGGGCGACGTCTGTGGGTATGCCCGACAACCGCGGCCGCGCCGGACGACACGAATGCGGTCATCGTGCGCCTCGACCCGGGGCTCGCCTTCGGCACAGGCACCCATCCGACGACCGCAATGTGCCTGCAGGCACTGGAGTCATTGCCGCTGTCCGGCCGCGCCCTGATCGATTATGGATGCGGATCCGGCATTTTGGGAATTGCCGCGTTGATGCTCGGCGCCGCACACGTAACCGCCGTCGACTTGGACCCTCAGGCGCTTATCGCCACCCGGGACAACGCGGTCCGCAACGGCGTATCCGCCCATCTCGACACACAATCGGTGCCCGCCAAGCTGCAGCCGGCGGACTTCGTGATCGCCAACATCTTGGCTGAGCCCCTGATCGAACTGGCGCCGACGCTCACGGCGGCATGCGCCGTCAACGGCGACCTGATCCTGTCGGGAATCTTGAAGACGCAGGCATACGCGGTAAAGGCCGCGTACGCTTCGGCATTTGATATGGTGCAAGTCGTGGGGCGGGACGACTGGTGCTGCATCCATGCCCGGAGAGCGTCCTAGTGTTTACTCAATGCGCAAAATGCGAAACCATCTTTAAGCTGTCGGCCGAGGACCTGCGCGCCGCCGGCGGTCAGGTACGTTGCGGTCGGTGCGGCGAGGTGTTCAATGCGCTCGCGCGGCTTGCCGAGGATGCAAACGCATTTTCGACGGGCGAGTCGCCGCTCGAAATGGAGACGCGCGCCGACCAGATCTTGCATTCCTCCTTGATCACCATGGAAACCATCGAACCGGTGGAACCCGCGCAACCCGTGGAACCCGTGGAACCCGCGTGGTCCGCGGGTCCAACAGAACAAGATTCCCCTGAAGATTTTGTCGCGGCGGACGTGGAATTCGCGCAACTCCTGGTGCTGGAATTGTACGGCGACGAGCGGCGGGCACCTACGGCCGTCACACCCATCAAATCCATCACACCCGACGCAACCACCGAACCCACCACGCCGGCCACACCGGCCACGCCCGCCGCGCCAGCCGCGCCGGCCGCAGTGGCCGGTTCCGACGACGATGACGCCCTGTTTCAAGAGGCGGCGCTCGAATTCACGCTTCCCCCGGGTGAACTCGACCGAATTTTTGTCGAATCCAGGCCGCGGGTACCGCAGTCCATGCCCGCCGCACGTGCAGCCGCGCCCAACCCGCCGCGCGCGATCGAGTCGACTAACGAGCCGCCGAGCGGCCCCGGCGGGCCGCAAGTGTCCGAGGGGGTGAGGCGCGAAATGCTCGACGGAATCGAGGAATTGGCGCTCCCGGATATCGCTGTTCGAAGCCGGCGGGATTTGCCGTTCGCGGTTTGGTTGTGCGCCGCGATCCTTCTGGCATTGTGCCTGGGGATGCAAATGATTCACGAGAATCGCGAATGGATCGCCACGCACGCCCCTCTCGGCTCGCATCTCCAGAGCCTGTACGGGAGATTCGGTGTCGCGATGCCCTCGGCGGCAAATCTATCGGCGTATCAGCTGCGCCAGTGGGGTGTCACGGGAGATCCGGATGCCAACGGCACTCTTCGCTTGCGCGCCAGCATCCTCAACACGGCGGGGCGGACGCAGCCTTACCCATTGTTGCGAGTCACTTTCGCCAATCGCTTCGGCAACCGCATCGGCACCCGAGATTTTGAGCCTGCCGAATATTTTGGGAATCCCGTGACTCGCCTGCTCGCGTCGGGTGAGCGAGTCGATGCAACGCTCGACCTATTGGATCCGGGCAATGACGCCGAAGGTTTCGAGATCGACGTGTGCCTGCGCGGCATCGATAAAAAAACTCGATGCGCGGGGGATGTTGCAGCGCAGGCAAAGCCGTGACGCTGCGGATCGGACCCTACGTGTTGTCGTCCAACATCGTGCTTGCGCCCATGGCCGGTGTCACCGACCGTCCGTTTCGCAGCCTATGCCGCAAATTCGGCGCAGGGCTGGCCGCATCCGAAATGTTGTGGGCGGATCGGCGCCTTTGGGACACGCCGAAGTCGCGCCGGCGCATGGATTTCTCCGGCGAAGCGAGCCCGCGGGTCGTGCAAATCGCCGGCTTCGATCCGATGATGATGGCGGAAGCCGCGCGGCGCAACGTCGATGCCGGCGCGCAAATCATTGATATCAATATGGGATGCCCCGCAAAAAAGGTCTGCAACCGGCTCGCCGGATCGGCGCTGCTTCAGGACGAGGCGCTGGTGGCGCGCATCCTGCAGGCCGTCGTGAACGCCGTTGCCGTGCCGGTGACATTGAAGACGCGCACCGGCTGGGATCGCGGCAACAAGAATGGACTGAGTATCGCTCGCATCGCGGAGGATTGCGGTATCCAGGCGCTGGCAATTCACGGCCGCACGCGAGCGGACATGTATCAGGGAATTGCTGAACACGAAACCGTCCGCACGATCAAGAGTGCGATCGGGATTCCGGTATTCGCAAACGGCGACATCGATTCACCGTTCCGCGCCCGAGAAATTCTAGCGGCCACGGGTTGCGACGGCATCATGATCGGCCGAGCTGCGCAAGGCCGGCCATGGATCTTCGGTGAAGTCAATTTTTTCCTTCGAACGGGCGAATTGCGCGAGGAGCTAGCGCGGGAAAATGTCCGTGATATTATGCGCGCCCACCTCGAAGGCCTGTATGATTTTTACGGCGATGTGACCGGTGTTCGAGTGGCGCGCAAACACTTGGGTTGGTATTTGCGGCAATGCCTCGGCAACGAGGCGTTGCGGAATCGTCTTCTGCGAATAGAGACGCCGCGAGAGCAACTGGCCACGTTGTTGGAACATTTCGATGATCGTGGGCATCTGGCGGCATGAGCGCGTCAAGTTGGAAAAGAAGAACACAATTCTGGGAATTGGACGGCTATGGTCGCACGAAAGAAATCGAAGACACGCAAGGAAATCTCGCCCCCGTTCAACGGGCGGGATCTCAAGGTCAATGGCAAGGGCGTTCCGCTGCGCTCGCAAGCCGAGGAAGCCTTGCAGTGCTACTTCGAGACTTTGAACGGCCACAAGCCCGCGCATCTGTATGACCTCGTGATGCGCGAGGTGGAGGAGCCCTTGTTCAAAGTCGTGATGGGCCATGTGCAGGGCAACCAGAGCCGCGCTGCGACCATTCTCGGCATCAATCGCGGCACCTTGCGCAAGAAACTCAAAGAGTTCGGAATCAGCGAGTAGAGGCAGGCATTGCTCACGCCCGTACGCCGCGCACTGCTCAGCGTTTCAGATAAGACTGGGATAGTCGAGTTTGCGCGCGAACTGAAAGAGCGCGGTATCGAGCTCCTGTCCACCGGGGGCACCGCCAAATTGTTGCTGCGCCACGGCATAGCGGTCAAAGAAGTCGCCGAGCACACCGGATTTCCCGAAATCATGGGAGGCAGAGTGAAAACCCTGCATCCGAAGATACACGGCGGTCTGTTGGGACGCCGCGGCATCGATGATTCGATGATGCGCGAGCACGGCATCGAACCGATCGATTTGCTCGCAGTCAATTTGTATCCGTTTGCCGCGACGGTGGCTCGACCCGACTGCAGTTACGAGGAGGCCGTCGAGAATATCGACGTCGGCGGACCGGCAATGGTGCGGGCGGCGGCGAAGAATCACGCCGCTGTCACCGTGGTTGTCGATCCCGGCGATTATCGCGGCCTGTTGGACGAATTGGCGGCCAACCAAGGAGCGACCCAGGTCGCCATGCGCCAAAGACTTGCCGCGAAGGCCTTTGCGCATACCGCGCAGTACGACGCGATGGTGTCGGCGTATTTCACCGGCGCCGTGGGCGGCGGCTCGCAGACCTTTCCGGAAGATCTGAATCTGTCGTTTCGCAAGCGATCGGATTTGCGCTACGGCGAGAACCCTCACCAGCAAGCCGCTTACTATTCGGATCCGCGCGCCATCGGCGCATCGGTGACGCAAGCGAGGCAGATTCAAGGCAAGGAGCTCTCCTACAACAATATCGCCGACAGCGATACCGCGCTCGAATGCGTGCGCCAGTTCGATCTGCCGGCTTGCGTCATCGTGAAGCACGCCAACCCCTGCGGTGTCGCGCTCGCCGCAACAATCGCGCAAGCCTATGCTCTCGCCTATCGAACCGACCCGACATCCGCTTTCGGCGGCATCATTGCGGTCAATCGTGAATTGGATGCCGCCGCGGTGCGCGCGATCCTGGAGCGGCAGTTCGTCGAGGTGATTCTTGCGCCCTCGGTGGCGCCCGCCGCGCGCACCCTGCTGGCGGTCAAGGACGACATCCGCGTGCTCGAAGTCGGCGAGATCGGCAAGCCGGTTACGCGGCTGCTCGAATATCGGAGCGTTGCCGGCGGCTTGCTGGTGCAAACCATCGATGCTGCCACGCTGTGCGCCGAGGACCTGCGCGTGGTCACGGCTCGCGCGCCAAACCCGGCGGAACTCGATGATTTGTTGTTTGCCTGGCGCGTCGCGAAATATGTCAAATCCAATGCCATCGTTTGCGCCAAGGACAAGGCGACGCTGGGGATAGGCGCCGGGCAGATGAGCCGCGTAGTCAGCAGCAAGATCGCCGCTCTGAAGGCCGGGGACGAAGGCTTGTCGCTGAAATCGGCGTCGGTGGCGTCCGACGCGTTCTTCCCGTTTCGCGACGGACTGGACGTCATCGCCGAGTTCGGGGTCAAGTCCGTGATTCAACCCGGAGGCTCGAAGCGCGATGCCGAAGTGATCGGCGCGGCCGACGAACACGGCATCGCCATGGTGTTCACCGGGATACGCCACTTCCGGCATTAGACCCGTCAATGCCCGCGCTTCCATGAAGATATTGATCGTCGGCGGCGGCGGACGTGAGCACGCGCTGACCTGGAAATGCGCGGCGTCGCCACGCGTGCGGCAGGTGTTCGTGGCTCCCGGCAACGCCGGCACGGCAATCGAGCCGAAATCCAGCAACGTGGACATCGCGGCCGACGATATCGACGCCTTGCTCGAGTTCGCGGCGCGCGAAGACATTGCGCTCACCATCGTCGGACCCGAAGGTCCCTTGGTGGCGGGCATCGTCGATCGCTTCAGCGCAGCGGGGCGCGCGTGCTTTGGACCGACCCGCGCGGCGGCCCGCTTGGAAGGATCGAAGGCTTTTGCCAAGGATTTTTTGCGGCGGCATCGCATACCCACGGCGGGCTACGCCACGTTCACAGCCGCGAACTTCAATCCCGGCTTCGTACGAGCGCAGCGCCTGCCGCTGGTGGTCAAGGCCGACGGGCTCGCCGCCGGCAAGGGCGTCGTGATCTGCGAGACGCACGAATCGGCGATAGAAGCCGCCTCCGGCATGTTCGCCGGCAGCTTCGGTGCCGCCGGCAAAAGCGTCGTGATCGAGGAATTCCTGCAGGGCGAGGAAGTGAGCTTCATCGTCATCGCATCCGAGGGCCAAGTGGTCCCGCTCGCCACATCGCAGGATCACAAGCGGCGCGACGATGGCGATCAGGGACCCAACACCGGCGGCATGGGAGCGTATTCGCCGGCGCCCATCGTCACGCCCGAAGTGCACGCGCGCATCATGCGGGAAGTCATTGAGCCCGCGGTGCGCGGTTTGCGCCTCGACGGAATCCCCTATACGGGGTTCCTGTACGCGGGTCTGATGATCGCGCCGGACGGAACGCCGAATGTACTCGAGTTCAACTGCCGGTTCGGCGACCCGGAAACCCAGCCGATTCTGATGCGTCTGAAGAGCGATCTGGTCACCCTGTGCGAGTCCGCGCTCGACGGCTCGCTCGGTCGAATCGAGCCGCAATGGGATTCGCGCGCGGCGCTCGGTGTGGTCATGGCCGCGGGCGGATATCCCGACCGCTACCGCACCGGCGATTTGATCTCGGGGCTCGACGCCGCCGCACGCCTGCCGGGAAAGATTTTCCACGCCGGAACCCGGGCGGACGGACCGCAGATTTTCACCGCGGGCGGCCGGGTGGTGTGCGCGGTCGGCATGGGATCGACCGTCGGCGCGGCGCAGCGCGAAGCTTACGTGCTGGTGCAGGCCGTTCACTGGAATTTGGTGCAATACCGGCGCGACATCGGCTATCGCGCCATCGAACGGGAACATCAATAGCGTGAGTTCGGCTCGACGTTGATATTTTGAAAGCCGCGAAGATAGGCCATCAGCTGCCCTGTGGCTTCCTCGACGGTGGCACCTGTTACGGCCGACGGACGATAGACACCGAACGCACTCGCTGAGGGTTTGAAGTGATGGCTCACTTCCCAGCCAAAACGCTCTTTCGGATCTGCATCCAGATGTTCGACGATGCGGCCCCTGATGCCGTACTGCACGGCGTCGGTCCAGAGCACGTATTCTTGAACGACGCGAGAGACCCGTGTGGTCATGCCAAGGTCCTCCCTGATTGAGTGAAACGGTGGCATTCTACGCGTAACCTAATGGGATACTCTCGTGGCACAAACCCGTCCAAGCACCTCCGATAAGCGCCTTGCGTTTCGCCGGCTGCACGAGGCGGGCTGCTTCGTGATTCCGAATCCCTGGGACGCCGGCAGCGCCCGCTACCTGCAAAGTCTCGGATTCAAGGCCCTCGCCACCACGAGTTCCGGCTTTGCCTGGTCGCAAGGCCGGCCCGACAACGGGGTGGCGCGCGATCGGGTGCTGGCACACCTTGCGGAAATGGCCGCGGCCACCGATTTGCCGCTGAATGCCGATTTCGAAAGCGGCTTCGCGGCCGATCCCGCCGGTGTCGGCGAGAATGTGCGGCTCGCCGTCGAAACGGGGGTCGCGGGGCTTTCGATCGAGGATTCGACAGGCAACTCATCCGCGCCTCTTTTTGAATTGAACGAGGCGGTCGAACGGGTGCGCGCCGCGCGGCGCGCCATTGACAAGTCGGGCGGCGACACGCTGCTGATCGCCCGCGCCGAATGCTTTCTGGTGGGACTACCCGATCTCGACATGACGATCGGCAGGCTGACCGCATACTCCAACGCGGGAGCCGACTGCCTGTACGCACCGGGGATTCGCTCAACCGAGCA
>Ga0209890_10000916_pt1 | contig 13682 bp, 11 predicted proteins | sample OrgsoiDNA2013049_FD_185799 | JGI IMG/M metagenome (GOLD analysis project Ga0209890, IMG submission 185799) | Permafrost soil microbial communities from the Arctic, to analyse light accelerated degradation of dissolved organic matter (DOM) -... | ecosystem: Environmental > Terrestrial > Soil >...
CGACGGCGCCCCCACCGCCGGTTGCGCCTCTCTTGGCGCCGTCGCCCGTCCCTCCGCCAGCGCTGTCGCCCTCGCCGCCGCCAGCGGGCGCGCCGGTCGCGATGCTCGCCGAGGCGCCGCCAGCCACCGAGCCGTCGTCCTCGAGCGGGGGTGGCTCACGGACCTGGCTCTGGATCGCGGTGGGGGCAGCGGTCGTGGTCGGCGGCGGCGCGGCGCTTCTGCTCGCGACCCGGGGCGACAAGTTTCCCGACGCGACCTACGGCACGGCGACGGGAAACTGAGGGAGAGGGATGGAGCGACGGTCGACCAAAATGATGGGCCTGGGACTCCTGGCCGTCGCCGGAGCGCTGGCCGGCTGTAGCAAGGTCGAGAGCTGCCGTCCGGGGACGCTGTTCCTGACGGTCGCGCTCGGCCCGTACGCCTCGAGCGCGGGCAAGCTCGATGTCGACGTGACCCTGAGCGCCATGGCCGACGCGGGCTCGGCGCCGCAGCAGACGGAGCTCACGTTGAAGCCGGGCTCCCAGCGCGGCGGCGTGGAGGTGCAATTTCCCGCCGGATACCCGGCGGGTCAGTCAGCGACCGTGACTTTGACGCTTCTGTCCGGGGCGGGGGCCGAGCTCGCCGAGCGGGTGGTGACGGAGCTCCTTCCTTCGGGCTGCGGCGCCGTCACGGTGGACTTCGGGCTGACCGACGCTGGTACCGACGCCGGCGGTGGCGCGTCCGGCGGCGGAGCCGGCAAGAGAGGCACTGGAGGCACCGCGGGCGCGGCGGGCGCTGGTGGGGCGGGCGGTGGCACTGGTGGCGCCGCCACCGGCGGAGGAGCGGGCGGCGCCTCGACCGGCGGTGCGGTCGGAACCGGTGGCACCCCTGGAACCGGCGGCGCGGTCGGAACCGGTGGCACCCCTGGAACGGGGGGCGCGGGGGGGTGCGTGCCGACGGGCCCCGAAAACTGCTTCAACAACATCGACGACGACTGCGACGGCAAGATCGATTGCGCCGATCCCGACTGCGGGCCGACGGTCGCCCAGTGCGTGGCGCTCGATCCCACCTCGGCCCCGATCGGAATGCTGAGCGGCGTTGGACCGGGGGCATGCGCGACGCCGGGATTCGATCAACCGACGTCGATCGTGGCGAACCTGAACCCGCTGGACTGCTCCACCCAGAGCGCAGGGAAGGGCTGCATCTGTACCCCGGCCCCGGTCACCTGTACGGCGACGCTGTCGGGGTTCCAGACGGCGAAGGAGTGCAGCGACTCGTCGTCGACCGGCGATTTGGCGGCCAAGTTCAGCACGGGGGATGACAAATCCTGCACGGCCGGTCCACCCGCCTGGACGCCCGACGCGGCTGGCTACATCTACGGAGTCGCGACCTCGGCGTTCAGCGCTACGACGTCGGGTTGCACGCCGTCGGGCACTCCGATCATCCCGACCCCGACCTGGGGGAGCAGGGGGACCTTCTGCGCCACGGCGACGATCGGCGGCGGTTGCGGCGCCGGGAAAGTGTGTGTCCCGGCCGGGCCTTCCAGCACGGTCTGCCAGCTCTTCGACGGCGTCAAGACGACCTGTCCAGCAGCTGTTCCGTCCCGTGCCCCATGGTACACGGGGGTGTCATCGGGCATCACCTGCGGCCCCTGCAGCTGCGGATCGCCGATTGGCGCCACCTGCGACAACGCGGAGATCAGCTTTGGCAAGGACACCACCTGCTCGGGGCTGGGGACCGTGGGTAGCAAAAGCCGCGCCTGCTTCGGCGGAGGCGTCTCCAAACCCGGTGTTCAATTTGTCGGGGCGATCTCGGCCCCCTGCCAAGCGATGAGCACGGTCGGGGGAACGGCGACGCCGACCGGCCCCAAGACGCTCTGCTGCTCGCAGTAGCTGGCGGCCTCAGATATGGACGACCTCGCCGCGACGATATACGAAGGGTGTCGGCGCCCGGGAAGATTCGGCGGAGGTGACGCAGCTGGCATCTCGCTCGCTTGCTTGACCGCTCCTTGACCGCTCCTTGACCGGGTCTGCTCAATCTCGAGCGCGTTCTGCCGATAGCTCCGTCAAGCAAATGGGCTCGCTTGGTGCATCCGGAGCAGTGGCAAAACAGGGACCCGAAGCCGACGCCGCAGCGCGTGGCTTGGTTCTCCTGGTCGACGATGAAGAGTCGATTGCTCGCGCGTACGCGCGGACGCTTGGCGCCGCCGGGTTCGCTGTCGAAGTCGCCTTCGACGGCAAGGCGGCCGCGGCGGCGGCCCGGGAGCGAAACTTCGACGTCATCGTCAGCGACATCGCGATGCCCGAAATGAACGGCCTCGAGCTGTTGCGTGCAGTGCGCGAGCACGATCTCGACGTGCCGTTCGTCCTCATGACTGGTGGGCCTGCGGTCGACAGCGCCGTACGCGCCGTGGAGTACGGCGCGCTTCGTTACCTCATCAAGCCGGTCTCCACGGGGGAGCTGGAAGAGGTGGTGGCGCGAGCGGTGCGGCTGCACCAGATGGCGCGCATCAAGCGCGAGGCGCTGGAGATGTTCCGCCTCGACGGCAAGCATCTCGGCGATCGCGCCGGGCTGGAGGCCCGGTTCGCTTCGGCGCTCAGCTCACTCTGGATTGCCTATCAGCCGATCGTGTCGTGGTCGAAGCGCTCGACGTTCGCCCACGAGGCGCTGGTCCGCAACGAGGAACCGACGCTGCGCTCGCCGCCCGATCTGTTCGAGGCGGCGGAGCGGCTGGGGCGGCTCGAGGAGCTCGGGCGCACGGTGCGCGATCGGGTCGCCCAGACCCTGGACGCGAACCCCGTCGACGGTCTGCTCTTCATCAACCTGCACGCCATGGAGCTGGCCGACGACCGGCTGATCGCCTCCGACGCGCCCCTCTCGCGCCACGCCGAGCGTGTCGTTCTGGAGGTCACCGAACGGGCGCCGCTGGAGCAGATCCGCGACGCCACCAGCCGGGTGGCCCAGCTGCGCTCCCTCGGCTACCGGATCGCCGTCGACGATCTGGGCGCCGGTTACGCCGGCCTGACCAGCTTCGCCCACCTCGAGCCAGACGTGGTCAAGGTCGATATGTCGTTGATTCGCGGGATCGACAGGTCGTCGATGAAGCAGAAGCTCCTGGGATCGATCGTTGGACTCTGCCGCGATCTCGGCATCGAGATCATCGCGGAAGGGGTCGAGACGCCAGCCGAGCGCGATGCCCTGGTCCGCGTCGGTGGCGACCTCTGCCAGGGCTACCTCTTCGCCCGCCCGGAAAAGCCTTGGGCCGCCATTGACTTCAGTAAGTAAGTAGTCGGGTGATCGCGTGGACGTAGCTCGGCTTTGCCGAGCGGAGTCCGTCGCGGGAGGGTATGGGAACCCTTTGAGGGTTCCCATATATAATTGTCCCGTGAACGTAGAGCTCACCAAGGAGTACCGCTTCGAGGCGGCGCATTACCTGCCGTGTGTCCCCCCGGGGCATAAGTGCGCGCGCGTGCACGGTCACAGCTACAAGATCGAGATCGCCATCGCGGGGCCGGTGAACCCGGAGACGGGTTGGCTGCTCGACTTTGGCGTCATCGATGACGCCTGGGCGGCGCTGTTCGCGCGCTTCGATCACCAGAACCTGAACGAGGTGGCGGGGCTCGAGAATTCGACCTGCGAGAACATCGCCATCTACGTGTGGCGCGATCTCCGGGCGCAGATCAAGGAGCTCTCGGCGGTAACGGTCTGGGAGACGTACGACAGCAAGTGCACCTACCGGGGTGGCTGAGCGCGGCGTGCAAATGTGGCAAGTCTGGAAAGTCTGGAAAGTCTGCAAATGACAGGCGGCGTGGCGCGGTTTCTCACGTTGAACCTCTGGGGCGAAAACGGACCCTGGGAGGCGCGGATCGCGCTCATCAACAAACGCCTCGACGCGCTCGCGCCCGACGTCATTGGGCTGCAGGAGGTGCGCGAGGTGCCGGGGCGGGTGCCGAACCAGGCGGCGCTGCTGGCAGGCGCGCGCGGCTGGCATCACGCCTTCGCGCCGACCTCCGGGTGGGGAGGCGGCCACGAGGGGCTGGCGATCGTCTCGCGTTTCCCGATCGGCGCCCAGGAGTTCCGCCCGCTGCCGCACAGCACGGAGGCGGAGGGGCGCGGCATCCTGTCGGCGCGGCTCGACGGTGAGGCCGGGGGGCTTTGGGTCCACACCACCCATCTTTCGTACCGCGAGCAGGAAGGCCTCTGGCGCGAGGCGCAGGTGCAGTTCGTCGACGAGGTGCTGACCAGGCACGACAACGGCAACCCGCGGATCGTCATGGGCGACTTCAACACCACCCCGGAGAGCGACGAGCTGCGCTGGCTCTGCGGGCAGCACACCCTCGGGGGCCGCCGTGTCGCCTATCAAGACGCCTGGGCCGCCGTCCGCCAGGATCACCCCGGATATACCTGGACCCGCGCCAACGACTATACGGAGAAGATGCACTGGCTCCGACGCGATCGCCGGCTCGACTACATCTTCGTGACGCCCGTGCGGCGCGATCACCGGGCCACCGTCCGCGCCGCCGCGCTGGCCTTCGAAGAGCCGGAGGTGCGCCCCGACGGCGAGCGAATCTTTGCCTCCGACCACTTCGGTGTCACCGCCGACCTGCAGCTTCTGGCAGAGTCGTAGCGGATGTTCCGCCTGGCGCACGTCACCGATCCTCACTTCCGCGGCGCGCGCGGAGGGGAGGGGGTGCATGCGGGCGACCTCTTCGGCAAGCGCGCTGTCGGCTACGTGAACCTGGTGGTGAACCGGGTTCGCAAGCACAAGATGGAACTGCTGGAGGACATGCGCCTCGACCTGCGCGCGCAGGCGCCCGATCACCTGGCGGTGACCGGCGATCTGTCGAACATCGCGGTCACCTCCGAATGGCGGTCGGCGCTGGCCTGGCTGGATCTGTCGGGCGTGGCGCCCGACGCCATCTCGGTCATCCCGGGAAACCACGACGCCTACGTGCCCGAGGTGCTGGCCACGCGCGAGTTCGAGCGGCTGTTCGCCCCGTATCAGACCAGCGATCTCGATCGCCAAGGGGATGCCGAGAGCGCCTACTACCCGTTCGTACAGATCCGCGAGCCGCTGGCGCTGATCGGCGTCTCGAGTGCCGTCGCCACCGGCGATCTCGGCGCCTGGGGAGAGATCGGCAAGGCGCAGCTCGCGCGCCTGGAGGCGATCTTGAAGGCGCCCGAGCTCGCGGCGCTGACACGCGTCGTGCTCGTGCATCACCCGCCGGTCGTTCACAAAGAGGGCGAGAACCGCAACCTGCGCGACCGCGACGCCTTCGCGCAGGTTATCGCGCGCGCCGGCGCCGATCTGGTCCTGCACGGTCACGATCACGAGGACCAACACGCGGAGCTGCCGGGACCTGACGGCCGTGCGATCCCCGTCATCGGCGCAGGATCGGCGTCATACACCGGTGGGCCGGAGCGCAGGGCCCGCTATAGCGTCTACGAGTTCGAGGGCCGGTCGATCACCTGGGTGAGCCGCGTCCACGACGAGGAGACCAGCTTCTTCCGCGAGGCCCGCCGCGAGACACTCGCCCGGTAGCAGGGCGGCGGCGTCGCGTCATTTCTCCCCGCCGCTTCGCGTCTCCGCCGTTCGGGCTCGTGTTGACCCGCTTTGCGCTGGAGCTCGCGGGCAGCGGACGGGGACTTGCCTGTCGCGAAACCGTCGCTTTGCAGCTACCGAGTTTTCGCGAGTCGGAAACGACGCGTTGACCAAATTTCTGTGATCCTAGGCGGTAGAGTGCAAGCACGCGGTCGAAATGAGGGGCGAGAGGGGGGCGGTGCTATCGCTGTCGCGCCGCCCGTGCGGGGATTCTCGGCGCAGCTGCGCGGCGCGAGTCTCTGGGACTTGATCCAGATGGAATGCCTGTCGCGCTCGCATCGGGTGGTCCAGGTGGTCGGTGAGGGGGGCGTCGGCTACCTCTATTTCGATCGCGGACGGATCGTGCACGCGACCACCGCGCAACGGACGGGGGAAGCCGCGGCGCTCGAAATCCTCGACTGGACCAACGGATCTTTCCAGAGCTGTGAGCGTGGTTGGCCCGCACAGGCGACCATCCGCACCTCGCACGAGGGTCTCATCTTGCAGGCCGCCCAACTGCGCGACGAAAGGAGCGCATCGAATTTGGTGGCGTTCCCGGCGCGTGGCGCCGCGGGGGACGATGTCGACCGATACGAAGAGCTGGAGCTGACTGAGCTCGACGAAACAGAAGAGGAGAGAGCGGCCGGCGCACAGGCAGCGAGAGAGGAAGGAGCAGCCGAGATGAGAAGCCCTGGGAGCGATGAAGCGGCGCTGACGCCCAAGCCCGTGGCGAACGCAGCGAACGGGGCGAACAACGGTCGTACCGAGCTGGGTCCGGTGGGTGACTTCGCGGTCATGATGCGCCTCGGGCCCAACGGTGCGGTGGTGAGCAACCGGGGCGGCAACGAGGAGATGGCCGAGACCGTCGCCTATTCGCACCGGCTCCTGCAGTTGACCGGAGAGCTGCTGGGATTCGAGAAGTTCTCGGCCGTCGAATGTGGCTTCGTCGACGGGCGCTGCATCGTCTTCTCCGACGGCGACGAGGTCGTCACCTTGCGCCCCCGTCCGGAGGTGAACCTGCAAGCTCTTCGCGAAAGGCTGGGGCTTTGACCGGGCAGGAGGCCGCGATCCTCGGTGAAGGGGTGCGAACCAGCCTGGCCACGCTCACGGATGTGACCGGCATTGCCGGCAGCTTCGTCTGCACGACGAGCGGCCGCCTGATCGCGCGGGAGATCCCGGCGCTGTTCGAGGACGCCGTTCTTGCCGAGGCCGGGAGTCGCCTCTTGCGGATCGGAGAGACCTTTGCCTCGAGCGGCGACACGCTGGAGTTCGCGGTGGTTCGCTATGGAGAAAACCGCCTCTACCTGAAGGCGGTCCCCGGAGGGATGCTCTGCATCGTCGTCGCCGGAGAGGTCAACATGCCGGCGCTCCGCATGGCGGCCAATCTCGTCGGGCGGCGGATCGCCCCCGCGGTGGCACGGGCTCAAAGCGAGCTTCCGCCGCCGGCCTTCGATGCTCCACCCCAACGTCTGCCGGCTATGGCTTTTTCCGCACCGCCCGGCGTTCCGAGCGCCACGCCGGCGTCGAACCTGGCGCCCGGGCGCCGGTTCCGCGGGCGGTCGGTCGACTAGCCAGTTTGAGCTTCGGGTCGGCTAATCGCCGGGACGGTCTTTGACGATCGCCAACCCGGCGCTGGCGTCGCGCGACTCGCGTGTCTCGAGAGTCGCTGGGCCCGACTCGTCGATCGGCACGGGAGCGGGCATCAGATCGGCGATGGTCAGCCCGGCGATCCGGCGCTTGCGCTCCTCGTCGAGCTCGACCACCAGATCCCGCAGCATCGGCGACGTCGTCCCGTGCGCGATCTCGACATCGGTCGAGCGGAACGTCGACAGCACCTCCTCGAGACGGATCGTCGACGCGGAGCGCCCCGGGACGTAACCGTTGAGATCGCCGCGGACCTCGGCGATGAGGCCGCGCGCCTTCAGCCGCGCGACGATCCGTTCGATGTTGTGCGGGGTCAGCCCGAACTCGGTCACCAGGCGTTCCTTGGGGTGACCCGCGCCGCCCGCCTCGTGGGTCGCCGCAACGACCGCCAGGATCTGGGCCGCGACCAGCCCGTTGATCGGCTCGTCGTCGCGCTGCCGCCGGTCCTCCGCCTCGAGGAGCCGGAGATTCTGCAGCGCGTGCGTGATCTCCGCGCCCAGCAGCACCAGCACCCAGGCGGCATAGATCCAGACCAACACCAGCGGCACCAGGCCGAGCGGCCCGTACACGCTGGCGTAGCTCTTGAGCATGATCTGCTCGGCGAAGCGGACGAAGACGTACTTGGTCGCCTCGAGCAGCCAGGCCGTCGCCAGCGCCCCCGCCGTGGCAGCCGACCAATCGACGTTGGTGCGCGGCAGCAGCTTGTTCATCAGGATCAGGCCCAGAAGCTCGATCATGAACGGCGCGAAAAACCGCGTCATCGTGCCCGACTCGATGAGGCGCCCCGACCAGTAGAGCGAGAAGCCCGCCAGCGTCGGCAACAGGGTGACCATCGCGTAGAAGGTCAGGAACTTGCCGATCAGCGTCCGGCGCTGCCCGACGCGCCAGATGTCGTTGAAGATCCGCTCGACGTAGCTGTAGAGCGAGTAGCAGGTGACGATGGTGAATATGAGGCCGCCGCCGCCGAGCGCTCCGATGCTGACCTTGCCGGCGAAGGACTGGATCCGCTCGGTCACGTCGGACATGCGCGGGAAGACATGGTCGGAAAAGAACTGCAGGAGGCGCGACTCGGCGTCGAGCGAGCCGACACCCCGCAGGATCGAGAACGCGATCGCCGTGACCGGTACCAGCGAGAGCGCAGTCTGAAACGCCAGCGCCGCCGCCTGCTGCGGGCACTTGTCGCGGGCCCACTGCGCCAGGATCCGGATCGACAGCCGGTAGACGAAGATCGCCGCCCGCGCCCGGCGAGAGAGGCGCATGGTGGCCGCGGCGGTGTAGGGGTTCGTCTCCAGGAAGACCCGGAGCTGCTTGAACGTCCGCCGCATCCCTCGGATCAGTAGAAACCCTGGCAGGGCATCCCGGCAAGGGAAGTTCCGCGGGAGGGATCCACTTTCGGTCGAGACTCAGCGCAGCGCGGCCAAGATCGCGTCGAAGGCGAGCCGCGTCCGGATCATGTCGCGGTGGCGGGTGACCGGAATCTTGACCACTTCGGGCTCGGCCCCGGCCCAGGCGTGCGCCGCCTCGATGGCGATGGTGCCGTCGCCGTCCGTCACCGCCGACTGGGACAGCCCGGCGAGCCGACCCTCGCCGGGGAGGCGGGCGCGCCCCTTTTCGACGACGATCCGAACCTGCGTCGGCAGGCCGGTGCCGCAGATGCAGACCAGCCGGCGCGGCGCCGAGGCTCCGTCGAGCACCCGGTAGAGCTCGCGGACGCTCGCCAATCGCTTCCTCACCACGTCGGTCCAGACCGGATCGTCGGGATGGCGGCGGAACACCGACATGCGGAGGCGGCGCCAGGTCTCGACGTCGTAGAGGTCATAGCCGGCGTCGTCGGGCAAGAACTGCGCGCTCGCCGGCTCGGGGATCGAATCGAGCCCGCCCGGGCAGGACATGAACTCCTCGGGCGTGACCCGCCTGCCGAGCGGCGCGAACCGAAACCCGGCGTCGAGGCAGGCGACCGTTTCAACGGTGCCGGCATGCGCGCCGCCCGAGGTGACCACCCGATCGACCGGCAACGTCCGATCGGCCGCGTACGCCGCGCGGACGATCGGACCGCCGTTCGAGAGCCCGAGAATGTCGATCTCGTCCCCGCAGGCGGCCGCGAGGCGCCGCACCTCGGTCGCCAGCGTGACGCCCAGCTCGACCACGGGCCGCCGCCAGTCGTACGCGAAGTAGTGGAGCGTCTCGCCGTGCCGATACCCACCGGCACACAGTGCCCGCTCGAGGGCGCCGACCAGATCGTACTTGAAGCCGAACAGCAGCGGGAGGCCGTGGAGGATCTTCTTCGGCCTTCCCCGCAGCCCCTCCAACGTCCCGATCGGGGGTCCGCCGTAGAGCTGACGGAACTGCCCCCAGATGTAGCCGAGCTCATCGTCGTAGATCTCGGTGCAGAACAGCCCCGGGACCACCAGCAGCGGGCGCAAGGTCGTAACACGGTAGCAGAGCCGGGCCCCGGGCTGGAATTCTTCGCTGCCAGTGGCAAGGAATTGGGCGACTATTGTGTCCACGAGAGGCGGATGCACTCAGTCGACAAGGCCAATGACACAGAGCCAGAGGAGTCTCCGACCGGCAACGCTCAGCGAAGCCACGCGCTGTTGTTGGTCTCGTCGTTCGGCGGCCGGCGCGAGATCCGCTTGCCGCTCGCTGGCGCGCTGACCATCGGCCGCGGGACAGCGACGTCGGGCGCGCCACTTTTCGATGACCGGCTGCTCTCGCGCGAGCACTTCCGGATCGCACGCACCTCCCGCGGCTACGAGATCGAAGATCTGGGGAGCAGGAACGGGACGTTTCTGGACGGCCCCAGGCTCGAGCAGCCGACGCGTCTCTCCGACGGAGCCCTCGTTCTGTTCGGAAACCATGTCGGAGTCTTCCGGCTGGCCTCCGACGCCGAGCTGGAGGCCCTGCAGCAAGACGCCGCGGCGCCGTTCGGTCCAGTGCCGACCTTCTCACCGGCGCTGGCCTTGACCTATGCGCGGCTGCGCAAGCTCGCCCGCACCGACGCCGAGCTCCTGCTGGTCGGCGAAACCGGGGTCGGTAAGGAGATCTGCGCGCGGGCCGTCCACCGGGCCTCCGGGCGGAAGGGGCGGTTCGTGGCGATCAACTGCGCTGCGTTGCCGGCGCCGCTGGTGGAGAGCGAGCTGTTCGGCTACCTGGCGGGGGCCCACTCGACCGCCACGGCGGCCAAACCGGGTCTGGTCGAGGCGGCCGAGGGGGGGACGCTGCTGCTGGACGAGCTCGGCGACATGGCCCCCGAGCTGCAGACGAAGATCTTCCGCTTCCTGCAGGACCGCACCTTCAGCCCGCTCGGCTCGACGAAGTTTCGCCGCATCGACGTCCGGGTGATCGCCGCGACCGCGCGCCAGGCGATTGGCGCGGGGGCGGGCGCGCTGCGGGGGGATCTGGTGGCGCGGCTGGGGGCCGAGCCGGTCGCCATTTCGCCGCTGCGCAGACGCCCGGAGGAGATCTTGTCCCTGGTGGCGCACTTCGCCGAAGGGACCGTGCGCGAGATCGAGCCTGCCGCGGTGCGGGCGATGTGCCTTTACGGCTGGCCTCTCAATGTCCGCGAGCTGGAGAAGACCATCGCCAACGCGCTCGCGCTGACCGCCGGCGTCCGCCTGCGCCTCGAGCTCCTGCCGGCCGCCATCCGGGGCGCGCTCCAGCGAGGCGCCCCCATCGAAGCCCGACGCCGCGACCCTCGCCCGGCCCCCGACTGCAATGAGCTGGAGCAGCTGCTGAAGCAACACGACGGCAACGTCGCCAGCGTGGCGCGGGCGCTCGATCGCAAGTGGAACGTGGTCTGGCGGTGGGTCGTGAAATACAAGCTGCGGCGGGAGAAGGATCGTGGGTGACGACGAGAACGACCAGGCGTCAGCCCACAAGCGAACCGATCTAGAACGACCGTTCCAGGCGTCGGAGTCTCCCGCTGTCCCGCTGCGGTCGGGAACGGTTCTCGCGGGGCGCTACGAGATCGGCAAGGCCATCGGGCAGGGGGGCATGGGGTTGGTGGTCCAGGCCTTCGACAGAACGCTCGGCGTCGAGGTCGCGATCAAGATCGTCCGTTCGGAGTACGCCGGCGAGCGTGAGTGGAGCGAACGGCTGGCGCGCGAGGTGAAGCTGGCGCGGCAGATCCAGCACCCGAACGTCTGCCGCGTCTTCGACTACGCGCAGGCGGATGGGAGAGCCTTCCTGATCATGGAGCTGGCGACGGGTGGCACGCTTCGCGACGAGCTCGGCGCCGGCAAGACCGCCGCGCGGCCGCTGGCGGCGCGAATCGCCGATGCGCGCGCGATCGCCGTCGGTCTCGGGGCGATCCACGCGGCCGGGATCGTCCACCGGGACATCTCCCCCCAGAACGCGCTGCGGATGCGCGACGGGCGTCTGGTCCTGTCGGACTTCGGCCTGGCCACCGATTCGTTCGACGGTACGACGAGCGTCCGGGGCGGCACCGTCGCGTACATGGCGCCCGAGGTCGCGCGGGGCGGTCGCGCCAACTTCGCGGCGGACCTCTGGGCGCTGGGCGCGGTCATTCACGAGACGGTCTTCGGACAGCGCCTGCAGTGGGACCCGGAGAGCGGCGAGATGCGCAGCTCCGTTACCCGCCAGCGGCGGCTGACCCGCACGGAGCGGAGCGTCCTCGATCTCTGCCACGCCTGCCTGGTGCCGAATCCGGCGCGCCGGCCGCGCGACGCCGGCGAGATCGCGGCGCGCCTCAGCGAGCAAGGACTGACACGGTCGGCCGGCCGCCGGTGGGGCCGCCAGGCAGCGACGGTGGCGGGGGCGGCGGTGGTGATCGCCGCCGTCGTCGTCGGTGGGCAGCGGATCTGGACGGCGCGAAAGCGCGCCCCGCAGGCGGCGGCTACGGCGGCCGCCATCGATCCCCTCATGATCGTCCCCACCGGCGAGCCGGACGACTGGACGGACAAGTCGCAGATCTTGGCCGAAGTTCCCGGGCGGATCCGCTGCCTGGTGCCGCTCCCCGATCGCCATACTGTTCGCTTCGTTTGGGGCTACCCGCCGCACGCGGAGGACGTCGACACCCGCACCGGCAAGCGCACCCCCTCGCCATTGGTCCCCGACGCCTACGCCGAAGGGTGCCCGGATCTGTCGCGCGACGGCAAGCGCCTCGTCTACGCCGGCCACACCGCCGACGACCGCGCATATGCGTTCGTCTCCACGCACCCCGACGGCCGCTACGCGGTCCCGGAGGTGCCGATCGCCGAGCCCTCGATGTCCTCGGATCCAGTGTGGCTTCCGGATAGCGAAACCTTTACGTACGACATTGACGACGCACACGTTGCTGTGTTTTCCGTAGCGACGAAACGCAGCGAGGTCGTGCCCGCGACGAACGCACCGGTATTTACCACCTTTCATGCGGTCGTTGGCGATCGGATCTTTGTTGGCTCCGTCCTCGAGACGCTTGAGATGGACATCGGCGAATTCTCACTTCCACGCCTGACGCAGACGGCTCATTTCCATTTGCCGTCGCATGTGTTGGATGTGACGTCTCCCGGTCGGAGGGAATACTATGGCTCAGCGATATATGGCGACGAACGGGTCATTCTTCAGATCGAGCCTTTGAGGAATCGAGGCCGTTTCGTCGGGAAGGTTCGCGGCCAGTCGTTGCGAACTCCGGTGTTCGTTGAACCGGGCGTTGCCTTTCTCAGTAACGTGAGAAACGAAAGCTTGATCTTCCGCCTCGGAACAACAGACGCCCGTGTGCCGGTTGCCAGCGAGATAGGTTGGGCGTCCCGATGCGGCGACAGGACCATTGCCACGGCGGAGAAGAACGGAGAGGACAGGACGGTGTGGCTCGACTCGAGAGGCAGGATCGACGACTCGTTTGCCGACGGCGACGGGTCCGTGACGCCGACGTGCTCGTCCGACGGTCAGTTGATATTCTTGGCGACCATGGGCCCCAAGCCGGAGGTGCGGCGTTGCGACCGCGCAGGTTGCCGCCGAATATTCGAGGGAAACTCGGAATCGCTGGCGTTGTCTCCGGACGACCGGCGCTTGGCGTTCCTGGCGTCCGACAATCGGGGGCACGTCATTCGCTGGATAGGGTCCGACGGTCTCGGTGGCGGTCGCGCGATCGCTGAAGTTGGCACCGGGTGTACGCCGACCTGGGCGAACGAGAGAGACCTTTGGGTCGCTGTGCGAAAGGGACCCAAGGTGATCTGGACGGAGTTCGACACGGACTCGGCAATTCCGACGGGCCGCACATCACCGGGAACCCGCGACTGCACGGATGGGGTCGATGATCCGGCGTCGCCCAACAAGCCAGCCACGAGAATCGAGTCGACCTTCCGAACGCAGCTTCGTTTCCTGTCGGAAAAATATCTTCCGGCCCGATAGTTGAGTCGATAGGCTGTCGCGCAGCATCATATGAGCGACTCAGGACCCGGCTCTAAGGACAGCGTCACCGAGGTGGCGGAGGAGTCCTTCGTCCGCGAGCGCCCGCCCGACATCGAGCGAGGGACGG
>Ga0209890_10000917_pt1 | contig 13675 bp, 15 predicted proteins | sample OrgsoiDNA2013049_FD_185799 | JGI IMG/M metagenome (GOLD analysis project Ga0209890, IMG submission 185799) | Permafrost soil microbial communities from the Arctic, to analyse light accelerated degradation of dissolved organic matter (DOM) -... | ecosystem: Environmental > Terrestrial > Soil >...
CTCATCCTCTACTTGCTGCAGAAAATCCCGCAACCAGTCGACGACTGCGATCCAAGGATTTGTTCCAGGGATTTGGTTGTTGGCAAGGGTGTTAACTGCGTTCGATTGAAGTTCAAGGAGCGGATCGCCGCATACAAGGTCGATGTTAGTCGGGACGCCCTTGTTGTAGGAATTGGGTTTGGTGATGAAATCGCGGGCATCGAACGTTGGTGGCGAGTACGGCGACGGCAATCGAAGCTGGAAGTATCCACCAAGGCTACACCGGGGCATGAGGCCTTGCCTTTCAAGTAGCTTCTCGCTCCCCTTGTTATTCAACCCCCCAAGCATCAGTTCGGATAGATTGGCCTGCGGGCAGACATCGATTGCCAGCACTCGCTTGCTCGGGTGTTTCTCGGCATACAAAACGATCGACTGGAAAGCCAGACTAGTCTTGCCGGTACCACCCTTGTTATTCCAGAAAGCGTACTTAATCTTCACGCACCACCTCACTTGTCAACAGGACAGCAGTCGGTCCGTAACGGACAGTATGAAGTCCCTTTCAGCCATTGTAAAGGCTTTTCTGGACTGTTTTCGTCGGTCAGAAGGGAGTCGCGAGCAGCGCAACGCTGGCGCGCTATCGCGACGCCTGGGACCACGCCGCCGGTCGCACGCCACACGGCAGGCCGATCGAGCTGTCGCCCGACGATCTCGCCTTGAGCATAGCCGAGAATTCGGCAACGCCCCGGCACGGAATGCAGCGGCACGCCGCGCGTCCGCTTCTGGCCCCGAACGGGGACATAGAGACGACCCGGGATGCACGTGGAAAGCCCGACTGCGACGTTTGACAACCGCATACCGTGCGACGAGGTGGTGGCCGCGGCTAGGTTCAGAGGATCACATAATCAGCAAGCTATGCGTGCCGGCCGCGACAACCTCGAGCGCGCGCTTGGCGAGCGCGTGGCCGCGAACCTCGCAGAGATCGGCAAATTCGGGGGCTGACGCCGTAACGTCCGCGATGCAACGCGGCAGCAGCTCGCGACCCGCGAGATGCGCGCACACCGCGAGAAGAGTGGGCGCCGGATGCACGATGGCATCGCGCACTAGCGCCGCTTCGCGCGCGCTGGCCACGGGCAGGACGAATGCGCGTCCTTGCCGGTGCGCTTTGAGCGTCATCGCCAGCGCGCCGCGGATCGGCCGCAACTCGCCGGTCAACGCAAGTTCGCCGGCGAATTCGTGCGTCGCAAACGCAGTGGCCGGAACCTGTCCCGTCGCTGCCAGGATACCGAGGGCGATCGGAAGATCGAAGCGGCCGGACTCCTTGGGCAAGTCGGCAGGAGCAAGGTTGACGGTGATCCTGCGCGCGGGAAATTCGAACTGCGCGTTTTGCAGTGCGGCACGCACGCGGTCTCGGCTCTCCTTGACCTCGGTCTCCGGAAGACCGACGAGATTGAACGCGGCAAACCCCCGGCCAGATGCACCTCGACCGTGACTGTCGGCGCATCGAAACCCGATAAGGCGCGTGAATGCAAAACGGCGACTGGCATGTTGGCGGTACAGGAAAAGCGCCGCTGCCAGTATGTCGGATCGCGCCGAGTTACGATCTCGGCCGGATGGATGAGCCACGAGACGCAGACACCGCCCGTGCCGCTGTCGCGGTGGGATCGCTGTCGGCGCGAGACTGCTACTGCGTCTTGGGATCGCGCACAGTCAGTCGCGCTTCGAGCTCGTCGACGTGGCTCGTCAAGGCCTCGAGCTTTTCGCGCGTCCGCAGCAACACTTGCGCCTGCACGTCGAACTCGGCCCGCGTCACGAGGTCCAGCCTGCCCAAGGCGCTGCTCAGCAAGGCGCGGACGTTCTTGTCGACGTCGCGCGCGGGGCTGGAGGCGATCGCATCGCTGATGCGGGCCCCGATCTCTTCGACTATCTTCGCGCTGGTCATTGCGGCTTGATCGCAAACGGATAACGAAGTCTATCAAACCTTCGGCCGCGCCTTGCCGACTGCCTCACGACAGCGCGTTTTCTATCGCCCCAATGCTGGGCGAGCCTTCAAACATTTGCACAAAATCGGTGCTCGACCTAGGTGCGCTGCAGCACCAGCGCGTGGTGTAATTGTATATAAACGATTGAATAATAACATGTTTTTTATCTGGCATGCCTTGTGCTGACAATCCTTTGCTTAGCCACGAATTCATCCAGCCAAAGGAAAAGCCATGTCAATCAGAAAGCGCATCGCTTCCATCGTCGCTGCCGCAGCGGCATCTGTCGTCGTGACGACTGCGATAGCTCAAACCGCCGCACCGGCCGCCGCACCGGCCGCCGCACCGGCGGCTGATGCAAAACCCGCGGACCCCTACACGCTCACCGCCAACGTAGGCATCTTCAGTCAATACATATTCCGCGGCCTGACCCAGACCGACGCGAAACCCGCGTTCCAGGGCGGCTTCGACTTCGCGCACGAGAGCGGCTTCTACCTCGGCACCTGGGGTTCGAACATCAGCTGGCTGGAAGATTCGGGCGCGTGCAGCGGATGCAGCCTCGAGTGGGACATGTATGGCGGCTGGAAGCATGCATTCAACGACGATTGGGGCATGGACGTCGGGGTTCTTTTCTACTACTACCCGGGAAGCTATAACCCCGGCTTCACAAGGGCGAACACGACGGAGCTGTACATCGCCGGCAACTGGAAGTGGGTGTCGCTCAAATTCTCCGACAGTCTGGGTAACACGTTCGGCGTCCCCAATTCGCACAACGCCTGGTACCTCGACTTGACCGGGAACTATCCGATCAACGATCAGTGGACCATCCTCGCGCACGTCGGACGCCAGGAGTACCACGGCAGCACCAACGGCTTCAGCAACAGCCAGCTCAACTACACCGACTGGAAGCTGGGCGCGAGCTACACGGTAAACAACTACACCTTCGGCGCGTACTGGACCGATACCAACAACAACGCCAACGTGTACACGATCGACGGCAAGAACATCGGCAGGTCGACAGGAACGGCTTACGTTCAGAAAACGTTCTGATACTTGCCTGTCCCGTTTAGCAAGGGTTGGCATCATCTTTCGAGGGGCGAAAAATGAAATTGGTCACCGCAATCATCAAGCCGTTCAAGCTGGACGAGGTCCGCGAGGCCCTGTCGGCGATCGGTGTTCAAGGAATCACCGTGACGGAAGTCAAGGGCTTCGGACGACAAAAGGGGCACACCGAGTTGTATCGGGGTGCCGAATACGTCGTGGATTTCCTGCCGAAGGTAAAGATCGAGGCCGCGATCAAGAGCGAAATGCTCGACCGCGTCATCGAAGCGATCGAAAAGGCAGCGAACACCGGAAAAATCGGCGACGGCAAGGTTTTCGTCTTCGAGCTCGAACAAGTCGTGCGCATTCGGACCGGTGAGACCGGCGCCGACGCGCTTTAAGGGGAACACCATGAAGCGATTCTTTGCGTTGATCGCGCTTGTCGGCGCGTTCGGCATCTGCACTGTGGCCGTAGCGGACGACAAGACGGCGCCACCCCCGATGGATGCCAGCAAGGCGGCGGCGCCAGCAGCAACTCCTGCCGCCGCGCCAGCAGCCGCCCCCGCGGCAACGGCCCCGGCGGCAGCTCCGGCCGCCGCCGGGGCGCCCGCAGCGGCCGGTGACGCGAAACCCCCGGAAGCCGCGCCCGCGCCGACGGCGCCGTTCCTGGTCGCTGCTGACAAGATCAGCGGCGGCGACACGGCGTGGATGCTGACGTCGACCGCGCTCGTGCTGATGATGACGATCCCGGGTCTCGCGCTGTTCTACGCCGGCATGGTGCGCAAGAAGAACATTCTGGCGACATTGATGCAGAGCTTTGCGGTCACGTGTCTGGTGACCGTGCTTTGGGTCATCATCGGGTATTCGCTGGCCTTCATGCCGGGCGGCTCGTTCATCGGCAGTCTCGATCGGCTGTTCCTCAACGGCATGCTGTTCCAGAAAGAGGCCGGCAAGCTGACGGTATCGCATCTGGCAACGACGATTCCGGAATCGGTGTACATGATGTTCCAGATGACGTTCGCGATCATCACGCCGGCACTGATCTGCGGCGGCTTTGCGGACCGCATGAAGTTCTCGGCCATGCTCTGGTTCATGGGGCTCTGGTCGGTCGTCGTCTACGCGCCGATCGCGCATATGATGTGGGAGCCTTCGGGCTACTGGGCAACCGCCGGCGTGCTCGACTTCGCGGGCGGCACCGTCGTTCACATCAACGCCGGTATTGCAGCGCTGGTGTGCGCACTGATGCTCGGCAAGCGCCTCGGCTACGGCAAGGAAGCGATGATGCCGTCCAACCTGACGTTGACGATTATCGGCGCTTCGCTGCTGTGGGTGGGCTGGTTCGGCTTCAATGCAGGCTCGGCAACCGCCGCTGACGGGCGCGCCGGCATGGCCATGGTGGTGACGCAGGTTGCAACCGCTGTCGCCGCGCTTGCGTGGATGATCACCGAGTGGATGGCCAAGGGCAAACCGTCGGTTCTGGGCATCGCGTCGGGCGCCGTCGCCGGGTTGGTGGCCATCACGCCGGCCTCCGGCTTTGTCGGCCTGACAGGTTCCTTCATCATCGGCATCGCCGCGGGTGTGCTCTGTTTCTTCGCCGCCACCACCGTGAAAAAAGCGTTCGGCTATGACGATTCGCTCGACGCCTTCGGCGTTCACTGCATCGGCGGTATCGTGGGAGCGTTGCTGACCGGCGTGCTGAACGTTAAGGAGATCAGCGGTGCCGATGCCAGCATGTACGCACAAGGCGGCGCGGTCCTGACGACCCTGGTCTACAGTGGCGGCATGAGCTTCATCATCCTGAAGATTCTCGATATGGTCATCGGCCTGCGCGTCTCCGAGGAAGAGGAGCGCGAGGGTCTTGACGTAAGTCTCCACGGCGAGCGTGTGGAGTAGGCCGCGCAAGCGAAGTTTGGTCTAGTTTCTCCTCAGTGGCTTTCGGGGCGCCCCAAGCGCCCCGTTTTTTTGCTACTCCTTCCCCCTAGAGGGGAGAAGGTTGGGATGGGGGTGGTGAACCGCGGCTCGCTATCGTTTCGTCTTTTTCTTCGCGCGCGGATGCGCGCGGTCATAGGTTTTCGCCAACGCCTGGAAATCGAGGTGCGTGTAGATCTGCGTGCTGGCGATGCTGGCGTGGCCCAGCAACTCCTGCACCGCGCGCAGGTCGCCCGAAGACTGCAGCACGTGCGACGCAAACGAGTGGCGCAGCATGTGCGGATGCACGTGCCGGGACAGCCCGCGCTTGATGGCCCACGCCGCCAGGCGCTGCTGGATGGCGCGTGACGTCAGCCGTCGGCCGGTGCGACTCAGAAACAGGGCGGGCTGGTCGCCTCGAGATAGTGCAAGGCGCCGCGTCAGCCACTTGCGCAGCGCCTCTCGCGCGGGCGCGCCGACCGGTACGACGCGTTCCTTGGCGCCTTTGCCCCACACGCGCACTTCGCCGGCGGCCAGATCGAGCGCCGCAACGTCGAGCCCCGCAAGTTCGGAGACGCGCAGTCCCGACGAATACGCGAGCTCAAACAGTGCGCGATCACGCACGGTCAACGCGTCATCTCCTTCGATCGCCACCAGCTGCACGGCTTCGTCGGGCGATAGCGCGGACGGCAGGCGCCGCCGCGATTTCGGCGCCCGCAGTCCGGCGCAAGGATTGTCCTTGAGCGCAGGATCGCGGTCGATCGCGAATCGGTAGAATGCACGCCACGCGGATAATATGCGCGCCAGGCTGCTTCCGGAAAGGCCGCGGGCGTGCAGCGTCGCCAGATAGCGGCGGATCTCGCGCGATGAGAGTCCTGCGAGCGCGGCATCGCCGGCAAGGGACTGCAACGCACTGATGTCGCGCAAATACGCTTCACACGTATGCGCGGGCCGGGTGCTCAGATGCTCCTTCCAGGCCGCGAGTTGCGGGTCGTCTGCGCGCAAAGGCCCTGAGCGACCCTTCGTGCGCGGAGCGGTCATTACGTCTGCGGAAGAAAGCGCGCGGTGGCGACGCTTGCGAGTTCGGCGAGCCGGGTCAAATGCATGGTCCCCATGCCCGCGTAAAATCGCGCGGGGTCGTCGCTGGCGAGCGAAAGCAGCCCGAAGGTCTGATGGGTGCGCAGCGGCAGAAATGCGAACGACGCCAGCGCGGACGAGCCTTCGAACCAATCGCGCGCCTCGAACGGCGCCTGCGCGCCGCAGTACGGCGAGCCCAGCGTACTCGCGTACTCGCGCAGTTCCTGGCTGGTCGCCGCGAGTTCGGGCAAATAAGACTGCTCGGGAACCTTGCCCCAAAGCCGCAGCGCAACCTGGGGCACCTGGAAGTCATCCTTGAGGCTGTGATAGAGCACGCCCAATGTCGTCTCGAGATCCATGGCGGAAAACAGCGCGAGCGTCGATCGATGCAGCTTCTCGCTGATCGCATCGTTCTCGCCGCCGAACTGGATCAGTTCGCGCAGCTTCACTTCGATCTGGCCGTTCTTCTCGCGCAGCGTGACGATCTGCCGCTCCGCAATCGGGATCGCGTGGCCGCCATGCGGATGCGGTACGTAGATCTCGGCGAGAACGTCGGCGTATTCGCCGAAAAATTCGGGGTGCTGCTGCAGATACTCGGCAACCGCATTGGCTTCCATCAATTCTTCCTCGTCGTTCGCGTTTGTTCAGTCGGACAGGGACCACTCGCCTTCGAATACCGTTTCCGCCGGGCCCGTCATCATGACCGGTGTGCCCGCACCGGCCCACGATATCCCGAGCACGCCGCCGCGTGTTGCGACGCTGACCGGCGACGCGAGCAACCCTCGTCGAATTCCTGTCACGACCGCGGCGCATGCGCCGGTGCCGCATGCGAGGGTCTCGCCGGCGCCCCGCTCCCACACGCGCAAGCGAATGTTAGCGCGATCGATGACCTGCATGTAACCCGCGTTCACACCCTGTGGAAAACGTTCGTGGCGCTCGATTTGCGGTCCCTCGCTCAGAACTGGCGCGACATCGATGTCGGCGACCACCTGGACTGCGTGCGGGTTGCCCATGGAAACGGCGGTGATCGCCACGGTGCGGCCGCCTACGTCGAGCGCCTGCACCAGCGCGTCGCTGGCGCTGACGAACGGGATCTCGTCCGGCGCAAACCGGGGTGGGCCTATGTCGACCGTCACCTGGCCGTCCGCCTCGAGCACGGGTTCGATCACGCCGCCGCGGGTTTCAACCCGGATGGCACGTTTCGCCGTCAAGCCTTGCGCGCGGACGAAGTGCACGAAGCAGCGCGCGCCGTTACCGCACTGCTCGACCTCGCCGCCGTCGGCATTGAATATCCGGTAGCGAAAATCGACGTCCGGGCGCGTCGCCTTTTCCACGAGCAGGACCTGGTCGCAGCCCACCCCGAAGTGCCGATCGGCGATGCGCCGGATTTCCGCAGGTGCAAGCGCCACGCGCTCCCGCACGCCATCGAACACCACAAAATCGTTGCCGAGTCCCTGCATTTTCGTGAAGCGCAAGCGGGGGATCATTGCTGGCGCGGGCCGAATCCCCGGTCGAGGCGCACGACGGGGATGCGACCTTTGCGGACAAATGGCAACGCCGTCCCGTCGGTCAGCGTGATCGTCCCCGCGACGACGTAATCGACCGGCAATTGCGATCCGATCGTCATCAGCGCCGTCGCGACGGCCGTGACGTCGACCCGCCCGGACATTTCGACCTTGGCGTCACCTTGGGGCGGCAATGCATCCACGTGAACGCTGCGCCCGCTGACCGCGGACCGCCCGTCGATTTGAACGTCGAACTCGACCTTGTCGACGGGCAGCGCGTAGGGGTTGGGATTGTAGACGCGCAGGCCGATCGAAAGCTCCGCTTTCGCATCCACGATGCGCATGATGCGAAGCGACTCCAGCGTGACCTCGGGCGATGCGAATTGCTGCCCGAACGGAACACATGCCGCGACAAGGAGCGCCGCGGCGAACACTGCACGGCGTACGGTAGGCATGCGATTACCAATACTTTGGCGAATCATGCCGTCGCCGCGTTCGTACCGCAAGTATCGTACTCCGGGACCTGCTCACACATTGAAACGAAAGTGCATCACGTCGCCATCCTTGACTACGTAATCACGGCCTTCCAAGCGCATCTTACCGGCTTCCTTCGCGCCCTGCTCACCCTTGCAGACGATGAACTCGGCGAATGCGATCACCTCCGCGCGGATGAAGCCTTTCTCGAAATCGGTATGAATCGCGCTGGCGGCCTGCGGCGCGGTGCTGCCGTGCCGGATCGTCCATGCGCGCACTTCTTTCGGTCCGGCGGTGAAATACGTGTCGAGCCCGAGCAGCTTGTATCCTGCGTGAATGAGACGGTCGAGTCCCGCCTCGGACAATCCCATGTCGTCGAGAAAAATCTTTTTGTCTTCCGGAGCCAGATCCGCGATCTGCGACTCGACGGCCGCTGAAATGGCGACGACGGGAGCGCCCTCGTGCCGGGCGTATTCCTCGACTCGCGCGAGCAATGGATTGTTCGTGAAGCCATGCTCGGCAACATTCGCGACGTACATCGTCGGCTTCATCGTCAGCAGAAAAAGCGGCTTGAGGATCGCGCGCTCTTCCGGATAAAGATCGACCGAACGCGCAGGCTTTGCCTCGTTCAACGCCGGGCCGATCTTCTCGAGCACCGCGACCAGGCGTTGCGCTTCCTTGTCGCCGCCGGTTCGCGCGGCCTTGCTGTACTTCGCCATCTGCTTGTCGACCGTCGCGAGGTCCGCCAGCGCAAGCTCGGTGTTGATCGTCTCGATATCGGAGATCGGGTCGATTTTCCCCGAAACATGAACGACATTTCCGTCCTCGAAGCAGCGCACGACGTGCGCGATCGCATCGGTCTCGCGAATGGTCGCCAGGAACTGGTTGCCGAGTCCTTCGCCCTTGGATGCGCCGGCCACCAGGCCCGCGATGTCCACGAATTCGACAGCGGCCGGAAGCACGCGCTCCGGACGGGCGATCGCCGCCAGCGCCGCCAGCCGCGGGTCGGGCACTTCGACGATGCCGATGTTGGGTTCGATGGTGCAGAACGGATAGTTCTCGGCGGCAATGCCCGCCTTGGTCAACGCATTGAACAGCGTCGACTTGCCGACATTGGGAAGGCCGACGATGCCGCATTTGACGCTCATGGAGTGGCCTTTTCGATAGGAGGCTCGCCATCGGCGCGAGTGTGCAATTCGTGCATCGCGCGTTCCATCTCGCCCGCGGCGAGTCGAGGCCAGATCTGGAGCGCGCGAGTCAGCGCGTCGTCGATCGCGGATTGCTCCTCGGCCGCCGGTGGTCGCAGGACGTAGTCCGCGACTTCCTGCTCCGAGAGCGTGCCGTCGCGAGGATGGCCGATGCCGATGCGCAGCCGCCAGAACTCGCCGGTACCGATCGCAGCGGCAATGTCTTTGAGCCCGTTGTGGCCCGCAAAACCGCCGCCGTGCTTGAGCTTGACGCCGCCGGGTTTCAGGTCGAGCTCGTCGTGTACGACGAGTATTTCCGAGGCGGCGATTCGATAAAACCGCGTGAGCATACCCACCGCGAGCCCGCTCCTGTTCATGAACGTCTGCGGCACCGCGAGGCGCGGCTCGCCCTCAGTCACGAGCGCATGGAATTTCGCCTGCGCGCCAAAGCTTGCCGACAGTCGCCGCGCAAGCTGCTCTGCGAACCACGCGCCGGCGTTGTGTCGCGTTGCCGCGTATTCGCGCCCCGGATTGCCCAGTCCGACGATCAAGCGGAGTGGATTCGCCATGGTTTGCGCTGGACTGTTATGGGCCGCAACAAAAAGGCCCGCCGGCATCTTCGGGGCGGGCCCTTTTCGAAGGCGGCAGGCGGCACCGCCTACTTCTTGTCGTCCTTTTTGTCGTCCTTCTTGCCCGTCGACTTTTCGGCACCCTTGTCCGCGGCCTTGTCGCCAGGCTTGTCCGCGGGCTTGTCGCCTGGTTTGGCTTCCACGCCTTCGGCAACCACCTCGGTGGTCGCGGCTTCGGCCGCCGCCGCCACTTCCTCGACCTCGGCGATGACCCGCGGAATGATCGCCGTCGCGACCGCCGGGTCGGTCGTGCCGCGCGTCACGGCAGCCACGCCCGGGGGCAGCTTGAGAGCGGAAACGTGGATCGACTGCCCGACGGCGAGCGTCGACAAGTCGACCTCGATGAATGCCGGCAGATCCTTTGGCAGGCACGACACATCGAGCTCGGTCAGCACGTGCGAAATGATTGCGTCAGTCGTTTTCGACGCCACCGAGTCCTCGGCGTGCGTAAAGTGCAATGGGACCTTGATATGAATCTTGCGATTCTCGTCGACGCGCTGAAAGTCGACATGCAGCACCTCGTTTCGAAACGGGTGCATCTGAACGTCGCGCAACAGCACGCGTTGCGCGGCGCCTTCGAATTTCATGGTCAGGATCGAAGAGTGGAACGCTTCCTTCTTCAGCGCATGGATGAGGGCGTTGTGATCGAGTTCGATCGGCTGCGGGTTCGCGGTGCCGCCGTAGACGATGCCCGGGGCGCGCCCGCTCCTGCGCAGACGCCGGCTCGCGCCGCGGCCTTCGGTGCCTCGCGGAAACGCGGTGAATTCGTGTTGTTGCATGGTGAAACTCCTCTTGTCTGCGGCCTTCCGGCGCGGGCGCGAGCGCCCGACGGTCGTCCGCGGTGGCGACACCCGGGCCGTCCGCCACGCGTTTGCGACGCGTCGGCCAACGCCGGGAAAGCTTTGAATTATAACCTGAATAGCGCGCAATGCACAACCCGCATCGGTGCGCGGAACGTGCCTGGCGACCAACAAACTACTCGGTAAATAACGAGCTGACCGACTCTTCGTTGGAGATGCGGGTCATCGTCTCGGCCAGCAATTGCGCGCAGGACAGCACGCGGATGCGCTTGCAGGCACGCGCCTCCTCGGACAGCGGAATCGTGTCGGTCACGACCATTTCGTCGAGTTCCGATTCGGCGATGCGCTGCACCGCGCCGCCGGACAGCACCGGGTGCGTGCAGTAGGCGATGACCTTCCGCGCTCCGCTCTCCTTGAGCGCAATGGCCGCCTTGCACAGCGTGTTCGCGGTGTCGACGATGTCGTCCATGATCACGCACGCGCGACCTTCCACATCACCGATGATATTCATCACTTCCGCGACATTCGCCTTGGGCCGCCGTTTGTCGATGATCGCGAGATCGGAATCGAGCCGCTTGGCGATGGCGCGGGCGCGCACGACGCCGCCCACATCCGGCGAGACCACGAGCAGGTCCTCGTGATTCTGCTTCCACAAATCGCCGAGCAGCACCGGCGTCGCGTAAATATTGTCGACCGGAATATTGAAAAAGCCCTGAATCTGATCGGCGTGCAGGTCCATGGTCATCACGCGATTGACGCCGACGGTCATTAGCATGTCGGCAACGACTTTGGCGGTGATCGCCACCCGCGCCGAACGGGGACGACGATCCTGGCGCGCGTAGCCGAAGTAGGGAATCGCCGCCGTGATCCGGCCGGCCGACGCGCGCTTCAATGCGTCGACCATCACCAGGATCTCCATCAGGTTGTCGTTGGTGGGTGCGCACGTCGATTGCAAGATGAACACGTCGCGACCGCGAACGTTTTCGAGCAGCTCGACCATCACCTCGCCATCCGAGAAACGCCCGACGATGCAGCGGCCGAGGCTGATGTTCATGTGCCGGACGACCGCTTCGGCGAGCTTGGGATTCGCGTTGCCGGTGAATACCCGCATGCGTTCAAAATGCATGGCGGTCGCCCGTGGACGAATTGTGCAGGCGCCGCCCGCACAATGTGGAAATGGCTGGGGAGGTAGGGATCGAACCTACGAATGCCGGAATCAAAATCCGGTGCCTTACCACTTGGCGACTCCCCAAGGGAAAACCGCTACGTCAGGCGTACAGCCACAACGGGTGGCGGGCAAGCGAGCGCGCAACAAATCCGGTGATGCCATTAGGCATCTGCGAGAGCGCCCGTTGCGCGGCGTCCTCGGCAGCGAACGCGGCAAAAATGCACGCCCCCGACCCCGTCATTCGCGCTCCCGATCCCATTGACTCGCGCGCAAGCGCGTCGAGGCAGCGGGAAATTTCCGGGAAACGCGCTGCCGCAACGGAATACAGATCGTTACGGCCATATCCTTCGGAAAAGACAGCCATTTTCGCGGACTCGCTGTTACGTGTCAATTCTGGCGCCGAGAAAATCGCCTTGGTCGACACCTCGATCGGCGGGGTAATCACGGCGAACCATGTCGTCGGAAACGTCGTTGCCTGAAGCCGCTCCCCGACGCCGCACGCAAAAGCCGGCTCACCGAACACGAAGAATGGTACATCCGCGCCGAGCGGGAGTGCGAGTTGCATCAACTCGCTGCGCGACAATCCAAGGCCCCATAGCCGATTGAGCCCCAACAGGACGGTGCCCGCGTCGGAGCTGCCGCCGCCAAGCCCGCCCCCCATCGGCAGCCGCTTGTCGATGTCGATCGACACGCCTTGGCCAGCGTGGCAATGACGCTGGAGCATTCGGGCAGCGCGGACCGCGAGGTCGTCATCGGCTGCAACGTTGGCGGGACCGCGGGTGCGCACGACCTCGCCATCGTCACGCACCGAGAGCGAGATCGAATCGCCGTGCGCGATCAGCACCAACAGCGATTCCAGTGTGTGATATCCGTCCGGACGCCGTCCGGTCACGTGCAGGAAAACGTTGAGCTTCGCCGGGGCAGGCAACGTCAGTGCGAGGCTTGCGTTCATTGCCAGGTGTCCACGACGAGGCGCAGTTCGACATCCGGATACGAGAGCGTCAAGCGTGTGGGACGGGCAACGCCCGCGGCGTCGGACGCGAACGACTGGTAGACGATTGTCCAGCCATCCTGTCGCAGAACGCGCAGCGTCCCGTCGGCCGCGGGCTCCATGGCGAACGGAACATCAGCGCGCGGCGCGCCCTGGATCCAGAACGCGAGTCCGTCGACCGGCAACGACCATTCGAGGGAGCGCGCGCTCAACGCGGCCCAATCGGCACCGGTGGCAACGCGCCCGTCGGCAGTGCGCAACGCTACCCCGTCGCGCCCTCCCGACAGCCGGGCGATGGTCTGCCCCAGCGGAGATGCCAGATCGAGTTCGTCGCGGTCGCCGTCGTGGCGCCAGCGAAAATTCGCGGTTAATGCGTCGGTTCCATGGCGCACCGACAGCCGGCCCGCTGCGTCGAACGACGCGCGCGTCGTGGGAAAAGTAACGCCGGGCGCCGGCCGTTCGGGCGTCAACCCTGCGCATGCCGCCAGGGCGAACGCGCAGCCGAGGCCGGCGGCGCGGACTGCGGAGCCGCTGAACAATCTCATCGGAAGACAAAGGTCCGCTACGGAGCGAACCGGCGCACGGTTTCGAGCAGTAACGCGTTGTCCGGCGTTTGCTTCAACTGCGACTGCCAGACTTCGCGGGCGCGCGCGCGCTCGCCTTTGGCCCACAGCACTTCGCCAAGGTGCGCGGCGATCTCCGGATCGGGCCGGTCGGCGATCGCGCGGCGCAGAAATTTCTCCGAATCGCCGAGATTGCCCATGCGGAAATGCGCCCATCCCATGCTGTCCAGGATCGACGGGTCTTCCGGCGCAAGCGTCAACGCCTTCTCGATGAGCTTAAGCCCTTCCGCGGTCCGCGGCGTGCGATCGACAAGCGTGTAGCCAAGCGCGTTGAGTGCCTGCGCATTGTCGGGCTTGAGCTCGATCAGGCGCTTCAG
>Ga0209890_10000918_pt1 | contig 13675 bp, 13 predicted proteins | sample OrgsoiDNA2013049_FD_185799 | JGI IMG/M metagenome (GOLD analysis project Ga0209890, IMG submission 185799) | Permafrost soil microbial communities from the Arctic, to analyse light accelerated degradation of dissolved organic matter (DOM) -... | ecosystem: Environmental > Terrestrial > Soil >...
AAGAGCTACTAGAAGTCCTGGCCCGCGGCCTCGATTTCTCTCCCGTGCACCAGGCTCTAATCGAAGAGTCGGTCCTCGGCTGGAAAGAATATGAACTCGAGGTGATGCGCGACCTCAAAGACAACGTCATCATCATCTGCTCCATCGAAAATTTCGATCCCATGGGCGTGCATACCGGCGACTCCATCACCGTCGCCCCCGCACAAACCCTCACCGACCGCGAATACCAGGCCATGCGCGACGCCGCCATCGCCGTCATCCGTGAGATCGGCGTAGAAACCGGCGGATCGAATATTCAGTTCGGAGTTCATCCGACCACTGGGCGCATGGTCGTGATCGAAATGAACCCGCGAGTCTCGCGGTCGTCAGCGCTGGCCTCGAAAGCCACCGGCTTCCCAATCGCGAAAATCGCTGCCAAGCTCGCCGTCGGCTACACGCTCGACGAAATCCCCAACGACATCACCCGCAAAACTCCGGCCTGCTTTGAGCCAACGCTCGATTACGTTGTCGTAAAAATCCCCAAGTGGCAATTCGAAAAATTCCCTGGCGCTGACGAAAGCCTCGGCCCGCAGATGAAGTCGGTCGGCGAAGTCATGGCCATCGGCCGCACTTTCAAAGAAGCGTTGATGAAGGCCATTCGCGCCCTCGACACCGGCAAGCGCGTCGGCTCAGAAAAAATCGAGCCCAAGATTCTCACCCAGCGCCTAGTCACGCCGCATCCCGAGCGCCTGTCCTACATTCGCTACGCCATCCGTCAGGGGCACACCGTCAAGCAGGTCGCCAAAATGACCGGCATCGACCCCTGGTTCCTCTACCAGCTGAAAGAAATTAACGACATGCAGTTGGAAGTGGAGAAGCATCCCATCGAATCCGTCCCGACCGAAGTCTTGCGCGACGCCAAGCGCATGGGATTCTCCGACGGCCGCCTCGCCGGAACCTGGCGCCTGAGCGGCAAGGGCGATCAGGAAAAAATCCGCCATCTCCGCAAGAAACACAAGGTCAATCCCGTGTACAAGCGCGTGGACACCTGCGCTGCCGAATTCGAAAGCTACACTCCGTATCTTTATTCCACGTACGAAGAAGAAGACGAAGCCGCGCCCAGCGACAAAAAGAAAGTCATCATCCTGGGCAGTGGGCCCAATCGCATCGGGCAGGGAATTGAGTTCGATTACTGCTGCTGCCACGCCAGCTTCGCGCTGCACGAAGACGGCTACGAGACCATCATGGTCAACTGCAATCCTGAGACGGTTTCGACTGACTACGACACCAGCGACCGCCTCTACTTCGAGCCGCTCACCATCGAAGACGTCCTGGCCATCTGTCAGCACGAGACTTCAGGCGGTGCCGAGGTCGGAGTAATAGTCCAGTTCGGCGGACAAACTCCGCTCAACCTCGCGCTCCCGCTGAAAGCCGCCGGGGTCAAAATCATCGGCACCGCGCCCGAGTACATTGACCTTGCTGAAGACCGCAAGCGCTTCGGCAAACTGCTCGACGAACTTGGCATCCCGCAGGCCCCCGGCGCCATGGCCGCGTCGCTCGAAGAGGCCATCGCCGGAGCCGCCAAAATCGGCTATCCCGTCCTCGTGCGTCCTTCTTATGTGCTCGGCGGACGCGCCATGGTCATCGCCTACGACGAAGAAACCGTCGTCCGCTACATGAAAGAGGCCGTCGAATATTCTCAGGACCGCCCCGTCCTCATCGACCATTTCCTCGAAGACGCCATCGAAGTTGACGTGGACGCGCTCTCCGACGGCGAAGACGTCGTCATCGGCGGCATCATGCAACACATCGAAGAAGCCGGCATCCACTCCGGCGATTCGAGTTGCGTCCTCCCCGCGGTAGATATTCCGCAGCACCTGCTAGACCGCATGCGCGAATACACCTTCAAGCTAGCCCGCGCATTGCAGGTCGTCGGCCTGATGAACATCCAATTCGCCATCCCGCGCTCTGGATACGCCACCAATACTAATGTGGGGACGGGCACTCCTGCCCGTCCAGGCGGAGCGGAGCTCCGCAGCGGCAGCGGAAACGCCCCCGAGGACGGAAAAGTTTACGTCCTCGAAGTCAACCCCCGCGCCTCGCGCACCGTCCCCTACGTTTCCAAAGCCACCGGAATCCCCATGGCAAAAATCGCCGCCCGCCTCATGACCGGACGCAAGCTCCGCGAATTCCTCCCAGAAAACATCCGCCAGAAAAAAGACCTCGACACCGGCTCCTGGTACTACGTGAAGTCCCCCGTCTTCCCCTGGAACAAATTTCCCGGCGTGGACACCGTCCTCGGCCCCGAGATGAAGTCCACCGGAGAAGTCATGGGCGTGGCCGACAATTTCGGCGAAGCCTTCGCCAAAGCCCAAATCGCGGCCGGACAAAAGCTGCCCACGCAAGGCACCATCTTCGTCAGCGTCACCGACCACGACAAGCCCCACGTGGCCGAGGTCGCGCACAAATTCGTGGACATGGGATTCAAACTGGTTGCCACCGCCGGCACCGCCGACGTAATCGAAGAGGCCGGAATGGCCTGCGAGCGCGTGTACAAAGTAAAAGAAGGCCGCCCCAACGTGGTCGATCTAATCAAAGGCGACCGCATCCAGCTGATCGTCAACACCCCGCAAGGCCCCGACCCGTTCTTCGACGAGAAGGCAATCCGCCGCGCCGCCGTCACAGCCCGCATTCCCACGATCACGACGCTAGCCGCCGCCCGCGCCGCAGCGGAGGGGATCGCGGCTTTGCAACGTGGGGAAGTGAATGTGAAAGCGCTGCAGCATTTGCACGCGGAAAAGATGCTGTTGAGGCGCCCCTAAGACGGAACAGAAACACTGATGCGTCATCTTTACCTTCCCGTTGCTGTGATGCTCTGCGTCGCCCTTTCTGCGCAAACCACCGCTACAAACGCTTTCGCGACCGAGGCAAAATTCTCTTTCGATAGCGATGATGCAAGTGTGCCCAAAGAAGCGCAACATCGCCGCCTATCTTTATCCAGTGCGGTCGCAATCATCGGGGCGCCTAGCGGACCCATGAACTACTCCTGGCTAGCGATTACTTTCGATTCCTTCCCCTTTACACAGCAGGATATCGATGCCGCTCGGAAGGGGAATAAAGCAGGTCTGGACCGAAAGGCTGACGAAATTGCGCAACCTTCCGGAACCTACAACACCAGAACGGCAACGCTCAAGCTCGCTGTCGATGCGGGGCGTCAAGTGAATGCTGTGAATCTGTCCATTCCAGGCTACGCATGCACAATCGCGACCGAGGAACCCGATTTGAAGAATTTCTTACAGGAGTTTCACCTTGACGGAAAGCCCCTAAGGCTCAAGAGCAAGGGATCCTACGGTTGCAATATGAAATCGCAAGGGTTGGGTACGCCGAAATTCGGCTTGGACATTGACCTCACAACTCCAGTATTGTGAGGTCGTTCCGCAGAGAAGGTATCGCAGCACTTGTATGCGCACCGCGCATTAGGAATCAAATGACTTTTTGCGGCAGGTTGCTGGCAATCCTTGCCACGATCACAGTTTCACTCGTAGCCTGTAACACTCGCCGCCCCGCCCGCTTCCTCATTCCCGAAGGATTCAAAGGCTGGACCAGGATTGATTTCCAGGTCCCAAATACCACGCCTCTTCCCGTCGAGGACGGTCACTGGCTCTTCAACCTGGATCCTGCCGGCCATCTTCAAACTTCGAGCCAGTTGGATGGAGGCCTCGCAGTGGATGATTTCTTCTACGGTTCAAATGGCCACCGAGCGCCGCTGCGCAAAACTGAGTCTTGCCAGGGCGGAAGTATTTGGGGCGTAGCTATCGGCAGCGATCACAGCTCGAACCGCTCCGACGCCGAATGGTTTTTTGTTGGCTCCGAAGCAGCGTATCGCCAGCAAATTGATCCCGGCGGCCGCACCTATATTCCATGTCTCGACAACTAAGAACGCTCGATTCCCGTGAGAGTTGTGCTACCATTCCTCCCGATTTTCAGTTAACAAACTTCGCATCCACCTTCATTCCACAGGGGCCCCAAAATGGCACACGCAGCCGCAACCAATCTCGCACCGGCATCAGCAGGGAAGAGCAAAGTAGGCAACGCCTTCACCATCCTCGCGTGGACGGCGCTCGTCATCATCGCGGTCGGGTTCATCCTGAAGTACGTCTTCCACTACTACCTGCACTACAACGCCGCCGCCTTCGACGTGTACTGGCCCCGCCGCGCCGGCCTCCTCCTCCACATCACCGGAGGCATGGTCGCCCTGCTCACCGCCCCCTGGCAATTCTTCACCGGACTCACCGGAAAGCGCATGAACGTCCACCGCTACACCGGACGCATTTTCCTCGGAGGCGTAACCGCAGGCGTAATCGGCGCCACCTACCTCGCCTTGACCACAACTTTCGGATGGGCCTTCGGTTTCGGAATCCTAGGCCTCGCCGCCGCCTGGGCCTCGACCACCGCGATGGCCTACTACGCCATCCGCAAAGGCCAGGTTGAAATCCACAAAGAATGGATGGTCCGCGGCTACATCGTAACTTTTGCCTTCGTCACCTTCCGCGTCTTCAACGACTACGGTCCGACTTCGCATTTGAAGCCGGCCAACGATCTAGGAATCACGCTAGCGTGGGCCTGCTGGGTAGTGCCGCTGTGCATCACCGAACTCATCCTCCAGCTTAAGCGGATCAGAAAAGCCGTAGCTAGAGCCTAGTTTCAGAGAAGCGAATTGGCTTCAGACTCAGTATTTCTAGCCGCGAAGCGGCGGAAGAATGCAGCCCAAGGCGCAAGCCCTGGGTCACCCCGCCCACAGAGGCAAGCCCCGAAGGGGCGAAAGAACCTGATTCACTCGCCTCGCCGTGTGTGTTACACTTCTGCCATATGAGTAACACACTCACAATCCGCCTTCCCGAAGAAATGCTGGAGGAGTTGAAGGAAACCTCCCGCCAAACCGGCATCCCCGTCGGGAGGCTCGTCCGCCAGTCCCTGGAAGTGACGCTCGCCCGGGACAAAAATCCCTTGCTGAAGTTTGCCGGCGTCATTAAAGGCGGCCCGCGAAACCTCTCCTCCCGCAAGGGATTTTCTCGCAGCTAGCATGCAAGCCATCGCGGACACGGGTTACCTGCTCGCACTCCTAAGGCGGGAAGACGAGCATCACAGCTGGGCGAAGAGCATCGCCGGGCAATTCGAATTGCCCCTGCTTACCTGCGAAGCCGTGCTTGCGGAAACTGCCTTCCATTTGCAATCGAGCGTTCTCGTGCTGGAAATGCTGAAGCGCGGCGTCATCCGCGTCGCCTTCGATTGCTCGCGTCATTTGGAAAGCTTGCAAGAGCTTGCCGAGCGTTACGCCGACCGCCGACCCGATCTCGCCGACCTCTGTCTCATCCGCATGAGCGAGCTTTATCCCCGGCATTCTGTCATTACCGTGGACGAAGCTGATTTCCGCGTTTACCACCGCAACAAACGCGAAGTGATTCCGACGATCTGCCCACCAAACTAGCCGCAAATCTCGCCGACGCGCGTCAGCATTTACAATGTAAGCAACTCCCCGTCAGAGCGATAGTTGACGGCTGATGGCTGACATCTAACCATGCTCCTCCACGGCATCTTCCCTCCGATCACCACGCCCTTCTATCCCGAGGGACGCGTGTACCTGAAAAAGCTCGAGGCCAACGTCGAGCGCTATTCGAAAACCCCGGTTGCAGGCATCGCCGTCCTCGGCTCGACTGGAGAGGCCATCATGCTCTCCGACGAAGAGCGCCGCCAGGTGCTGAAGACCGCCCGCGAATTCTGCGCTCCGCACAAGGTCCTGATCGCCGGAACCGGCGCCGAGTCGGCCCTCGAAACCCTGCACCTGACCGACTACGCCGCCGACCTCGGCTATGACGTCGCTCTGGTGCGCACACCTTTCTTCTATCGCTCGCAGATGCAGCCTGCCAACATGCTAGCGTTCTATCGAACCGTCGCCGACCGTTCGCCACTCCCTGTCATCCTCTACAACGTGCCGCCATTCACCAACTACGACATGCCCGCCGAAGTGATCATCGAACTGGCCGGGCATCCCAATATCATCGGCATAAAAGAATCCAGCGGCGACGTAGAAAAAGTCCGCCGCGTGGCAGCAGCAACAAAGCACATCAAGCGCAGCGCCACCGTGACGACGACATTCGACGCGGTCACCCCGCGCATGATGAAGACCGCGGAGCCAGAATCCTCAAACGGCGGCGGAGAACTTGTCTCCATCGGCGCGCTGGCCGGAACCACAACGGCCGGAGCGAAAACCGCTCTCGTAGGGGCCGACGCCCTCGTCCGTCCGGCGGAGCAACGCTCCGCTCCTGCCGCCACAGCCTCAGCCCTAAAAACCCGCCAGAAAGAAGTCGGCTTCCAAATCCTCGTCGGCGCCGCCCAAAAGCTTCACCCGTCGCTCGAAGCGGGAGCCGTCGGCGCAATCCTCGCATTCGCCTGTCCCGCCCCCACCGCATGTTACGAAGTCTACGCAGCCTGGAAGGAGGGCGATCAAGGCCTCGCCGCCTTGAAACAAGAACGCATCCTACAGCCTGCGCAACGCGTAGCCAGTGGACTAAGCGTCTCCGGCCTCAAATACGCCATGGACTTCAACGGTTACTACGGCGGCCCGCCAAGGCTGCCGCTGCTTCCGCTGACAGCCGACCTGAAAAACGAAGTCGAACACCTGATGGCGGACATACGGAACTAAAGCGCGTTCATTGTAAGACCGATTGAATCTGTGCTACATTCGCGCGGAAATGAAAAGACATTTTTCTTCTGCCCTCTCTCGATCCGCCCTAGTAGCTGTTCTCCTGCTATCGGTCCACGCCATTGCGAAAGACCCGCCCGCCCAGTCAATCAACTGGCCTGAATCCGGCACGACAATCGTTCGTTTCACCTTCGGCAAGTTCAAAGAGATTGGCGAGCTTGGCGGCGCCCGCAGCTACATCACCGACACAACCGCCCAGAACCTTTGGACAAAGCCAATCTCCGATGCCAGCTTTTCGCTGTACCTATACGACAAGAACAATGTCCGCATTGGAGAGGGCTACATCACCCTGAACAATGTCGGCCCCGGACAAACCATCAAGTTCCAAACCACCATCGGTGCTTCGGGTGCTCCGGTTTCGGTCTCGCTATCCGTTAGATCTTTGCCGCCAGAGCTGCGGCCCCTGGCTCCCCCCAAGCAGGTTTCCCTTACCATCAATTCCGTTCCGCAAGGCGCAGCTTTCAAAGTAGATGGAGTGGACGCTGGCGAAACTCCAAAGATCGTTCTGCTCACGGTGGGGAAGCACAAACTCGAATTCAGTAAAGAGGGCTTCAATCCAGGAACTTTTCCGGTCGAGATTGGGCCGGACGACGCATCGGGTGGCAGCGTCAGTTACGAACTTGGAACATCTGCGCACGACACCATTGAGCTGCGCGATGGCACCGTTCTCACGGGGGATCTTCTTTCCGTCACGGCGACCGACGTAACGGTCCGCGTCGCTGGAGCCGCCCAGCGTTTCGATCGCAACCAAATCAAGCGCATCCTGCTGGTCGAACGCGACCACGAATAGTGGCTGCACCTGCCGCCTGACTGCGCCCTGGGAGAAGGATTACAATCTGGGTTGTAGTCTTTCGGGAACGTGGAACGGCCGCCGGTTCGCGACGATGACCCGCTCCCCCGTGCAAAACAGGAGGAAGAGCCACATGGCGACTACCTTGAATCCCCCCACCGATGCCACCAAGCCCCTCGTCAATTACCGCCTCGAAAACGGCGTAGCCGTGATCGAGATGAACGATCCCCCGGCCAACACCTACACCTACGAGATGAACCGCCAGCTCGACGAGGCGATCCTCAAGGCGCGCATGGACAACGACGCCTACGTCATCCTGCTCACCGGGGCTGGGGACAAGTTCTTCTCCGCCGGAGCCAATATCAAAATGCTGGCCAGCGTCGATCCGACATTTAAGTATTACTTCTGCCTGCACGCCAACGAAATGCTGCTGCGGCTGGAGCATACGCCCAAGCTGGTGATCGCCGCGATCAACGGCCACTGCGTCGGCGGCGGACTCGAAATCGCCATGGCCGCCGACCTTCGCATTGCCCGCAAAGATTCCGGCAAAATCGGCCTGCCCGAAGTGAACCTGGGCGTCCTCCCCGGCACCGGCGGCACGCAACGCCTCTCGCGGCTGGTCGGCAAGAGCAAGGCCATCGAGCTGATGGTCACCGGCAACACCTTCTCTTTCGAAGAGGCGCTCGAACTCGGCATCATCAACGACATTTACGAGCGCGACGGCTTCATGGAAAACATCATGGAATACGCCCGCCAGTTCTGTCCGCCGAACAAAGCCGCAAAGGCCGTCGGACGCATCAAGCGCGCAGTACAAACCGGCTGGGAAATACCCATGGAGTCCGCACTCGCTGTAGAGCGCGAAAATCAGCAGATCCTCTTCCAGAGCGAAGACGCAAAAGAAGGCCTGGCCGCGTACGTTGAGAAACGGCCAGCGGAGTTTAAGGCGAAATAAATCGCATTTGGCACTTAGCATTTAACCGTTCACGTATTGGCTTAGCTAGGTGCTAACGGCTAAGTGCCAAGTGCTGAATTTCTTATGCCCGGCAAAGTAGCCAAAATCGGAACCTTCAGCGACTGGGTCGGCCTCTTCGACGACTGGCGCAAGGAAATTGGCGTCAATCGCGACGAGATTGCCAGCTTCAATTTCGACACTCTCTACGGCGCCATCGAAACTGACGAAATTCAGTTCGGCTATTTCAAAGGCAAGCCCAAGTGGGAAAACCTCCGCCAGATCCCCACGCAGCAAATGCGCGACGCTCTCCTGAACATGATCGTCTATCAAGGCGACACCGAATTCGCCAGCGTTGAGCAGCAGCGCAACCTGTTCGAGGCCGCGCCCACCGACTGGGACCGCAAGGCCATCACCCGCGTCATGATCGAGGAAATGCGCCACGGCTGGCAGATGTGCGCCCTGCTGGTCGATCACTTCGGATACTCCGGCAAAGTCGAAGCCCAGAAAATGCTGGAGCGACGCGCCTTCGAAAATAAGCGCCTGCTCGGCGCCTTCAACGTCGACGTCGATAACTGGATGGACTTCTTCACTTACACCGACTTCGTGGACCGCGATGGCAAATTCCAGTTGCAGATGTTGAAATATTCGGCCTTCGCTCCTCTCGGCCGGTCTATGTCGTACATGCTGCGCGAAGAAGCATTCCATATGGGCACCGGCAACGACGGATTGCGCCGCATCGTGCAGGCCGGAGTCATTCCCGCGTGGCTGATCCAGAAATATTTAAATAAGTGGATTTCCAGCTCCTACGATCTCTTCGGTACCGATCACTCTTCGTCAGCCCACTGGGCCTACGTCTGGGGAATTAAAGGGCGTTACGACGAGCCCGCCAACGAGACCACCGCCGACCTCGACGACTTGAACGACTACAACCGCCAGTTGTATCGCGACGAAGTCGCCGGGCTGATCGACCGCCTGAATAATGTATTGAAGCCCGGCGAGCCGAGACTCTACGCTCCCGACATCAGATTCAATCGCGTCATTGGCCGCTGGGCCGCGCAAAAGTTCCATCCGCAAACCGGCGAACAACTCGACGACAAAGCATACGAGCAGCGGCTAGGCGACTTTCTGCCCAGCGCCGCCGATAAGAAGTTACTGCTTGAAATCATCGGCAACGAGAAAAAGTGGATTGCGGAAAAGACCGGCGCCCGCGATCCGCTGGAAACCATCAGCGAAGTGCGGAAGTCGGCAATCAATCTTTAGTGCATTAGTAGCGGTTTTCGGTATGAAAATGTCTGCCAAAACCAAAGCCACTAAACCTCGCGTCGCGCTAACGTTTAATGTTCCGGTCGCGCAGATCACCCTGATCAACCCTCCCCTGAATGTAATTGACGCTCCGATGATGCGCGAGTTGTCATCCGCGCTCGCCGAGATCGACGCTCGCCCTGATGTTTCGGTCGTAGTGTTGTCCGGTCAAGGACAAAGCTTCTCCGCCGGCGTGGAAGTAGCCGATCACACCCCGGCCAAAGCCGCAACCATGCTCACCGGATTCCACGCCGTCATTCGCGCCCTCATCAGCACCACAAAAGTGACGGTCGCCGCGGTGCAGGGAAACTGCATGGGCGGCGGCGCGGAGTTGGCCATGGTATGCGACATAGTCATCACCACCGAAGACGCGCAGTGGCGGTTCCCCGAAATCAAGCTGGGATGTTACCCTCCCGTGGCCGCGACTGCCTTGAGCGCTCTGGTCGGCCAGAAGCGGGCCGCAGACTTGATTTTGACGGGTAGAATGATCTCCGGGCAAAAGGCCGCCGAAGCCGGCCTGGCGACCCGTTCGATCGTAGCCGACGAATTGAAAACCGTGATGAGCGAATTGATCGATCAGCTCGCTAGCCTGAGTCCCGCGGTACTTGCCATCGCGAAAAAAGCCATCTACGCCTGGGACTCGATGCACTTCGACAAGGGCCTGGCTCGGGCGGAAAAACTTTATCTCGACGAGTTGATGCAAACCCAAGACGCACAGGAGGGAATACGAGCATTCCTGGAGAAACGCAATCCGGAATGGACGGGCAAGTAGCCGGGCCGAGCAAAGCCGGACCGCCGCCAAGCCGCGCTGGTGGGAAATCTTCCCACCTGATGTGCGGCACCGTGTTTTGGGGAATCGCCGGAGCCGCAGCGTCGGCGTACTTCGCCTATCTTTCCTATTCGCACCTCAGTAGCGCAGATTACTCCTGGCCGCACACCTGGTGGACGACGCTCACCTACGCCGTCTGGACGGTCGTGATCGGCGGCCTGGTGACGGAAACGCGCTGCTGGCGCGAGCGCATTTTCTTCGTTTTGATGCTGCTAATTGTTTTGCTCAGCTTCGCGTTTTCCGCATGGTCCAACGCTCCGGAACACGACGTCCGCGAACTCAGACTGGCTTCGACAGTGATGTGGGCCCTGGCCGCAGTGGCCAGTTTCACAACAGCGTTCGGATCCGGAGACAAAGCCGGAGTCGCACAGCCCGACAGCCCCGAAGGGGCGAAATAATGCAGCCCAGGGCGCAAGCCCTGGGTAAGCCGTGCAGCGACAATAGTCCCGCAGGGACGAGAGAAACAATAAAAGAACGTAATGGACTACGAAATCACTCCCGAAGCCGTAAAGTCCGCCGCCGATCGCAAAGACCCCTTCACCTTGCTCGACGTCCGCGAGCCCTGGGAATTCGAAACTGCTCGCATCGATGGCGCAACTTTAATCCCGATGGGCGACATCCCCAGCCGCGCCCATCAGGAACTCGATCCCGAGGCGCATATCATTGTTTATTGCCACCACGGCGTCCGCTCCATGAACGTAACCGCATGGCTCCGCCAGCAGGGATTCGAGAAAGCTCAATCCATGGCCGGAGGAATCGACGCCTGGTCGCGTACAGTGGATGGAAAGGTGCCGATGTATTGAGCACTTAGCATTTGGCACTTGGCATTTGTCCGGACGGGCTAAGTGCTAAATGCCAAATGCCACGTGCTTAGCACCGCAAGCTGAAATGAAGAAGGTACTCCTCCAACTCCGCGTCAACTCTCGCTCGTACGAGATCGCCATCGAGCCAAATCTGCTTTTGCTCGATGCGCTCCGTCTGGAACTCGACCTCACCGGCTCCAAGCGCGGATGCGACGACTCCTCCTGCGGCGCCTGCACCGTCCTGGTTGACGGCACGCCTATGCTCTCCTGCACCATGCTCGCCGCCAGTTGCGAGGGTCAGGAGATCACCACAGTCGAAGGCGTAAGTGAGCACGGCGCGCTGGCCGCAATCCAAAAAGCCTACGGCGACTGGGGAGGCGCCCAATGCGGCTTCTGCACCCCCGGCTTCATGATGACGGTAAAACATATGCTGTCCACAAATCCGAATCCGACAGAAGAGGACGTCCGCGCCGCCCTAAGCAGCAATCTCTGCCGCTGCACCGGCTACAGCCAGATGTACGAGGCAATCAAAGCAGCGATTGAAGCCGAGCAGAAGGGAATGGCGGCCAGGCCTGAGGGGGTACATCCGTGAAGAAGTTCTTTAACGATCAAGGTGGTCTCAAGAAGCTGGCGGCGAGAACAGCGCTAGCCCGGGCTCAAATGCCGCCGAATGTAAGCGCAGCGCATGATCACTGCCTCCGGCATCGTACCGAGATTCTCGCGAGCAAGCTCTGTGCATGTTTCTACTGTGGCCAAAGGTTCGGCCCCGACGAAATTGCTGAATGGATCGACGATGACCAAACGGCGATTCGGCCAAAATGCGGCATCGATTCTGTGATCGGATCAGCCGCAGGTTTCCCGCTCACGAAGGAATTTCTGGACGAGATGAACGGGTACTGGTTTTGAAGGAGACCCATACCCACGTGGTCACTTATGACTGACTTCTCCATCATCGGCCACCCCATCGCCATGATCGACGCCGCCGGCAAGACCACTGGCGCCGGCAAATACACCGACGACCTCTCCGTCGCCGGCATGCTCATCGGAAAAATCCTGCACTCGCCACATCCCCACGCGCGCATCAAGCGCATTGACTCAACACGCGCCGAGCAACTCGAAGGCGTCATCGCCGTTGTCACCGGCAAAGACGCTCCCAATCCCTACGGCATCCTCCCCGTCGGCCACGACGAACACGCACTTGCCCTCGATAAAGTCCGCTACGTTGGCGACAACGTGGCCTGCGTCGCCGCCATTGATGAAGCCACCGCAGAGAAAGCTCTCGAACTCATCGAGGTCGAATACGAGATTCTGCCCGCGTACTTCGACCCCGAAGAGTCCATGAAAGCCGAGCGCGACCTCATCCACGACAATAAGCCGCACAACCTCGAAAAGGATTATCACCACTCCTTCGGCGATCCCGACCAGGGTTTCGCCGACGCCGACCACATCGCTGAAGCGCGCTTCATCGCCAACGAAGTCACCCACGCCGCGATGGAGCCGCACTCGACGCTAGCGTCGTTCGAACTCGACTCGCAAACCGGCAAGCTCGGCCGCCTCACCGTCTGGTCGTCCACACAAGTGCCGTACTACCTGCAGCACAAGCTTTCACTCGTCCTCGAAATGCCGATGTCGCAAATCCGCGTCATCAAGCCGCTGGTCGGCGGAGGCTTCGGCGGCAAGAGCGAAGTCATCCCGCTGGAAATCATCGCCGCCATCGCCGCCCGCAAAGCCAAAGCTCCGGTAAAGATCACCTATACCCGCGAAGAAGTTTTCTGGGCGCATCGTGGACGCCCCCGCACCATCATCGACCTGAAAACCGGCGTAACCAACGACGGCCGCATCACCGCCGTCAAAGCCCGCGTCGTCCAGGACGGCGGCGGCTACTGCTCCTACGGCGTTGTCACCATTCTCTATTCCGGCGCACTGCTCGGTGCCCTCTACGACATTCCCAACATTCAGTACGACGGCTACCGCGTCCTAACCAACAAGCCCGCCTGCGGAGCCATGCGCGGCCACGGCACCGTGAATGTCCGCTTCGCATTCGAATCGCAGTTGGACGAACTCGCCTTAAAGATAAAGATGGACCCCGCTAAGATTCGCCGCCGAAACTTGCTGCAGCCGCCGTGCATCACGGTCAATGGCCTGCGCGTGCAAAGCTATGGCCTGCCCGAATGCATCCAAAAAGTTGTCGAGCGCTCGGGATGGAAAACCCGCAAAGGCAACCTGCCAAAATCGCGCGGGCTCGGAATCGCATGCA
>Ga0209890_10000919_pt1 | contig 13658 bp, 12 predicted proteins | sample OrgsoiDNA2013049_FD_185799 | JGI IMG/M metagenome (GOLD analysis project Ga0209890, IMG submission 185799) | Permafrost soil microbial communities from the Arctic, to analyse light accelerated degradation of dissolved organic matter (DOM) -... | ecosystem: Environmental > Terrestrial > Soil >...
TCGATCCAGAGCTTCAAGAGCGAGGACGAGGCGATCAAGCGTGCCAATGATACCGAATACGGCCTGGTCGCCTATCTCTATACAAAAGACCTCAGCCGCGGCATGCGGGTCTCCGAGAAGCTCGACTTCGGCATGATCGGATTGAACCGGGGTATCGTCTCCGATCCGGCGGCGCCGTTCGGCGGCGTCAAGCAGTCCGGCCTCGGCCGCGAAGGCGCGTCGGAGGGCATGAAGGAATTTCTCGAGACGCAATATGTGTCGGTGACGTGGTAGGACGCGTCGAGCACTTCAGGGGAATAACGTGGACGTCCTGATGCCGCAGCTCGGCGAAACCGTCGCCGAGGGCAAGATCGTGAAATGGTTCAAGTCGGCCGGCGACGCCGTGAAGCCGGGCGACAACCTGTTCGAGATCGAAACCGACAAGACCTCGATGGAAGTGCCGGCCACCAGCGCCGGCACGCTCGCCGAAATTCGCTTTCAGGTCGGCGAGGTGGCCAAGGTCGGCGCCGTGGTGGCGGTGATCTCCGGCGCCGGGTTGCCGGCTAGTGCGCCCGCTGCTGCGACAAAACCCGCAGCCGCGCCCGCACGTGCCGCTGCGCCGGTAGCTATATCGCAAGCTACGCCGGTGCCGCGCACCATCCCGCTCGATCCCTTCCGCGAAGTGCGCACGCCCGAACGCAATTTCGGACCGGCGAAACTGCCGGGCGGCGCTTTCACCACGCCGCTGGCGCGCCGCTTGGCCTCCGAACGCGGCATTGACTTGTCGCATGTCACCGGCTCCGGCCCGCATGGCCGCATCGTCGCCAGCGACGTCGAACGGGCAGCGCCGGCCGCGCCCGCGATGGCGAGCGGCGCCAGCGCCGCGCAGGTCAAGGCGCTGTATGCGGGCATCGCCTACGAAGAAGTGCCGCTCGACTCCATGCGCCGCACCATCGCTAAGCGGCTGGTCGAGGCCAAGCAGACCATCCCGCATTTCTATCTGACCGCCGACATGGACGCCGGCCGGCTGATCGCCATGCGCGAGGAGGCCAATGCGGCCGCGCCCCAAGACAAGGATGGCCAGCCGGCGTTCAAGCTCTCGCTCAACGACTTCATCATCAAAGCCTGGGCGGCGGCGCTCCAGCGCATTCCCGCCGCCAATGCGGTGTGGGCGGAGGATCGGATTCTGCGCTTCACGCATTCCGACATCGGCATCGCGGTGGCGATCGAGGGCGGACTGATCACGCCGGTGATCCGCAAGGCCGAAACCAAATTGCTCACCGCGATCTCGACGGAAATGCGCGACCTCGCCGAGCGCGCCCGCGTGCGCAAGCTCATGCCGAACGAATACCAGGGGGGATCAAGCGCGATTTCAAACTTGGGCATGTACGGCGTGCGCGAGTTCTCCGCTATCATCAATCCGCCGCACGCCACCATCCTGGCGGTGGGCGCCACGCGGCGCGCCCCGGTCGAGACCGAGGATGGCGGCGTCAAATTCATCAGCCAGATGACCGTCACGCTGTCATGCGATCATCGCGTGGTGGATGGCGCGCTCGGTGCCGAGCTGCTGGCGGCCTTCAAGGGCTTCGTCGAAAAGCCGGTCACCGCTTTGGTGTAAGGAGAAACGAAGATGGCGGGCGAAAAACCAGATGTATTGCTGATCGGAGCCCGCAAGCCGGTCCTCGTCAGCGGCCTCGATCCGAAGGTCACCTTGCATTATCTGCTCGAGGCCAAGGATCAGGATGCCTTCATAAAATCGGTGAGCGATAAAATCCGCGCCATCGCGGTCGCCTATACGGCGAACAAAGTCGACGCCAATTTCATGCAGCGCTTTCCCAAGCTCGAGCAGATCTCAAGTTTCGGCGTCGGCTACGATCACATCGACGCCAAATGGGCGGGCGCGCACGGCATTGTCGTCACCAACACGCCGGAAGTGCTCAACGAGGAGGTGGCCGACACCGCGCTCGGCCTCTTGCTCTGCACGGTGCGCGAATTCCCGCAGGCCGAGCGCTTTCTGCGCGCCGGCAAATGGCTGGACAAGCAATACCCGCTCACCAAGGCGACGCTGCGCAACCGCACCGTCGGCATGGTCGGCATGGGCCGCATCGGCAAGGCGATCGCGCGCCGGCTGGAAGCCTTCGGCGTGCCGGTGGTTTATCACAGCCGCAATCCGCAGAAGGGCGTGAGCTACAAGTATTACCCGAAGCTCATCGACATGGCGCGCGACGTCGACACGCTGATGGTGATCGTGCCGGGCGGGCCGGCGACGGCGAACATGATCAATGCCGAGGTGCTCAAGGCGCTCGGGCCCAACGGCATCCTCATCAACATGGCGCGCGGCTCGGTGGTCGACGAGCCTGCGCTGATCGAGGCGCTCAAGAACCGCACCATCTATTCCGCCGGCCTCGATGTGTTCGCCAAGGAACCGCAGGTGCCGAAAGAATTGATGGAGATGGATCATATCGTGCTGTTTCCGCATCTCGGCTCCTCCACCGAGGTGACGCGCGCGGCCATGGACCAGCTTGTGGTCGACAACATCCTGGCCTGGGCGGCGGGCAAGCCGCCGCTCACGCCGGTTGCGGAAACCCCGCTCAAGCGTTCGTGAGAATCGTTCGTGAGGTTCGCGGCGCCAGCCATGTGCTATAGTTTCGTCATGGCTCGTCGCGCGCTCATCGGATTGGCATGGCTGTGCATGACCGGCGCCACGCTGGCGCAGACGCCGGCCGTGCTCGGTGATTCCGCCAAGGCCATGGTCGGCACCTGGGAATTCTCCAACGCCGATCGCGACAAGATCTGCACGGCTACGTTCAAGACTGATCCGACCAAGGTCGGCTTCAAGGTCGAGTTCGACGCGAATTGCGGCGAACTGTTTCCATTGGTGCGCGACGTGGCTGGTTGGACCTTCCCCGAAAACGACCTGCTGCGCCTGCTCGATGCTCAGGGTAAAACGCTGGTGGAATTCAGCGAGGTGGAGGACGGCATTTACGAGGCGCCGACGCCCGGCGTCGGCGTGTTGTTCCTGCAGAATGCCGCCACCGCCGCTCCGCCGCCGAAGCCGCCGGAGCAGGTGGCCGGCGATTGGGCGATCGTGCGCGGTGGCAAGCCGCTATGTCAGCTGACTTTGGCGACGGACCCAACGGAGGACGGCATGGCGGTGAAAATCAAGCCCGGTTGCGATCCCGCCATCGCGCGCCTGAATTTCGCGCAGTGGAAGATTGATCGCGACGAGCTGATGCTGACGCCGGCGCGCGGCAACGCGTGGCGTTTCGAGGAAGCGGATGCGAATTCATGGCGCCGCGTTCCGGAAGCTGCCAATCCGTATTCGTTGGTGCGGCAGTAAACAGGAGCGTTTTTCTACTGATTAATCCGGATCATATTACCGATTGATCCAAATCATTGCGCCGCAATAAATCAGCTACATATTCATAATTGAATGCCCGTTCCGCAAGAGTGGAATACTAAAGAATAGGTGCGCCATGACGACTGCCGTCCCCGTGCAGACGGATGCACCCGCGAACAAGCCCGCGTTACGTCTCGTGCCGAAAGTTGCCGGTATAGCCCCGACCGACACGGTCGAAGGGCGCGATTCCTATGCCGTAACAGCCTTCGCCGACATCGTCGATCGCTCGCTGCATGCCACGATGGCGCGTTTCACGTTTGGCCTGTCGCCGGCGGCGCTCGCCAAGGCCTATTTCGACTGGGCGATTCATCTTGCCGTTTCACCCGGCAAACAGCTGCAGCTCGTCGACAAGGCAACGAGGAAAACGGTCCGTTTCGCCAACCATACGTTCCACGCTGCGTTGGAGAGCGACAAGGCATCGAGCTGCATCGAGCCGTTGCCGCAGGATCGGCGCTTCGTCGGCGCCGAATGGCAGAAACCGCCGTACAATTTCATGTATCAGGCGTTCTTGCTGCAGCAGCAATGGTGGCACAACGCGACCACCGGCATCCGCGGCGTCACCAAGCACCATGAAGCGATGGTGGAGTTCGTATCGCGCCAGATCCTCGACATGGTCTCGCCCTCGAATTTTCTGGCGACCAACCCGGAAGTCTTTCGGCAAACCGTCAGCAAAGGCGGCATGAACCTGGTGAGCGGCTTGCGCAATATGACGGAAGATTGGGAGCGCGCCGTCAGCGGAAAAAAGCCGGTCGGTACCGAAAATTATATGGTCGGGCGCGATGTGGCGGCGACCCCTGGCAAGGTCGTCTTTCGCAATCGACTGATCGAGCTGATCCAGTACGCGCCCGCGACCGGCAAGGTGCGGCCGGAGCCCGTACTGATCGTTCCGGCATGGATCATGAAATATTACATTCTCGACCTGTCTCCGCATAATTCGCTGGTGAAGTACCTGACCGAGCAGGGCTTCACGGTTTTCATGATTTCATGGAAAAATCCTAGCCCGGACGACCGCGATCTCGGCATCGACGACTATCGCACGCTCGGTGTCATGGCGGCGCTCGACGCGGTCCGCGCGATCGTGCCTAACCAAAAAGTCCATGCCGTCGGCTATTGCCTCGGCGGCACGCTGCTGTCGATCGCCGCCGCGGCCATGGCGCGCGACGGCGACGATCGGCTGAAGTCGATCACGCTGCTGGCGGCGCAGACCGACTTCACCGACGCCGGTGAGCTGATGCTGTTCATCAACGAGAGCCAGGTAGCGTTCCTCGAAGACATGATGTGGGAGCAGGGCTTCCTCGACGCCACGCAGATGGCGGGCGCCTTCCAGATGCTGCGCTCCAGCGACCTGGTCTGGTCGCGCATGATCCGCGACTACTTGATGGGCGAGCGTGCGCCCGTGATCGACCTCATGGCGTGGAACGCGGACGTCACCCGCATGCCCTATCGCATGCATTCGGAATATCTGCGGCGTCTGTTCCTCAACAACGATCTGGCCGAGGGGCGCTATCTCGTCGCCGACAAGCCGATCATGCTCGCGGATATTCGCGCCCCGATCTTCAACGTCGGCACCATGCGCGACCACGTGGCACCGTGGCGCTCCACCTACAAGATCAATTTTCTGACCGACGCCGACGTGACGTATCTGCTCGCGACCGGCGGCCACAATGCCGGGATCGTGTCCGAGCCCGGCCCCGATGGTCACGGCTTCCAGGTAATGACCAGGAAGGCGAACGACCGCTACGTCGATCCGGAAAGCTTCCTGGCGCAAGCGCCGCAAAAGCAAGGCTCCTGGTGGCCGGAATGGGTCGCCTGGCTTGCCGCACGGTCGAGCGAACCGGTCGGTCCGCCTGCAATGGGTGCGGCGGATCATGCCCCGCTCGCTGATGCGCCCGGGACCTATGTGCTGCAACAGTAAGATCGCGCCGACGGCCCTAGCCCAACCACGAAGCATTTGAATTTCAATACGAATATGAAATTCGCCGGTGCGTTTGACCTAGAACAACGCGGTCCGATTGATTTTGTGCAGTAATTTTCAACATGTACGAGCCAACGGGACGGCAAGATCCGCGTCTCGCATTCATGTGGCCGGCGTTTGCCGCAGCCTCGGCCAGCGAGGTTGCCGCGTTGCTGGCAAAGAGTTTCGTCAACTTTGCCGTGGGCGCGGAAGACGGCCCCGCGCCGCGCGAGCCGAAATGGGCCACGCCGAATACGATCGCGCTCGAATTGAAAACCGTGCGGCTGCGCGATTTCAGCACCGCCAAGGACGGTGTCCCCGCTTTGTTGTGTGCGCCGTTTGCGTTGCATGGAGCGGCCGTTGCCGATCTGGCACCCGGTCATAGTCTCGTCGTGGCATTGCGCGACGCCGGACTACGGCGGCTGTTTGTGACCGATTGGCGTTCGGCGACAATGGAGACGCGTCTTTCAGGCATCGACGACTATCTCGCCGACCTCAACGTGCTGGTCGATCAGCTCGGCGGCGGCGTCGATCTGGTCGGGCTTTGTCAGGGCGGCTGGCTGGCGCTGCTCTATGCCGCGCGTTTTCCCGCCAAGGTGAGCAAACTGGTGCTGGCCGGCGCGCCGATCGATATTGCCGCCGGGCAATCCGCATTGTCCGCGCTCGCCGACGCCAGCCCTTTGGCGCTGTTTCATGAACTGGTGACGCTGGGCGAAGGCCGCGTACTCGGCCACAAGGTGCAGAAGTTCTGGGGATCGGAGACGCTCGACTCCCGCGAGATTCATCGATTGCTGCAAACGCCGGAACCGATCGGCTCGCCCGCCTTCGCCGAGCTGGAAGCGATATTCCGGGATTGGCACGCGTGGACCGTCGATCTACCCGGAACCTATTACCTCGAGGTGATCGAGAAGCTGTACAAACGAAACGAGATTGCGATCGGTCAATTTATCGCCTTGGGCGAGCCTATCGACTTGGCGACTATGCGCGCCCCGATTTTTCTGCTGGCGGCGCGCGACGATGAGTTGGTCGCGCCGGCGCAGCTGTTCGCGACCGAGCACCTGGTCGGCACTCCTGCGCGCGCCATTCGCAAGGCGAGCGCGCCTTGCGGCCACGCCGGATTGTTCATGGGACGGACGATCCTCGGCGAATACTGGCCCAGGATCGCGCGCTGGATGATCGAACCCGACAGCCGAAGTCTGGCGCCCGCGGCCGCCTAGATAAGCCGTAGCCCTTGAAACTGGCGAGCCCTTCCTTGCCGACAATGATGTGGTCATGCACGGAAATGCCGAGCGGCTTGGCGACATCGACGATCGCCTGCGTCATCTGGATATCCGCGCGCGACGGCGTCGGGTCGCCCGACGGATGATTGTGCACCAGGATCAGCGCGGTGGCGGAGAGTTCGAGCGCGCGTTTGACCACCTCGCGCGGATAGACCGGCGTGTGATCGACGGTGCCGACCTGCTGCAATTCGTCGGCGATCAGCTGGTTGCGCTTGTCGAGGAACAGAACGCGGAACTGCTCCTTGTCGGCGAAGGCCATCGCCATGCGGCAATAGTCGAGCACGCTCGACCAAGATGACAGAACGGGGCGCTTTTTCACTTGGCCGCGCGCCAGCCGGCTCGCGGCGGCGTGCACGATCTTGAGTTCGGTGATGGCGGCATCGCCCATGCCCTTGACCTCGGCAAGACGGGCCACCGGCGCGGCCACCACCTCGGCGAAGGAGCCGAATTTGGTGATCAGCTCCTTGGCCAGCGGTTTGACGTCGCGCTGCGGGATGGCGCGAAACAGCACCAGTTCGAGCAGCTCGTAGTCGCTCACCGCCACGGCGCCGGCATCGCGGAAGCGCCCGCGCAGCCGTTCGCGGTGACCGTGATAATGCGGAGAAGCCTCGGAAAGGCCGCTCTTCCGTCCGCTGCCGCTACGCTTTTCCGCCATGAAAACTACGCCCGCGCCGCCCACAGGAGGCGCGATTGTAGTGCAACCGGATGCAATCGACGAGGGAAGCTTTCGGCCAGTGCTGCTAGCGCTGGTAAGGTGGCTTGTGCAGCCCGGCCGGGGAAAAGGTGAACACCTCGACGCCTTTGTCGGTGACGCCGACGGTGTGCTCAAACTGGGCCGACAGCGAGCGGTCGCGCGTCACCGCGGTCCAGCCGTCGGACAGCACCTTCACATGCGGGCGGCCGATATTGATCATCGGCTCCACGGTGAAGAACATGCCGGGCTTGAGCACGATGCCTTCGCCCGCGCGCCCGACATGGACGATGTTGGGCTCGTCGTGGAACAGGCGGCCGAGGCCGTGGCCGCAGAAGTCGCGCACCACACTCATGTGCTGGGCTTCCACGTAGCTCTGGATCGCGGCGCCGATATCGCCGGTGGTGGAGCCGGGGCGGATGGTGGCGATGCCGCGCATCATGGCCTCGTGCGTCACCTCGATCAGGCGTTCGGCGCGGCGCGGAATTTCGCCGATGGCGAACATGCGGCTGGAATCGCCGTGCCAGCCGTCGAGGATCAGCGTCACGTCGATGTTGACGATGTCGCCCTCTTTAAGCGGCTTGTCGCCGGGAATGCCGTGGCAGACCACGTGATTGAGCGAGGTGCAGGTCGACTTCTTGTAGCCGCGATACATCAGCGTCGCCGGCAAGGCGCCGTGATCGAGCGCATATTCCAGCACCAGTTTATCTATTTTTTCGGTCGGCACGCCCGGCTGGACATGCTCGACGAGCATATCGAGACATCGCGCCACCAGTTGCCCGGCCTTGCGCATGGCCTCGAAGGCGGCAGGGCCGTGGATCTTGATCTGGCCGGTCTTGCGGAGGGGTGCGACCGCGGCGTCGACGTAGGTCATGGCGAGTAATGTAAGGCCTGGGGCGTCTGGCGCAAGCGCGGGCTTTCCTGAGGAACTAAGCGATCTTTCCCCCCAACTCGTCCTCGATATGGGCGCGGATGATGTCGTCGAACGTCGTTTCCACCTGGAAGCCGAGCGCGAGGCTGCGGCGCGCATCGAAGCGGCGTGGCCAGCCGGCGACGATGCGCTCAATCAGTTCGTCCGGTGCACGCTTGATGCGCCCGGCGACCTTGTCGCCGGCGATGCGGCGCAGCGCCGCGATCTGTTCGCCGACCGTGCAGCACACACCCGGCATGGTGATATTGATGCGGTCGCCCAATTGCGCGCGCGTCAGGCCGGCGGCGTGGATGAGAAATCCGACCGCCGAGCGCGGGCTGGCATGCCAATGCAGCACACTGTCGGCGACCGGCAGGATCGCTTCCTGTCCGTTGAGCGGCTCCCGAATGATGCCGGAGAAGAAACCCGACGCTGCTTTGTTCGGTTTGCCCGGCCGCACCACGATCGATGGCAGTCGGATGCCGACGCCTTCGAGAAAGCCGCGCCGCGTATAATCAGCCAGCAGCAGTTCGCAGATCGCCTTCTGCGTGCCGTAGGAAGTGAGCGGCGTGAGATGGAATTCGTCGCCGATCGCTTCCGGAAACGGCGCGCCGAACACCGCGATCGACGAGGTAAAAACAACCTTGGGCTTGTAGCCGTCGCCAACCGCGCGGATCGCTTCGATCAGTGCGCGGGTGCCGTCGAGATTAACCCGGTAGCCCTTCTCGAAATCGGTTTCCGCCTCGCCCGACACCACGCCGGCGAGGTGGAAGATCACGTCCGGCCGCTCCGAGACCGCTTTTTTCGCAACGCCCGGTGTGGCGAGATCGGCAGCCCGGGTCTTCACGTGATCGGAAAAGCCCGCGAGTCGCGCCGGCGCGACAATGTCGATCAATGTTAATTTTTCGATCGGCTGGCCGCCGAGCGCCCGGTCGATGACCAACCGCTCGGTCAGCTTGCTGCCGATCATTCCCGCAGCGCCGGTGATTAGGATATGCATTCAGGTCTCCGCCAGTCTTTTGTCCGCCGGCTCGAAACGGTCGATGCGGCGCAGATCGGGGAATAATAGCATCCAGATGCCGGCGATCAGCAACGAGCCGAACCCGCCGATCAGCACCGAAGGTACCACGCCCAGCCAGGCGGCGACCGTGCCAGATTCGAATTCGCCGAGCGTATTGGACGAGCCGACGAACAGGTAATTGATCGCGCTCACGCGGCCGCGCTTGTCGTCCGGCGTTTCAATCTGCACCAGCGAAAAGCGGATCACGATGCTCAACGCATCGGACGCCCCCAACAAGGCCAATATCAGCAGCGAGAGCGGAAACGACGTGGAAACCGCGAACATAATGGTCGCCACACCGTAGATTGCGACCACGGCGAACATCTTGCGGCCGATATGGCGTTCGACCGGATGCCGCGACAGCACGATCGAGGTGATCAAAGCGCCGGCGGCCGGCGCCGAGCGCAGCAGTCCGAGGCCGATCGGGCCAACCGCCAGGATGTCGCGGGCGTAGATCGGCAGTAGCGCAGTGACACCGCCGAGCAGCACCACGAACAAATCGAGCGTGATGACGCCGAGCAGCCGGCGCCGCGTGCGGATGTATTCGAACCCGGCCAGCACCGAAGCAAAAGTCGGCGGCTCGCGGTTGGCGGCCGGGCCTTTGACGCGCACCAAGGTGACGAGCGTGATGGAGGCGGTGAAAAATACCAGGCAGATGGCGCCGACCAGCGTCGGGCTTATCGTGTAGATCAGGCCGCCCAGCGCCGGGCCGCAGATGATCGCGGTCTGGTTGGCGGAGGTCCAGGCCGCGACTGCGCGGGCGATCATCGGCGCCGGCACCAGCGCGGGCACCAGCGAATGCGCGGTCGGCAATTCGAAGGCGCGCGCGCAGCCGATCAGAAACACCGCGCCGAACAGCAGGCCGCGGGTCAAGACGCCGGCCAGCAAGGCCGCGGTGATCATGACCGCGGCGAGGGCATAGACGCCGTGCGCGGTGCGCACGATCAAGCGGCGGTCGTAACGGTCGGCGGCGTGACCGATCAGCAGCGTGAGCACGACCGCCGGCACGAACTGGATCAGCCCGACCAGCCCGAGATCGAACGCGCTGTCGGTGAGCTCGTAGACCTGCCAGCCGATGGTCACGGCCAGCATCTGGTAGCCCATGGTGGAGGCGAGCCGCGCCATCCAGAACAGCACGAAGGGCCGATGCCGGGCGAGAGACGGCGATTCGGGCGCGGGCGTGGACATGCTCAGGATTTCGTCCGGCGCGTACGGTCGTCGCTGAAAAACTTGTTGAGTTCGGCGTTCGATACCACGCCGGCAAAACTGTCGAACTTGCCCTTAGTGGCGATCTCGCGCGCCGACTTGATGAACGCATTCATGGCGACGCGCGCCAGCGTGCCGCCCACGCTGATGCGCCGCACGCCCCTTTCGCCAAGGTCTTTGACCGTGAAGCCGAACGCGCCACTGTTGAGAAAGTTGATCGGCTTCGGCGCGACTGCCTGCACGGTCGCCTCGATCTGCTCGCGGGTCTTGATGCCGGGTGAGTAAAGGCAATCGGCGCCGGCGTCGGCAAAGGCTTTCAGCCGGCGGATGGTCTCGGGGAGGTCGGGCCTGCCGCGGATGAAGCCCTCGGTGCGGGCGGTGAACACGACGTCGCCGCCGGCCTTGTCGATCGCCGCGCGCGCGGCCTTCACGCGGGCGAGCGCGAGATCGAAATCGTAGAGCGGCCGATCTGGATCGCCGGTCGAATCCTCGATCGACAGACCGGCGACGCCGATCGCTATGCAACGCGTCACGTTGTCGGCCATGTGGTCGGGATCGTCGGCAAAGCCGCCCTCGAAGTCGGCATTGATCGGCACGTCGGTGGCCGCAGCGATCTCGCCGAAGTGAGCGAGGACCTCATCGCACGATTGCCCGCCATCGGCGTAGCCCTGCGCATGGGCGTAGCCCGAGCTGGTGGTCGCCAGCGCCTTGAAGCCGAGCCCCTGCAGATAGCGGGCGCTGCCGACGTTCCACGGATTGGGGATGACGAAGCAGCCGGCATCATGCAGGCGTCGGAAGACGTTGCGTTTTTCGGTCGTCGACGGGTTGGCCATGGAAAAATCCCGGGGAAAGAAACGGGCGCGACCGTGCCACGTTTGCGCGCGCCAGGACAATGCCATTCCGTGATGCATCCATGAGCGCAATTCATCCCCGTTAGGCCCCGACCTGTTGGCGCCGCAACAGCATCGCTCGGGGTGCGTCTAACCCCTGCCGGCCGCGGATATTCCGACACCGAGTTGTGATTGAATGCACCACCATCCGCCCTTGTGCCGCCGCACTGGTTGGATAAGGGAGGGAACGACGACACGATGAAAGGATGCATCCATGGCATCGCTTGCGGTCAAGCTGATGGTGTCCGCCATCGGTCTCGCCTTCGTTCTCGCCGCTGCGCCGGCCGACGCCGCCAAGGCGCGCAAGCACAAGAAGCATGGGACGGCCCATGCCGACGTTCGCGTGCAAACAGGGTACTGGGGCACAAACCTTGTCCCAGCTGGCCCAATCTATAATGGCAATGATTACCTCGGCGACGACCCCGACCCGAACATCCGCTTCCAGATTAAGCGCGATCTCGGCGTCCACTACGGTGGCGAGAACTGAGCATCGGTCACGCTCGATTTGATTTTCCTCGCCTGATCGGGTGAACTGCGCGCCAAATCGAGAGCGCGGCCGCCTATCCTGCTGGTGCGGCCCGTCGCCGGGGAGTGACGCCATGCTGAAAACAATCGCGGCTTTCGACCGCATCGGCGAGGAAAATGCCTTCGCGGTGCTCGCCCGCGCCAACGCCCTGATCGCGCAAGGCCGCGACATCATCAATCTCGGCATCGGCCAGCCCGATTTCCGCACCCCCGATTTCATCGTCGAGGCGGCGGTCAAGGCGCTGCGCGAGGGCCATCACGGCTACACGCCGGCGAACGGCATTCCGCCCTTGCGCGAGGCGGTGGCCGCCGACCTGCACAAGCGCTTCAAGGTCGAGGTCTCGCCCGACAGCGTGATGATCATGCCCGGCGGCAAGCCGACCATGTTCATGTCGATCCTGATGTTCGGCGAGCCGGGCGCCGAGATCATGTATCCCGATCCCGGCTTTCCGATCTACCGCTCGATGATCGAGTTCACCGGGGCGAAGCCGGTGCCGGTGCCGATCCGCGAGGAGAACGGCTTTGCCTTCTCGGCGGAGGAGACGCTCAAGCTGATCACGCCGAAGACGCGGCTGCTGATCCTCAATTCGCCGGCCAATCCGACCGGCGGCGTCACCGGCAAGGCGGAAGTCGACAAGCTCGTCGCCGGACTGGAGAAATGGCCCGATGTCGCGATCATGTCGGACGAGATCTACGATCATATGGTTTACGATGGCGAGACGCATGTCTGCCTGCTCACCTATCCGTCGATCCGCGACCGGCTGATCCTGCTCAACGGCTGGTCGAAGACCTATGCCATGACCGGCTGGCGGCTCGGCTATGCGGTGTGGCCGGGCAAACTCTACGACTATGCGCGCAAGCTCGCGGTCAACCTGCATTCCTGCGTGAATGCGTCCGCGCAATTTGCCGGCCTGGCGGCGCTCAAGGGCCCGCAGGACGAAGTATGGAAGATGGTCGCCGAATTCGACAAGCGCCGCAAAGTCGTGGTCGAAGGCCTCAACAAACTGCCCGGCGTGTCCTGCGCGACCCCGAAGGGCGCGTTCTATGCCTTCCCCAACATCAAGCGCACCGGCTGGAAGGCGAAGGCGCTGGCGTCATCTCTCTTGGACGATGCCGGCGTCGCCATCATCGGCGGACCGGACTTCGGTATTCTGGGCGAGGGCTATGTGCGGCTTAGCTACGCCAATTCGACCGAGAATATCCTGAAGGCGCTCGCCCGCATGGGCGAATTCCTGGCGAGCCGCAAGGCCGCGTAAAATCGCACAAAAACACAACAAGACCGGCTACGCTCTCCGCCATGGCGAGTATTGGGCCGGGTTAAGGAAAGGAATACGTCCATGTTGGACACGATGCCAAGAGACCGAGGACTGTCGGAAGAACAGCGGATGATGCGGCAGAGCTGCCGCGATTTCGTCGATGAGGTGGTGCTGCCCTTTATAAAGCAAAACTGGAAACAAGAATGGTCGATGGTGCCGGAGGACCGGCTGCCGCTGCGCATCCTGGAAGAGGCCGAGAAAATCGGCATCCGCACCCTCGGCGTGCCGGAGGAGTACGGCGGCGTCGAACTCGAGAAAGGCACGGAAGTGAAAACTTTCGCGCTGGTCGCCGAGGAAATCGCGCGCGGCGATTCCGGCCTGGCCGACAAGATGGTGCAGAATTGGAAGGTGTCGGTGCTGCTGCGCCAGTTCGCGCCCAAGCATTTGCAGGAGAAATGGTTCAAGCGCCTGGTGGCGGAGCCGCAGTTCCTGATGGCGCATTGCCTG
>Ga0209890_10000920_pt1 | contig 13633 bp, 10 predicted proteins | sample OrgsoiDNA2013049_FD_185799 | JGI IMG/M metagenome (GOLD analysis project Ga0209890, IMG submission 185799) | Permafrost soil microbial communities from the Arctic, to analyse light accelerated degradation of dissolved organic matter (DOM) -... | ecosystem: Environmental > Terrestrial > Soil >...
GACCTTCAGGCGGCCCTCGACCGGGGCGACAAGGCCCTTGACATCATCAATGACAACCTGCTGGACGGGATGCGGACCGTCGGCGAGCTGTTCGGCAAGGGCGAGATGCAGCTGCCGTTCGTGCTGCAGTCCGCCGAGGTCATGAAGGCCGCGGTGGCCTACCTCGAGCCGTTCATCGAGGGCAATGCTGATGGCTCTGCGCGGGAGGCCAAGGCGCGGATCGTGCTGGCCACCGTGCGCGGCGATGTCCATGACATCGGCAAGAACCTGGTGGACATCATCTTGTCGAACAACGGGTACGAGGTTGTCAACATCGGCATCAAGCAGCCGATCGCCGAGATCATCCGCGCCGCTGAGGAGAACAACGCCGACGCGATCGGCATGAGCGGGCTGCTCGTCAAGTCAACGGTTGTCATGAGGGAGAACCTCGAGGAGCTGAACTCCCGCGGGTTTGCGGGCCGTTGGCCGGTGCTGCTGGGTGGCGCCGCCCTGACCCGCGCGTATGTCGAGAACGACCTGGCGGAGGTCTACCAGGGCGAGGTTCGTTATGCCCGGGACGCCTTCGAGGGCCTGCGCCTGATGGAGGCCGTGGCGGCCGCTCGCGCAAACCCGGAGCTCAGCGTCTCGGACACACTGCCAGAGCTGCGCAGGCGCCGGGTGCGCGCGGTGGTTGCCGCGACCGATGACGATGCCCCGGCCGACACCAGCCGTTCGGACGTGGCCACCGACAACAGCATCCCGACGCCGCCGTTCTGGGGTAGTCGGGTCGTCAAGGGCATCGCCCTTGCCGACTACGCGTCATACCTTGACGAGCGGGCGACGTTCCTGGGGCAGTGGGGGCTCAAGGGCACCCGCGGCGAGGATGGCGCGTCCTACGACGAGCTGGTCGAGACCGAGGGCCGGCCGCGGCTACGTATGTGGCTGGAGCGGATCAAGACCGAGGGCCTGCTCGAGGCGGCGGTCGTCTACGGCTACTTCCCGTGCTACAGCGACGGCAACGATCTCGTGGTTCTTCATCACGATGCCAGCCCGGACGGAGCCAAGGCCGGCAGCGAACGGGCCCGTCTCTCCTTCCCGCGCCAGCGTCGGGACCGCCGGCTGTGCCTGGCCGACTTCTTCAAGAGCAAGGAGCGCTACGAGGCCGACGGCGAGCCGGACGTCATTGCCTTCCATCTGGTGACGATGGGCGCGCGGGTTGCCGAGGCAACCGGAGAGCTGTTCGGTCGCGATGCCTATCGCGAGTACCTCGAGCTTCATGGCCTGTCCGTGCAGCTGACCGAGGCGCTGGCCGAGATGTGGCATGGGCGGGTGCGCGACGAGCTTGGCTACGGCACCGAGGACAACGACGACCTGGGCGCCATCCTGCGTCAGGGCTATCGCGGGTCCCGGTACTCCTTCGGCTACCCGGCTTGCCCGGATCTGGCGGATCGTGCCGTCCTGGTCGCGCTTCTCGACCCGTCCCGCATCGGGGTGACCCTCTCCGAGGAGCTGCAGCTCCACCCGGAACAGTCCACGGACGCCCTGGTCGTGCACCACCCCGAGGCCAAGTACTTCAATGCAACCTAGGCCACAGAGGCCCCCTCGAAGCTGTGACGCCACGTGAGCGTCGACCTTCCGTCAGCGGTTCTGTGGGACATGGACGGCACCCTGGTTGACACCGAGCCGTACTGGATCGCCGAAGAGCACGCTCTGGTCGAGCTGCACGGTGGGGTGTGGACCGACGAGCACGCCAAACAGCTTGTCGGCAACGACCTGATGGTCTCGGCCGAGTACATCCTGGCGCATTCCCCGATCGAGCTGACGCCCCTCGAGATCGTCAATAAGCTGCTCGCCGGGGTCGTCGCCCGGGTGTCTGACCATGTGCCGTGGCGTCCCGGGGCGCGAGAGCTACTCGCGAGTCTGGTTGCGCAGGGGGTTCCCTGCGCACTGGTCACCATGTCGTGGGAGTCGCTCGCCACGGCGGTGGTGACGAACCTGCCGAAAGGCAGCTTCGCAGCTGTCATCACCGGGGATGTGGTGAGCCATGGCAAGCCCCACCCCGAGCCCTACCTGGCAGCGGCGCGTCTGCTCGGGATCGAGCTCGAAGCCTGTATCGCTATTGAGGACTCGCCACCGGGCGTCGCCTCGGCAGTGGCGGCCGGAATTCCGACGATCGCCGTGCCGCATCACGTGAACGTGCCCGAAACCGTTGGGGCTGTGCAGATTTCGACACTGGCTGGTCTGGAACCTGCGGACCTGCGGCGCTTGTTCGGCTGAACGTCCTGGGTGCGGTGCCGGCCGGCTAACGTGCCCGTGAAGCCCAGGCGGTGGTGTTCGCCGCCGCGGCCAGGATCTCGGCCAGCTCTTCGTGTCCGTCAGCAACCAGACCGACCGTCACGCGCACGTGTCCACCTCCACCAGGCAGAACGTCGAACGGTGCTCCGGGAGTGACGCCGACCCCCTGGCTGGCCAGCCGGATGATGGCGGCCGACTCATCGTGGACAGGCACCCACAGGTTCAGTCCGTCGCCGGTGGCCACCTCCACGTCGCGTGAGGTCAGCGCGGTGACCAAGGCGCTACGTCGTCGGGTGTACTCATCCCGGGCGTGGTCGACGTCGGCGACGGCGGCCGGGTCCGTGAGCAGGCTCAGCAGCACGCGCTGCAGCAGCCGGCTGCTCCAACCCTGTCCCAGCTGCCGGCGGTGGCTGATCTCCCGGAGCAGGTCCACGGGCCCGCCCATGGCAGCCAGTCGAAGGTCAGGGCCGTGGGACTTGGAGAAGCTGCGGATGTGGATCACCTGTCCTGGTATCCACTGACCCAGGCTGATCGGCGCAGTGGCAGCGACGGCACCTGCCGAGTCGTCCTCGACCACCGGGACACCGGCTCGGGCAAGGATGGGTGCCAGGTCGCGCGCGCGCTGCCCCGTCATGGACGCTCCCGTCGGATTCTGCGCTCGCGGCTGCAGAAAGACGGCGGCTGCACCTCGCAAGGCTGCAGCCAGAGGCTCGGCCCTCAGCCCGGCATCGTCGACCGGCACACCAACCACCTCGATCCCGATCGACTCCAGCAGGTCCAGCAGGGGAGGGAAGCCCGGGTGCTCCACGACCACCCGGTCACCGAAACGCAACAGCGAACGCGACGCCAGGTCGAGGCCATCCATCGCCCCGTCGACAACCAGGAGCTCCTCGGGCGGGTAGGGCCACTGGGCCCGCAGGACCTCCAGCAGCCCGGGCAGGACCGGGTCATCCAGGTAGCTGCCGGGGATGCCGGCGGTGGTGAGCTCGCCGAGCGCCGCTGCCAGGTTCGGCAGCAGCGCCGGGTCCGGGGTGCCGGTCGACAGGTCAAGGGCGAAGTCCAGCTGTCGCTCGAGCGCCCGCCGGTATCTGCCCGGAGCAGGTTCCTGGAGGTCGGCGATGGTGGTGCCACGGCGCCCGTCGGTGCGTATGGCTCCGGAACGGGCAAGCAGCGCCCAGCCAGCGCTGACCGTGGTGGGGGAGAGGCCGAGCCGGGTGGCCAAGGCTCGGATGGGAGGGAGCTTTGCGCCGGGCTGAAGTGCGCCATCACGAACGGCCCTGCTCACGGCCTGGGCAAGGCCCTTGGCGCTCGAGATCTCGAGCCGTTCCTCAATGGCGGACATCTGGGTGAGCATATTTGTAACATAGCAATCACTTCATTGTGTGATCAAGTTGGTGACACGTATTCTGTCGTCATGACACAGCGAATCTCACACTGGATCGACGGGCGCAAAACCCCGGGCACCTCAGGCCGCACCTCACCGGTCTACAACCCGGCAACCGGTCAGCGCACGGCCCAGGTGGAGCTCGCCAGCGGCAGCGAGGTCGATGGCGCGGTCGCCCAAGCCCTGACCGCAGCCAGGCAGTGGCGCCACGCATCCTTGTCCCAGCGGGCGGGGGTGCTCTTCGCCTTCCGTCAGCTGTTGCACGAGCGCACCGCCGAGCTCGCGGCAGTTGTCACCGGCGAGCACGGCAAGGTCCTGTCCGACGCCGCCGGCGAGATTGCCCGCGCCCTGGAGAACGTGGAGTTCGCCGCCGGCGTGCCACAGCTGCTCAAGGGCGGGTTCTCCGAGCAGGTCTCGACCGGGGTGGACGTCTACTCGATCCGTCAGCCGCTGGGGGTGGTGGCCGGCATCACCCCGTTCAACTTCCCGGTGATGGTGCCGCTGTGGATGTGCGCCAACGCCATTGCCTGCGGCAACTCGTTCATCCTCAAGCCGAGCGAGAAGGATCCCTCACCTTCTCTGTTCCTGGCGCAGATGTGGAAGGACGCCGGCCTGCCGGACGGCGTCTTCACCGTCGTCCAGGGCGACAAGGAGGCCGTCGACGCACTGCTGACCCACCCCGACGTCGCCGCCGTGAGCTTTGTGGGCTCGACCCCGATCGCCAGGTACATCTACGAGACGGGCACCGCCCAGGGCAAGCGGGTCCAGGCTCTGGGTGGCGCCAAGAACCATGCTCTCGTGCTGCCGGACGCTGACGTGGAGATGACCGCAGATGCGGTGGTCTCCGCGGCATACGGCTCAGCGGGTGAACGCTGCATGGCACTGTCAGTCGCCGTCGCCGTCGGTGATGTGGCAGACAGGTTGGTCGACGCGCTTGCCGCCCGTCTGCCCAAGCTCAAGATCGGCGACGGCACCCACCCCGACACGGACATTGGTCCGCTCATCACGGCTGAGCAAAGGGACAAGGTGGCCGGTTACATCGGGGCCGGTGCCGCGGCGGGCGCCACTCTGGTGGTTGACGGTCGCGGAGAGGATGTACCCGCGGGCGGTTTCTTCCTGGGGACGACCCTGATGGACCATGTCACTCCCGAGATGACCGTCTACACCGACGAGATCTTCGGGCCGGTGCTCTGCGTCGTCCGGGCGGACACCTACGAGGAGGGTCTGGCACTGATCAACCGCAACCCGTATGCCAACGGGACGGCGATCTTCACCCGTGACGGCGGGGCGGCCCGCCAGTTCCAGTTCGACGTGGAGGTCGGCATGGTCGGGATCAACGTCCCGGTGCCGGTGCCGGTGGCCTCGTACTCGTTCGGCGGCTGGAAGGCCTCACTCTTCGGCGACTCGCACATGTACGGCCCTGAGGGCATGAACTTCTACACCCGCGGCAAGGTCGTCACGTCGCGCTGGCCGGACCCAGCCACCTCCGCAGTTGACCTCGGCTTCCCGCGCACGCGATAGGAGACCCCTCATGACCCAGTCAGCGAACCAGACGCCTACGCCCCTCATCCCTGCGGACGAGGCGCGGGTTCGCGCGGACGACCGCGCGCACGTCTTTCACTCGTGGTCGGCCCAGGCCCAGATCGACCCGATGCCCATCGCCTCTGCCTTCGGGTCGCACTTCACCGACTACTCGGGCAAGCGGTATCTCGACTTCTCCTCACAGTTGGTGAACGTCAACATCGGATACCAGCACCCCAGGCTGGTCGCTGCGATCCAGGACCAAGCCGCCAAGCTCTGCACGATTTCGCCGGCCTTCGCCAACGACGCCCGCAGCGAGGCCGCCCGGCTCATCGCCGAGGTCGCCCCGGGAGACCTCAGCACCGTCTTCTTCACCAATGGTGGAGCCGACGCCAACGAGAACGCGATCCGGATGGCGCGTCTGCACACCGGGCGCCACAAGGTCCTGGCTGCCTACCGCAGCTACCACGGTGCGACGGCCGGAGCCATTGCGCTCACCGGAGACCCGCGCCGATGGGCCTCGGAACCGGGGCTTCCCGGGATCATCCACTACTGGGGTCCGTACGCCTACCGCTCCGCGTTCCATGCGAGCACAGAGCAGGAGGAGTCCGATCGCGCACTGTCGCATCTGCGGGACCTCCTCATGGTCGAGGGATCGCACACGGTCGCGGCGATCATCCTTGAGACCGTTGTCGGCACCAACGGGGTCCTCGTCCCGCCGCCCGGGTATCTGGCCGGGGTTCGCGCGCTGTGCGACGAGTTCGGGATCGTGATGATCGCCGATGAGGTGATGGCCGGTTTCGGTCGCAGTGGCGAGTGGTTCGCGGTCGACCACTGGGGGGTGACACCGGACCTGATCACCTTCGCCAAGGGAGTCAACTCCGGATACGTGCCGTTGGGTGGGGTGCTCATCTCGGACGCGATCGCCTCGACGTTCGCGGACCGGGCCTTCCCCGGCGGGCTGACGTACTCGGGTCACCCGCTGGGCTGTGCCGCCGCGGTAGCCTCGATCAACATCTTCCGCGATGAAGGCATCATCGAGCACGCGCGTGCACTGGGGACCGACGTCATCGGCCCGGAGCTGCGCGCGATGGCCGAGCGACACCCTTGTGTGGGTGAGGTTCGCGGGCTTGGCGTCTTCTGGGCGCTCGAGCTGGTGCGTGACCGCGACACGCGCGAGCCGCTGGTGCCGTTCAATGCCCGTGGTGCCGAGGCGAAACCGATGGCCGAGCTCGCAGCCGCCTGCAAGGACCAGGGGCTGTGGCCGTTCGTGCACTTCAACCGGACGCACGTCGTACCGCCGTGCACCACGTCCGCCGAAGAGATCAGGGAGGGTATCGCGATCCTCGACAACGCCCTGAAGGTGGCCGACACGTACTACACCGGCAGCTAACCCCGATCTGAGGCCACGCGGGTCCTCACGACGTCACCGTGCCCGCTCGGGTGGGGTGGGTCAGCCCGCGGCCGGCGGGACCTGCATGTCGTAGATGACCCACATGGTGCGCTCTGCCACCTGGTCGTACTTGCTCCGGGCGCGATGGTTGTCATCCGCGGTGATCCAGCGGATCTTGCTCCAGCCACGTTGACGCGCGACCGTCCGCAACGCGCCGAACAGCGCATCCACGGCACCCGAGCCACGCGCCGAGGGCGTGACGAAGAGGTCATCGAGGTGGCCTGCCAAGGCAGCCGCCAGAGGCCGGAAGTAGGGACGGTAGTGGGCCAGGCCCACCACGTTGCCGCTCGCGTCACGAACCAGAAGTGCCTTGACGTCGTGGTCGGGATCGGTGATCCATGACCACACGAGATCAAGCTGTGAGTCCGTCACGGCCTCTTGGTAGAAGTCGGCGTAGGCCCGATACAGCTCGCGCCATACTGCGGCGTCCTCAGCGCGAGGCGGTCCGACGGTGAAGGGACGAGAGGTCATGCCGGAAATCTAGTCGTCTGCGGGAACCACGGCTGCCGTGGCACGCGGGTCAAGGGCGAGGATGGCCGCTGCCTCGGGCAGGGGTGGGGGAGTGCCACCCCATTCCGGGCACAGGGCGCGGTGGTCGCACCAGTCGCAGAGTCTGGACCTGCTCGGCCGCCAGTCACCCGACTCTGCTGAGGTCTCGATCGCTCGCCACAGAGCCTTGAGCTTGCGTTCGACCGCGAGCAGGTCGGCCTCGTCGGGGGAGTAGCGCACGATCTCGGAGTTTGCCAGGTAGACAAGCTGAAGCATCCGCGGCACCTCACCACGCAACCGCCACAGCACCAGCGCATAGAACTTCATCTGGAACAGGGCCTTGCCCTCGAACAGCTCTGATGGCGATCGGCCCGTCTTGTAGTCGACGACCCGCATCTCGCCGGTTGGCGTGACGTCCAGCCGGTCGACATAGCCGCGCAGCGTCAACCCGTCCAGGTCGGTCTCGACGTACAGCTCGCGCTCGGCGGGTTCGAGGCGCGTCGGGTCCTCCAGGGTGAACCACCGTTCGATGAGCGACACCGCGTCGCCGAACCAGCTCGCCACTGCTGCCGGGTCGCTCTCCTGGAACAGGTCGGCAAGCTCGGGCCGCCCCTCGATCAGCTCTTTCCACTGGGGCTCGACCAGAGCCGAGGCGGCTTCGATGGTCCGCTCAGATGACGGAAGGTCGAACAGCCGCTCCAGGACGGCGTGAACCAGGGTGCCCCGTGCCGCAGCCGCACTCGGAGGTGACGGGAGCTTGTCGATCACGCGAAAGCGGTAGAGCAGCGGACACTGCATGAAGTCTGCGGCCCGGCTCGGGGAAAGTGCGGCAACCATGCAAGGCACTGTAGGCGGGTGTACCGACGGAGGGTGCATGCGGGCGCACCGGCGCTGGGCACACGGACGGCTGGGCACACGGACGGCTGGGCTCACCGACGCTGGGCGCATTGACATAGGCTCGCAACATGGCCGCCAGCACCGATGACCCGACAGGTCCGGCTCCTGGCTGGCGCCTCGCCACGATCGGCGGGGTGCCCGTCTACATCGGCAGGTCCTGGCCGGTCATCGCCCTGATCATCGTGGCCACCTTCGGCCCGGGAGTCGCAAGCAACCGTCCCGATCTTGGGGTGGGAGCCTATGCGGTGGCCGTCGTCTTCGCCGTCCTGCTGCTCATCTCGGTGCTCGCCCACGAAGCGTCCCACGCGGTCGTGGCCACCCGGCTGGGCTACCGGGTGAACCGCGTCGTGGCCGACCTTTGGGGTGGACACACGGCCTACGAGACGTCCGCGGCTCGACCGGGGGCCAGCGCGCTGGTGGCCATCGCGGGACCCGCAGCCAACGCGGTGCTGGCTTTCGTTGGCTGGTGGCTTCTGCCCTCCGTCCCGAACGGGATCCCCTACATGCTCGTTGGCGCGATCGTCTACGCCAATGCCTTCGTTGCCGGGTTCAACATGTTGCCCGGGCTTCCGCTGGACGGCGGCTTCCTGGTGGACTCCCTGGTCTGGCGGGTCACCGGGAGCCGTGAGAGCGGGCTCATCGCCGCAGGCTGGTGCGGGCGGGTCGTGACAGTCCTTGTCGTCCTGTGGCTTGTCGGCTGGCCACTGCTGAACGGCCAGCCTCCGGATCTGTTCAATATCGTCTTTGGACTCTTCATCGGGTCCTTCCTGTGGGTGGGCGCCACGAACGCCATTCGCAGCGGCCGCGGGGGTCGTCTTCTGGCCGGCATCCGGATTGACTCCGTCTGGCGACGCGCGGTGTCCCTGACTGCGGACGCCAGTGCCGCGCAGGCCCTGGCTCTGCGCGCGGCCGGACCGGTGGGTACCGCTGTTGTCGTCGAGGACGGCGGGCGCAGGGCGATCGGGCTTCTTGACGACGAGGCGCTTCAGGCGATCCCGGAGCAGTCGCTCGGGGGTGTCGCGGTCACCGCCGTGATGCGCCGACAGCCCGACGGCTGGGTCGTCGAGGCCACTCCGGACCAGTCGATCGCCCCGATCGTGATCACCATGCAACAGCTCGGGATCGGCGCCGTGCCGGTGCGCGGTCCCGACGGAGCGATCGCGGGCATCGTGATGGCGGGAGATCTCGAGGCCGCACTGTCTCGAAGGTCTGCCCCTCCGACCTAGACTTGTCCGTCATGAGCCCGCACATTCCCTCCACCGCGGGTGCCACTGGCGCCCATCTGCGTCGCGGATCTTTTGCCGAGGGTGAGCGTGTTCAGCTGACCGACCCCAAGGGCCGGCTGCACACCATCACGCTGGAGCCCGGCAAGGAGTTCCACACCCACCGGGGTCGACTGGCCCACAACGACCTGATCGGCGCTCCGGACGGGTCGACCATCAAGAACACCGCAGGTGTGGAGTACCTCGCTGTTCGCCCGCTGCTCTGCGACTATGTGCTGTCGATGCCTCGTGGCGCTGCGGTGGTCTATCCCAAGGACGCCGCCCAGATCGTGGCCATGGCCGACATCTTCCCCGGCGCCCGGGTGGTCGAGGCCGGTGTCGGGTCAGGCGCTCTGAGCATGTCCCTGCTTCGGGCGGTGGGAGACCTGGGGCATCTTCATTCCTTCGAACGCCGCGAGGACTTCGCCGACATCGCCCGAGGTAACGTCGAAGGCTTCTTCGGCGGTCAGCACCCGGCCTGGCAGGTCACGGTCGGCGACCTGGTCGAGACGCTTCCGGCGGCCGTCGAGCCGGGCACCATCGATCGGGTGGTTCTGGACATGCTGGCCCCCTGGGAGTGCCTGGACGTCGTCGCCGACGCCCTGGCCCCGGGTGGTGTACTCATCTGCTACCTGGCGACCGTCACACAGCTGTCCAGGGTGGCCGAGGCATCTCGTGACCATGGCGGCTTCACCGAGCCGTCAGCCTGGGAGTCGCTGGTGCGAGGCTGGCACCTCGAGGGGCTGGCGGTCCGGCCGCAACACCGGATGCACGGTCACACCGGCTTTCTGATCACCACCAGGAGGCTGGCCCCCGGCGTCACCCCTCCACTGCGCAAACGCCGTCCGGCCAAGGGCGCACTCGACGGGGACACCGAGCTGCCCACCGGCGAATGGTCACCTGAGGACATGGGGGAGCGGGCAACGTCCGAAAAGAAGATTCGACGCGTTCGCCGATCTTTGACAGATACACCCACCACGTAGACCCGCGTCGGGTTAGGGTCGAATTGTCGGTTACCAACGTGCCGGCAGGCGACTTGAGGAGGTCAAATCATGTCCGAAAACTCCCCCAAGCATGAGGGCGCGCAGAAGCCTTCGGTCGAGCCGATCGACCAGGCGGAGGCTCTGCGTCAGCAGTCTCTGCTGTCGGAGGAGGTCGCCGGCCTGCGCCGTCGACTCGCGGACTCGCCAACCCGTTCTCGTGACCTCGAGAACCGCGTTCTGCAGCTGCAGACCGCGCTGTCGACCCTGTCGTCCCAGAACGAACGCCTGGTACGGACTCTGCGGGAGGCCCGCGAGCAGATCGTCACCCTCAAGAGCGAGGTCGACCGGCTGGCGCAACCGCCATCGGCCTATGGCCTCATCATCGAGTCGTACGACGACGCCACCGTCGACGTGCTGACCAGCGGGCGCAAGATGCGGGTCGCCGTCTCGCCGTCGGTCGACCCTGGCGAGCTGTCCGCAGGGCGTGAGGTGATGCTGAACGAGGCCCTCAACGTTGTCGCAACCTGCGGCTTCGAGCGCATCGGCGAGATCGTGATGCTCAAGGAGCTCCTCGGAGACGACAGGGTTCTCGTGGTGGCACACGCCGACGAAGAACGCGTCTGCCGGATGGCCGAGAGCCTGGACGGACAACCGATCCGGGTCGGCGATGCCCTGCTGCTGGACTCTCGTTCTGGCTTCGTCTATGAGCGGATCCCCAAGGCTGAGGTGGAGGACCTGGTCCTCGAAGAGGTCCCGGACATCGACTACAGCGACATCGGAGGGCTGGCCGGTCAGATCGAGGCGATCCGCGATGCCGTCGAGCTCCCCTACCTGCACCCGGACCTGTTCATGGAGCACAAGCTGAAGCCACCAAAGGGTGTTCTGCTCTACGGCCCTCCCGGCTGCGGAAAGACCCTTATTGCCAAGGCCGTTGCGGCGTCCCTGGCCAGGAAGGTTGCGGCCAAGGAAGGCAAGCCGATCGGCAAGTCCTTCTTCCTGAACATCAAGGGCCCCGAGCTGCTGAACAAGTACGTGGGTGAGACCGAGCGGCACATTCGCCTGATCTTCCAGCGGGCCCGCGAGAAGGCCTCCGACGGCACGCCGGTGGTGGTCTTCTTCGACGAGATGGACGCGCTCTTCCGGACCCGTGGCTCCGGCGTGTCCTCGGATGTCGAGACGACGATCGTGCCTCAGCTGCTGTCCGAGATCGACGGTGTCGAGCGACTGGAGAACGTCATCGTCATCGGCGCATCCAACCGCGAGGACATGATCGACCCCGCGATCCTGCGACCGGGCCGGCTCGACGTGAAGATCAAGATCGAGCGTCCCGACGCCGAGAGCGCTCGGGACATCTTCAGCAAGTACCTCACGGCGGACCTGCCACTGCACGAGTTCGACCTGGCCGAGCACGGAGACTCCGCCCAGCGAACGGTCGAGGCGATGATCCAGTCGGCGGTCGAGCGGATGTACTCCGAGATCGACGCCAACCGGTTCCTGGAGGTCACCTACGCCAACGGTGACAAGGATGTCCTCTACTTCAAGGACTTCAACTCCGGGGCGATGATCCAGAACATCGTCGACCGGGCCAAGAAGATGGCGATCAAGGACTTCCTGACAACGTCCCAGAAGGGCATCCGGATCGAGCACCTGCTGGCTTCGTGCGTTGACGAGTTCAAGGAGAACGAGGACCTTCCCAACACGACTAACCCGGATGACTGGGCTCGCATCTCCGGCAAGAAGGGCGAGCGCATCGTGTACATCCGGACGCTGGTCACCGGCAAGGATGGCACCGAGCCGGGTCGCTCCATCGAGGCAGTCGCCAACACCGGCCAGTATCTGTAGGGCGTCAGCCCAGCCGTAGCTGGAACGAGGTGGTGCTCACGTAGGCGCCGAACTTGAACCCCACCTCGTCCAGGGTGCCCACCTCGGTGAAACCCATTCTGCGATGCAACGCATTGCTGGCCGGGTTCGGCTGGGCCACCACGGCGACCACGAGGTGGACGCAGTCCTGGCGGAGCAGGTTCAGCAGGTCGCCATACAGTTGCGACCCGAGGCCGTTGCCCGTGACCTGCGGTGAGAGGTAGACCGACGTCTCGCGGGTCAGTGCGTAGGCGGGGCGGTTCCGGAACGCTCCCGAGTAGGCGTAGCCGAGCACGGCGTCGACGTCCTGGCCCGCCAGACCGTCTGTCACCCGGCCGTGTGCCACCAAGAAGTGATCACCTGCGGCGGTGCTGTCCACCTTCGCCTGCCAGGACGACAGCGGCGGCTCCTCGAGGTCGAACGTCGCGGTGCTGGTGTGAACCGAGTCGGCATAAATGGCGGCGACTGCCGGGAGATCGGATGATGTGGCGGGTACCACCCTGACCTGGCTCATGAGCCCTCGCTCAACCACGGGCGCCGGCGGTATCGAGAGCCAGGCTCAGAACAATATGCACGAGGTGACCCTAACAAGGGCCTACCACGGCGGATCACCCGGGAAAGCCCCATCGCGACGCGGGACTTCTCCCGCAGAGCCCTCAGATTCGCCTAGGCTGGCGACATGACGGTGCGTCGGGTGATGGGGATCGAGACCGAGTACGGCATCTCGGTGCCCGGCGATCCGACCGCGAACCCGATGTTGTTGTCCGGATATGTCGTCAACGCCTACGCCAGCCTGCGAGGTTCGCGGGTCGGCCGGGCCAGCTGGGACTACGAGGACGAGATGCCGCTGCGTGATGCGCGCGGGTTCGAGATCCCCCGCCAGCTTGCGGACGTCAGCCAGCTGACCGATGAGGAAGACCCCACACTTGCCAATGTCGTGCTCACCAATGGTGCCCGTCTGTATGTCGACCACGCACATCCTGAGTACAGCTCGCCCGAGGTGACCTCACCGCGGGCGGCCCTGTGCTGGGACAGGGCGGGGGAGCAGATCATGCTCGAATCGGTCCGGCGCCTGTCGTCGGTGCCGGGGACGGCCGGCGTGAACCTGTACAAGAACAACACCGATGGCAAGGGCGCGTCGTACGGCACGCATGAGAACTACCTCATGCGTCGCGAGACGCCTTTCTCGGACATCACTCACAACCTGATTCCGTTCTTCGTGGCTCGACAGGTGATGTGTGGCGCGGGCAGGGTTGGTATCGGCCAGGACTCGACGAATGCCGGGTTCCAGATAGCGCAGCGGTCGGACTTCTTCGAGGTTGAGATAGGCCTCGAGACGACCCTCAAGCGTCCTATCATCAACACCCGGGACGAGCCGCATGCGGTGGCCGCGCTGTACCGACGGCTGCACGTGATCATCGGTGACGCCAACCAGTGCGACGTGGCGGGGCTGCTCAAGATGGGCACGACCAGCCTGGTTCTCGCGATGATCGAGGACCAGAGTCTCGAT
>Ga0209890_10000921_pt1 | contig 13627 bp, 21 predicted proteins | sample OrgsoiDNA2013049_FD_185799 | JGI IMG/M metagenome (GOLD analysis project Ga0209890, IMG submission 185799) | Permafrost soil microbial communities from the Arctic, to analyse light accelerated degradation of dissolved organic matter (DOM) -... | ecosystem: Environmental > Terrestrial > Soil >...
GCCTGCTCGATGCCGCGGTACAACGATGCTTCCGTCACTTCCAGCAACTTCTGCAACTCCGGTTTCAGTCCGCTGCCCACCGGAACCGTGATCGCCGCGTCGCCGTAGTACCCGTCGAGCACGACCCCGCAGTCAATCGAAACGATGTCGCCTTCCTGCAGCAAACGCTTTTCCGATGGAATGCCGTGCACAATCTCTTCGTTCACCGAGGTGCACAACACGCAGGGATAATCGTAGTACCCCTTGAATGCCGGCTTCGCTCCGAGTTCCTTGATCTTCTTCTCGGCGGCGCGTTCCAGGTCCATCGTCGACACGCCCGGCACCACCAGTGTTCTGACATAGTCGAGAACCTGGCGTACGATGCGGCCGCTCTGCCGCATCTTCTCTATCTCCGCCGCTGATTTACACACAATCGCCATTCTTCGTTCTTAATCGTGATGATCTTCCAATATCCTGAAAATCTGTTCCGTGACATCGTCCATCGGCAGATCCCCGTTAATCGAGATCAACCGGCCGGTCCGCTGGTAGTAATCCGACACCGGACGAGTCTGCTCCTGGTATGCCGTGAGTCTGGGCTGAATCACTTCCAACCGGTCGTCATTGCGGGTCACCAGCTTCTCCCCATTCACGTCGCAGATTTCATCTACGCGGGGCGGCTGGAAGTGGACGTTATAGATCCGTCCACAGGCGGGACAAGAACGGCGTCCAGTAATCCGGAGCAATAGTTGATTATAGTCCACGTCCAGGCGGATCACAATTGGCCATGCCCGGGTGGGACGCGAGTTGTCAAAGAGCTCATGGTCAAGCAGCGCATCGAGCCACCCGGCCTGTGCTGGAGTCCGGGGAAACCCGTCTAAAACGTAACCGCGCTTGCAGTCCGGCTGCATCAGCCGTTCGCGGACCATGACGCACACTAAATCGTCAGAAACCAGTTCTCCCCGGGCCATCACTGCCTTGGCAACCAGCCCGAGTTCCGTCCCGCGGACCACATTCTCCCGCAGGAGGTCCCCCGTCGACACCTGGGGAATTTCGTAGCGTTCCATGATGCGCTTGGCCTGAGTGCCTTTTCCGGCACCCGGTGGTCCGAGCAGCACCACAGGACCCACTTCACGCGAGGTTTCCTGCGCCATCGGCTTGGCCAAAGCCTCCCGATCTCAGTCTCCCCGGCGCCCCAAAAACAAAGCCGAGGTGCAGCAACCCCAAATTCGTCAAGACGTTGCTTGCAACGCCTCAGTCGGCAGAACCGGCCCAAACTACCAGGTACGGCGCCCTCGTATTCTTCCACTGCGGGGCGTAAACCCGTCGTAGTGGCGCATGATCAATTGCGCCTCGATCTGCGTCACCGTATCCATCGCCACGCCGACCACAATCAGCAGCGAGGTTCCGCCAAAATAGAAGGTCACGCCCAACCCGTTCGTCACCCAGTTCGGCAGGAATTCGAAGAATCTCCCGACCGGTCCGTACAGATGGTTGAGGTGAATACCCGTGATCATCCATTCCGGAATGAACGAAATAATGATCAGGTACAGCGCGCCCACCAGCGTGATTCGCGTGAGCACTTCGTTGATAAAGTCCGCGGTGCGTTTCCCCGGACGAATGCCCGGAATAAATCCGCCGTATTTGCGCATGTTGTCGGCGACTTCGCTGGGATTGAACACGATGGAAACGTAAAAGTACGCGAAGAAAATAATGCCGACCGCGTAGAGCACGGTATAAAGCGGCTCGCCCCATCCCAGCCAGCGGAACAGATCGCCGAAATAGCGATTGTTGCGCATGCCATATCCGATGGTCTGCGGCAACGTCAAAATCGAAGATGCGAAGATGACTGGCATCACGCCGCCGGCATTTACGCGCAACGGCAGGTGGGTCGACTGCCCGCCCATCACTTTGCGTCCGACCACACGCTTGGCATATTGCACCGGAATTCGCCGCTCGCTTCGCTCCACGTAGACGATGAACGCCACCACCGCCACCATGAAGACGATCAGGAACACCATCAGGGGGAACGTCGCCGCGCCCCAGGCAGCGTTCTTGGCCTTCTCGATCAAGTCCACCACGCCGCGCGGCAACCCGGTTACGATTCCAGCGAAGATCAGCAGCGACATTCCATTGCCGACGCCGCGCTCCGTAATCTGCTCGCCCAGCCACATGATGAACGCGCTGCCCGTGGTCAAGGTCAGCATCGTCATAAAGCGGAACTTCCATCCCGGATCCAGCGCGTAGCCGCCCTTTTCCAGGCCGATCGCAATTCCGAACGATTGCACCGAACTCAGAATAACGGTGATGTACCGCGTCCACTGCGTGATCTTCTTGCGCCCAAGCTCGCCTTCTTTCTGCAGCTTGGCCAGCGGTTCATACACCACGGTCAGCAACTGCAGAATGATCGATGCCGTAATGTACGGCATGATGCCCAGCGCAAAAATCGTCATCTTGCGCAATTGCCCGCCCGAGAACAGGTCGACAAAACCCAGCAGCGACCCGCTCGTGCTGCCCTGCGTGAAGAAACTTTCCAGCTTGGCCGTATCGATTCCGGGCGTTGGAAGGTGCCCGCCTACCCGGTACACGAACAGCATTCCCAGGGTGAACAGGATGCGTTTGCGCAGATCCGGAATCCGGAAGATGTTAGCCAGTTTGTCGAACATTACTGCAAGACCTCAACCTTGCCGCCCGCCTTGGTGATCTTCTCTTGCGCTGTCTTCGAAAACTTGTGCGCATGCACCGTGATCGCAATCTTCAATTCGCCGTCTCCCAGAATCTTCACCGGATGCTTGGTCTTGATCACTCCGGCCTTGCGCAACACTTCCGGAGTGATCGGCTCGCCATGAAACGACTCGCCCATCTCCACCAGCCGCTCCAGGCTCACAATGTTGAATTCCTTGCGGAAAATGTTGGTGAAGCCGCGCTTCGGCATGCGGCGATGCAGCGGCATCTGGCCGCCTTCAAAGCCGCGAATCATGCGCGAGCCAGTGCGCGAACGCTGTCCCTTGTGTCCACGGGTCGAAGTCTTGCCCATGCCGGAGCCCATACCGCGCCCCACACGCTTGCGCTTTTCCGTCGCCTTCTTCGGTGCTCGAATATTCGATAAATTCATAAGTACACCCACGTTTCAAAGTTTCAGGGTTTCAAAGTTTCAAGGATCGATCAGAGTCGGTATCAAGTGTGCTGACCTTGAAACCTTGAAACTCTGAAACCTTGAAGCTTTGAACTAATCCACAAACTCGACCAGATGCGGAACCTTCGCCACCATGCCGCGGATGGCGTTGTTATCCGGACGCTCGATCACTTGGTTCAGCCGGGTAAATCCCAGCCCTTTGATCACCAGCTTCTGTTTCACCGGAGCACAAATGGCGGACCGTACCCACTTCAGTTGAATCTTTCCGCTGCCCGAATTCGTTTTCTTCGCCGTCATTTCATGAACCTCAATGTTTTGTGGAAGGGTACGACTACAGTTCCTGCGCCGTCTTGCCGCGCATCGCCGCCACGCCTTCGCGGGTCTTGAGTTGTTTCAGCGCGTCGAAGGTCGCCTTGATCACGTTATGCGGGTTCGTGGTGCCGATCGATTTCGTCAGCACGTTCTGCACGCCCGCCGAAGTCATCACTGCGCGCACCGCCCCCCCCGCAATCACTCCGGTGCCTTCTGGAGCCGGCTTCAGCAATACTTTGCCTGAACCGTACCGTCCCAGCACGAGGTGCGCAATGCTGGTCTGCGTCAAGTTGACCTTGATCAGGTTCTTCTTGGCCGACTCGATTCCCTTGCGGATAGCCTGCGGAACTTCCTTGGCCTTGCCGGAACCGTAGCCCACCACTCCGGCCGAAGGATCGCCGACGACCACCAGCGCGGCGAACGAAAGATTCTTGCCGCCCTTGACCACCTTGGTCACGCGGTTGATGGCGACGACCTGGTCCTTCAACTGGAACGAATTCGCATCAAGCTTCTTAATCACTGTTGGCATTATTACCCTAGCCTTTAGCTATTAGCTCTTAGCTTGTTTGCTCCGGGGCTTTTGACTCTAGCTAAACGCTGAGAGCTAAAAGCTTAAGAGCTTGTTAGAACTGCAATCCCGCTTCGCGCGCTGCGTCGGCCAAAGCCTTCACGCGCCCGTGATAAATGTAGCCGCCACGGTCGAACACGACCTTGGTCACGCCCTTGGCCTTGGCGCGCTCGGCAATCGTCTTACCCACAGTTTTCGCCGCAGCCACGTTCCCGCCGGTGCGCCGGTCTTCCTTCTTGCCTTCGGCCGTGCTGGCGGAAACCAGCGTTTTGCCGTGCAGATCATCGATCACCTGCACGTAAATGTGATTCAGCGAACGGTACACGTTGAGCCGCGGGCGGTTCGCAGTTCCCTGCATCTTCTTCCGGATGCGGTCATGTACATGCCCGCGCTTCTCGTTTTTCGTGATTCTTGTCAGCATGATTCCATCCCTCAGAGCTGAAGACTATTTCGCTCCGGTCTTTCCGACCTTCTTCTTCAGACGCTCGCCGGCATAACGCACACCTTTGTTCTTGTACGGATCGGGTGGACGCAGCGAGCGCATTTCCGCCGCCACCTGTCCCACCTTCTGCCGGTCGATTCCCGTCAGCGCAATTTTGGTCTGCTTGGGATCGACCGTCGCATCCACTCCGGTCGGCAGCGGATACTCGATCGGATGCGAATACCCCAGGCTGAACACGACCATCGCCTTGCCCTTCAGTTCGGCGCGATAGCCGATGCCGACGATTTCCAGTTCGCGCGTCCAACCCTTGGTCACGCCTTCCACCGCGTTGTTGACCAGCGCTCGCGCCAGTCCGTGAACCGCGGCCTGCGAGTCGTTCTCGCGGACGGCAATGATGTTTCCATCCTTCTGCTCAATCTTGATGCCGGACGGCAACGCCGTGTCCAGCTTGCCTTTCGGCCCCTGCACCAGGACCGTGTTGCCTTCCACTTTGACCGTCACCCCCTTGGGGATCGGGATCGGCTTTTTTCCAATTCGTGACATAAGCTTCTAGCTCCTAGCTTTTAGCTAGGCTCTTGGATTTTGCAGTCCAAACTTTCGCCCAGACTGTTTCGGTTCAAAACTCCGTCCACATCGCCGCCTTAGCTAGTAGCTAGAAGCTAGTAGCCAGAAGCTGCTTTAGTAAATCTGGCAAAGCAACTCGCCGCCCACGCCCTCTTTGCGGGCCTGGCGGCCGGTCATCACGCCGCGCGGCGTGGTCAGGATGTTGATTCCCATCCCGCCCAGCACCCGGGGAATCTCGCTGCGCCGTACGTACACGCGGCAACCGGGACGAGATACGCGCTCCACCTTCGAGATCGCAGCTTCGTTGTTGGCGCCGTACTTCAGGTAAATCCGGATGACCTTGTGGCCTTCTTCTTCCGTCGGCTTAAAATTGGAGATGTAGCCCTCTTCCTTCAGAATGCGGGCAATCTCCAGCTTCAACCGCGAAGCCGGAATATCCACCTTCTGGTGCCGGGCTTGGAGTGCGTTCCGCACTCGCGTCAGCATATCTGCGACCGGATCGGTCAACCTCATCGTTTGCTTCTCCTCTAGCCGCTCGTTTGCTCGGGCCCCGCCTGCTCAAATCGGGCCGAAGAACCTGCGACGGCATTGTTTCCCCCACCCGGACCATGCGCCCGGGCGAGGCCTTTCTCATCTCTTGCTTCGCGATTCGCGCGCGAAGACCGGAACTACCACGACGACTTCGAAACTCCTGGAATCTCCCCGCGCAGCGCGAGCTGGCGGAAGCACAAGCGGCAAATGCCGAACTTGCGCAGGAATGCGCGCGGCCGTCCGCAGAGCTTGCAGCGGTTGTGCTTGCGCGTGGAGAACTTGGGCTTCTTCGCGTCTTTAACTCGTTTTGCTGTCGTTGCCAAACTTAGCTCCTAGCTACTAGCTTCTAGCCCCTAGCGAAACCTTTACTCTGAAACCTTTAAACTCGCACTCAGGCCCGGAACGGCATGCCCAGATGCTTCAACAGCGTGCGTGCCTGGTTATCGCTCGCGGCCGTGGTCACAATCGTTACGTTCATGCCTTTCAGCTTGTCGACCTTCTCGTACGAAATCTCCGGAAAGATCAGCTGGTCGTGCAGGCCGAGCGTGAAGTTGCCGCGCCCGTCGAACGACTTGCTCGAAACTCCGCGGAAGTCGCGCACGCGCGGCAGAACAATGTTTACCAGCCGGTCGAAAAATTCGTACATGCGGTCGCCGCGCAGAGTCACCATCGCGCCGATCGACTGGCCCTGGCGTACTTTGAACGCCGCAATCGACTTCTTCGCTTTCGTCGTGATCGGTTTCTGGCCGGTGATCTGGGTCAGTTCGTTCACCGCCGGGTCGAGCACTTTCGCGTTCTGCGTCGCTTCGCCCACACCCATGTTCACGACGATCTTGTGCAGACGCGGAACCGCCATCACGTTCTTCAGTTCGAGCTCCTTCAGCAGAGCCGGAGCCACTTCCTTATCGAACTTCGAGCGCAGGCGCGGACGTTCCTTCGCGCTGTGCCGCGCCTGATCCGGCGCCTTCTGCTCTTGCGAAGATTCTTTCTGCTTCTTGTCTTTTGCCATGTCTTCCTGTCAACTTCCTCCCACGGTTTCGGAGTGGTTACCGGTTCGTGAGACTTACTTATCTAACGTCGTCCCGCACTTCTTGCACACGCGCACCTTGCGGTCGCCGCGCACTTCGTGGCCGATACGCACCGGCCCGCAGGTCGGACACACCAGTTGCACGTTGGAAATCGCAATCCGGCTCTCCTGCTCGGCGATGCCGCCCTTGACGTTACGCTGCGGGTTCGGACGCACGTGCTTCTTCACCATCATCACGTGCTCCACCAGCAGCTTGGCATCATTCGGAAACACGCGCAGCACGCGCCCTTCCTTGCCCTTGTCCCGCCCGGTGATTACCTTCACGGTGTCGTTCCGCCGCAGGTCCACTCGCTTGTTTTCTGTGCTTACAGTTCTCATAAAGTCAAAGTTTCAAGGTATCAAAGTTTTAAAGTTTTAAAGTTTCAAAGTTAGTCGAAGATTTCGATTCTCAAGGCACCTTGAAACCTTGAAACATTGAAACCTTGCAACCTGCTTCTAGATAACTTCCGGCGCCAGCGAAACAATCTTCAAGAACTTCTTCTCGCGCAGTTCACGCGCCACCGGCCCGAACACGCGCGTCCCCACCGGTTCGCCCACATCGTTGATCAGCACCGCGGCATTCTGGTCGAAGCGGATATAGGTTCCGTCGCGCCGGCGATACTCTTTGCGGGTGCGCACGATCACGGCCTTCACCACGGTTCCCTTTTTCGCCTGGCCCTCCGGCGCCGCTTCTTTTACAGCCGCCGTGATAATGTCGCCCAGTCCGGCATTCAACCCGGTCGATCCCCCCAGCGGCAGAATCATCTGCAGCTTGCGGGCGCCGGAGTTGTCGGCGACCTCCAACATCGATCTCATCATCAGAGCCATAACGTCAGTCTCCCTCTTCTCATTCCACTCGCGGCCAGCGCACAGCTATACGCCCGGAACTTCCACCACTGCTTCCGGCACCAGCGCGGTTTTGCGCACAATGTCTTTCAGCTTCCAGCGCTTCAGCTTCGAGAGCGGACGAGTCTCCTCGATCCGCACCACGTCGCCCACGTGCGCCTCATTCTTCTCGTCGTGCGCGTAGAACTTCTTGTTGCGCGCTACCACGCGTCCATAAAACGGATGCGCTTTCTTCCGCGTCACCTTCACCACAATTGTCTTCTGCATGCGGTTGGCTACCACTTCGCCGACCACTTCCTTGCGGCGGCCCTGCACCTTCTCTGTTGCCTGGGTTGATGGATTTGTTCCCGCCATTATTTCTTCTCCGTTGCGGCCGAGCGCTCGCGCTCTCCGGCGATCGTCTTGACGCGCGCAATGTCCTTGCGCAGGCCGCGAATCTTCTTCAGGCTCTCTGTCTGGCCCATGTTCAGCTGGAATTTCAGCTTAAAGAGCTGGTCGGCGAGCTCGCGCTCCTGCGTACCCAACTCCACATCCGTCAGATTTCTGATCTTATCTACCTTCATAAAAGTTCCTTAAAGCTTCAAGTTTCCAGCCGTCCGCATTTGCCGACGGCTGACAGCTTCTTTAGTGCTTCGCGCCCTCGCGTTTGACCAGTGTCGTCCGCAGAGCCAGCTTGTGGGAAGCCAGCCGCATCGCCTCGGTCGCGTCCGTGATGGTCACGCCTTCCATCTCAAACAGAATCTTGCCCGGTTTCACGACCGCTACCCAATGATCCGGAGCGCCTTTACCCTTGCCCATACGGGTTTCGGCCGGCTTCTTCGTGACCGGCTTGTCGGGAAACACGCGGATCCATATCTTCCCGCCACGCTTCACGAAGCGCGTCATGGCGACGCGGCTGGCTTCAATCTGCCGATCCGTGATCCACCCGGGCTCCAGCACCTTCAACCCGAAGTCACCGAACGCCAGCGTCGATCCGCGCCACGCCTTGCCGGTCATGCGCCCGCGCTGCTGCTTGCGATACTTCACTTTCTTTGGCATCAACATAGAATCAGCTCTTAAGCTTCTAGCTCTTGGCTCTTCGCAAAATCGTTAATCTTAGAATCCGCCCGCCGCCGTTGTTGCTTCACGCTTCTTCTGCGGCAAAATTTCGCCCTTGTACACCCAGCACTTCACGCCAATCACGCCGTACGTCGTCCGCGCTTCCGTGAACCCGTAGTCGATGTCGGCGCGCAGCGTGTGCAGCGGCAACCGGCCCTGCAGGTACCACTCGGAACGCGCGATCTCGTTCCCGTTCAGCCGTCCACTCACGCGCACCTTAATTCCCTTGCATCCGAAGCGCAGCGCAGAATCCACCGCCTTGCGCATCGCGCGCCGGAATCCCACGCGCTTCTCCAACTGCAGCGCGATCGACTCCGACACCAGTTGAGCATCGAGCTCGGGCTTGTGTACTTCCTGGATGTCGACAAAAATATCCTTGCCCGCCGTCTTCTTCTGCAGCTCGGCCTTGAGCTTGTCGATTTCCGCGCCCTTGCGTCCGATGATGATCCCCGGCCGCGCCGTCTTGATGATGATGCGCAGCTTGTTGCCAGGCCGCTCAATCTCAATGGCGCTGATGCCCGCCGACTTGAGCTTGTCCTTCAGCTCAGCCTTCAGCTTGACGTCTTCGTGCAGCTGTTTGTCGTAATCCCGCTCGGCAAACCAGCGCGACTTCCACGGCTTCGTGAAGCCGAGGCGAAAACCATAAGGATGGACTTTTTGTCCCATTGCTTCTCCTAAATCAAACCCATAAAACTTGTCATTCCGAACACGCGCAAGGCGCGGGTGAGAAACCTGTTGTTGCCCTACTTCGCGACCGCTTTCTTCTTGCCCGCTGCCTTCGCTGCCGGAGCGCGCCGCTTGGCCTTAGCCGGAGCCGCTGCCGCTGTCCTGTCACTGCCAGCATGCCTCGAACCTGCGTCGGCACTCTTTCCGCGTTCCGCCAGAATCAACGTGATGTGCGCGATGCGCCGTTGGTAGCGATACGCACGTCCCTGTGGCGCCGGACGAATACGCTTCATGCGCGGACCGTCGTTGGCAATCGCACTCTTCACGTACAGGTTGTCGATCTCGACGTCGAGATTCTTCTCGGCGCTGAGAAAATTCGCATTGTCGAGCGCCGACTGCAGCAACTTGCCCACATGCTCCGCAACGCGCTTCTTGGTAAAAGCCAGCGTGTTGCGCGCTTCTTCCACGCGCTTGCCCTTGATCAGCTCCAGGACCAGCCGTGCTTTCTGCGGCGAGACGCGCAGGTAACGCATTTCAGCTCTAAATTCCATAGTCGTATCTCTACTCTTCAGTCTTCTTCGCGAGCAGCTAGAAGCTAATCGCTGTTCTTACGCCTTCGGCGCCGACGGCGCCGACGGAGTAATCGCTCCCGGACCGCCCGGGATGCCGGCCGGCTTGGCTGCGGTTTCCGTCGCCGCCCGCATGGAGTGCCCCTTGAACGTCCGGGTGAAACTGAACTCGCCCAGCTTGTGGCCCACCATGTTCTCGGTGACATACACCGGAATGAACTTCTTGCCGTTGTGCACCGCGATCGTGTGTCCCACCATCTCGGGCACCACTGTGGAACGCCGCGACCAGGTGCGCAGCACTTTCTTCTCGTTGCGCGCATTCATGCCGTCTACCCTCGCCTGAAGGTAAGCATCCACGAACGCGCCTTTCTTGGTTGAACGTGCCATAAATTCGCTCTTAGCCTCTAGCTTTTAGCTCAAACCCAAAACCTTGGTCATTCCGACGGGTCGCAAAGCGAGCCGGAGGAACCTGCTGTTCTACTTGCTGCGCCGGCTCACAATAAACTTATCCGTACGCTTGTTGTTGCGCGTCTTGTACCCGCGCGTCGGCTGTCCCCACGGCGTCACCGGATGACGTCCGCCGGAAGTCTTGCCTTCACCGCCGCCGTGCGGATGGTCAACCGGGTTCATCGATACGCCACGATTGTGCGGGCGCTTTCCCAGCCACCTGGAACGCCCCGCCTTGCCGATCGTCACATTCTCGTGATCCAGATTTCCGACCTGGCCGATCGTGGCCATGCAGTCCTGCGAAATCTTGCGGGTCTCGCCCGAAGGCAGCTTGACCAGCGCGTACTCTTCTTCCTTGGCGATCAGCTGCGCCGATCCACCCGCGGACCGCACCATCTGCCCACCCTTGCCTGGCTTCAGTTCCAGATTGTGGATCTGCGTGCCTGGCGGAATATTCCGCAGCGGCAGCGCATTGCCCACAAGAATGTCAGCCTCGGGGCCGCTGACCACTTTCTGCCCCACCTTCAGCCCTTCCGGCTGAATGATGTAGCGCTTCTCTCCATCGGCATAGGCCAGCAGCGCGATCCGCGAAGAACGGTTCGGATCGTACTCGATCGTCGTGACGGTCGCCGGAATCCCCGTCTTGTCGCGTTTGAAATCGATGATGCGCAGCTTGCGCTTGTGCCCGCCCCCGATGAACCGCATCGTCGTGTCGCCCGAGTTGCGGCGCCCGCCGGTGCGCGGCTTAGGCTCGACCAACGGCTTATGCGGATGCTTGGTCGTGATGTCGTCATTGACCAGGGTTGTGCGATAGCGCAACGTCTGCGTCGTCGGTCGGTATGTCTTAATTGGCATAATCAGCTCTTAGCTCTTGGCCATTCGCTCTTGGCCTAAAACTCTTTGTCATTCCGAACCCGCGTTCTTTGCGGGTGAGGAATCTGCTTCTTCCCGCCTACAGATTCTGCGCGTACTCCGGCATCTTCTCGCCAGCCCGCAACCGCACGTACGCCTTCTTCCAATCCGGACGGTAGCCCGCGAACTTCCCGCGCCGCCGCTCTTTTCCCACATAGGTGGCGGTACGCACCGAGAGCACCTTCACTTTGAAAATCGACTGCACCGCTTGCTTGATTTCCGTCTTGGTAGCCTTCGGCTCCACCTGGAAGACCAGCGTGTTCTGGCTCTCTTTGATGGCCAGGCCCTTCTCGGTAATCACCGGCCGGCGAATAATCTGGTATGCGGATTTCATCAGGCCACCTCCGCCGCTTTTTCATGCCGGGCACGCCGCCGCGGAGTGCCCGTCGCCTTCTTGGCGCCTTCTTTTTCTTCGGTCTTGTGCTTGCGCTTCGATACCGAAGACTTCAGCGAAACTTGCAGCTTCTCGATCGCCGGCTGCGAGAAAATCGCCCGGTCATACTTCAGCAGGTGATACGGATGCACTTCGTTGCTGAGCGCCAGTTCCAGCCCCTCAATGTTGCGCGCGCTCAAGGCCAGGTTGCGATTCGCGTTCTTTGCCTCTTCGACAATCAGCACCGTCTTGTCCACGTGCAGCACGTCGAGCGATTTGCGGAAGTCTTTGGTCTTGGGCTCTTTCATCTCGAACGAATTCACCACGATCAGCTTGCCATCCGCCAGCTTCGCGGCCAGCGCCGAGCGCAACGCGCCCATCAGCTTTTTCTTGGGGAAGGCGTAGTCGTAGGAGCGCGGTTGCGGACCATGCACTGTGTAGCCATGCCGCCACAGTGGCGAACGGATCGATCCGATGCGCGCCCGCCCCGTGCCCTTCTGCTTCCAGAGCTTTTTGCCCGATCCGGAAACTTCCCAGCGGCCCTTGGTTTTGTGCGTACCGGCGCGCTGCGAGGCGCGGTAATGTTTCACCGCTTCCCAGAGCAGGTCTTCGTTGACCGCGCCGAAGATTTCGTCGGCGAGGTCCATCGTCCCAACCTTCTCGCCGCTCAAATTATGTATGTCGATCGTAGCCATATGTCTCACGTAGCGGCGGACGCGTTCGTCCGCGCGCGTTTCCTTATGCCTTCTTCGCTGCCCGTTTCGCTGCCTTCAATGGATCCACCGTTGCCGAGCCTGCGAATCCACGCCGTTCTCGTGGCGGTTTCTTCGCCTTCGTGATGATGATGTACCCGCCCTCAGGTCCCGGTACGCTGCCTTCGACCACCAGCAGATTTTCGTCCTTATCCACCCCCAGCACCCGCAGGTTGCGCTGGGTCACGCGGGCATGGCCCATGTGTCCCGACATCCGCATCCCTTTAAACACGCGCGACGGGAACGCCGACGATCCGATTGAACCGGTGATCTGGAACATCGAACCGTGCGACTTCGGACCGCCAGCAAAGTGATGCCGCTTCACGACACCTTGAAATCCTTTTCCCTTGCTGATTCCGACGATGTCGACGAACCGCTCGCCTTCGAACATCTCGACCAGCACGCGATCGCCAACTTTCACCGCGCCTTCATCCGTGCCTTCAATTTCCAGCGGCACTTCGCGCATGAACTTCACGGGAGGAAGATTGTTCTTCGCCAGGTGTCCCTGCGCCGGCTTGGTCAGCCGCGACTCCTTCACAAACTCCACCAGTCCAATCTGGGCCGCCTCGTAACCGTCGCGCGTGGCCGACTTATGCTGCGTCACCACGCACGGACCAGCCTGCAGCACGGTGACCGGGCGAACGTCGCCCTTCGAGTCAAACAACTGCGTCATCCCGACCTTCTTGCCCAGAATCCCCGCTACCTTCGTCGCCATTTCCTTCTCCATTCCCAGCATGGCCTATCGTGCAGCTATTGGCTGGTGAGCTACTTGCTCATGTGGGGGACGACCGCCCGGCCGTCCCGCGGGCGAAGCCCGCGTGTTTCTATTTGTGCTCTTTTCCGAACGCCTTAATCTCCACATCCACGCCCGCCGGAAGATCGAGCTTCATCAGCGCGTCCACCGTCTGCTGCGTCGGCTCGAGAATATCGAGCAGCCGCTTGTGGGTGCGAATCTCAAACTGCTCTCGCGACTTCTTGTCCACGTGCGGCGAACGCAGCACGCAGTACTTGTTCTTGATCGTGGGCAGCGGAATCGGCCCCGCAATCTGTGCGCCCGTGCGCCGCGCGGTTTCCACGATCTCGCCCGTCGACTGGTCCAGGATGCGATAGTCGTAAGCCTTCAACCGGATGCGAATTCTCTCTTTTCCAATCACTTTGACTCTCTCTAACCCCTCCCGCGGGAGGAAAGAACTGACGGCAAGCCGCAAGCCGCTTTTTTGTAGCGCCGGCGTCCCGCCGGCTGTCGCGCGGGCAACGTGCCCGCGCACTCAACTACTGCACAATCTCCGCAATCGTTCCCGCGCCCACCGTGTGGCCGCCTTCGCGAATCGCGAACCGCAAACCCTTCTCCATGGCCACCGGCGTGATC
>Ga0209890_10000923_pt1 | contig 13592 bp, 8 predicted proteins | sample OrgsoiDNA2013049_FD_185799 | JGI IMG/M metagenome (GOLD analysis project Ga0209890, IMG submission 185799) | Permafrost soil microbial communities from the Arctic, to analyse light accelerated degradation of dissolved organic matter (DOM) -... | ecosystem: Environmental > Terrestrial > Soil >...
AAAAGCCACCAATCCACTCGACCACTCGTTCCCGCTCTGTAGGTGCCCAGCGACTCTTGGTGCGTGAAGTAGCACGGTCCACAGCAGAAACATGATGCCCAACCAGGTCGACGCGCTGCGGCACCTTGTGTTCGACGCAATGACGAAACCCGAACGCGTCAAACAGTGGTGGGGCCGCCTCGGCGCGGGCTACCTTCAGTGTGAGATATCTTCGAGGGCGAGCCCGCGAGTCCGCGGCCCAAAAATCCCGATTGACAGCATCACGACCAGCATCGAGGCGGCGATAAAGGTGAAGACTCCAGCCACGCCAAAGTCTCGCAGGAAGAAACCAATCAGGAAGCTTGTGAAAATGGCGCTCAATCGACTCCAGGAGTACACGAAGCCGACGGCCTGAGCCCGCACCCGCGTGGGGAAGAGCTCCGGTTGATACGCGTGGAACGCCATCGACATCCAGTTATTGGAGCAAGTCAGCAAGACGCCTGACGCGATCAGCAAACCACCATTGGTCTGGCGGGAGAACAATAGCCCAAAGACTCCAATGCAGAGGGCCGCGCCCACGATCTGCCATTTACGCTCAAACTTATCGGCCACTTTCACGGCGAGCAACGGGCCCACTGGGGCGGCGATGGCGATGATGAAGGAGTACTGCAAACTGCTGGTGGTGGTGACGCCGGCGGCAATCAAAAGGGTAGGTACCCAGGAAGCGAAGCCGTAGTACCCCACCGTTTGGAAAAAGTTGAACACCATCAACATTGAAGTGCGGCTTAGATATGGCGGCTTGAAGATATCAAAGAAATGGCCGTGGACTTCCTCCACGGGATGAGGATTGGCAGCGGGGAGAGGAGCGCCGAACTCGAGCAACACGCGTGCTTCCATGGCGGCGGTGACGCGTTCGGCATCTTCCAGATGACCGTGCGAGATCAGCCAGCGGGGACTCTCGGGGACGGCGCGGCGGATGAACCATACGAAGATCGCACTCACCGCACCGATCAGGACGACCCAGCGCCAGCCTTCCAAGCCGAACGGGTTGCGAGGTACCAGCACCCAAGCCAGCAGGGCGACCACGGGAATCACGCTGAACTGTATGACCTGGTTTACAGCGAAAGCACGACCGCGAAGATGTTTGGGCACGAGTTCAGTGATGTAAGTATCAATGGTCACCAGTTCAACGCCGATGCCGACGCCGGCGATTATGCGCCAGGCGACGATGCCAATCGCTGTGTGTTGGAAGGCCATGATGACGGTAGCAGCCGTATACCACAGCAAGGAGCAGGTGAAGACCATGCGCCGACCGAACCAATCCGCTGCGAACCCGAAGAGCATCGTACCGATAAAGAGCCCCGCGAAGGTAGCGGCGACAAAACTAGCGAGGCCGTTGAACCCGAAGAACGACGCGGAGGAACTGGAGAATAGCCCGCTTCGCACCAGGCCCGGACCAATATAGGCAGTGAAAAAGAGGTCGTATATTTCAAAGCATCCGCCCAGGGAAAGCAGCAGCACCAGCTTCCAGATGTAACGCGTGGCGGGAAGACGGTCGAGGCGAGCGCTGATTTCGGCAGCGATGGTGGGGTTACTGGATTGTGTCAACTTTACTCTCTCTTGGAATCCGCGAGAGCCCTCGTCCCATTCGACATATGGATCGAGTAACTCTCATTCGCCGCAAAGCGCAATCAGCGTGCGCATGTGCTCCAGGTCTTCCAAATGGCTCACCAGTTCGACAATCTTGATGGCGCGAGCGATGGGCCATTGCGCGAAATCGGCACAGCCATGGAATTTCTCTGCAACTTCGCCGTAACTCATCGGATTTGCCGGACTGCCTTTGCCAAAGTCGGCCCGCCCCGTGATCACGCGCCCGTCTTTCAGGTGAATTTTGAGGATCGTCGTCATCTTGTCGTATCCCGCCTTCTCAGCTTCGGGATCGGTGTAGAAGCGGACGCGCTCGATCATCTGCTGCACGTCGGGCCGATTGACCACGGCGTCGGTGAATTCGCCAAGTCCAGCCTTACCCTCTAGCAGGAGGATGGCGATGCAGAACTCCATGCTGAATTTGGCTTGGAGGTTGTTCTTCGGGCGATGGTGAATGAGCGTGTTGGGCATGTTGTGATTCGTCCCCACTTCGACCATCTCCACATCCGTAGCCTTGATCTTCTCGGCTCGGATAAGCCGCTGCATCTCGGTCATGCCAGGATGCGTCAGTGAGCCACAGGGATACGGCTTGATCGATACGCCTGGGGTGGCGATCGTCCAAGGCTGGCCGAGCTTGTGGAAGATGGATGCGGGATCGTAGCTGCCGCCAAAAGCATGGAAGAAGCCGCGGTCCGCTTCCAGTATCTGCTCGGCGCCGCTCCACCCCAGCGCCGTCAGTTCAGTGGCAAAAACTCCGACCTCAGCCGCATGCCCGGCATGGAATGACTTCATCATGGTTCCAAAGTTCTCACGCAGGCCGCCACTCTGACTCGCTGCAATTCCGAAGGCGCGAGAGATCTGGGATTCATCGAAGGCGCGAAGTTTGGCGCAGGCTGTCGTGCCACCGAATACTCCACAGGTTCCGGTGGAATGAAAACCATCCTCGTAGTGGCGGGGTGAGATCGCTTCCGCAATCTTGCATTCGACTTCCACGCCCAGGTGATAGGCGACCAGAAAGTCCTTCGCGCTGGCGGCGACGGTTTCGGTAAAAGCCAATGCGGCGGGGAGCACGGGCGCCGTGGGATGAACAAGCAGCCCGTAGGTGCGGTCCTTACCGACCGCCAATTGCGTGTCGTCAAAATCCTCGACGTGGATCGCCAATCCATTGGCAAAGGCGGCAAAGCGCGGCGGCAACTTAGTTTTGGTCCCCATCACCGTGGCGCCGCGGTCTGGAAGGCCGAGGCTGGCCATATATTCGCGGAACAGCTTTCCGTTCTGGGCTCGCGAGCCGGCCAGGGCCAACCCTAAACCGTCCAGAATGGATTTCTTGCCAAGATCAATCACGTCGGGAGGCAGATCGGTGAACTTTGTGTTCCGCACAAACTCGACGATGTATTTCGTCAACCCGGGGGTTTGCGGGAATGGAATCGGAGCGCAAGGCGGATTCTCGCTTGCGACGAGCGTGGCGGGAGACAAGCCGACGGTCGTCATGACCGCGCCCATACTGGCGGAAGACCGCAAGAAATCTCGTCTCTTCATGGCAGCGAATGGCACCGGCTTTCTTGCAGATTGACGATCGCTCGATAGAGCGATGTTGCTACTGTCGATTCAAGTTTGCCGATGGAGAGCCGGGCGAGAGGCCCCGTCCCTCCACCATAAGCGTCCTCACACGGTGGCGTGCAATACGAGTGGGCTCCTATTTCTTTCCCACGGCGATTACAACGAACGAATTCGGCAAGGTTGCGGGTCGCCCTCGCGGATTCTCTGGACTTGGTTGCTGTGCGGGACCCATGTCGGCGCTCACAGTCAGGAACTGGCCGGTGGAAGGGTCAAACCCGATGGTGCGGGCGCCTTTCTTGGTCGGCACGTTCTGTATCAGCACATATTTTCCGTCGCGTTTGCCAACGAAGCTCATGTTGCCTTCGCCGTTTGATGTGACTGCGAGTTTGGCCTTTGGATCGAAGGCCAGCCCATCGCTGCCGTCGCCGGTCGGAATGCTGGCAATCAGCTTGCCCGTTTTCGAGTCCATAATTGCCATGAGCTTGTTACCGCAGGCGGCGAAGAGGTCGCCCCCGTCTCGATCCATGTCCAAGCCGCTGGGCTCGTCGCAGCCGGCCATCGGCCACTCATCAATGACTTTATTCGATTTGGTGTCGACTACTGCAATGGAGTTCTTGTCCTCAATGTTGATGTACATGCGGCCCTTTCCATCGGACACCGGGGTTTCAGGCTTGCCGCTCAGTGGGATGGTCGCGACCACCTTGCGCGATTTCGGGTCGATCACGGAAGCGCTCTTGCCGTGTCCGTTCATGGTGTAAACGTTTCCGGAAACGGAGTCGTAAACGATGGCGTCTGGTCCTTCGCCGGTCTTGATTTTTTCGGAGACCTTCAGCGTTTTCAGATCAAATACGCTGGACGTGTTCTCGCGCCCGTTGCTGGTGAATCCAATTCCGAGATCGGGGACCAAGGCGACACCGTGGGCGCCAGGCGTATCGGGAATTTCGCCGACCTGCTTGCCGGAGTCCAGATCGACTACCATGAACCGCGTGGCGCGAGCGATGTACAGGCGGCGGGCCCGCGAATCGGCGTAAACGTAGTCCCATCCACCGTCGCCACCCAGGAGCATGGTGCGAACGACCGCGTAGTTTGGCGCAGCCTCGGCCGCTGCCGGTGTAGTTACGAAAATGCAGGTGGTAAGGGCAACAGCGAACAGCGTCAGGCACAGAATCGGGTTAGCGAATTTTGTTTTCATAAATCCTCCAAGTATGCCAGCGGGTGTTTGGGCCCTCTGGGCAAGTTTCGTAACGTACTATTGGCCATCTTGTGAATCACTCGCGGCGTTGCTTTCCTTCGAACCGCCGGTTGCGAAGAAGTGCACGGCAGGAGTGATGATGAGCGAAAGCACCATCGAAATCACAACTCCCCCAATCACTGCAATCGCCAAGGGCTGCAACATTTGTGAACCAGCACCGAGCGCAAAGGATAACGGTAGCATCCCAGCAAGCGTTGCCAGTGCTGTCATGACGATCGGGCGCAGTCTTCTGCGGCTCGCCTGCAATATCGCTTGTTCCGCCGAATAGCCGAGATCTCGAAATTTCTGATCGGCATCAAGCAGCAGGATTCCATTCTTGGCCACAATGCCAATGACCATGATCATCCCCATGAAAGAGGAGATGTTGAACGTCGTTCGGGTGATCAGAAGAGCCAGGATCACACCCGAAGTGGAGAGCAGCGCCGAAGACAGTATGGCAAGCGGAGCGGCAAAGGTTCCAAACTCAAAGAGCAGCACGCAGAAGACGAGAACGATCGCCAGCGCAAGCACGGTGACCAGGTCACGGAAGGATTTCTGCTGTTCTTTATAGGTGCCGCCATACTCGACTCGGATCGAGGGCGGCAGATGTAAATCGGCCATGGCGCTTTGGACTTTGGCGATGGCGGTTCCTAGATCGGTACCCTCCAGGCGCGCAGACACCGTAACTTGGCGCTGCAGGTTATCGCGGCGGATTTCGGTCTGTCCGGGGATGGAGGTCACGCTGGCGAGGGCGCCGAGCGTGGCGGTTCTTCCGCTGCTACTAGTCAGCAGCGTATCGCGCAGGGCTTCCACGGAAGCACGACTGGCGGCGGGGAAACGAACGCGGAGGGTGTAGGCGTGATCGTTGCTGACCACGGGAATGGGGGAGGGCTCGCCCTCAACCATGGCGGCAGTCGTGGTAGCAACTTCCTCCGGAGTGAATCCGGCGCGAGCGGCAACCGAGGGATTGACCCTAAACATGACGGCTGGGCCGCTGATGGTGTTGTCGATGCCGTTCAACACATCGACGACACCTTTGATCTTGGCGATCGAGTCGCCGACCTTGGGAGCCCAGTCGGCCAGCAACGCCTGATCCTGCGAGAAGAGCTTGACCTCGACGGGCTGCGGTTCGCCAGTAAGATCGGAGATCATGTCCTGCAAGGTTTGGGTAAATTCCACGTCCAGCACCGGTTCCTGCTGCTTGACGTCGGCGCGCACTTCGGAGATGACTTCATCGATCCCGCGGCTGCGTTTGTTCTTGAGCTTGACCAGGATATCGCCGTAGTTGGCCTCAGTGACAGCCGCCAGGCCTAACTGCAAACCAGTGCGCCGCGAAGTGCTTTCGACTTCTGGGACTTTGCTGAGAATGTGCTCGACGTGGGTCACCACGCGATTGGTTTCGGCGAGCGAGCTACCAGCCGGCATGAGGTAGTCCAGCACGAATGCGCCTTCATCCATTTCGGGGAGCAGGTCCGAACCCAGAAGGCGAAAGCCGCCGTAGGAGAGAACGATCAAAGCCAGACTCAGCGCGGCGAGTGTTTTCGGATGCTGAAGAGCATGCCGCAGCCACTTCTGGTGGAAGTTGATGACTTTGAGGAAGAAGCCGCTCACGGAGGCCTCTTCGGCCGCGAGCAGGCGAGTGATGGCTTCTTCTTCGGGCTCGACCCCAGGGCCAGGCGAGGCAGTGTCACTGTACTTGCCGTGCCGGATGAGAAATTGACTGAGCGTGGGCGTCCACGTCAGAGCCAGCGCGAGTGAAGCGAACAGTGCGACCGCCATGGTGACGGCGAGCGCTCGGAAGAAAGTTCCGGTCACACCAGTAATCGAGATCAAGGGCAAGAAGACAACGACGGGCGTTATGGTCGAGCCGATCAGTGGTTTTGTAATTTCGCCGAGCGCGCTGTGAATGGCTTGCAGGCGCGTCTGCCCGGCATCGCGATGCAGCACAACGTTCTCAACCACCACGATGGCATCGTCGATGACTAAACCGACGGCGGCAGCGAGGCCGCCGAGGGTCATCAGATTGAAGCTCTGGCCGAGAAGTCTCAGGGCAATGAAGGTGATGGCAATCGTAACCGGAATCACCAGACCCGCGACAATCGAAGTGCCCCAGTCGCGCAGAAAGACGACGAGAATGATGGAAGCGAGGACCAGCCCGATCAGAATCGCATCGCGCACGCTCGAGATCGATTGATGGACAATCTCCGACTGGTCATAGAAGGGCTGCATGGTGACGCCACGGGGAAGGGTCGCGCGAATACGGTCGATTTCGGCGTGGACTTCGTCGGCCACCTGGACGGTATTGCTGTCCGGCTGGCGGTTGATATTAATAAGGAGAGACGCCTTGCCGTTCGCGGTGACGATGGTGTAGACGGGCTTCACCGCGGGCGTGATGGTGGCCACGTCGCCGATGCGCACCGGGATGCCGGTGGCAGTCGTCTTGATGACGACGTCGGCAATCTCTTCGGGAGTACGCACCTGTCCGTTGATGAGGCCGAGGATGAGCTGATGGTTTTCTTCGAGTAGTCCGGGCGAATCGATCAGGTTGGTGCGGCGAACGGATTCGAGAATATCGGGCACGGTGACACCCGCCACCAGGAGTTTCGCGGGGTCGGGAATGATGTGAAACTCAGGCTCCTGTCCACCCTGGATAATGACCGTGGAAATACCGTCGAGACGATTCAAGCGCGGTTTGATTTCGTAGGTCGCCATTTCCCACAGCTTGGTAGGCTCCATCGTGGCGGAGGTCAGGCTGTAGCCCATGATCGGAAAACTGGCGAAGGTCATGCGATGGGCTTCGACTTTCGCGGAGGGCGGGAGTTCGGTCTGCACACGCGAAAGTGCGGCGTTCACATACTGCAGAGTCTGGAACATGTCTACGTCCCAGCCGAAAAACAGGTCGATCTCCGCAGAACCGCGACTGGTAATGGAGCGGACGTTTTGCAGACCCGGCACACTGTTCACCCCTTCTTCGAGCGGACGAGTGATGGTCACCATCATCTGATCGATGGGCATGACGCCGTTATCGACGGAGATCAGAATGCGCGGGAAATTGGTGGCAGGAAATACGGCAACCGGGATCGTGAAGGCGAGAAAGGCGCCGACGAGCGCCAGGGTGACGGTCAGGAAAACGACGGAGCGTGCATGACGCGCGAACCAGTACGGAGACGTCCTGCTATTGGAGGCCACTTACTGTTTTTCCTCCTTGCTGGAATCCTTGGCGGAAGGCGCTTCACCTGCTGCGGGTTTGTCACTTCCCTTCTCTGTCTCTTTTTCTTTTGCTGCTTCGACGGAAACTTTGGTGTTATCCGGGAGACCGTACGCGCCAGTGGTGACCACGCTCTGCCCCTCTTTCAGCCCATCGAGAACCTGAACGTTCTCCTCTTGCCGGATACCAACCTTGACTGCGGTCTGGTGAGCTTTTTGGTCGGAGCCGATGACCATGACGGTCGTACTACCGTCCGCGGCAGTTAGGACCGCCGAAGCGGGGACGACCAGTGCGTCGGGCACAGTCTCAGACACCATGGACAATCGCACGCTCGTGCCCGGTTTCAGTGATTGATCCGTATTTTTCGCTTGCACCCAAACTTCGACGGTGGTGCTGTTGGGATCAAGGGCCGGACTCACGAGCGTCACCTTGCCCGCCGCCGGCTTGTCGAGGCCCGGAACCTCGATGGTGACTTGGTCTCCTACCTTAAGCAAAGCAGCGTCTTTTTGGGGGATATGGGCGCGTGCGGTCACGTTAGAAATGTCCATGACCGTGATCAGCGGCACTCCCGCACTGGGGGTCTCTCCCGGGTACAGCGGACGATCCGTAACGACACCGTCGATGGGGCTGCGAATTTCCGAATAGCCGTATTGCGCCTGCGCCCCAAGATATTTGCCTTTAGCTGCCGACAACTGTCCCTCGAATCCCTTGGTCTCCTGCTGCTTGACCACGGCGTTGAGGGAATCGAGATGCCTTTTTGCCAGTTCGTATTGAGCTCGCGCTTGAGTAAGGCTGACTCCAGCTTGATCGAGGTCCTTACGAGGCAAGGCTCCTTGCTTGAACAACTCTTGCCGGCTGTCATAGACCTTCTGTTGCGCGTCGAACATCTCCTTGGCGGACTGCGCGTCAAACGTAGCCTTCTGTATTTCTTCCGGCAGGCCCGCGGTTGTACTGGTAACGTAAGCAGCTTCGGCTTGCTGAAAGGTCCCTTTGTTTTCTTCCCTGGCTGCAGCCAGGTCCGAGTTCTCCAGAACCGCCAGCAATTGCCCCTTGTGGACCTTGCTTCCCCGGTTTACGTAAAACTGTTTTACCGGCGCGCTGATCTTCGGTACGATGGCGGCTTGTTGCAACGGGAACAGCACAGCATCCGCGGTGACGACGTGTTGAACGGTCGCTTTCTGAACGCTCGCCGCGGTTACAGCGACGGCAGCTTCTTCGGTTTTCTCCTTAGAACAGCCGACGGAGAACGTCCCCATGGCGATTGCGAGGAGAATCAAAATCACAAGCCGCGGCCAGCGGCAATCCCGTGTTCGTTCTCGAATCGTTTTCAAGGATAAGGGTTTTTGAGTATTCATCGGTTTCAAAACTTTCCCGTCAGTGTCTGAATGTTCGCGAGCGCGACCCGAAATCGCACCTGTCCATCGTCGTAGGCATTGCTGGCGGCAGTCAGAGTATTTTGCGCATCCACAACTTCCAATACGGTAGCCTCGCCCGCCTGGTAGCGCAGGGTGGTCAATCGCAGACTCTCGGTTGCCAGTTGAACGGTTTGGCTCAGCAACTCCAATTCGGCGCGCGCGGCCGAACCTTCGTTGTGAAAAGAACGCAGGTTTGCCAGGAGCATACGCTGGGCGGCGCTCAATTCGACGACAGCCTGTTTTTTCTGCAGGTTAGCTTGCTTCACTTTGCTGAAGTTGGATCCCCAATTCCAGATTGGGAGCTGTAGAGTCGCCGCCGCCGAGCTGCCGAGGTTATTGAGATGGTCTTTGCTGACAGGGTCGATGCCTCTGGTAGCAAACTGGTTGGCATCAATTCCATACCAGTAGTCCAGTGAGATTGCTGGCAGAACTCCTCCCCACGCGCTCGTGACTTCCTGGCCAGCCTGCCGGAGCGCGGCCTGCGCGGCACGGAGATCGGGATTATTCCGTGTCCCAGACGCGGTCACCTCATCCAACGTCGGCAGCGGATCAGGAGAGCCAAAGTCATCCACCACTGCGAAGTTCTCGTTAAAGTCCTTGAACAGCAACACGGCAAGGTCAAGACGACTCTTGTTCATCCCTAACTCGGCTTCGCGCAAATCCCGCTGTTGCTGCCGGTATTGGAGTTCCGCCTTGATGACGTCCGAGTGTGCTACCTCGCCGCCATTTTCCAGTTTTCCGCTGATTCCCAAAAACCGCTGCGCCTCTTCATTGGCGCGCTGCGATGTGGCGTACTTATGCTTTGCCGCGAGATGACCGTAGTACGCCTGCGCTACCGTGACGGCCAAGCCGCGCAAAGCGATCTCGGACTTGGCTCGAGCCACCGCCTGAGCGGCTGACGCTCGACCGTAGTCAGCGAATGTCTGCAAGGATAGCGCCTGATGCACATTGCCTTGTGCGATGTATTCGTGAATTCCGTTATTCGCAATGAATACCGGGTTGCTGGTCCCGTGCGGGGCTGGCTCGGTATATACGGCCTGCATGTTGTAACTGACATTTGGAAGCAGCGCGGCACGGCTCTGCACAAGATCCTGGTGGGCGAGGCCAAGCGCCGTCAATGCCGCTTGCGTTTGAGGATTGTTCGCCGTGGCTCGCTGCAGCGCGTCAGAGAAAGTGATGATCAGCGGTGAAGCGGCGGCGGAGTTCGATGGAGAACTTTGCTCCGTCGCTGTGACCTGAACATTTGGAGCAGGTTCGCCCGCCTGAGCCGCCAAGCGTCCACTCATCAGAAAGAGAAGGGACTGGGTCAATATAGTCCCGGTAATCATGGCTCTCTGCATTCGGGGATAGTTCGTTCGCGGATTTCGCATACTTCTCAGCCTTTTACGCTTTCACTCAATCTGTTACGGCCGGGCCTTATCGGATGCCGCAGACTCTCGGTCGCCGACACCCGGAATCGCGAACACAGATAGAGTTACTCGCACGAGATTAAAGTGCCCTGAAGAAAAGATAAAATTGTATTCAAGTTCAGTGAGTTCGAAGCACCGGCCGGGCCAGCTCACTTTCCGGAACATCCAGGAATGGCAACGCAACCGTGAAACGACTGCCGTGGCCTTCTTCACTGGAAACCTTGATTTCAGTGCCATGTGCGGTGCAGATGGCTTTCACAATCGCAAGGCCCAGACCTGCCCCACCGGAGTTGCGCGATCGTGCCTTATCCGCCCGGTAGAAACGCTCGAAGACATGGGGAAGAGCGTGGGCCGAGATGCCAGCACCATTGTCAGCGACCTCAAGCACAGCTGTATCCCCGTCTCGACGAACACTCACTTCGACCTCGCCGCCTTCTTGCGTGTACTTGATGGCATTGGCGACCAGGTTCACGATGACTTGCTGAAGGCGTGATCGATCGCCCTCGACGCAGATACCGTTCGCCACATTGGTGCGAAAGAAGATCGACTTTTCCTCGGCCAATAATCTCATTTGCTCTGCCGTCGACGCCGCCAGATCGCCCAGGTCCAGCGGCGTCTTGTCCATTTTCACCTCGCCCGCATCCAGGCGTGAGATGGCCAGCAGGTTTTCGACGATGTGAGACATCCGGTGGGTCTCTTCCAGGGCACTGCCAATCTGATCCGTCAGCGAAGGGTTCAGGCGATGGCTCTGAGCGATCCCCTCAAGCTCCAATTGAAGAATCGTCAATGGCGTCCGCAGCTCGTGAGAAGCGTCAGCAGAGAACCGGTTGACGTGCTGGAAGGCCTGATCCAGGCGTTCGATCATGCGATTCAGGGAACTAGAAAGTCTTTCGAGCTCATCTCCAGTTCGGATGACGGGCAGGCGCTCGCTAAGGTTTGTGGAGGTAATTCCCTCCGCCCTTTTCGTGATCTCGTCCACGGGTTGCAGCGATCGCCTCATCAGCCAGTAGCCACTTACCACGGCAAGGGAAATGATGAAAGGCATGTAGATGGCGAAGGTCACCAGCAACCCGTGGAGCACAACCTCGATCTGGTGATACGGCACTCCACTTTCGATCACGAATTTACTTCCGTCCGGCGCTGTGGATTGCAGACTATCGATCAGTAGCTGACGTCCTCCACCTAAACCTATTTTTCGCGAACGAGTTTTCTCTTCTTCGTTGGGTAAGGGAACTTCAGACGGGTCGAAAGCGCCGTCCTTCGGCGTGCCGGAAATGTACAGGACGCCAACACCTTCCTCCATCACTCGAATAAAATGGCTGTTTGCCTCGGGCGCGTAAGCCTCGGTAATTTCATTTTCAAGCCAATCTGTGCGCTTGAAAGGATGTTGCGCAAGCAGCTGCGTTGCGATCGTCCGGCAGTCCGAACCCAGCGTTCTTTGAAGATCCCAGTAGAGGTATCGCTCCAGCCCGAGGTAGACCGATACGCCGAAAATCAGGAGCGCACCCGCGAGGAGCCCCGCATACCAGGCCGTGATGCGAAAACGGAGCGATCGAGTATTCATGAGTGCACTCCGTTACCGATGCTGTAGCCGACGCCACGAACCGTGCGAATCAGCTTATGGTCATAGGGGTCGTCCACCTTGCTGCGGAGGTGCCGCACATAGACGTCCACAATGTTGGTGATGCCGTCGAAGCTCTGATCCCACACATGTTCGATGATCATGGTTCGCGACAAAACCCTGCCGGCGTTCGACATCAGGTACTCGAGCAGAGAATACTCTTTCGAGGTCAGATCAATTCGTTTGCCGGCACGCTTCACTTGCTGAGAGAGACGGTCGAGTTCCAAATCTCCCACGCGAACCACGCTGCTGCGGCTGACGGGGCCTCGCCGGAGCAGCGCCTTGACCCGCACCAGTAGTTCCGCAAAGGCGAAGGGCTTGGTGAGATAGTCATCCGCGCCCGCCTCAAAATTACCCACCTTGTCGGCGACCGCGTCGCGGGCCGTCAGAATCAATACTGGAACATTAACATTTTGACTTCGAAGACGGCGAAGGACCTGGGTGCCGTCCATTTTCGGCAACATCAAGTCGAGGATCACGAGGTCATAGCTGTACGTGGTCGCGAGCTCGAGTCCGGCCTGGCCGTCGGCGATCACGTCGACCGCGAAGCGCTCGGCCATTAACCCGCGCGCGACAAAGCTCGAGACCTTCGTTTCGTCTTCGACCAGCAGAATGCGCATTGATTCTCCCGCAGCCTAGTATATTGCGGTTTCAAGATGAAGCCTAAACAAAGCCAGGATGAAAAGTTGTTCAGAATCGACATACTGCGATCTCGTTGGCGTCCATGTATTGAGACTCAAGCGGCGGCTCGAGTCAAGTCTGACCGTGACCAGCTCCAGTCTGAACAAAGTTTCATTTGGCCTTCATAGGGCCTTAATGTTGCCAGCCGAGCATCGGTAGCCACGATGCTGAAAAGATATTTTCCCGTTCTACTGCTCCTGCTCTTTGCCAGCGCTCTCGCCACCGCTCAAACCCCGGCGCCGGACCATTGGATCGCGATTCGAGCCGGCCGGCTTTTTGACACGAAGTCCGAGAAGCTGGCGAACAACCAGGTTGTACTGATCCACGGGGACCGCATCACCGAGGTTGGCCCGGCCGAACGAGTGAAGGTGCCCGCGGGCGCCGAGATTGTCGACCTGAGTCACGCCACCGTGCTTCCAGGCTTGATCGACGCGCACACACACGTTTTCGGGAACGGGCCGGACTTGGAATTGCAACTCCTGCGCGATTCCTACCAGTACCGAACCTTGACTGCACTGGCGAACGCGCAAAAAGACATGATGGTGGGTTTCACGACGCTTCGCGATCTCAAGACGCTGGGCGCCATGTACAGCGACGTGGATCTGCGCAACGCCATCGACCGCGGCGTCGTGCAGGGTCCTCGAATGCAGGTTTCTACCCGTGGCATTCAGGCGACGGGTGGCTTCATCATGAACGGCTACTCGGACGAGGTGCCGCTTCCGAGGGCGCTGCAGGTGGTGGATTCTCCATGGGCGGCCCGCGAGGCCGTGCGCGATCAGATTACACATGGGGCAGACTGGATCAAGTTGTATGCGGCGTACCAGTTTCATTTCACCGCTGA
>Ga0209890_10000924_pt1 | contig 13588 bp, 10 predicted proteins | sample OrgsoiDNA2013049_FD_185799 | JGI IMG/M metagenome (GOLD analysis project Ga0209890, IMG submission 185799) | Permafrost soil microbial communities from the Arctic, to analyse light accelerated degradation of dissolved organic matter (DOM) -... | ecosystem: Environmental > Terrestrial > Soil >...
AGGTTTGCGTGTCATCGGCCAACGGTTCCAGAAGCGTCATGTATTCGAGGTCCACGGACGCTACGGGCAGTTCCAGTTCCTGCGGCAGAATGGAATCAATCGCGATCACGCCTTCAATCCCTCGTTGCTGCAGCTGAACGGGAATCGTGTTCCATTCGGAGGCGCAATCGAAAGTTCCGAGCGCGAGAAGATAGCCACGCCGGTGCAACAGATTCTGCACGCCGGCCACCACGCGGGCGACGGGAGCCCGGCCAATATCAGAGGTAATGGCCGCAACCAGGCGAGTGCGTCTGGTCCGCAGAGATCGAGCCCATAGATTCGGACGATAGTTCAACTCGGCGACGGCGCGGAAGACGCGCTCTTTGGTCCGCTGCGGGATCGCCCCGGATGCGGGCGTATTGTTTAAGATGGCGGAAACCGAACAGGGCGCAAGTCCCACTCGTTCGGCGACAGTTCGCAGGCTTACCACGGCTTTTTTATCGGACAATTCTCCCCCTCATCCTCTATATAGGATTTTCAAACAACCTGTTTCTTAGTTGCCTGTACAGGCCTTCATGCAGACGACGAGGTCAACCACGGGAAACTCATTCGCGGGGAGAAACCAAACTGCAAACAGTTTGATGGTCTTCTGCGACGTGGCAGAAGATGCACAACTACTTTGAGGCAGCGACTGCCAGATATTCCAACGCAAAATATCCATTGTAAAGATCAGTCCGGCGGGTGCGGGGATGATGTCGATCCTGTCTTGTGAACTACTTGCCTTGAAACTCGCCGCGCTGACGTGCTTCCTCACAGGCTTGCACAGGATCGCGTCCCGTGACCTGTTTGTACCAGGCAGGATGGAACGTCCATGCCCAGGCTTCACTCACCGCGCCACGGATCATGGCCTGAAACGTTCCGGGTTCGCCAATGGTGCTGAGGTAAATGTGAATGAAGATTCCACCCAGCATGACCACGGCGGAGATGTCGTGGAGCACGTAGCTGATTGCGACGGGCCAGCGCCCAAACGTGCGCGCGCCCATCCACAGAATAATTCCAGTGATCACAAAGACCACGGAGCCGCCGACGATTTCCCAGAATTGTGCCTTTTGTCCACCGTTGAAGAAGCCGGTTTCGGGAGGATCTTGTTTCTCTTTCCCTCCGGCCATCTTGGGAAGATTGCGCATCCATCGGGTGTCGGCCGCAGTCCACTTCATCGGCTGAATCCAGTTCAGGGTTTGCAGCCCAAAGAAAACGACAAACCCCACGCCAAACCAGGGGTGCATCTCGCGGCTGAGTGGGCCGCCTCCGAAGATGGGAGTGAACCAGCGGAATAGCCACGGCAGATAAATGCCGAATCCGGTGAACAACGCCAAGAAAAAGAAGAGTGCGACCATCCAATGCAGGAAGCGCGTATAAACGCGGTGACGCTGCAACTCGCCTACATAGACCTCGTTCTGCCCGATCTTGTCGAAGGCGGTGCGCGCTTTGTCGTCGAAACGGTCGATGGCAGTGGACATCAGCTTTCCTTCCCTTCGAGCGGCTCCCTGAGCGGCGGTTCCGGTTGCGGCCGCCGCGGTCCGACGGTCACGTAGTGCAGCAGAACTCCCAGTAAACCGAACAGCGCGAACGTTCCCAGCACCGGCTTGAATAGCCACTTCCAGACGGTATAACTCCAGGGGATGACCGGGTTCTTGGGAAGGCCGCCGTAGCGCTCGGGATTCTCGGCATCATGCAATACGTAGATCACGTGTGTGCCGCCGATCGATTGCGGATCGTATACTCCGGCATGGTCAAATCCGAAGTTCTCGCGGAGTTGCTTGGCCCGCTCTTCCGCGATGAACTTCATGTCGTCCTTGGTGCCAAACTTCAGGCATCCGGTGGGGCACGCCTTGATGCAAGCGGGCTCCAGGCCGCCACCGACGCGGTCGGAGCATAGCGTGCACTTGTAGACTTTCTTGGTCGCCGGGTTGAATTTCGGAATGTCGTAAGGACACCCTGAGACGCAGAACTCGCACCCGATGCAGTTTTCCTGCTGGAAGTCGACGATGCCATTGGTGTACTGCACGATGGCCCCATCCGCCGGGCAAGCGCGCAAGCAGCCGGGATCGGCGCAGTGCATGCACTGGTCCTTGCGCATGAGCCACTGGATGGTTCCATCTTCGCGCTGGTGTTCGTTGAACTTGATCAGGTTCCAGAAATTCCAGCGCGTCGCCGGCATCGTCTGATAGGTGTTATCGAACGTGGTCGGACTGAACGGCATGTCGTTCCACTCGACGCACGCCACCTCGCAGGCCTTGCAACCAATGCAAATCGTGGTGTCGATCAGCTTGCAGACTTCGGCGTCGCGCTGCATGTCGAAGCCCGCCGACGGGCCGGAGTGTCCCGAGATTTGCTTGATCTGAAGTGTCTTGCGGTCGCTCATGCTTGCTCTTCCGTAGCGCCGGCGCTACACGTACCTACACCTTTTCGATCTTCACCAGAAATCCCTTGAACTCCGGAGTGAATGCATTCGGATCGATCACCGTTGGAGTCAGCTGATTGGTAAGAGTCTTTGCGGTCCTGCCTTCGTCCTCCGCGATGCCGCGGAATCCCCAATGAATCGGGATGCCAATCTGGAACGTCTCTTTGCCGTCGATTTTCATGGGACGGATGCGGCGCGTGACCATGGCCTTGGCAATGTAATGGCTGCGCGCGCTCGTAACTTTGACTCTTTCTCCGCCGCGAATGCCCATGCGGTCGGCTAGTTCAGCCGGAACTTCGACGAAGGGCTCGGGCACCAGTTGCACATTCATGGGATTGTTCTTCGTCCAGTAGTGATAGTGCTCGGTCAGCCGGTACGTGGTGCAAATCACGTTGAATCCCTGCTCGACTGTGCCGTACTTGTCCATGTCAGTCTTGTATTTCTTCACGACCGGATTGCAGGACTGATTGGGATGCAGCGGATTTGCGATGGGGCTTTCGATCGGCTCGTAGAATTCGGGGAATGGTCCGTCCGCCATGGCGCCTAGCGGCACGAAGAGACGACCGATGCCCTCGGGATTCATGATGAACGGTCCCATGTGATCTTTGGGGGGCGAGTCGGCTTTGAAGTCGGGAACATCGACGCCGGCCCAGGATTGTTTCGCCTCGTCCCACCAAACCTGCCGGCGGGATGGATCCCAGGGCTTGCCCTCGATGTCACAGGCAGCGCGGTTATAGAGCACGCGCCGGTTCATGGGCCATGACCACGCCCAGTTCGGATACACGCCCAGACCGGATGGATCTTCGGTTCCGCGACGCTGCGACATCGCGCCAGCCTCGGTCCAGGAACCGCAGTACAGCCAGTTGCCGGAGAGAGTTGTGCCGTCATCTTTCAGCCAAGCGAAGCTGGGAAGCTGCTGGCCGGCTTTGATCGTCACATTCGTCTTCGGATCGGTCAGATCGGCGGTTGCCTTGCCGTTGATTTCCTTCGCGACCTCCGCCAGCGACGGGCTGTAGGGATTCGTGTAGGCAAACGATGCATTCAGGATCGGGTCGGGGAACTTGCCGCCCTCCTTCTGATACAGTTCGCGGACTTTCAGGAATATCGTTGCCAGGATCTCCTGATCCAGTCGAGCTTGACCGGGCGGCGGCAGCGCGACATTCTTCCACTGCAGCCAGCGCGCGGAATTTACAAACGTCCCGTCCTTCTCGGCAAAGCCCGCGCCCGGCAGGCGATAGACTGTGGTATTGATCTGCTTCATCTCATCGGTCGTGATGCCGGGAGCGCGCCAGAACTCGCTGGTCTCATCGGGATAGATTTCGCAAACCACCAGCCAGTCGGCCTTCTTCAGCGCGGCAATATTCTTCTGCGAATCGGGACCGATCATGACGCCATTCATGCCGAAGGCGAAGATGCCCTTGATCTTGCCTTCGTACATGTCGTTCCAGATGTTCACCCAGGAATAGTTGCGGTCGATTTTCGGCAGGTAGTTAAAGCCGAAGTCATTTTCTTTGGTGGCTGCTGCGCCGTACATCGCCTTGAGAAACGACACCGCGAACTTGGGCGTGTTGGACCAATAGTTGTATGAATCCCACGGATCGGGCTTGGACACAGTCGGAGTGATGCGCTTTACGTAGGTGGCGAGATCGACGTCGGCCGGGCTGGGCATCTTCAAATATCCCGGCAGAATGTCGAAGATGCCAGCCATGTCGGTGGCGCCCTGGATGTTTGAGTGTCCCCGCAGAGCGTTCACGCCGCCGCCGGCGCGCCCTATATTTCCCATCAGAAGTTGCAGCATGGCGGCCGTACGAATAATTTGTGTGCCGAAACTATGCTGGGTCCAGCCCACCGCATAGATGATGGTCGAAACCTTCTTCATGTCCCCGTCTTTGCGGACGGAGGTGTAAAGGTCGGCTGCCTTCAGGAACTGGTCTTGCGGAATTCCGGTGATGCGCTCGACCATCTCCGGGGTGTAGCGCTCGAATTGCTTCTTGAGAAGCTGGAAGACGCAGCGCGGATGCTGCAGGGAAAGATCAAACGCAATCTTCGATGGCAACGCGGGCGCGGGTGCGGCTCCGCCTTTGGCTCCGGCCGGGCTCGCGGCTTGATATCCCTGTCCTTCGTGTTGGGGAGGGCCCTCTTGGGCGTCCCCCTGAGCGTGTGGCGGAGGTGGCTCTTGTGCCGCCGGGGTTGGCATGACAGGCTTGCCGGTCAGATCCCCGCCCTCTTCGTAGTTCCACGTCGCCTTGTCGTAAACCTGTTTCTCGTGGTCAAAACCCGAGTACAGCCCGTCGTCAGGAAGCTTGAATCCGTCCTTAATAATGAACGCCGCGTTCGTATAGTTCAGGAGGTAGTCATGGGCGATGCGGTTGTTCTGAATCGCGTAGTTGATCACGCCGCCGAGAAAGGCTATGTCAGCGCCCGCGCGGATTTGCACATACATGTCCGCGGTCGCGGCCGTCCGCGTGAGGCGCGGATCGACCACGATTGTCTTGGCGTTGCGGTGAATCTTGGCTTCAATCGCCCACTTGAAGCCGCAAGGATGGTTCTCGGCTGGATTCCCACCCATGATCAACATCATGTCGGTGTTCTTGATGTCGATCCAGCCATTGGTCATTGCACCGCGTCCGAATGTGGGCCCCAAACTGGAGACCGTAGGGCCGTGTCAAACCCGGGCCTGGTTTTCCAGGTAGCAGACCCCCAGGCTGCGCATGCTTTTGACGACCAGATAATTGAACTCGTTGGTATCGGTGCAGCCGCCGGTGAAGGCCATGCCTTCGCAGCGGTTGACGGTGTGGCCTTGCGGGTCTTTCTCAACGAAGCTGTCATCGCGGGTTTTCTTCACGCGTTGCGCGATCTCGCTGTACGCCTGATCCCAGGAGATGTCTTCCCAATCCGTCGCTCCGGGACGCCGTACTTGCGGTTTGAGCAGGCGACGATCGTTCATGATGTCCTGCTCGAGCGATGATCCTTTGGGACAGAGGGTTCCGCGATTGATGGGGTGGTCGGGATCGCCCTCGACGTGCACCACCTGCGGGATCGCGTTCTTCGCCTTATCGCCGAGGGTGTAAATAATGACGCCGCAGCTCACGGAACAATAGGGACATGTGCTGCGCGTCTCGCTGGCTCGGGAGATCTTCAGGTTCTGGGTCTGGGCGTAGACGGGAGTGAGATCGAATCCGAGGACGGAAAGCCCGGCTCCGCCAAGGATGGAGCCTTTGATAAAAGTCCTGCGGGAGAAGTCCATTGAAGCCTCCAGCAATCTGCCGCGCGCGTTCGACTGCGATGCGGATCCCGAGTACCGGGATGTAAGACGGAGGTTGAAGGTTGCGGCCGTTGTCTTTCCGACGCCCGACGACCGAGTCGCATCCAAAACTGATTGCGGAGAATATACCTCTGGTTCGGTAGAGAGTCAATGCGGGAGCAAATGTAGAGGGCGGATATCTCTGAATGGGTTGCATTGCGGATGCTTGCCCGGCGGATTGCCGCCGTGCGCGCCTGACCTGATAATTGATCGATGAAGGTTTCCCCTTGGCAGAGTCGTATTCATCGGGCGCAGGAACTTGCGGGGCAGCATCCCTTCGCCGCGGAAATTCTTGGGTTTTACGTCCACGTCGCCCGTTTTCAGGAGGAGTTGTATCGGCGGTTGAGCACGGCGTTGCAGTCTCCGGCAGCTTCGGTCGAGCGTGAGCTTGCAGCATCCGAGCTGTCAGAACTCAGTTCCAGATTTGAGGTATTTCTGGGGGTGTCCGAAGCGCACGGCCCGAAGGCGCTGGCGGAACTGAGCCGCGAATTGCGCGCGCGCGGGTGCGACTCCTGGTGTGAATTGCTGCAAACCGGGTGGATCGCGCCATCTCCCTCTAACGTTCAGGAACTTCTTGCCCAGCTTTTCCTTCAGCCTTATGCAGAATTGCTGCGCGCCCGCGCACCCTTGGCCCCGAGTCACACCGCGTACGCTTTGTGTCCGTTTTGTAATCGCAAACCCGGTTTCGGCGTGTTGCGCCAGATGGGTGATGGCGGCGCACGATCCATGGTCTGTTCTTTCTGCCTGGCGGAGTGGGAATTTCGCCGCATTGTCTGCCCCGGATGCGGTGAAGAAAACGACAAGAATCTTGCGGTGTTTACCGCCAGCGAATTCGACTACATTCGCGTGGAATGCTGCGATGCCTGCAAGACTTACATAAAGAGCGTGGACCTCACGAAGAATGGGCGAGCCGAACCGCTGGTCGACGAACTGGCCTCCGCTCCTCTCGATCTCTGGGCGCGCGAGCACGGCTATGCCAAGCTACAGAGCAATCTGCTGGGGATGTAGCTTCGCAATGCCCTCCCGCCACGTTTTTTGACTATCCGCTTCGATCTCAATTAGCCTATCGGTCTCTCTATGAGCGCAACTTCGCCAGCGATTTCCGTGCAAGGCCTCAAGAAGTCGTACGGCGAGGTCGAAGCCGTCAGGGGAATCGACTTCGAAATTCAGCCCGGAGAGGTGTTCGGATTACTCGGACCGAACGGCGCGGGCAAGACGACGACGGTGGAGATTCTCGAAGGTCTGCGTCCCCGCACCGGCGGGCAAGTCGCCGTTCTGGGGTTCGATCCCGACAAGCAGCGCCAGCGACTCAAGGACCGCATCGGTGTTTGCCTGCAGGCCACGAATCTTCCCGACAAAATACGCGTTCATGAAGCGATGGAAGTATTCGCAAGTTTCTATACCCGCAACGTGAACCTGGACCAACTGTTGAAGCGTCTGCAACTCGAAGAAAAGCGCAACGCCTTCTATGGCACCTTGTCGGGAGGTCAGAAACAGCGGCTCGCTTTGGCGCTGGCGCTGGTGAACGATCCGCAGCTCATCTTCCTCGATGAGCCCACCACCGGACTCGATCCGCAGGTCCGGGCGGAAATTCACATCTTGCTGGAAGAGTTGAAGCGCGAGCAGCGCACGATTCTACTCACCACGCATTACATCGAAGAAGCCGAGCGGTTGTGTGACCGCGTGGCGATCGTCGATTCGGGCCGCATCGTCGCGCTCGATACGCCGCGCCGCCTGCAACAACAGAGCCGTAACGCTTCAAGCATTGTCGTCACCTGCGCCACGCCGTTCCCGGAGCCGCGCCCCATGTGGGCGGAAGCCACTGAGAGCATTCTCGATTCCACAGGCCATACGCTGACGGTACACTCGCGACGGCCAGCCGCCACGCTCGTCGATCTGGTGAAGTGGATTGACCAGCAAGGTCTCGAACTGACCGATGTTCATCTGAAACAGCCGAGCCTCGAAGATGTGTTTATCGAGCTGACCGGAAAGAGCCTGCGCCAATGAAAAGCTACAAGGCTCTGATCGCGCTCGACCTGAAGCTGGCTCTGCGGCAGAAGTCGGTCATCTTCTTCAATTACCTTTTTCCGCTGATTTTCTTTTTCATCTTTGGACAGGCGATGCACGCCGAGCGCGGTGCGGCCATGACAACCGTCATCTCGATGGTTCTCATCATCGGGATTCTCGGCAACGGTCTATTCGGAGCAGGCATTCGCGCGGTGCAGGAACGCGAAGCCAACATCCTGCGCCGCTACAAGGTTACGCCCATCACGCCGGCGCCCCTGCTGGTGGCTTCGGTAGTGACCGGCTGGATTCTGTACATGCCCAACGTGATTTTGATTTTCACCCTGGCGCATTTTCTGTACGGAATGCCGTGGCCTCAGTCGATGGCCTCGGTTCTGCTCTTCATTACCGTTGCCGTCGCCGGCTTTCGCGCCATCGGATTAATCATCGCTTCCGTCGTCAATTCGATGCAGGAGAGCCAACTGGTCGTGCAGTTGATCTACCTCCCCATGCTATTCCTGAGCGGCGCGACCTTTCCGCTCGCCATGTTTCCGCCGTGGCTGCTGACCATCACGCAGTTCGTTCCTGCCACTTACATGGTGACCGGCATTCGGGGCATGCTTTTGCGGAAAGAAGGCATCGGGGCGAACCTTCAGCCCATGCTGGCGCTTCTGCTGACCACGGTCGTCGGGCTCTTCATCGGATACAAGTTATTTCGCTGGGAAAAGGAAGAGAAGATTCGCGCGTCTGCAAAGTTGTGGCTGTTGGCGGTCCTGACTCCGTTCCTTTTGCTGGGCGGTTGGCAGATGCACACGCGTAGCGGCATCGCGAAGACCAAGGTTCTCGACCGGCAACTGGCTCGCGGCGACACGTATCTGATTCGCGGCGCGCGCATCTTCGTCGGAAACGGCAAGGTTATTGAAACCGGAACCGTCCTGGTTCGTGCCGGCAAGATCGCTCAGGTCTATGAAGGAGCCGGGCCCGACCCGAAGTCGGTGAACGCGGAAGTGGTCGAGGCCGAAGGCAAAACGATTCTTCCCGGCCTGATTGACGTTCATGTTCATCTGGGTGCGCCCGGCGGCTTCTATCCCGATTCGAGCAAGAGTGACCCTGAGAAAACCATGTTGCGCGAGCTGGCGGCATACCTCTACAGCGGCGTGACCGCGGTTCGAAGCGTGGGCGACGGATTGGACAGCGTGCTCAAGATGCGCTCCACGGTCAATGGCGGCGAGGTTCTAGGAGCGGAGTTATCCACGTGCGGCCCGCTGTTCACAACGCCGGGCGGACACGGCACCGAGTATTTCAAGGGCCTTCCAGCCAACGTTCGCGCGAATATCGAAAAACAATTTACGCGGCTTCCGAGTTCAGCCGACCAAGCCCGGCAGCAAGTCGACGAGTTGAAGAAGCAAGGCGTCGACTGCATCAAAGCGATTCTGGAGTCGGGCGGGGGCGGCCAGGTATACAACCGCCTCGACACTGGAGTGTTTGACGCCGTGGCGAGTGCGGCGCATGCGGACGATTTATCACTAGCCGTTCATACCGGAGACGCCCGCGACGTCGCTGACGCGGTGAAGGCTCAGGCCAACTCCATCGAGCACGGATCATTTCGTGAAGCGATTCCGGACGCGCTGTTCGACCAGATGGCAAAAGACGGAACGTTCTATGATCCGACGTTGAGCGTGGGCGAGGCGATGAAGGATTTCGCCGCCGGCAAGACGGCCCTGTTGAAGCGTTCTCTCGTGCAGCAAGTCGGGCCGCCGGATCTTTTGCAGGGAACCGAAGAGGCGCTCTCCTCCAAAGACACCGAACCGATTCGCGCCGCCCTTGCCCAATATCCCATCGACATGCGGATTGCGGTCGATAACCTGAAGCGCGCGCACCAGCATGGAGTGCTGCTGGTCACGGGAAGCGATGCGGGAAACTATCTCGTCATTCACGGGCCGACCGTGCAGCGTGAACTTGAACTCTGGGTGCAAGCCGGAATACCCCCGGCGGCGGCACTGCAGGCCGCGACCTTCAATGGCGCCCGTTTGTTGCGGGCCGAGAAGCGACTCGGGTCCATCCAACCGGGCAATGATGCTGACCTGCTTGTCGTCGACGGAAATCCTCTCGACGACATTGCCGCTACCGAACGAATCTCCCTTGTCGTCTTCAAAGGCGAACGTATCGACCGCACTGCTCTGTTCGAGCAGCGCTGATCACAAGATTCCATATGCGTTATCCTCACAGGATGGGGAAGCGCTTTCCATCGTCCGGGGATCAGAAGCTGGTCCAGATCGTGGACTCCGCCTTGGCCGATGTGACCCGCAGAAGCGGGGAATGGCTGGTCTGCCGCCCGGGATGCACGCAATGCTGCATCGGTGTGTTCTCCATCAATCAGCTCGATGCCCAGCGATTGCGGCGTGGGCTTGCGGACCTGGAAAAGCGAACTCCAGAACGCGCGGCGCTGGTGAGCCGGCGTGCTCGCGCAGCGGTCGCCCGTTTGTCACCGGAGTTTCCCGGCGATCCCGTCACCGGCGTGCTGGATGAGGGGGAAGAGGCCGAGCACCGGTTCGCCGATTTTGCCAACGATGAACCTTGTCCGGCGCTCGATCCGGAGACGGGAAACTGCGAACTTTACGAATCGCGACCGATGACCTGCCGGGTGTTTGGTCCTCCCGTGCGCTCGGAGGACGGCTTGGGCGTTTGCGAACTGTGCTTTCAAGGCGCGTCTGTGGAAGAAATTGCCGCCTGCGAGATGAAGCCTGATCCAGACGACATGGAATCACGCCTGCTCACGGAACTCGAAAAGAGTACAGGTAAGAGTGGAAACACGATCATTGCCTTCTGTCTGGCATCCTGACCGAAGCAACTCACGCCTGTTTTTTCTCCAACTCGGCCCAGCGTGCGTAAAGCTCATCCACTTCGTTCTGAGCTTCTTCCAACTCGGCATGGGCATTCATGAGACGCGTGGCGTCGCTGGCAATTGCCGGGTCCCCGGCGGCATTCCGCTTCGTCTCCAGTACCTGTTCGGCGGCGGCGACGCGTTCTTCAATGCTGGAATATTCGCGGGCTTCCAGATACGAGAGCTTCTTTTTCGACGATGTCGCCGGTTCCGCAGGGGCAGAGCCACGGGTCGCGACTCGCGCACTGGTTTCTGCTGCCTGCTCGCGTTCGGACTGCCAGGTCTCCCATTGCGAGTAGTCGGCGAAACGCTCGGCGCCGCCTCGGCCATCCAGGCCGAGCACAATGGTCGACACGCGGTCGAGCATGTAACGATCATGCGTCACCAGCACCAAAGAACCACGGAACTCAAGCAGGCTTTCTTCGAGGATTTCGAGGGTCGGGATGTCGAGATCATTGGTGGGCTCATCCAGCAAGAGAACGTCGGCCGGCTGCAGCATGAGCTGCGCGATCAATACCCGCGCCCGTTCGCCACCGGAAAGCCGCTCCACGGGCTGGTTGAGTTGTTCGCCTTTGAACAGAAACTTCGCCGCCCACGACGCCACGTGAACCACGCGGTCTTGATAAATCACCGAATCGCCTTCGGGAGCCAAGGCCCGGCGAAGAGTGACGTTCGGATCGAGTTCCCGACGTTGGTCGAAGTACACGATACGCAGCTTCTCGGCTCGACGAATCTCTCCCGTGGTTGCGGCCACTTCTCCGCGCACCAGGCGTAGCAGAGTCGTCTTGCCACTGCCATTCGGGCCGACCAGCCCAACCCGCAGCCCGGCGGAGATGATGAAGTTCAACCCCTGGAACAGCTCCCGGCCTCCAATTTCGTAAGAAACATTCTGCAGTTCGATCAGGCGCTTGGTCTTGCGATCGGTCGCGGAGAAATCGATTTGCGCGGTTCCAGTGCGGCTGCGCGTGTTCAGGTCGGCGAGCTCTTCCATCAATTCGCCGGCTTTGTCGATGCGGGCTTTCGATTTCCTGGTACGCGCCTTCGCCCCGCGGCGCAGCCATTCGATCTCGGAATGAACCAGATTTTCCAGCGCTTCCTGGCGCTTCGATTGCGCGTGCAGAAATTCTTCTTTCTTCTCGAGGAAGGTACTGTAACGTCCCTTCACCCGCAGCAATCCGTCGGGATAGATGCGGCTGAGTTCCGCCATTTCGGTGGCAACGTTCTCCAGAAAGTAGCGATCGTGACTGATGACCACACAGGCGAAACCGACCTGCTCCAGCACCTCTTCGAGCCACTCGATGCCCGCCAGGTCGAGGTGATTCGTCGGTTCATCCAGCAACAGGATGTCGGGGCCCTGCACCAGCGCCTGTGCGATGGCCAAGCGCTTCTGCCAGCCTCCGGAGAGCGCGGTCGCTTCTGCGTCCAGATCCACGAAGCCCGCACGCCCCAAGGTCTCGGCAAAACGGGTGCCGCGCTCTGACTCGGGCAGAGCAGAGGCTTTTATCGCAGCATCGATTACAGACCGCACCGTGTCCCCGGGGCGGAATTCCGATTCCTGCTCCACGTAACTCAGGCGGATTCGTTTGCGGACGGCGATTTCTCCATCATCCGTATCTTCGGTGCCTGCAAGGATTCGAAGAAGAGTGGACTTGCCCGAGCCATTGGGACCGATGAGTCCAATGCGGTCTCCTTCCGAGACTGTGAAGGAGACGTTCTGAAACAGGGGATCGGCTCCAAAGGCTTTCGAAATGCTCCGAACGTTAATCAGGGGTGGCAAGGATGCGCGATCTCCAGGGAACTGAATGAAGGGCTACCTTGAGATTATCAGGAAGCACGATGCTGCCGTAGGGCCGGCCGCGTAAGCCGGAGAGGAGGTCAAGGAAACGCGGCAGTCATGCCGATAGCTGTGAGCAACGCGGACTCTACCAGGCTGGCTTGCCGTCTTTGAAGCGCAGGGTTAGCGTGTCCCCACCTTTCGTTACTTCGCGGGCCAGCGTCAGGTCTGCCCCGTCCAGCTTGATCTTGGAGCCGGTGACCTCAATCTCATCGTCCGCCTTAAATACCATGCCCATCTCATCGAGAAATTTCTTGGGACAAAGGAAGACCTGTACCGAATCCGGGCCACTCTTCATCACCAGGTAGGCGACCGGCTTCCCGCCGGTCGGCGGAACAAGCTTCAACTCCGCGACGACTCCCTTGATCTTGCCTTCGGTGGCGGTGTCGTATTTTGGCGGCGCCTGACAGAACGCTGTAACAGCGAGGAAGGTGATGGCTGCGAGCTTCAGGAGATGGCTGTAAATCGGGCCAGACGTATTCATCGCAGGCCCTCCAGCCGCGAATAGTAGGCCTACAGGGTGGGAAAAGCAATCGGATTATGAGTCATGTGAACGGCATCTGCTCTTATACTCGACTATTCGAGGGAGCCAACTTGCGATGAAATCAGCGCGCTCCATGAAAGGCTTTCCGACGCTGGGCGTCTTCGGCGCAGCGCTGCTCTGCGCGATGCTGTCACCTCAGCAGCTCGCCGCCGAGACCGGAGCCGAGGCTTGGCTGCGGTACTCCGCGTTGACTCCGCAAGCGGCCAAGAGCTACCAGCGCTTGCCGGACAAGACTGTGTTGCTGGGCGATTCGTTAGTGCTGAAGACCGCACGCCAGGAATTGGCGCGAGGGGTTACGCAAATGTTGGGGCGGACTTTGAGCAGCGGCACCGCTGCGCCCAACGAGAGCACGATCCTCCTGGGAACAGTGACGAATCTGCGCACAAGGGTGCCGGCGTTGCAGCCTCCTCACGACCTGCGAGGCGATGGCTATTGGTTGAAGACAGCGAAGATTCACGGATCGCAATCTCTGGTGGTTACCGCCGCCACCGACCGGGGCGTTTTGTATGGCGTGTTTGCGCTGTTGAGCAAGATCGCCCGCGGGGAGACTCTCGCCGTTCTCGATGAGGTGCAAC
>Ga0209890_10000925_pt1 | contig 13579 bp, 14 predicted proteins | sample OrgsoiDNA2013049_FD_185799 | JGI IMG/M metagenome (GOLD analysis project Ga0209890, IMG submission 185799) | Permafrost soil microbial communities from the Arctic, to analyse light accelerated degradation of dissolved organic matter (DOM) -... | ecosystem: Environmental > Terrestrial > Soil >...
AATCTGTCGGAGGAGACGCACAGAGAGATTAGCCGACCACACCCCGTTCCGAATGCCCCTCAGCGACGCTGGACGAGCAGTCTGCGGTTCATGAAGTAGGCGGGACAGGGATTGAACCTGCGACCCGGGCCGTGTAAAGACCCCGCTCTACCACTGAGCTACCCGCCTGGGCGGGCGTCAGGATAACTCACTGACGACTCGACACCCAGGGCGCTGGCGGTGTGAGAAGCCGGCCCCCCCGACCTCTCACACCGACTCAGGCCCATCCCGCCCGACCCCACCGAACAGATACACAGTAGCTGAGAGATGTTTCGTTCTCCTTTCATCAACGCGAATCTTTTGTAAATTCCCCTGACAAAATGACGAAAAGCGCTCTGGCCATTGGAAAACCGCCCTATCGAGTCGGGCGCGCGCGGCTGCAGAACGGGCTCAAGCTCGTCACTGTCGAGACGCCGCACCTGCACAGCGCCACTCTCTGCCTTTACGTGCGTGCTGGCTCACGTTACGAAAGGCCCGAGACGAACGGGATCTCGCACTTTCTGGAGCACATGCTGTTCCGCGGGTCGTCGCGCTACCCGTCGTCGTTCGCGCTGAATTTGGCGATCGAGGAGCTGGGCGGCACGCTCTACGCCGAGACGGGGCGGGACTATTCGCTCTACCAGATCTCACTTCACCCTCGGCAGTTGCAGCGCGGGATGGCGATCCTCGGCGATCTGTTCAGCGCGCCGGAGTTCAAGGACATCGATCTCGAGCGCCAGATCATCGTCGAGGAGATCCTGGAGGATCTCGACGACCGCGGGCGCAACGTGAACATCGACGATCAGTCACGCAAGCAGGTCTGGGGCGACCATCCACTCGGGTTTCCGATCACAGGGCCGCTGAAGAACGTGCGTCGCTTCTCGACGCGCGATGTGCGGAAGCACTTCCAGCGCTTCTACGGCGCCGCGAACATGGTGCTCACCGTCGCCGGCCCGATCCGGCTGCGCACGGTCGAGCGCCAGAGCCGGGCCGCCTTTGCGGGCGTGCCGCGCGGCGAGCGGCGAATGCCGCGGGCGCCGCGTCCGGCCGGGGTCGGGCCGCGCTTCCACGCCGTGCACAACGAGTCGGCGCAGACGCAGGTGCACATCCTGTTTCACGCGCTCCCTGAGACCGACCCCGACTACCTCGCGATGCGGGCGCTGGTGCGCGTGCTCGACGACGGGATGTCGACGCGGCTCCACTATCAGATCTGCGATCAGAAGGGGCTCGCCTATTCGATCGCCGGGTCGCTGCACTCGTACCACGACGCCGCGCTCTTGGAGATCGACGCTGCTTGCGCGCACGCGAAGTTGCCGGCGCTCGTCGGCGAAGCGCTCGGCATGCTCGGTCGTTTTCGCGAGGAGCTGGTCGGTGAGGACGAGCTCGACAAGGCCAAGCGCCGTTTCGTCGGCGACATCGAGGCCTGCTACGACGACCTCGACGGTCTCGCCGGCTGGTTCGGCGGCACGGAGCTCTTCATGCGGGCCGACCCGCAAGAGAAGCGGGCGCGCGCGCTGGCCCGGGTTCGCCCGGAGCACATCCGGGCGGTCGCGCGCCGGGTGATTCGACCGGAGCGGCTGTCGGTGACGTCGGTCGGCGCGCTCAGCCCGAAGCTCGCGCGCCGAGTCGAGAAGATCGTCCGCGAGTTTCGATAGCCTCTAGAGCCTCGATCAAAGCATCACCGCTGGCTTGGTCCTCGGACGAGGCACTACTGCTGGCGGCGACGCCGGCGCTGGGCGATGGCGCCCAACCCCAGCAGTAAGCCCAGTGTGCCCGATCCGCTCGTGGTCCCTGACAGATCGCACGCGCAGCCTGACGTGCTGCCGCCCGTCCCGCTCGGAGCGCCCGCCGTGCCGCTGTTGCCACCGGACTGGCTGGCGCCGCCGCTGCCCTTTCCACCGGAGCCCTGCGCGCCGCCGGAGCCCTGCGCGCCGCCGGACCCCTGCGCGCCGCCGGAGCCTTGCGCGCCGCCGGAGCCTTGCGCGCCGCCGGAGCCTTGCGCGCCCCCGGAACCCTGGCTGCCCCCCGAAGCTGCGCCGCCGCTGCCCGCCCGGCCACCACTGCCCCCCGTCGCGCCGCCGCTGCCCACCACGACCGTGCCGCCTGCACCACCGCGGCCGGCGGCGCCGCCGGCTCCCGCGCCGCCGGTCGTCCCTCCCGATCCCGACGTGCCACCGGTGCCGGCCGGGCACGCCGGGGGCGTGACGGTCGAGCCCGTGGTGCCGGCCAGCTTGAAGTAGATGCCGTACCGGTCCAGGTAGCGCTGGTATTGCGGCGTGAAGGTGAGCTTGCTGTCCGAGTCCGTGTTCTTGGGCGTGAACTCCAGCTTCCCGGCCGTCTGAACCAGGTTCGTCTGGATGCTGGCCAGCCAGCTGTTGATGGTGGTGCCGCTGTTGATGGTGATGGTGTCCTGCACCGTCACGCCCGAGGGGATGGTCGCCATAATCACGGCCGAGTGAGGCGCCGTGACCAGCTGGGCCGTGCCCAGACCGGCGCTGAGGACGACTGGCCCGTAGGTGAACGCCACCGCGTTCTGGTTGTCGGGCAGCCGCGACACCTGCACCTCCATCGGCAGCGTGACCTGGATCTGGTCGCCTGCCTTCCACACCTGGCTCACGCCCAGAAAGCCGCCCGACTTTACCGGCGTGACCGCCTGGCCGTTCACGGTGATGGAGACCGACTGACAGGACGCCAGCCAGTACGGAGTGCGGAACTTGATGTTGACTGCGCCGGCCGGGGCGGCCGTGATGGCGAACGTCACCTTGTTCGTCAGCGGCAGGTCCGTCGTCTGCGTCAACGCCAGGCCGCGATCCTTCCAGTTCAGCGCCGAGCTGACATAGCCGATCACGTAGAGGTCGGTGGCGTCGTGGAAATACAAACTGTCACCCAGCTTCGTGTAGTTCTCGGTACCGGTGCCGTTGCAGCACCAGAACGTGGAGTCCGTGGTGCCGTAAGCCTTGAAGTACCCTGTCCCCATCGGCTTGAAATACGTGGTCATGCCCGTCGACGGGTTCATCGCCGACAGCACCTCGTTGATGTGGACCCGCTCGTAGTAGTCGGCGTACTTGACGTCGCCCGTGACCTTGAACAGCTCGCGGCCCAGCTTCGCCATGTTGTAGGCGTTGCACGATTCGTTGTTCAGGTTGTCGCGGAACGCGTCCAGCTTGCCCGGCGCGCGGAAGTGCTCGTCCTGACTGTTGCCGCCTGTCACGTAAGTGTGGTTGTTCAGCACCATGGTCAGGAACTGATCCGCCGCCGTGAAGTACGACATCTCGGACGATCCCACCGTCTGATAGCGGTTCAGCGCGCCGATGAACTTGGGGATGGTCATGTTCGCGTGCACGCCGTTCAGGTTGTCGGTGCCCGCGGCGACGGTGGTGAACAGCGTCGTCTCGTCGAAGATGTGCGCGGCGGTCAGGTGGTTCGCGACGTTCGTGTACTTGTAAAGCTCGTACAGGCAGTCGTTCATGCCGCCGTACTCGACGCCCAGCACCTTCGACCGGGTCGCCGAATCCCAGCCCGAGGCACGCGCGTAGATCCAGTCGCCCAGCTTGCTGGCCACCGACAGCGCCGTGGCGTTGCCCTCGAACTTGTAGATGTCCACCAGGCCGGCGACGATCTTGTGCATGGTGTACCAGGGGACCCACTGGTTGCCGGTCGCCTTGCCTTCGACGACGTCGAACTGGCTCGTGGTCGTCGCGAACAGGTACCCGTTCGAGGCCTGGGCTGACTGCAGCTGGGTGACGATGTAGTCGATCTTCGTCTTGATCTGGCTGGCCAGCGTCGCGTCGCTGCCCAGCGCCTGCTGATATCCGTGCGCGAGCGCGGACATGTGGTGACCCAGCGAGTGGCCCTTGATCAAGCTCGAGGCGGTCTCCCAGCCGCCGTAGAGGTTCAGGCCCGACGCCGTCGTGGGATCCTGACCCTGCCCGACGGCCTTGAACGGCGCCAGCAGGCGGTCGTAGTTCAGCGTCGTTACCAGATAGTTGAGGTCCTTGGTGAACAGATTCTGATAATAGGTGTCGGTCACCTGGACCTGATCGAGGGTGAACTCCTGCAGTTTCTCGACGGAGCTGGCCGCCGGGGCCACCCGAGATACCAGAAGACCTCCGACGAGCGCCGCTGTCGAGATGGAGGCGATAAAACGATGCGCGCGGCGGGTCGTTCTGGCAGCTCGAGTCATGTCTTTACCTTTCGAGGGAGGTGTCCGTAGTTTCGGGACACTCCGGTAACTGTTCGAACGTTGCGAGTTGTGTGTGACTTTCTTTCTGGTGGCCGGCTTCTTGGCCCCACCGCACGCACCCGTCGCCGGGAGGTTCCGCAGACAGCCGTGAATGAAACCGCTAGCGCGCCGGAGGGCCGGGCGGCGCAACAGAGATGTCGGCCAGCATGCGGCGGATGTCGGCGTTCTCCAGTTGGCCGACGAAGCTGGCGCGCAGGTGACCGGTGCGATCGTAGACGAACAGCGCCGGGATGGAGCCGTCCCATTCGCCCGAGAACAGGTCGGCAAACTTATCGGGATCGTTGAGCTTCGCCACGAAATGGGTCAGGCTCGGCGCCTGCCGGTGCAGGACATCCAGCACGTGCGCACCGCGCTTCGGATCGTCGAGTGACACCGACAAGAAGGTGGCGCCGCGGGCCCGCGCCTGGCGGGCGAGGCGATCGATGTCGGGCAGCTCTTCCAGGCAAGGCCCGCACCAGCTGGCCCACAGGTGAATAAATAGGTCGCCGCCCTTGGCCTTGCGCATTTCCTGGCGCAGGTTGCTTGCGTCCAGCGGCGTCAACCCGTTGGCGGGCTCCTCGGCCGCCTTCTTCGCCTTGGCCGCGCGCGGCGCGGGCCTGCCAACGGCGCCGTTCGGGCTGGCGCGGCTCGTTCCCGAGCTCAGCGCCATGACCGCCGCCGTCATCCCCACGCACAGGCCGCCCCACGGCAAACGTGGTCCGATCATCGCTTGCGCTTGAAGGCGAGCGCTTCCGCGCCGATCGCCGTGACCGGCAGGCGAGTAGGTCGGCATGTCATCGAGACCAATCGATTGGCGATTCACGATACCGCCGAGGCACTACGGCTGGGCCGAAGGACTAGTTCTTCTTTTTCTTGGCGGCGGCGGGGGAGGTGACCTCGATGGCGAGGGTCAGGGTCTCCTTCACCGGCTTGCAGGCCTGCTCCTGACAGAGGACGAAGTGCGCCTCGGCGCCGATCGTCTTCTTGCCGGCCTCGGTCCCCGAGACCGGGATGTCGAAGCGGGCGCTCTCTTTGCTGCTGGCGGCCAGGTCGGCGCGCGTGAGTTTGGCCTTCTTGACCGTCACGCCGGCCGGCGTGGTGAGCGCGACGGTGATGGGCGCCTCGTCGTTGACGTGCCAGCCCCCCTTCACCTTGATCGTCAGGCTGGCCGTTCCGGTGGCGCCGACGGCGACCTTCGGTTCGACCTTTGTGATCTCGTAGAGCGATTCGGCGGCGCGTGCGGCGGTGGCACCGGCGGCAATGGGGGCGGCGAGGGCGAGGGCGAGGGCGATGCGCTTCATGGATGACGGCGTCCGGGGCATGGGCCTGAGCGTAGCATGTTGCGCGTTGCGGCACGGTTGACCGGGGCTCAGCTTGACTGAACGGGTAGTCAGGTGTAGGTTTAAGTGAGAGAAAACATGGAAACCAAGCGAATTTGGCGCCGCGAGCTCGAAGAGAAGCGGGTCGAGCGACGGGTGCCGGCGGACTTTTACGCCGTGGAGCTGTCCGAGGGCGCGCGCTACCTGCGCAAGGTGACGAACGTGTCGGGCGACGGGCTGCTCATCGAGAGCCCGCTCGGGGACGAGCAGCCGGGACAGACGGTCGACCTCGAGCTGCCGCGCCTCGAGGGCGAGGAGCCGCTGCGCGTGCAGGGCGAGGTCGTGTATGTGAAGGACGACGGCAAGGTCGGCGTCCGCGTGACGTCGGCGCCGCTGCCGGTCGGCGCGCTCGGCGGGCGCGAAGCTCTTTAGCCGGCCGCCGGGCTAAGTTACACTCGGAGCATGGCGCTCATCGAAAAGGCTGATCGTGCGCGGCAACTGGCTCGCGCGATTGCCTCGGACCTCTCGATGTATCACGAGAAGAAGATCATCGAGGGGGTCGAGCGGGACACGCTGTTCGACAACATGCGGGACGAGATCGAGGAGGGGCGGACGCTCTACAAGAGCCGCGTGACGCCCGAGATCTTTCATCTCGGCCTTTACGATCGCGCGCTGGTCGACATGCTGCTGAAATCGCGCGGCGGCGTGCGCTCGAAGATCTGGTAGCGCGCGGAATGCCGCGTGGACGAGGCGCGGCTCCGCCGCGTGGAGTCCTTCGCGGGGGGGAAGGGGGACCCTCTCAGGGTCCCCATAAAAGATGCCGATTCGTCGTCGCGGCGGCGGCGGCCGGGCAACGGCTGGATGTCTTCCTGTCGCGAGAGATCGCCGACGTGTCGCGCTCGCAGTTGGCGCGGCAGATCGGGCAGGCGGCGGTGACGGTGAACGGCGCCGCGGGGGCACCCTCGCGCAAGCTTCACGCCGGCGACGTGATCGTCTGGGAGCCGCCGCCGGTGGTGGCGACGGAGATCGCCGCCGAGGCGATCTCCTTAACGATCATTCACGAGGATCAATGGTTGGTGGTCGTCGACAAGCCGGCCGGCCTGGTGGTGCACCCGGCGCCGGGGCACGAGGCGGGGACGCTGGTCAACGCGCTGCTCGCGCACTGCCGCGATCTGCGCGGGATCGGCGGCGAGCTGCGCCCGGGGATCGTCCACCGGATCGACAAGGACACCTCGGGCCTGCTGGTGGTGGCGAAGGACGACGCGACGATGAACGCCCTCGGCGCGGCGTTCAAGGCGCACACCATCGAGCGGGTCTACGAGGCGCTGGTGGCGGGCGCGCCGCCGGGCGCGAGCGGTCGGATCGACACGTTCTACGGGCGCGATCCGCGCGAGCGGAAGAAGTTCTCCAGCCGCGTGCGGTCGGGAAAACGCGCGGTCACCAACTGGCGCCTCACCGAGAAGTTCGCGGGGGCAGCTCGAATGGAGGCGCGGCTCGAGACCGGGCGGACGCACCAGGTGCGCGTTCACCTGGCGGCGCTCGGTTGCCCATTGCTGGGCGACAAGGTTTACGGCCGGCCGCCGCGCGATCTCGCGGTGCGCGCGATCGCGGACGCGCTCGGGCGCCAGGCGCTGCACGCGCGGCTTCTCGGCTTCGTTCACCCGGCGACAGGCAAGCAGATGACGTTCTCGTCCGAGCTGCCGCCCGATCTGCGGACGGCGCTGGCGGCGCTCCAGGCGCTATAAGGGAAGCGTGCGCGCGGCGCTGGTTCACGATCGCGAGGGACGCTGGGAGCTGCCGCTCCTGCGGTCGGACTTGATCACCGCGCCGTTCGTTCACGGGTTCACCACGCGCGCGGGCGGCGTGAGCGCGCCGCCGTTCGACACGCTGAATCTGGGGGCGAAGTGGGGCGACGATCCGGCGCGGGTCTCCGAAAATCGGAGACGGCTGGAACGCGCGACGACCGGGCCCCTCTTCGTGGCGCGCCAGGTTCACGGAACCGTGATCTCCCGGGTGCACGCGGGCGACGATCGTGCAGCGCTCGCACAGACCGAGGCGGACGGAGTCTGCAGCGATTCGCCCGCGGTGGCGGTCGGTGTCTTCGTCGCCGACTGCATCCCGGCGCTGGTCGTCGATCCGCGCACGGGGAGCTTCGCGGCTGTTCACGCCGGCTGGCGCGGCACGGTGGCGGGCGTCCTGCCGGCGGCGTTGCGTGCGCTGGAGACCGAATTCGGCGCGCGCGCCGGCGATCTGCGGGTCGCGCTCGGCCCGGCGATCGGCCCCTGCTGCTTCGAGGTGGGGCCCGAAGTGGTCGCGGCGTTCGAGGCGCTGTTTCCCGACGCAAGCACACGCGGGATCGTGTTGCCGTCGCCGCGCGGCGCCGCCGGCAAAGCGAACGTCGATCTCAAGGCCGCGAATCGCTTGCTGCTCGAACGGGCCGGCGTCGCGCCTGCGGCGATCGACGAGGGGCCCGAGTGCACGCACTGCGATCGCGCGCGGTTCTTCTCGTTTCGGCGCGACGGCAGCGGGACCGGTCAGTTGATGGGCCTCGTCGGCCGTGCCGACGGCGTTTGACGTCGGCCGTGCCGACGGCGTTTGACGTCGGCCGCGCCAGGCCTTGAAGGCGTGGCACCGAGACGGTAACGTCGTCGCGTGGCGACCACCACCCTCCGTTGTTACACCTTCCTGGATGCCCTCCAGCCGCAGCTGGCGAGCTTCATGGGGAAGACGGCGCGCGGGTTTCTCCCGGTGCCGGGGCAGGCGTCGCTGTTCGTCGAGATCGCGCCCGGCATCGCCATCAACCGCGTGACCGACGTGGCGCTCAAGGCGACGCGCGTGGTGCCAGCGCTGCAAATTGTCGAACGAGCGTATGGCCTCCTCGAGATCCACGCCGACGATCAGGGCGACGTGCGCGACGCCGGCGCGGCGATCTTGCGGCATCTGGAAGTGAAGGAAGAAGATCGCCTCAAGCCGACGGTGATGACCAACCAGATCATCCGCGCCATCGAGCCATACCAGGCGCAGCTCATCAACCGCAGCTCGCAGGGGATGATGATCCTGCCGGGGCAGTCGCTGTTCATCCTCGAGACCGAGCCGGCCGGCTACGTTGCGTTCGCCGCCAACGAGGCCGAGAAATCGGCGCACGTCTCGTTGGTGCAGGTTCAGCCCTACGGCGCCTTCGGAAGGCTCTGGCTGTCGGGGTCGGAGGCGGAGATCGACGCGGCGGCCGGGGCGGCGATCGCGGCGATCGAGGGGCTGGCGGGCCGCGCCGGCGAAAAGTTCGTCGATCGTTAAACCAACTGAGAAAGGCCGGTCATGGCAGACGCGCTCGGAATGATTGAAACCAAGGGATTCGTGGCGATGGTCGAAGCGGCCGACGCCATGGTCAAGGCGGCCAAGGTGGAGCTCGTCGGCTATGAGAAGATCGGCGGCGGATTCGTCACTGCCATCGTGCGCGGCGACGTCGCGGCGGTGAAGGCAGCGACCGAAGCCGGCCAGCGCGCCGCGGAGCGCATCGGCGAGATGGTCGCCGTCCACATCATCCCGCGGCCCCACGTCAACGTGGATCAGGTCCTGCCGCTCGGCCGGGCCGACAGCACGCAAGGGTGACCGCACAGAAAACGGTCAAGCCGCGGCGGGGGCTCCGCCGCGGGCTCGGCCTCATTGGCATCCTCGCCGCCGTCTACGGGCTGGCGGTGCTGGTCGCGCGCCCGCACGTGCCCGATCCCGTCACAAACCCGTACGCAGGGAAGCGGGGCGGATCGCTGTCGAAGTCGGCTGGGATCGAGATGCGCTTTCGCAGGGGTGACGAAGAGCGCGCCGTCGAGCCGCAGACGATCCTGCGCGCGGGCGATCGACTGCGGCTCACCGTGAAAGGGGATGGTCCGCACTACGTCGAGGTGCGCATGCGCGACGGCACGGCGGCTCCCGCGACGATCTTCCCGACGGCCGGCGCGGCGACGACAGTGGAGGTTTCGCCGGGCCAGACGCTGCCGGTGATGCCGGTGCTGGGCTCCGGCGGCGGCAAGCTGGTGGTGACCGCGCTCTTCTCCGACCACCCGCGCCCCGTCGGCGCACCCGCCGAGCCCGACACGCAAGCGATCACGGCGGTTGTCGCCAAGGAGTGACGAACCGCCCCGTCAGCCGGCGCGCAGAATCCGGGCGACGAAGGCCGGGCGCAGGTAGAAGCCGTGCTTGCCGACGCGCGCCGGGTTGCCGGCGGCGTCGTAGGCGTCGCGCAGATCGCCGGCGTCGCGCCCCTTGGGACGCACTTGTAGCACCGCGCCCAGATGTCCGGTGATCTCGGCTGCGCGCCCTTGGCGGTAGTAGCCGCGCACGAAGAGCTCGAAGTCGTCGCGCAAGGCACGGTCTTCGTCGGCATCGGGGGACCAGAGGCGCACGGCCGCCACGCGCCGCTCGCCGACGGAGCGGGCCCCAGGCGGGACGGCGAGCGCGACGAACAGGACGCGGGCCAGCTTCTCGCGCACGTAGCTCGACTCCCAGGACTCGCCGGCGATGGCAACCGGATCGATCTGACAGACGGCGGTCGATTCGAGCGGCTCCAGCGACTCGCGCACGGGGACCGTCTTCAATTCGACGCCCAGCGCGGCGAAGTCGGGGCCGCGGGCGCCGCCGACCGCCACGCCCAGCTCGTGCTCGATCACCTGGCCCGACCATCCCTTGGTGCGCAGGCGGCCGACCGGGACGGGGAGGCCGAGCGTGTCGGCCAGCTCGGAGAGCTCGACGCCGACCAGCGCCCGCGCGTGGGCGAGCAGGGCGTCCAGCGTCTCCCCTTCCATCCACCTGACCGTCGTCGAATTTCGGGGTAACGTCCAGCGCAGGATGGACGAGGCGCGCATTCAGGAGATCGTCGACCGCGTGATGGCGCGTGTCGGTGAGCTGCCCGAGACGCCGCTCGAAGCGGTGCGCACGCCGCCTGCGGGGTTCGTCCCTCCGGCCCCACTGTCGTCGCCCGGGCCTGCGCCCGTCCGGCGCCGCGATGTCGACGTCCCGCGTGGCCGGCGGGGCGTCTTCCCCGACGTGGAGAGCGCCGTCAAGGCCGCGCGCCGCGCCCACGAAGAGAACGAGGCCGCGCCGCTGGAGGCGCGCCAGCGCTGGGTTGCGGCGATGCGCGCCACCGCCCACGCGCACCTCGACGAGCTGGCGAAGCTGGCGGTCGCGGAGACCGGCTATGGCCGTGTCGAAGACAAGCTGAAGAAGAACCGGCTGGCGATCGACAAGACGCCGGGGACCGAGGCGCTGGCGCCGATCGCGTTTTCGGGCGACGACGGCCTGACCATCGTCGAGCGGGCCAGCTACGGCGTCATCGGGTCGATCACGCCGACCACGAACCCGACCGAGACTGTCATCAACAATGGCATCGGGATGGTGGCCGGCGGAAACGCAGTGGTGTTCAACGCCCACCCTTACGCGGCGAAGACGTCGGCGTACCTGGTACATCTGCTGAACGAGGCGATCGCAACAGCGGGCGGCCCGGAGTCGCTGCTCTGCTGCGTCGAGCGGCCGACGATCGAGAGCGCTGAGGCCCTGATGCGCCACCCGGGCGTACGCCTGCTGGTCGTCACCGGCGGGCCGGGCGTGGTGAAGGCGGCGATGGGGAGCGGCAAGAAGGTGATCGCCGCCGGTCCCGGCAACCCGCCCGCCGTCGTCGACGAGACCGCCGACCTCGACGTCGCCGCCGCCGGGATCGTCGAGGGGGCGTCGGTCGACAACAACATCCTCTGCACGGCGGAGAAGGAGATCGTCGCCGTCGATGAAATCGCCACTTCGCTGCTCGAGCGGCTGGGGCGCGCCGGCTGTCTCGTCCTGAACGACCGACAGGTGAAGGCGCTGGAGAAGGTGGTGCTGCACCAGGGCTCGGGTGGCGTCCACCCCAACAAGGACTTCGTCGGCAAGAACGCGGGCCTCATCGCGCGCCAGATCGGCGTGACCGCCGGAGACGAGCTGCGCCTGCTGGTCGCCGAGGTCGACGAGAAGCACCCCTTCGTGCAGCTCGAGCTCCTGATGCCGGTGCTGCCGCTGGTGCGCGTCCCCGACGCGACCACCGCGATCGCCACCGCCAAGCGGGTCGAGCACGGCTTCTGTCACACGGCGGTGATGTACTCGCGCAACATCTCCCACCTCCACGCCATGGCGCGCACGATCAACACATCGATCTTCGTGAAGAACGCCTCCAACCTGGTGGGCCTGGGCCTGGGGGGTGAGGGCTACACCTCGTTCACCATCGCCTCACCGACGGGGGAGGGGCTCACCACCGTCCGCAACTTCACCCGCGAGCGGCGCTGCACCTTGAAGGAATACTTTCGTATCGTCTGATGGCCGACGCGCTGGCGCTGATCGAGCTTGGATCCATCGCGCGTGGTCACCGTGTGGCCGACGCGATGTTGAAGCGCGCGCCGGTGAACCTGGTGCGCGCCGACTGGGTCAGCCCGGGCAAGTTCCTGGTTCTGGTCGACGGCGGCGTCGCGGAGGTCGACGAGGCCTATCGGGCCGGGCTGGAGGCGGCGGGCGATCGGCTGCTCGACCGGCTGTTTCTGCCGCAGGCGCACGCCTCCCTGTGGCCGGCGCTGGCCGGCGAGGCGAGGGCGGGGATCGTCGACGCGCTGGGGATCGTCGAGACCACGACCGTGGCCGCCACGCTGCTGGCCGCCGATGCCGCCGCCAAGGCGGCCCAGGTTCGGCTCATCGAGCTTCAGCTCGCCAAGGGCATCGGCGGGAAGGGGTTTTTCACCGTCAGCGGGCCGCTGGCCGAGGTGGAGGCAGCTGTCGAGGCCGCCGTCGCTGTCCTGGACGCGACCGTACTGGCGGCCACCGAGATTATCGCCGCCCCGCACGTCGATCTGGCGCGAAAACTGCGCATGAAAGAGCCGCCCCCTCATACCCGTTGAAAGCGGGCCGCATTAGCGGTAGCACCTTGGCCCATGAGCAACCGCGTGTTCAACTTCAGTGCAGGGCCGGCCATGCTGCCGACCGAGGTTTTGGAAGCATCCGCCAAGGCGCTGGTCGATTTCCAGGGCAAGGGCTTCGGCATCGCCGAATGCAGCCACCGGGGCAAGGAGTTCGACGGCGTCCTCGACGAGGCGATCGCCAAGTGCAAGTCGCTGCTGTCGGTCCCCGACACGCACGACATCCTGTTCCTGCAGGGTGGGGCGACGCAGCTCTTCAACACCATCCCGATGAACATCCTCAACGGGACCGCTGACTACGTGGTCGGCGGCGAGTGGTCGAAAAAGGCCGCCGGGTCGGCGCAGAGCGCCTATGGCGAAAAGATCCGCGTCATCGCCAGCAGCGAAGAGACCAAGTTCGACCGTCCGCCGGTTGGCTGGAAGGCCGATCCGAACGCCGCCTACCTGCACGTCTGCTCGAACGAGACGGTGCACGGACATCGGTTGGTCGAGTGGCCCGAGCACCCGAACCTGGTCGTCGACGCCAGCTCCGAGATGATGTCGCGCCCGCACCCGATTTCGCGCACCGCGCTCGTCTATGCCGGCGCGCAGAAGAACCTCGGGCCGGCCGGCGTGGTGGTGGTGATCGTCCGCAAGGATCTCTACCCGCGCATCGCCAAGAGCGTGCCGAAGATTTTCAGCTTCCAGGCCAACGCCGAGGCAAAGAGCTGCCTCAACACGCCGCCCACGTTCGGGATCTACTTCCTGCTCGAGACCTTCCGTTGGCTGGAGGCGCAGGGGGGCTTGGCGGCGATCGAGAAGCGCAACGCCGAGAAGGCGGCGCTGATCTACGACGCCATCGACGGCTCGGGCGGCTTCTACAAGGGGACCGTCGCGGACAAGAGCGCGCGCAGCCACATGAACGTGACCTACCTCCTGCCGAGCGAGGAGCTCACCGACAAGTTCGTCAAGGAGGCCTCGAAGAACGCGATGGTGGCGCTCAAGGGCTACCGCACCGTCGGCGGCATCCGCGCCTCGATCTACAACGCCATGCCGGTCGCGGGCGCCAAGGCGCTGGCCGACTTCATGGGGACCTTCGCCAAGGCGAACGGCTA